>TARA_R110000772_G_scaffold37590_7_pt1 | contig 38907 bp, 40 predicted proteins | sample TARA_R110000772 | Tara Oceans TARA_R110000772 (sample SAMEA4397948) | marine metagenome | biome: Polar Biome; feature: [SRF] surface water layer (ENVO:00010504); material: water (ENVO:00002006), including particulate matter (ENVO:01000060) such as... | depth 5 m | reverse complement strand
TACAAACCTCGCGCCGTGATTAAATCGCCCCTAGTTTGAACAAATTTAATCCGCAAAGGTCAACAGACCCTAAAATAAAATGAATTTATTACTCAGCGGCAGGTCTCAATTGATTGATTTTACTTATAACAATTAAGAGACTGAAGAAAGTCAGTTTTTTCAGCGTTTTTTTCTCAAAACAACGATAACTTTTGGTATTATGATCATACTTTAAAAGCTCAAAGGTTAACTACTCATGTCAGGCCCGCGTTTATACACAGAAGAAGAAGCAACTCATCAAGCGTACGATATTTTTTTAGAGTTGGCACCAAGCAACCTGAATGAGCAAGACGTTGAAACTTTTAATCAATACAGAGAAGAACTTGGTTTTATTGAAGAGGGCGAGCCCGATGAGCAATGGCAGGATTTTGTTGCTCTAGAAGTTGAAGCTGATCATTTTTTGCAGGTGTTAGTAGGCTTAGAATTTGAAAATGACGATGTATTATTCGCTAAAATTTTAATTAGCCGTGATAAAGACGCGCCTTTTTGTCACATTTTATGGAAAGAGACTGAGTAACTCAGTTTTAGTTAAAGTTGTTTTATGATCACCTACAAGAGAGAGTGTTTTGCGTAAGTTTTTATTCTTAATTTTTTTAATGGTTTGCCGCCCAAGTTGGGCTGTCGATCCTTTTGAAGATTTTCATGAATACGGACAACTCTCGGATGAAGAAATTCATGATTTACATAAAGGCGAAATGCTTTACGGCGACACCGAATTTGGTTTTATATTAAGTAAAGGCAATACTAATTCGACCAGTTTTAAACTCAAAGGTAACCTTTATCAAGATTTTGAAAGCTGGCGTAATCAATTTAAAATAGATTCCTTATACAAACGCGATCATAACGATGACACCGGAAAGTCTGATGTGACCGCTAACCGGGTGTTTATATCAGCGCAAGGTAACTACAAAGTAGGCGTTAAGAATTCCTCATTTTTTATTTATGGCGATTACGAAGAAGATAAATTTAGCGGTCTAGCGTTTAAAAGTACTGTAGCAACAGGTTATGGTGCGCGCGTTTACCAAGGCGTTAAAAATAAAGTTGATATTGATATAGGACCTGGTTTGTATCGCTCTGTGGCTGAGGAGCAGTCTGATGTTAGCGAAGATGATAAAAACAAAGTAGGTTATTTAGTGCGCTTTGCTATGCAATGGGAGCGGTTGGTTTCTGAGCGAACGCGCTTTAACCAAGATGTAAGTATAGAGCAGTCTTTGTCGGGGCTTAATTCACGATTAAAATCAGAAACAGCCTTGATCAGCCAAGTAATTGGTGGGGTATCACTTAAGTTTGCTTATATGTATCGTTATAATTCCAAACCTGAAGAAAATAAGCTCAAGTTTGACTCAGAGCTCAGCGCAACATTAGTTTATAGCTTTTAAGTTGTTTTATTTTTAATCGTATCGTTATTTAATTTTGAGAGTGTTATGTATCAGCATAAGCAGTATGCGCTATTTATATTTTTTGTATTAGCCTGGATTGGTGGCTTTGTAGCCCTTGCCTGGAATTTAATTGGGGCTGATGGCCCACTTATGGTGTTTGCCGGTATTTTAGTGCTGGTGGGTTTTTTGTTTCATGGCTTAACCGTAAAAGTAAATGACACTCATATTAGTTGGGCATTTGGTCCTGGTGTTGCTGGGCAAAGTATTGCACTTGCAGATATTGCAGAAGCTAAAGCGGTGCAAAACTCGTATCGTCATGGGATTGGTATTCGTATTACCCACGATGGCTGGATATATACAGTGTCTGGTTTTAGTGCTATTCAACTTACCCTTAAGGATGGCACTTTATACAGAGTGGGTACTAATGATCAGCAAGGCTTACTCACAGCGCTTGAAGGTAAAATAGCACCTGCAGAAACACTTAAAGCAGCTTCCGATGATGCTAAACCTGCTGCGGTTTAAATGTAATTAAATTGAGTTTAGTAACAAAAAAAGCGCCTTAGGCGCTTTTTTATTTGCTTAGGGCATTTTAGTGGTCGTGACCACAACCGCCTTCACCATGTACATGACCATGGCTTAGTTCTTCTTCGGTTGCATCGCGTACTTCTAAAATTTCTACATTAAAGTTAAGCGTAATACCAGCCAGTGGGTTATTACCATCTACAATAACTTCTTCGTCTTGAATGTCGATGATCATGACTGATTGATCGCCATCATCGGTTGATGCACGAAACTGCATACCCACTTCAATTTCCATGCCTTCAAACATTTCTTTAGGCACAGCTTGCATTAAGTTGTCACTACGTTCGCCGTAACCTTCATCAGGTTCAACTTTTACGCTTAACGTGTCGCCAGCTTGTTTGCCTTGCAGAGCATTTTCTAGGCCTGAAATTAGATAGCCGGTGCCAATAATAAAAATTAGTGGTTCGCCATCGAACGAGTTATCAATGGTATTGCCGTCATTATCTAATACCGAATAATGCATTTTTACCACTTTGTTTGCTGCAACGATCATAGTCAGTCCTATTTATTCATCTTCAAGAGAGTAGGGTAGAGGAAGAATGTTTAGCTCTACCGAAGGAGTGTGTTTTGCACGAAGTACCTGAGTAACATCAGTATCGTTTGGCAACACTACAAGGCCAGTAAGTGTTTTACTTTGTTCATTAAAGCTCTGGCTGATAAGTTTACCAGCGCGGCGCCAGTTTTCGCCTAGTTGTCTTTCTAGATCCAACTCAGTAAGTAACCCATCGCTTTGCCCTGAAACGATATACATAGCACGCTTATTTTTACCTAAGTATTTCATTCGCGCTACGGTTTCTTGCCCTGCGTAACAGCCTTTTTTAAAGCTAATGCCACCTATTGCTTGCAAGTTAACCATTTGCGGCACGTATTCACCAATCGCTTGCTCATTAAGCTGTGGCTCGCCGGCTAAAATAGCAGCTTGTTGCCATAGCATATCGTTTTCAAGCGTTACTACGTTATCAGGCAAGTTAAATTGCTCATCTACCATTAGTAAAAGTCGATTGCCGGTAAGCTTAAGAGCTTTACCATGGCTAAAATCGCATGCAGTGTCTTGCGCCGCAAATTCGATATTAAGTTGTGTGAGTAACTCAGTAAAGTCGTCGCTAATTAAGCCAATTAATCGCTGTGGTGCTACGTTAATGTCTACTTTAGCAAATACCGCATACTTTTTTAACTCGGCTAAAGAGCACTCCACTTCAGCCTTAGAGCCAATTAAATAGTAATGATCTTGATGAGAAAATAATTTAAACACGCCCCATAACTTACCTTTGGCGCTACAGTGCCCGGCCCAAAGATAATTGTTGTTGGTTAGCTTGTTGATATCCTGAGTGATTTGTCCGTGAAGATAAGATAATTTATCTGCGCCAGAGAAGCTAATAAGCTGATGAGATAAAGCACATGCATGAACAATCGACATAAACACCTTCTTTGACTATTTAATGAGGTAACATAATAACGTAGATACAACCTTGGGTACAGCAGCTAACTCTGTACGGGTTTTTATTATTTTAATAAGTGATTAAGAGCTGCTAAATTAATTGGTATTTGTTAAACTCAGGTCAATTAAATATGAGGTTTAAAATGACTGAAATTCATAGTAAAGCACGTATCCGTTGGGCTTGTCGCCGTGGCATGCTAGAGCTAGATGTATTGTTTATGCCCTTTGTAGAGGATGCTTTTGATTCACTTAGCGTTGAACAGCAAGCTATTTTTCAGCGTTTACTTACCGAAGAAGATCCTGACTTATTTGCTTGGTTTATGGGCCATAAAGAATGTAAAGATGAGCAGCTCAACAGCATGGTGCAACTTATTTTAGACCGAGTTCGTGTATAGGTTTACAGTTACAGCAAACAAAACAGACCATAAACCTATTGTGGTCTTTTTTTGTGTTTTAACATTATTGCTGTGCTTATTTTTAAGTTCACTCGAGGCAATCATTTTTTGCATAGTTGTTAACTTTGTAGCGGCCATACTTGTATGGCTAAAAATGCAGGCAGTACAGCCACTTGAAGGCGTTATTATTTTAGCCCCAAAGCAGTTTAGGTTTGAAAATAGCACACGGTTAATTCAAGGCGAAATAAGTGCTAAAAGCCGCTTAATTGGCAACAGTGTTTGGCTTTATATTAAGGGTTTTAATAACAACTATTGGCTGATTATTACAGCCAATAGTGTTGATGTACAAAGCTATGCGCGCCTAAAACGCGCCACACTTAATGCAATTAACGCTGTGGAGTTAAAATAGTAGGTGTTGGATTAGCGTTTTGCTCTGGATAGTCAATAGTGTAGTGCAGGCCACGGCTTTCTTTACGCTCAAGTGCACTGCGAATAATTAGTTCGGCAACTTGTACCAAATTACGCAGCTCTAACAAGTTATTACTAACTCTAAAGTTAGCGTAATAGTCATGTATTTCCTGCTGTAACAACTCAACTCTATGTAGTGCACGCTCTAAGCGTTTGGTTGAGCGCACAATACCCACGTAGTCCCACATAAACAACCTTAGTTCATGCCAGTTGTGAGTAATCACTATTTCTTCATCTGAATTAGCTACGCGGCTTTCATCCCAGTGCGGCAGATTAATGGGCTCTGGTGCATGTTCAATTTTGCTTAAAATGTCTTTTGCAGCCGCATGGGCAAACACAATACACTCTAGTAATGAGTTACTCGCCATACGATTAGCACCATGTAAGCCGGTATAAGCAACTTCACCTACTGCATATAAGTTATCTAAATCGGTTTTACCATTAAAGTCAGTCATTACTCCACCACAGGTATAATGCGCTGCAGGTACAACAGGAATAGGATCTTTGGTAATATCGAGCCCGACACTTAGACACTTTGCATATATAGTGGGGAAGTGCTCAATAATAAAATCTTTATCTTTGTGACTAATGTCTAAAAATACGCAATTGGCACCCAAACGTTTCATTTCAAAGTCGATAGCGCGAGCAACAATATCGCGAGGAGCAAGCTCTTCACGCTCATCAAACTCGTGCATAAATCGGCTGCCGTCGGGGCGTCTTAAATAAGCTCCTTCACCACGCATTGCCTCGGTAATTAAAAAGTTTTGTAATTCAGGGTGGTACAAACTGGTTGGATGAAACTGGTTAAATTCCATGTTCGCCACTCTACAACCCGCACGCCATGCCATAGCAATACCATCACCACTGGAAACATCAGGGTTTGAAGTATACAAATACACTTTACTAGCACCACCTGTCGCTAAAGCAACAAATTTAGCCGCAATTGTTTCTACTTTTTTGGCGTTTTTATTCCATACATACATGCCATTTATATGCGAGCTGGCTTTATTGCCGCTTTTATCTGTAATTAAATCAATGGCGTTGTAATGCTCTAACAGGGTGATGTTTTTGTGGGCTTGAACTTGGCTGATTAATGTAGTTTGTACGGCTTTACCAGTAGCGTCGGCGGCGTGTAAAATGCGTCGGTGGCTGTGGCCGCCTTCACGCGTTAAATGAAAACGCTCTTTACCATGGCTATCCAGCTCTATATCAAACGGTACGCCTTGATTAATTAACCATTGCAAACAATCGTGGGCATTACTAGCGGTATAGTGCACTGCTTCTTTGTCGCATAAGCCACCGCCCGCATCGAGCGTGTCTTGCACATGTGATTCTATACTGTCATGTTTCTTATCAAATACCGCGGCTATACCACCTTGGGCATAGAGTGTGGAACCTTCAGTGAGTGCTCCCTTACTGATTACGGTAACGTTACAATAGTTAGCTAAAGATAAGGCAAGTGATAAGCCCGCTGCGCCGCTACCGATAATAGCGACATCTGCAATGTGATGTTTATTTTGGTTCATGTCAGAGGTACTTTGCGGTTACAATGCCCATATAGAGCAATGTTTGTTTTCAATAGTGGTAGTTGTATCATATTTGCCATCATACCAAGTAGTAATTTTGGCTCTAACTACGGTTATTTACGACTATTTAATAAAAAAACAATATAAAGCAGAACTTTTTATTCATGTAAGAGTCAGAGTATCTGTGAACAATGGCGACACTATGAATGATAAGCAAAAATTAGACACAGGAGTACCGGCTCGAATGAGCGAGCAGGATCAAGATTTAGCGCTAGTAAAAAGGGTTCAGCAAGGAGATAAAAACGCCTTCAACCTATTAGTAAAGAAGTATCAAAACAAAATTGCCGGTTTGATCTCACGTTATGTGTCAAATCAGGGTGATATTGCAGATGTAGCACAAGAAGCGTTTATAAAAGCTTATCGTGCGCTTCCTAACTTTAGGGGCGATAGTGCCTTTTATACTTGGTTGTACCGTATTGCAGTAAATTGTGCTAAAAATTATTTAGTAGCTCAGGGGCGTAAACCGCCAGCAAGTGATATAGACGCACAAGATGCTGAGTTTTATGACTGCGCGGACTCAATGCGTTCTAACGCATCTCCTGAAAATTTACTGCTGAGCGAAGAAGTACGCGCTGTTATTTTTAATACGATTGATAGTTTGCCTGAAGATCTTAAAACCGCAATCACCCTCAGAGAAATTGAAGGGATGAGCTATGAAGAAATAGCTGTGGTAATGGATTGCCCAGTCGGGACGGTACGTTCGCGTATATTTCGTGCCCGTGAAGCAATTGATAACAAATTAAACCCATTAATAGGCGAGTCTTAGTATGATAAAAGCACACGTTAACAGGTTAGATGACGAATCGTTATCTGCATTACTTGACGGCGAGCAACAACTAGCAGATGCAAAAATTGCAGAGCAAGACGTTGCTACCTTTGGCCGTTATGCGTTAATTGGTGATGCAATGCGAGCTCAAAAAGATCACAGCGATATTCATATTGATATTAGCAAGCGTGTTGCGTTAGCACTCGAAAGCGAACCAGTATATGCAGATTTCAGTCAGTCTAAAGCGCAATCTGCGCCGCAAAGTGATACTATAAACGACAATAAAGTTGTGGCATTTAATTGGCGCAAGCCAGTGGCACAACTTGCGATTGCAGCAAGTGTTGCTATGTTTGCTATTGTAGGCGTAAATATGTTGCCACAGGGCGATGGCGCGCAACAAAGCGAAATTCCATTGCTGCAAACAACACCTTTTACAGGTACTGCATCACCAGTGAGTTATTCATCGGAGCCCGCGCTTAAAAACGCAGAAAATGGTTTGCGTGAATTGCAGCAGCAACGTATTGGCGCACTTGTTTTAGAGCATCAACGCCAAGCTCGTGTTGCACATTCATTAGAGGCTGCGCAAACGGATGCAAAAAAACCAGAGGAAAACAACTAATTAAATGAAAGTAATTACTTTTATTCTGTCGCTGGCAATCAGCTTTAATACCTTTGCCAGCGACACCAATCCTGCCAAAGATTTACTGCTTAAAATGGCTAATGCCGTTCATACCCGTAACTTTGACGCCTCGTTTGTGGTTGTTAAAGGTAAAACCATGGAACCCTACCGTTGGTTACATGCAAAACAAGATGACATTGAGATAGAACACTTAAGTTTACTCAATGGCGCGGGCCTAGAAATGGTACGCGTTGACAACCAAGTTACTTATTTTGAGCCGCAATCAGAGCCTTATTCACTTACAACTGATTCAATTGCAGGGCCAATTCCTGAAGTACTGTTTAAAAACGTTGAGCGTTTAAGTGGCCATTATGACTTTGTACTTGGTGGAAAAGGGCGTATATCAGGACGAGCAGCTCAGTTAGTACGTATAGAATCTAAAGATGAAGACAAATATAACTACTGGATTTGGCTTGATATGGAATCCTCTTTATTACTAAAAGCGGCCTATGTTAATCATCAAGGCGAAGCTTTAGAGCAACTGCAACTTACCCACATAAGTGTTACAGAGCAGCCTGCTAGTATGTTGCTGGAAATACTTAATCGCAACTTTCCAACCCCGTTACCAAATAACTCACTCGAAACATTGGACAGTAATACGGCAAAAACGTGGAAAATAGACTGGTTGCCAGCAGGCTTTGAATTATTAAAATCAGACCGCCATAAATTAGATTTAAATAATGAATTAACCGACTACTATTTATTTTCAGATGGCTTTGTAGAAGTGTCGGTATTTATACAAAGACCTTTGCCGGGTAAGCGCTTAAGTGGCTCACTCACCTCTGGGGCAACCACAGTTTATGTGCACAACGGCGGTAATTTTGATGTTTCGGTGGTGGGTAATATTCCTAGTTTAACGGCCAAAAAAATTGCAGAGTCGGTGACCCGCGCATTATAAACGATTTATAAAGAGTTGTTATGATAGAACAAACCTTAAAAGTTGTGGCCCTTAGTGGCCACATTGCACATTTAGAGGCACAACAAAAACAAGCATGCGAAGGCTGTAATGGTCGTTGTGGATCGCAGGTGTTTAGTAAGTTATTTGGCAGTGCTAAAAAAACCTTTCCCTATAAATTTGACACGCCCGTAGTGGTGGGACAAAAAATTACCTTGTCGCTCGATGACAGCCACGTTGTTAAACACGCATTTACTGTATATATGTTGCCGCTATTTTTAAGCCTAGGCTTTGCGCTAGTTGCCGCTGAATTACTGTTAGTTACCGAAGGATGGCAAATTTTAGCTGCTGCTTTGGGTGGCGGTATTGGCTTTTTAATGGCTAAAATGTGGGTTAAATCATTCAGGCATGATATCAAAGTGATAAAAATTCATCCAATTAGCCTTCCTTTAACTCAAATAGATGGTGATTGATGCCAATTAAATGTAAAATTGCCCGCTTACGCCACAACAACTTGAAAATATAAAAACAAATATTTTCAAGTTGTTTAGGTATATCTACTTAGTCCATTAAAATAGAGTTTAGAATCCATTTTATGAAGCATATCCGTAATTTTTCGATCATCGCCCACATTGACCATGGTAAATCGACCCTTTCAGATCGTTTGATCCAAGTTTGTGGTGGTTTAACCGACCGTGAAATGCAAAAACAGGTTTTGGATTCAATGGATATTGAGCGCGAACGTGGTATTACCATTAAAGCGCAAAGTGTAACCTTGAATTATAAAGCCAATGACGGCGAGATCTACCAGCTCAACTTTATCGACACCCCAGGGCATGTTGATTTTACTTATGAAGTATCACGCTCATTAGCAGCATGTGAAGGTGCGTTACTCGTTGTAGATGCTGGTCAAGGTGTTGAAGCACAAACACTGGCAAATTGTTACACTGCCATTGAAATGAACTTAGAAGTAATACCTGTACTTAATAAAATAGATTTACCACAAGCCGATCCGCTTCGTGTGGCTGAAGAAATTGAAGATATTATTGGTATTGATGCCCTAGATGCAGTGCAATGTAGCGCTAAAACTGGCGTTGGTATTGCCGAAGTACTTGAAATGATAGTTAAAGATGTACCGCCACCGGTTGGCGATAAAGATGCTCCTCTTCAAGCACTTATAATTGACTCATGGTTTGACCCATACCAAGGTGTTGTATCATTAGTGCGCATTAAGCACGGTGAACTGCGCGCGGGCGACAAAATTAAAATCATGTCGAACGATCACGTACACACAGCCGATCAGGTAGGTGTATTTACACCAAAGCAAACTAACACAGGTATTTTAAGAACCGGTGAAGTAGGCTTTGTAATTGCTGGTATTAAAGAAATACATGGTGCACCTGTTGGCGATACTATTACTCATCAAAAAAATGCGGCACCATTGCGTTTACCTGGTTTTCAAAAAATAAAACCACAAGTGTATGCAGGTATGTTCCCAATTGCTTCTGATGAATATGAATCGTTTCGTGATGCGCTTAATAAATTAAGCTTAAACGATGCGTCGTTATTTTTCGAACCAGAGAACTCAACAGCACTTGGTTTTGGTTTTCGTTGTGGCTTTTTAGGCATGCTACACATGGAAATTATTCAAGAGCGTTTAGAACGTGAATACGATATTGATTTAATTACCACAGCACCAACCGTAATTTATGAAGTAGTGACTAAAAAAGACGGGACTTTCCAAATTGATAACCCATCTGATTTACCTGCGGTAAACGATATTTTAGAAATTCGTGAACCGATTGTAGAAGCCAATATTTTAGTGCCGCAAGAATACTTAGGTAGTGTTATTACCTTGTGTGTTGATAAGCGTGGCATGCAAACTAAAATGTCATACCATGGTAAGCAAGTTGCGGTAACTTACGAACTGCCTATGGCAGAAGTAGTTATGGACTTTTTTGATAAGTTAAAATCAACCAGTCGTGGCTTTGCATCGCTTGATTACAACTTTAAGCATTTCCAAACATCAGATATGGTACGTGTTGATATTTTAATCAACTCAGAGCGCGTCGACGCGCTGGCGATCATTGCTCACCGCGACAGTGCGCAATCACGTGGTCGCCAATTAGCCGATGCACTAAAAGAGCTAATTCCACGTCAAATGTTTGATATTGCGATTCAAGCAGCTATTGGCGGACATGTTATTGCCCGTACTACGATAAAACAGATGCGTAAAAACGTAATTGCTAAGTGTTACGGCGGTGACGTGAGTCGTAAGAAAAAGCTACTTAAAAAGCAAAAAGATGGTAAGAAACGCATGAAGCAAGTAGGTAACGTTGAAGTGCCTCAAGAAGCGTTTTTAGCTATTTTAAAAGTTGGTAAATAAAAACAAAGGATTATAAATGGCTGGCTATTTTTCAGTTTTATTGGTGCTATTAACCTTAGGCTCAGGTCTAATATGGTTAATAGACCACTTAATGTTTGCGCCGAAACGAAATGCGCATTTGGCTATGGCAGAGGCTTCTGCTGGTGGTAAATTAGATGAAGAAACTGCCGCATTAATTGCACCAGAGCCTATGCTTACTGAAACAGCAAAGTCGATTTTTCCGATGATTGCTGCTATCACTATATTTAGATCGTTTATGTTTGAACCGTTTCAAATACCTTCAGGTTCAATGATGCCTACTTTATTAGTAGGAGATTTTATTTTAGTGCAAAAGTATTCGTACGGGATTAAAGACCCAGTATGGCGCAGCCAATTAGTTGATGTAGGTGAGCCTGAGCGTGGTGATATTATTGTTTTTAAATACCCGCTAGACGAAAAGGTCGATTTTATTAAACGCACAATAGGCTTGCCTGGCGATAAAATTGTTTATCGTGATAAGCGTTTATATATTCAACCAAATTGTAAAGCTGGTGAAACCCAGCAGGGTGAGCTGCTTTGTAATGAATTTAATAAAATTGATTTTAAATTAATTAATGATGACGAATTTAAGCAAGGCTCAATGGCATTAGCGCGTTTAAATGAAAACTTAACTACGTTAAGCCATGATATTTTAATTAACCCTCAGGCGCCTGAACGTAAAGGGCGTTATTATCAGCAACCAGGTACACCTACCGATGAATGGGTTGTTCCTGCTGATCATTATTTTATGATGGGTGATAATCGCGATAACAGCCAAGATAGTCGCTTTTGGGGTTTTGTGCCAAAAGAAAACTTGGTGGGTAAAGCTGTCTTTATATGGATGAGTTTTGAATTTGATAATGGCCCAGATGACATTTTACCAGGATGGGTTCCAACTGGTGTTCGTTTTGAACGCCTAGGTAATATTCAATAGCAATGAAAAAAAATGTAACAGAACTATACAAAACAATAGACTACATATTTGCAGATCAAGGCTTGCTTGAGCAAGCAATGACGCATCGTAGTCATAAAGGTCAGCATAACGAGCGACTAGAATTTTTAGGCGATTCAATTTTAAGCTTTGTGATTGCAAATGCGCTGTATGCTAAATTTCCTAAAGCGCGTGAAGGCGATTTAAGCCGTATGCGCTCTACCTTAGTGCGTGGTCAAACATTGGCTGAATTTGGCTTAGAGTTTGGCTTAGGGGATTATTTACGCTTAGGTCCAGGCGAGCTAAAAAGTGGCGGCTTTCGTCGCGAGTCAACACTTGCCGATGCCGTAGAGGCGATTATTGGCGCTGTGTTTTTAGATTCGGATATTGAACGCTGTGGCGAATTAATTTTATCTTGGTATGAAGAGCGTTTAAATGCTATTTCACCAGGGCTTAATCAAAAAGATCCTAAGACCCTGCTGCAAGAGCATTTGCAAGCTCGTAAACTATCGTTACCGGGCTATACAGTTGTTGATACAAAAGGCCAGGCACACAATCAAACATTCACGGTTGAATGTATTGTTGATGGCATGGATAGCATTATTTCTGTTGGTAGCTCGCGTCGTAAAGCCGAACAAAAAGCTGCTGAAAAAGCATTGAAGATACTTAAAAATGAACCTTGATACCTTAATACAACCACACGATGGCGATATAGATACGTTTTGCGGCATGATCGCAATAGTAGGGCGCCCTAACGTAGGTAAATCTACTTTACTTAATAAAATTATTGAGCAAAAGGTTAGTATTACCTCACGTAAGCCACAAACCACACGCCACCGTATTATGGGTATTCATACCGAAGGTAAGCATCAAGCTGTTTACGTTGATACACCTGGCCTACACGTTGAAGAAAAACGTGCTATTAACCGCTTAATGAACCGCGCAGCATCAAGTTCAATTGGTGATGTAGAGCTTATTATATTTGTAGTTGAAGGCACCCACTGGAATGCCGATGACGACATGGTACTTAATAAAGTATCGCAAAGTGGTAAGCCGGTATTATTGGTGATCAATAAAATAGATTTAGTAAAAGATCGCGACCTAGTACTGCCTCATATGAAGTGGTTAGGCGACAAGTTTGACTTTATTGGTATTATGCCAGTGTCGGCTGAGCAAGGTAAAAATATCGACTTGATCAAAGCTGAAGTAACTAAACGCCTTCAGCCAAGTGAATTTTATTTTCCAGAAGACTACGTAACCGACCGTTCAATGCGCTTTATGGCAGCAGAAACCATTCGTGAAAAGCTAATGCGTTTTATGGGCGAGGAGCTACCGTATTCTGTTACTGTTGAAATAGAGCAGTTTAAATGGCAAGAAAACGGTATTTGGCATATCAATGGTTTAATACTCGTTGAGCGCGAAACACAAAAGCGTATGGTGATTGGTAATAAAGGCGAAAAGCTAAAAACCATTGGTCGCGAAGCACGTAAAGATCTTGAAGAAATGCTCGATAATAAAGTGTTTTTAGAGCTTTGGGTTAAAGTTAAATCGGGTTGGGCTGATGACGAGCGCGCATTAAGAAGCCTAGGTTATGGTGAAGACTAATAATCTGCTAGCAGTTTAAATTATGGATAGCGACTTCTACAGAGCGTATTTATTACATCGGCGTCCTTATAGTGACTCCCAAGTAATGCTTGATATGCTAGTAGAAGGCGTTGGCCAACTTAGAATGCTAGCCCGTATTAGTGGCCGCCAGGCCACTAAACATAAAGCGCAATTACAACCTTTCCAAGCCTTGTTGGTACATTACAACGGCAAGTACGATTTAAAATACATCAACAAATTTGAACTGCACGGAACGCCACTTTTTTTAAAAGGTGATGAGCTTTATTGCGGCTTTTATTTAAATGAATTAACTAATCGAATTGTGCCAATTAATGAACCGATTGATCAGGTTTTTCAGCTTTATAATACGCACTTAAAAAACCTTAATAGCGGTGCTAATTTACAAGCAGTACTGCGTTCTTACGAATTTCAACTATTAGAACTATTAGGTTATGGCGTCGATTTTAGTTTTGACGCCAGCGGTGAACCCATAGATGAAAAGCGAACGTATAGCTATTTTGCAGAAGTTGGCTTTTTAGTACAAGACGATCCGCGCTCAGGATTTAGCGGTTTGCAACTTAATGCCATAGCTAATCATGACTTTAGCCAAGCAGATGTGCTATATATGGCAAAGCAATTAAGCCGCTACTTATTAAAGCCACTACTTGGTAATAAACCATTAAAAAGTCGTGAGTTATTTGCGGCCTCTCAATAAACGTAATTTTACAGGTAAAATAATGAAAGATATTCTTTTGGGTGTAAACGTTGATCATATTGCAACACTTCGCCAAGCACGTGGCACTAGCTACCCTGATCCAGCACATGCAGCAAGTGTAGCTGAGCATGCAGGAGCCGACGGTATCACTATTCATTTACGTGAAGATCGCCGTCATATTCAAGACCGTGACGTGTATGTAATGGCTAAAACCATACAAACACGCATGAACCTTGAAACAGCCGTAACCGATGAAATGATCAATATTGCACTTGAGGTAAAACCTGAGTACGTATGCCTAGTGCCAGAAAAACGCGAAGAGCTTACCACCGAAGGCGGACTTGATGTGGCGGGTAATCTTGAAAAAATTACCGCAGCAACAAAAACCTTGAGCGACGCAGGTATTAAAGTTTCGTTATTTATTGATGCCGATAAAGCGCAGCTAGATGCAGCTAAAGCAACAGGCGCTCCGTATGTTGAAATTCATACCGGTGCTTATGCAGATGCTACAACCGATGAGGCAATAAGCAAAGAGCTTGAACATATTCGCCAAGGCGTTAAATACGCAGCCAGTATTGGCTTAATTGTCAATGCGGGCCATGGTTTGCATTACCATAATGTAAAACCAATTGCCGCAATGGAAGAGATTTATGAGCTTAATATTGGTCACGCCATTATTGCTCGTGCCGCCATTGATGGGCTAGATAAAGCCGTACGCGATATGAAACGCTTAATGCTTGAAGCGCGTGCCTAAAGCCTCGCTTTAAATAAGCTACTTGAAGCTTCTTGCTACTTAGTTATATTAGGTGCATGGAGCTTCTAATTTTGAGCCCGGCTGTTATGCAAGTTAGCAACTAGCTTGGGTGAGTACAATTAAAGCCACTAAAAGTTAAGAATACACTGCTAAAATAGCGCCACTTGGATCGCGAATAATAAAATAGCTTTCGCCACCATATTCAGTCGGCCCTTTAATAATTTCGCCTCCTAACTCCAGCGTTTTTTGTGCGCTAAGCTGAGCATTTTCTACGCGAACATACATTAACCACTGTGCTGGTAAATTGGCGTTATCGCCCTTAGCATGGCAAATGCCTGCAATTGTCCCTTGTGCGTTATTCATATTAAAATCATTGTAACTGCCCATATCTACAGGCTCTTTTTGCCAACCAACAACGTGTGCATAAAAGTCGCTGATTTGCTGTGCATCAGCCACAGTAAGATCGCGCCATTCAATACTACCAATTACTTTGTTATTGCTCATAAAGTCTCTTCCTGTTTATTGTACTGATGGCGCAATAGCTATCGTATTATAGTTTCGAGCCTTTAATTTTTAGCATCAAGTAGTAAGTTCTCTAGCTCGTCTTGTAGTTCAAATAACTCAGGTTCAATGCTGGCTAATACACAGTTACTTTTTAACGCGGTTTCGATTGTTTCGGCCAGCGACTTTAATTTAGGTACGCCAGTGTAGCAACACGCACCATGTAACTTATGAATAATGCTCAGTACTTGTTTGCAGTCTTCATCGGCAATAGCTTGTGCTAATAGGCTAAGTGTTTCGGGCACGCTGAGTAATAACATATTGAGCATTTCTAATGCCAGCTCACTTTTACCGCCAGCATGTTGCAGTGCTATGCCCCAATCAAGGCGCACACTCTTAAAAGGGGGCGGGCTTTGTGGCATGTTTTTTAGTTTATCGCGGCTAACCGGTAGTTGTGGGCTGTGATCGCAAATAATTTGATTGAGCATGTCCTCATCAATCGGTTTAGTTAAATACCCTTCAAAACCGTCTTTTAATAGCTGCTCTTTTTCGCTATGCAGTGCATGTGCGGTTACGGCAATGATGGGCGTATCTTCGTTTAATGATGATTCTTTAATTAACTTACAGGCAGTAATACCATCCATAATTGGCATTTGTATGTCCATAAATATTACGTCGTACTTGTGGCTTTTACTCAAACTATAAGCTTGCGAGCCATTGTGCGCAGTGTCTATTAGCTCAACCTGCTCATTAAGTAAGGTATAAATTAATTTTAAGTTAGCGTCATTATCGTCAACTACTAATACTTTTAACGGCAAGAGTGTTTGCTCATTTTGCTCAATGTTGTGCACCGGATGATCTAATCGATACGGCGCGGCAAGTAGTTCACACAATTTACGATGGTTAAGTGGTTTACTTAAGCAGGCATCAGCGCCGCTGCCAATAAAGGCTTCACGCATACTATGCGATACCGTGTTGAGCATTAAATATAAATAGTCGGTTGATTCACGCACCGCTTTTACATGAGCCTTTAAACGCTGCATATCGTTAACCGAGGCCATATCACCAATGATACAAATATCATATTGCTGCTCTTTATTGTCGATTGCTGCTAAAAATTCTGCATCGCTAAAGCAGCCGGTCACACTTATTTGCCATTCGTTAAGCAAAGATAAAACAGCATGATGGGTGTGCTCGTGTGGCTCTAAATATAAAACATGCTTACCGAGCAAAGATTTAGTTGGTAAGTCACTGGCAAACACATGATTAGGCAGTCTAAATACGCCATTAAAGGTAAAGCAGGTGCCATTACCAGGGGCTGAGTTAAGTGTAATTTTACCACTCATGGCCTCTACAATATGCTTGGTGATAATTAGCCCCAAGCCAGTGCCACCAAATTTACGGGTAATACTTGAATCGGCTTGGCCAAAGGCGGTAAATAATGCATCTTGCTTATCAACAGGAATACCTACGCCTGTATCGGCCACTGAAACTAAAATTGAGGTGCGCTCATCATCGAGTAGTCTATGGCTAATGTCGACTTTTATAGCGCCTTTTTCGGTAAACTTAATTGCGTTACTTAATAAATTAATTAAAACTTGTTTTAATCGCGTAGGATCACCGGTTAGGTGATCGGGCACTTGCGGGCTAATATAAATAGACAGCTCAAGCTGTTTATCATGGGCGCTTGGGGCTAACAGCGTCATTACTTCGTTAACGGTATCGCGCAACTGAAACTGAATAGACTCAAGTTCCATAGCGCCCGCTTCTAATTTTGAAAAGTCTAATATATCGCTAATAATGGTCATTAAACTATTAGCCGACAGTTCAATGGTATCTAAGTAATCTTTTTGGTTTTTATTTAATGGCGTTTTATGCAGCTGACGCGTAAAACCAATCACGCCATTTAAAGGGGTGCGTAGCTCATGACTCATTTTTGCCAAAAAGTCAGATTTAACTCGGTTAGCATCTTGAGCTTCTTTTTTTGCCATAGTGAGCTGAATATTTTGCGTTTCGTACTGCTCTAATGTTTCGCGGTAATCACTGGTGGCTTGATCAATGTTTTTTTGCATTTCATCTTTTTGCATCACCATAGAGTAAGAAATAGTATTTAACCCATCGCGGAGTAACTCAAACTCACCAATCATGGACTCGTTTAAACCAGTTTCTCTTTTACCTTCTACGAGCCTATCGGTTGCCAGTACTAATTTATTAAGAGGGGTCATAAACATATGGCTAAGTTTAAGTGCTAAAATAGCAGCCAGTACTAGGGCTAGTATAATAACAATACCACTGACCAGTAAGGCTCTTTGCTGGCCAATAACCGCTTGATCTCTATTTAACTGTAATACCACAGTTCCTAGTGAGGTTTGAAATATCGATTTATCCCATTTTGTATCAGGACTTGTGTGATTAATAATGGGTGTAAAAAAGGTAATTAAATCATCTGTTTTATGGACTTGAGTGGCATTAAGATTATTTAGTTGCTCGTTGTTGAGCAAGTCATCAAACGAGCGATGATAGTTACTGGTTATTATTAGCTTATTATTGTCGTCAAATAATGCAATCGCCTTTACTACCGGGGAGTGCTTATTGTGGGTATAGCTAATGACACGATTTAGTAGTTGTTTGTTTTTTTCAAGTAATGGCTGCTCAAGCGCAATAGCAAGGGGCTCTGAAATAGTCGTCCCTTGTTGATATAAAATTTCATCAAGCTCAATGTAACGATTTATTGTAAAATAACCACCGAGTAACAATCCAATGATCACCGTGGGGATCAGAGTGAGTGTTAAAACAGAATCGCGTAAGCCTAATTTAGTCATATTGGGAGCGTTATTATTGTTATTAGCATGCTCAGAGTATATACGGATAATGAGGTATTCTGCAATTGGAGTCGATTCATCAAATGTTTAAGGTAATGCCTAATGGCGCAAATATTTAAAGCAACAAAAAAACCGCTAAAACAACAGTCTTTAGTGCTCGATATCACCGCCATGGATCACCATGGTCGCGGCATAGCTAAACATAATAATAAAGTGTGCTTTGTAAGTAATGCTTTGCCAAACGAGCAAGTAAAAGCCACCATTATCGCCGACAAAGCGCGTTATAGCGAAGCGCAAACGCATAAAGTATTACAGGCGAGTGAATATCGCGTAGCGCCGTTTTGTGAGCATTATAATCAATGTGGTGGTTGTCAGTTACAGCATTTAGATAGCAGCCAACAGGTAGTCGAAAAGCAAATAGCAGTGAGCAAATTATTTGAAAAGTTTGCCAAGCTTGATGAATTAAACTGGCAAGCACCCTTATTAAGTAAAGCCACTCATTACCGACGAAGTGCTCGTTTAGCGGTAATGTTTGATAAAAAAGCAAAAAAAATGCATGTAGGCTATAGAGCAAGTGGCTCTAAAAGTATTATTAGTATTAATGAGTGCCCAGTACTAAGTGAAGTATTTGCAAATGTATTTACTGTATTTGATAACTTAATTAATCAACACAAGGCATTGCACAGTGTATCTCACTTGCAATTGTGCCAAGGCGATGAGCAAAACTTTGTTATTATTCGCCACACAAAACCTATTTCAGAGGATATAAAAGCACTGGTAGCACAAAGTGCCGCTGAGCAACAATGGCAATTAGTGTGGCAAAGCGAAAGTGAAGTGATTGAACACTCACATTTAGCCATGCCATTTTATGCACTTGAAGAGTTAGGGTTAAAGTTTGAATTTGGCTTAAATAACTTTATCCAAGTTAATGCTAGCGTTAATCAAGCAATGCTTAAACAAGCACAAAATTGGCTGGCACTAAAAGGCGACGAAAACGTATTAGATTTATTTTGTGGTATTGGTAACTTTTCACTAGTGCTGGCAAAACAAGCAAAAACAGTAATTGGTGTAGAAGGTGTTGCTTCAGCGGTTGCAATGGCAACGCAAAATGCGCACACTAACTCAATCACTAATGCTCAATTTAATTGCTTTGATTTAACAAATAAAATTGAAACGGCTTCGTGGTTTAATAAAAATTTAGATGTACTGGTGTTAGACCCCTCACGTACTGGGGCAATAACGGTATTAGAACAACTTCCTTTAAAGCAGTTTAAAACTATTTTATACGTCTCATGCGACCCTGTTACTTTAGCCCGTGACAGCGCTATTATTTCGCAAGCAGGCTTTGAACTGCATAAAATTGGGCTAATGAATATGTTTCCGCACACCGGGCATATTGAAACTATGGCGTTATTTCAACGGAGGTAAAGCGCATTATGGTAGCTACACGTCAATCACATCAACAGGATGAAACCGGGGACTTTGCTAGTCGCTTAAAGTTGCTTGCTCTGTCGGCAGAAAAAGTAGAGCTGCTTAATAAAGCACAGGCACTTTGTTTAGCGTGCGACAATACCACCCGACAAAGCACAGCCATTGAAATGGTCGAAATTTTAGCCGAGCTTAATCTTGATGCAGACTCATTAGCTACTGCTTATTTAACGCCGTATTTTATAAATAACTTAGTCACCCTTGAAACTGTTGAAGAGCAGCTAGGTAGCAGTATTGCGGTATTACTAAACGGGGTCGCACAAATGGCGACTATTAGCACTTTGGCGCATCAAGGAAAAGGCACGGTACAGGTTGATAATATTCGCCGTATGTTACTTGCTATGGTAGAGGATGTGCGCGCGGTTGTTATTAAGTTAGCAGAGCAAGTATGTCATTTACGCAATGTAAAAAATGCCGCAGAAGAAGAGCGCGTTATTGCCGCCAAAGAAACCGCCGACATTTTTGCACCACTGGCAAACCGCTTAGGTATAGGGCAATTAAAGTGGGAGCTTGAAGACTTATCGTTTAGGTATTTACACCCCAATATTTATAAAAACATTGCCAAACAGCTTGATGACAAACGCTTAGCGCGTGAAGCCTACATGGAAGACATGGTAGCGCAAGTTAAAAACCGCTTAAGCGAGGCGGGCATAGAAGCTGAGGTTTACGGGCGACCAAAGCATATTTACAGCATTTATAAAAAAATGGCGCAAAAAAACTACGAGTTTAATCAACTGTTTGATATTCGCGCAATGCGTATTGTTGTGCAGCGCCTGCAAGATTGTTACGGTGCGCTGGGCATAGTGCACACTAACTGGCGTCATTTGCATAAAGAGTTTGACGACTACGTAGCCACGCCAAAGCAAAATGGCTATCAGTCTATTCATACCGTGGTATTTGGCCCCGAAGGCAAAACGGTAGAGATTCAAATTCGCACTAGCGATATGCACCAAGATGCCGAGTTGGGTGTTGCTGCGCATTGGATGTATAAAGAAGGCGCATTGCCAGGGCGAGGCTCAGGTTATGAGCAAAAAATTAGCTGGTTGCGTAAACTATTACAATGGCAAGAAGAAGTAGTTGATGGCAGCGACCTAGCGCAAGAGCTTAAAAACCAAGTGGTAGAAGACCGTGTATACGTATTTACCCCCCGCGGCGATATTTTTGATTTACCACTGGGAGCAACACCATTAGATTTTGCTTATTATATTCACTCTAATGTGGGGCATCGTTGTATTGGCGCTAAAGTATTTGGCAAAATTGTGCCATTTACCCATCAGTTAAGCACCGGCGATCAGGTAGAAATTCTTACCCAAAAACAGCCAAACCCCAGCCGCGATTGGTTAAACCCGTCATTAGGCTATATAAAATCATCGCGTGCTAGAGCAAAAATACACCATTGGTTTAAACAGCTCGATCGCGACAAAAATCTTAGTGCCGGTAAAGAAATACTCGATAACGAACTGCAAAAACTCGATTTAAATTATAGAGACTTAGCACCCGCTATTAAGCGTTTTAACTTTAAAGAGCTCGACGATTTAATGGTCGCCATTGGCGCAGGCGATATTCGCCTTAATCAAATGCTTAACTTTGTTACCGATCGCGCCGAAGAAGAGCCGGTAATACGCTTTAAAACCCCAACAAAAGTAACCGGCGATAATAACGGTATTGTGGTTGACGGCGTAGGCAGTTTAATGAGTCATGTTGCTAAATGTTGTCGTCCGGTTCCGGGGGATGAAATTATTGGCTATATAACGCAAGGGCGCGGTATTGGTGTACATCGTGATGATTGCGACTCGTTTGATAATTTAAAAACTCAGCACCCAGAGCGGGTTATTTCTGTAAGCTGGTCAGACGATATTCATAACTCCTATGCGCTAAGTATTAGAATAGAAGCCAGCGATCGCTCAGGTTTAATTCGCGACATAAGTGTAGTGTTAGCCAACGAAAAAGTGAATGTGCTAAATATGAATGTAAATACCGTTGATGATAATCAAATTGCTATATTTACTATGCAAATAGAGGTACACGATCTGTCGGGTACTAATAGAGTGCTTTCTAAGTTACACCAAATTGAAGGTGTACACAGTGCAAAGCGAGGGCAATAAATATGGCAGATAACGCCGCGCTTGCGCAACTACTAAATATAATGAAAACGCTAAGAGATCCTGAGCTTGGTTGCCCCTGGGATCGTAAGCAAACTTTTAGCTCAATAGTGCCGCACACTATTGAGGAAGCGTTTGAAGTGGCCGATTGCATTGAATCGGGCAATTTAGGTGAGCTTAAAAATGAACTTGGCGATTTACTCTTTCAAATTGTGTTTTATGCTCAACTTGCAAATGAGCAAAAACTATTTGATTTTAACGATATAGTGACACAATTAAACGCTAAACTTACGCGCCGCCATCCTCATGTGTTCGACAAGCAAACAGCGCTAAGCGATGATGAGCTTGCAGCGCAGTGGCAAGCAATTAAGGCACAAGAGCGCAGCGCTAAAACTGCAAGCGCTACATCTTCGCTGTGGCAAGATATTCCCGTTAATATGCCAAGCTTAAGCAAAGCTAAAAAAATTCAGCAGCGGGTGGCAGCTCTTGGTTTTGATTGGCCAAGTTACCATGGTGCATTGGATAAAGTGAGCGAAGAAGTAGATGAAGTAAAAGAAGCACTCGCTCACAATCCGTATTCAGATCATAGTGCAGAAGAGCTGGGCGATTTACTGTTTGCTACAGTAAACGTTGCGCGCCATATAAAGCGCGACCCAGAGCAATTACTGCGCAGCGCCAGCGACAAGTTTTCAACTCGCTTTGAAAAAGTCCAAGCTTATTTAAATGCCCAAGGTAAATGTTTAGAGTCTGCCACGCTTGATGAGATGGATGCTGCATGGGATGAGATCAAAAAAGTCAAATAGTTTGTAGTAAAATTATGGCTGTTTTTTGTGCTTACAATTTCTAATTTTAGCTGGATTGATTGGCTATGCTTTGGTACAATTTCTCCCCGTCCTGTTTATATTCCAAAATCACTTGTTTGGGTATTATATTCCTTTTAATTCCTGATATTCTAGGGTTCGCATGAGTACAAAATTTATCTTCGTTACCGGCGGGGTTGTTTCTTCGTTGGGTAAAGGTATTGCAGCAGCATCATTGGCAGCTATTTTAGAGGCCCGTGGCTTAAATGTTACTATCTTAAAGCTGGATCCTTACATCAACGTTGATCCAGGCACAATGAGCCCAATTCAACATGGTGAAGTATACGTTACAGAAGACGGCGCAGAGACCGATCTAGACTTAGGTCACTATGAGCGCTTTATTCGCACCAAAATGACAAGTCGCAATAATTTTACACAAGGTCGTGTATACAAAGATGTATTACATCGTGAGCGACGTGGCGAGTACCTTGGAGCAACAATTCAGGTAATTCCACATATTACCAACGATATTAAGCAACGTGTTTATTCTGGCGCTGAAGGTTATGATATAGCACTTGTTGAAATTGGCGGTACAGTGGGTGACATAGAGTCACAACCATTTTTAGAAGCAATTCGTCAAATGGGTACAGAAATAGGCCGTGAGCGTGCGTTATTTATTCACTTAACGCTAGTACCATTTTTAGGCCCTGCAGGCGAAGTGAAAACTAAGCCAACGCAGCACTCGGTTAAAGAACTACGTTCAATTGGTATTCAACCAGATATTCTTATTTGTCGCTCAGATCGTAAGCTGCCAAGTAACGAACGTGCAAAAATTGCATTGTTTACCAACGTAGAAGAAAAAGCGGTTATATCACTACCAGATGTAGACAGTATTTATAAAATTCCTGCGCTATTAAAGTCGCAAGATTTAGATTACTTTGTATGTCGTCGTTTTCATTTAGATGTCCCTGAAGCTGACCTTGTTGAATGGGAACAAGTACTTTATCAAGAGTCTAACCCTACAGGTGAAGTAACTATTGGTATGGTAGGTAAATACATTGAATTACCAGATGCGTATAAATCTGTAAACGAAGCATTAAAACATGCCGGTCTGAAAAATCGTTTAACGGTAAATATTCAATACATTGACTCACAAGACTTAGAAACCAAAGGCGTTGATTCGTTAGCTCATCTAGATGCTATTTTAGTGCCTGGTGGTTTTGGTGGTCGTGGCGTTGAAGGTAAAATATTAGCGGCTAAATACGCGCGTGAAAACAAAGTGCCTTACTTAGGTATTTGTTTAGGTATGCAAGTGGCGTTAATTGAATACGCTCGTAACGTAGCCGGCCTTGTTGATGCAAACTCAACTGAATTTAACGCACAATCTGCAAGCCCTGTAGTTGGCTTAATTACCGAATGGCTAGATGCTGAAGGTAAAGTAGAGCAGCGTGATGAAAAATCAGACTTAGGTGGCACTATGCGTTTAGGCGCACAAAAATGTCATTTAACACCGGGTTCTAAAGTGCATGCAGTATACGGTAGCGATGAAATAGTAGAACGTCATCGTCATCGCTACGAAGTTAATAATAACTTTGTAGAGCAGCTAGAAAAAGCAGGTTTAAGCTTTACTGGTTTATCAGAAGATAAAAAACTAGTAGAAATTATTGAAAACAAAGATCACCCTTGGTTTATTGCAGCGCAATTCCACCCGGAATTCACTTCAACTCCACGCGATGGTCACCCGCTATTTGAAGGATTTGTAGCTGCGGCTCACATCCACCAAAAAGCGTCTTCGTAATATTAATAGGCCGTGCATATTGCACGGCTTATTTGTTTTAAATGCCAACCAAATTAGTTTAAATTAAGTTGGCAGTAATTCACCATTTTGGGAATATAGAGGAATCAAGATGTCAGTAATCGTAAAAGTAATTGGTCGCGAAATTATGGATTCGCGTGGTAACCCAACTGTTGAAGCTGATGTACATTTAGCTGATGGTTCATGGGGCCGTGCTGCGGCGCCGTCTGGCGCATCTACAGGGACTCGCGAAGCATTAGAATTACGCGATGGTGATAAATCTCGTTATTTAGGTAAAGGCGTATTAAAAGCTGTAGGTTTTATTAATAATGAAATCGCAACCGCTTTAGCAGGCCAAAATGCACTTGAGCAAAGCACTGTTGATCAAGTAATGCTAGATTTAGATGGTACCGAAAACAAAGAAAAACTAGGTGCTAACGCAATCTTAGCAGTATCGCTAGCAACGGCTAAAGCTGCTGCACAATCTAAAAAAGTTGAGCTTTATGAACATATCGCTGACTTAAACGGTACTCCGGGTGTTTACTCTATGCCATTGCCAATGATGAACATTATCAACGGCGGCGAACATGCAGATAACTCTGTAGATATTCAAGAGTTTATGATCCAACCAATTGGCGCTAAAAACTTCCGTGAAGCTCTACGCATGGGCGCAGAAATATTTCACAGCCTAGCTAAAGTACTAAAAGCAGACGGTCACTCAACAGCGGTAGGTGACGAAGGTGGTTTTGCACCAAACCTTGCATCTAACGAAGCGGCACTAGCTGCAATTAAAGTAGCTGTTGCAAATGCAGGCTACGAGCTAGGTAAAGACATTACATTAGCGCTAGATTGTGCTGCCTCTGAGTTTTACGACAAAGAAGCAAATATTTACAATCTTAAAGGTGAAGGCAAAAAGTTCACCTCTGAAGAATTTAACTTCTTCTTACAAAATTTAACTCAGCAGTACCCAATCGTGTCTATCGAAGATGGCCTTGATGAGTCTGACTGGGATGGCTTTGCACACCAAACTAAACTAATGGGTGATAAAATCCAATTAGTGGGTGACGATTTATTTGTAACCAATACTAAGATTTTAAAGCGTGGTATCGACAACGGTATTACTAACTCAATCTTAATTAAGTTTAACCAAATTGGTTCTTTAACTGAGACATTAGCTGCAATTAAAATGGCTAAAGATGCTGGTTTTACAGTTGTTATTTCTCATCGCTCAGGCGAAACAGAAGATTCAACCATTGCAGATTTAGCAGTAGGTACAGCCGCAGGTCAAATTAAAACTGGTTCATTAAGCCGCTCTGATCGTGTTGCAAAGTACAACCAATTGCTTCGTATTGAAGAGCAATTAGGCGCTAAAGCACCGTACAACGGTTTAAAAGAAGTTAAAGGTCAGTAATTCTTTAATTAGAATATGATGTTTAAGCTTATAAATCCTCACTTTGGTGGGGATTTTTTTTGCCTAGGTAAAAAAGTAAAACAGTAACCAGAAAATCAGAAGTGAGATAACTGTCAGTAACAGTTTAAATACGATTTTTAGGTGGGGTTTTCTATCTCTCTTTTTAGTTTAAATATGTTAAAAGTAGTGTGAAAAGACTTTAAGTGAATATATGCACAAAGAGGTTATGAGGCGCTACGCTTTAGAGAAGCTAAAAAGACTAAATAATATGTCTAGTCACTGCTCATTTACTCTCATTTTTTCTCTTTGTACAAAAATTTTAAATGATTTACTCACAACGGAGTTTTTCAAGTTAGTTGTCGCCTCAAGTTAAATTTTATGCCGCCCTAATTTACTTCTATTTGTACAAATTAAAGTTGAAACTGCTGTTTTAAAATTTCGCCAGTAAAGCTGGTTTTTAAATAAAAGCCACGGGGCAGGGTTTTAATAATTTTACCATTAGGGCCAATAGCATCGGTTACTATTTTACTGTGCGCGGCTTTAGGGCGAATTTGAATTGCGTCACCTAAATGCCCCGATATTTCATCAATACGCCCTAGCGCAATAAGCTCCATTTGTTCTTCCCAATCGCGTTGCAGTAAAGCGTCTTGCTCAGGTGTGGGTTGCCATAAAAAGCCGCTGCCGATGATCCTATCAAACGGGGCTATGTCGCGCTCGCTGAGTATAGGCAACCAAAGTACATGGTTTAGTTTTTTACGCACGCTGCTTGCGTGCCAGGTCATGCCAGTAACGTTAATGAGTGGGGTTACCGACACAAAGGTGGTTTCTAGCGGCTTGCCTTTATAAGAGATTGGCAATGTTTTTAGCTCTATGCCTAAATCTTCAAAATCAGGCAGTGGTTTTGAGCCAGCAGTTGCGCCTAATACATATTCAATTAATTGCCCCGTCCAGCCTTTTTCACGGAGTAAATCGTCAGGCGTTTTAAAGTTATACTCATTGGCTAATTGGCCAAGGGTAAGCCCAGCAATATTATTAACACGCTGCATTAAGTCATTAATTGAATGTGGTTTTATAGGTCGCATACTGTTTATTTAAGTTGAATAAATACCATCGCCATGATAGCAAATCAGTCCAGCCGTGGATATCTTTGCCTTTGAGTGTTTTTTGTGCACCTTGGGTTTGGTGCAATTTCGCACACTTTAATAAACAGTTAAATAAATATAAGCCCATGAATTATAATGAAATTTAAAAATAAACTGTTCAGTTTTCATTAAGTGACACTAAGGTTGTTTGAATGAGTACACATATATAAACATGTTTATCCACAGAATCTGTGGAGAAATCCAGTTTTGCGATCTTATATTGTGGATTTGTTTGCTAAATGAGCGTGTTTTACAAAAGTTATGCACAAGCTGTGAGTAACCACAGTAAATATTCCAATATTGTTTGCCGTAAAGCAGGTAATGTGGAACAATCATTAAAAATCGACTTACAAATGAGGCACTAAGGTGATTGATGCCGAAGGTTTTCGTGCCAATGTCGGAATTGTAATTTGCAATAACCAAGGACAAGTGTTTTGGGCTAGACGTTATGGTCAACATTCTTGGCAATTTCCCCAAGGCGGTGTTGACGATGGTGAAACGCCAGAACAAACCATGTACCGCGAATTACACGAAGAAGTAGGCTTGCGACCAGAAGATGTAGAGATAGTCGCAAGTTCTAAACATTGGTTACGCTATAAGTTACCCAAACGATTAATACGCCGTGACTCAAGTCCGGTATGTATTGGGCAAAAACAAAAATGGTTTTTACTAAAACTACGCTGTAAAGATGAGGACGTAAATTTACTTAAAACCCACCATCCTGAATTTGATGATTGGCGCTGGGTAAGTTATTGGTATCCGGTAAGGCAGGTGGTGTCGTTTAAACGCGATGTTTATCGGCGTGTAATGAAAGAGTTTGCTCCTTTTGCTATGCCTTTTAATAAACGCGAACAGCAAAAAGATCATTGGCGAAATAAAAGGTAGTTAGTTTAGTAAATTAAAGGAGCAGGACATGCTGGCAACACTTAGGTCTATTGCAGAGTCGGTTTCGCAACAAGCGAATTTAGACAGTGCTTTAGCGTGCTTTGTGACAATGGTTAAAGAAGCCATGCAAACCCAGTGCTGCTCTATTTATTTTGCTGACTACAGCCAAGATAACTTTGTACTTATGGCCACCGAAGGATTAAACCCTGATGCGGTGGGTAAGTTTAGAATTGGCTTTACCGAAGGCCTAGTAGGGCTGGTGGCACAGCGCGAGGAGGCAATTAATATTGCCTTTGCCAAATCTCATCCCCGCTTTAAGCTCTCCCCAGAAGTTAACGAAGAAGGCTATAACGCATTTTTGTCTGTGCCTGTGGTGCATCAAAAAAAAGTACTGGGCGTTATTGTAGTACAACAAAAAATGGCACGTGTATTTAGCCAAGATGAAGAATCGTTTTTAATTACTTTGTCGGCGCAACTTGCCTCACAATTAGCGCATGCTGAAATAAAAGAAGTATTGCGTCAAGATGAGTCTTCTCATCAAACCTCGGTATTAAAAGGGGTGTCGAGTGCTCCGGGTATTAGTATTGGCCATGCATTTGTAGTTATTCCTAAAGTTAACTTTAAATCAATTGAGCTTGAAAAAGAAAGCGATGTAAATGAGCAACGACGCTTATTTACCCAAGCCGTAGCGGCAACCCGAAAAGAATTTAATACACTATCAATGACACTAAGTGATTCTATTCCGCATGAGGCTTTGGCTGTTTTTGATGTTTATCAGCAATTACTCGATGCTAAAAGCTTAGGTCATAACGTTGAGATGGAGTTGCAACAAGGTTGGTGTGCAAAAAGCGCCTTAAAAATAGTAATTGAGCGTTTAATCGCTCAGTTTAATGCCATGCAAGACCCATACATAAAAGAGCGCGCGGTTGATGTTAAAGACATTGGCCTGCGAGTGTTGCACCATCTTGTTAATACCGAATTCGCAATAAAAGATTATCCACCCAATACCATACTTATAGCGCATACACTTACTCCAGCCATGCTGGCTGAGGTGCCTAACGATCGCTTAGTGGGTGTGGTGAGCATAAATGGCTCGGCAAACAGTCACGCGTCAATATTAACTCGTGCTATGGGCGTGCCTGCTATTTGGGGCATCGAAGATATTCCATTACTGCAATTAAATAGTAAACCAATGATTTTGGATGCGTTTTCGGGGCGGTTATATATTTCCCCATCGCAAATGCTAATTGATGAATACACAGAATTACAGCACCAAGACAACTTACTTAATAATCGTTTTTTAGCCGAGCAAAACTTTACAGCGGTCACCCTTGATGGTGAACACATAAGTTTACTACTCAATGCGGGGCTGGAGTTAAACACGCAGCAAAACAGTGCCCATATTTGTGACGGCGTTGGCTTGTACCGCACCGAAGCCTGGTTTATGCAAAAAGGGCAGTTTCCATCGCAATCAGAGCAAGAAACCTGGTACCGAGAAGTACTTAATAGTTATTACCCTAATCCGGTAGTAATGCGAACGTTAGATATTGGTGGCGATAAAGTTCTCGATTATTTTAATATTACCGAAGAAAATCCCTTTTTAGGTTGGCGTGGTATTCGCATTAGTTTAGATCACCCTGAGCTATTTTTAGATCAGCTCAAAGCCATGCTTAAAGCAAATATAGGCTTAGGTAATTTAAAAATAATGCTGCCGATGATAAGTGGTACAGAAGAAGTAGACGAATCATTAGCTCTTTTTGAGCAAGCGTATTTTGAGCTGAACGAGCAATACCCAGAGCAAACAATTGAACGACCCGATATAGGTATTATGCTTGAAGTACCGTCGAGTGTATTTATGCTGGCAGACTGGTCTAAAAAAGTCGATTTTTGCTCAGTGGGCAGTAACGATTTAACGCAATACCTGCTTGCTGTAGACAGATCAAACGCGCGGGTTGCAGAACTGTTTAACCCGTATCACCCTGCAGTGCTCAGAGTATTAAATAATGTGGCTCGTGAGTGCCAGCAATACGAGCTACCGTTTAGTTTATGCGGCGAGCTTGGCGGCGATCCTGAAGGCGCAATATTACTTATTGCCATGGGGTATCGTCGTTTAAGTATGAACTTATCATCATTAAATAAAGTTAAATGGGTGCTTAGGCGCTTACATGTCAGCGAAATGGAAGCATTACTTAAAGAGTGCTTAGCGCAATCGTCGGCTAAGCAAGTATTGCGTTTAACTCGCAGCTTTATGATAGAGCATGAGTTAGGCAACTTATTTTACACCCCAAAATAAATTCTCGTGTTAACTGTAATCAGAATCCATTAAGATACGCACATAATAAAAGGTATATGGGATAACTATGTATGATCTAGGATTATTGGTTGCAAGTTGCGCGCTACTAGGCTGTGTTGTCGGATTTTTAGCCGGATTACTCGGAATTGGTGGTGGCTTAATTATTGTTCCCGTATTAAGTGCCTTATTACTCGCTTTTAATGTAACGGCTGTTGAAAACGTATTAGTTATTGCCATTGCAACATCGCTTGCTTCTATTTTGTTTACCTCTACATCTTCAGCGCTGGCTCATCATAAAAATGATAACGTGCCTTGGGTTATTGCACCTTGGGTTATGTCGGGCGTAGCTGTTGGCGCGCTAATTAGTGGCTTTGCTGCAAGCTTAATACCCGAGCAAATATTACGCACAGTATTTGCTGTAAGCGTGGTATTTATTGCTTTAAGAATGGTGTTATCAGCTCGCAATAAACCTTTGTCAGAAAAACCTTTACCGTCGGGTCCTATTCTAGGCAGCTTATGCGCCATTATGGGGGCACTATCTGGATTAATAGGTATAGGTGGTGGCGCACTAATAGTGCCTTTACTGCATTATTTTTCGGTTGATATTAAAAAGGCCATAGGCTGCGCTGCAGCATGCGGAATTGTTATCGCCTTTTTTGGCTCTATTGGTTATATCAGTGCCGGATGGCAGGTTACCGATTTAGAACACGGTTTTGCAGGGTTTGTATACTTACCCGCATTATTTGGGATTGTAATTACCTCGTGGTTTATAGCGCCTATTGGCGCTAAAGCAACCCACTATTTACCGGTTAATACAATAAAGAAAGTTTTCGCGGTGTTACTTGTTATCATCGCAATTAAAATGGTTTTTAGCTAAAGGTTTATTTTTATGGCACTGGAATTTCCTGTAATCGATCCGATCATATTTTCTGTCGGGCCACTGAGTGTACGTTGGTACGGATTAATGTATTTAATAGGTTTTGCATTTGCAATGTGGTTTGCAAATCGCCAAGCGGCAAAACCAAATTCAGGTTGGACTAAAGACCAAGTAGGCGACTTCCTATTTTACGGCATGCTAGGGGTAATTCTTGGTGGGCGTATTGGTTATGTATTATTTTATCAATTTAGCTATTTTATAGAAAACCCACTATATTTGTTCAGGATAGATCAAGGTGGAATGTCGTTTCATGGTGGCACCTTAGGAGTGATAACCGCGGTTGTTATTTTTGCTTGGACACGTAAAAAGTCAATACTGCAAGTAGGCGACTTTGTTGCACCGCTTGTACCGGTAGGTTTATTAGCTGGACGTATAGGTAACTTTATAAATGGTGAGCTTTGGGGTCGAGTAAGCGATGTACCATGGGCTATGGTATTTCCAACCGGCGGGCCGTTAGCACGCCATCCATCGCAGCTATACGAAGCATTTTTTGAAGGCTTAGTATTATTTTTAATTTTACAGTGGTTTATTAAAAAGCCTCGCCCTGCTGGTAGTGTAGCGGGTGTATTTTTACTAGGTTACGGCACATTTAGATTTTGTATTGAGTACTTTCGCCAACCAGATGCACAGCTGGGTTTATTTGCCGACTTTATCTCGATGGGGCAAATACTCTCGCTGCCTATGATAGTAGGCGGGTTAGGCTTATTAATTTGGGCTTATAAGCAAGCACCACAAAAAACAGCGGTAAAGGGTTAGAATAAATACCATGAAACAATATTTACAATTATGTCAGCGTATTGTTGATGAAGGCCAGTGGGTAGAAAACAAACGTACGGGCACACGCTGTTTAACCGTGATCAACGCCGATTTAGAGTACGATGTGGCGAATAATCAGTTTCCTATGATCACCACACGTAAAAGCTATTACAAAGCAGCTATTGCCGAATTACTCGGTTACTTGCGTGGCTACGATAGCGCGGCACAGTTTCGCGAAATAGGCTGTAAAACCTGGGATGCAAACGCAAACGAAAATAGCGCTTGGCTTAATAATCCGCACCGTAAAGGTGAGGACGACATGGGGCGTGTTTATGGCGTACAAGGGCGTGCTTGGCAGCGCCCAGATGGCTCAACGCTAGACCAACTAGCAAAAGTAATTAATAACTTAAAAAATGGTATAGACGATCGCGGTGAAATAATTAGTTTTTACAACCCAGGCGAATTTGAGCTTGGCTGTTTACGCCCGTGCATGCACACGCACACGTTTTCATTATTAGGTGACACACTTTATTTAACGTCAATTCAGCGTAGCTGCGACGTACCGCTAGGGCTTAATTTTAATCAAATTCAGTGTTTTGTATTACTGGCATTAGTGGCGCAAATTACTGGGCATAAAGCGGGTAAGGCGTATCATAAAATTACCAACGCGCATATTTATGAAAACCAGCTTGAGCTAATGCGCGATGTGCAGTTAAAACGCGAGCCATTTGCATCGCCGCAGTTAAAAATTAATCCAAACATTAAATCACTAAACGATATAGAAACCTGGGTAACACGCGATGACTTTGAAGTGACAGGTTATGAGTGTCACGAAGCTATTCAATACCCATTTTCGGTATAACAAAACAGATTAAGGAAAACACCATGAAAGCAGTGATCCCCGTAGCGGGCCTCGGAACTCGCATGTTACCAGCCACCAAAGCAATTCCAAAAGAAATGCTGCCGGTTGTTGACCGTCCACTAATTCAGTACGTAGTTAACGAAGCCGTTGCCGCAGGTATTAAAGAAATAGTACTGGTAACGCATTCAAGTAAAAACTCAATCGAAAACCACTTCGACACCAGTTTTGAGCTTGAAGCCACACTAGAAAAACGAGTAAAACGACAGCTACTTGCCGAAATACAGTCTATTTGTCCTAAAGATGTAACCATTATTCAAGTACGCCAAGGCGAGGCCAAAGGCCTAGGGCATGCAATTAACTGTGCAGCGCCAATTATAGGTAACGAACCATTTGTGGTTATTTTACCCGATGTAATAATTGATGATATGGAAAGCGATCTTAGTAAAGATAACTTGGCCGAAATGATCAGCCGCTTTGAGCAAACTCAACATAGCCAAATAATGGTAGAGCCAGTTCCAATGGCTGAAGTTGATCAATTTGGTGTTGTTGACTTAGGCAGTGTTGAGCTAAAACAAGGCGAAAGTTCGCCAATTCATAACATGGTAGAAAAGCCACCAGTTAACGAAGCACCATCAAATCTTGCAGTAGTAGGGCGCTATGTATTAAGTAAAAATATTTGGCCATTACTCGCTAAAACCCCGCAAGGAGCTGGTAACGAAATTCAGCTTACTGATGCTATTGCCATGCTAATGCAACACGAAACTGTTGATGCATACGCAATTAAAGGGCGCAGCCACGATTGTGGTAGTAAAATTGGTTATCTTAAAGCAACTATTGAGTTTGCACTGCGTCGTGAAGAATTTGCTGACGAGTTAAAAACGTTTATTAAAACATTAATTTAACATACCTACTTTTTATAAAAGTAACTAAAAGACGCCTATATGGCGTCTTTTTTGTTTTATAGTCGTTAATATCGTAGCATTTGGCGATAAAAACATTATAACTGCAGACACGCTGTAAATTATAATGTAATGTTTGTGTTAACTATAGTTTAATTTATTGACTGCCAAGCTAAAAAGTACATTAATTGCTCAGTAATCATTGATATAAAATAAACTCAGTTATATATCCAAGCACAATTAATAAAGTTAAACGCTTACTTATAAGAATGTTTAACTGAAATGTAAGTGTACTTACACTACTTTCAGGGCAGCGAATGCATGTTTAAATATAAAAAAAATAATACTTTAATATTGAGTTTGCTTATACTCTTGTTTAGCACTGCTTGTGCAACTGCGCCCAACAAAACGCTATTAGCAGAGCCAATAAACGACTCGCCTGAATATGTATCTATTACTGCATTAGAGCTGGCGCAATTAAAAGATGCTGCAATGCAATGGCAGCAAGCCCGCTCTGGGATTGAACGACTTTTAAAGCTAGAAAAAGATATTACCTATTTGGTAAACCATATAGATATTATAAATAGCAAAGCAATTGCGCAGTCTAATCAAAAAAATCACAACCAATATAATCGCCCCACGCGCAAACAACGCTACTCAAGTAAAGCTCAGCAAGCAATTAAACCAGCTTATAATACAAAGCCAACGGTAAAATTAAACAGCCCAAAGCAAGTTTTTGCATTGCAAGTTGCGTCGCTCGATTCCGAAAAAGACTTAGTTAAAGCATGGCAAGAACTCAATGAGCAAGCTGCGCCGTTATTTAGAGATAAAATTCGCACCAATGTTGAAACAGCAAATGTTAATAATAAAACCTACTATCGATTAAAGTTAGGCGTGTATCAAAACTTTAAAAATGCCCAAGCCGATTGCAACGTGTTTAAACTTTATAAACTCGACTGCATAGTAAGTAACTACACAGATAAACCGGTAAAGCTGTAATTATACCAACTAGCTTTAAATATAAAGTTGCTTATGCTTTATTTATCAATAAAATATGCAGCTTACCTAAGCTGCTTTTTTATAAATTAATTATAAAAAAATAAACAAAAAAGGTTAATAACCCTAATGCTTTTAAAATGGAACTTTAAGCGCATTACACTAATACTAGGATTGTCATTAGTTATAAGTGCATGCAATACAACTAAGCAAAATGAAAGCGCAGAACCGCTTGTAAAACAAGGCGCAGTAAATGCGCCGCAAAGTATACTTATTAAAAAAGCAGATTTAGTTTTACTACAAGACTCTGCAAAGCAGTGGAAAAATGCTCAAACTAATGTTGACAAAATAAGCCAGCTAGAACACAAATTAACGCAGCTAACAGCCACTCTTACGCAACAAATAGAGCAGTCAGAACCCCCCTTAAGCGAACCTAAAGAAACAATATTTAATTTAAATACTCGGTTAGATAAATCCCCAGCATTATTTTCTATACAAGTCGGTGCTTTTAAAAATGAGCCCGCACTTCATAGCGCATTAGCGCAATTAAAGTTAAAAGCCCCAAACATAATACATACTAAAACAGTCGTTAATATCGAGCCTGTAGTAGCTAACAAAGTTACTTTGTATCGATTAAAGCTAGGCTCTTATAAAAATAAAGCTGCAGCACAAAGCGATTGTAAAACCTTAATACAGCAGCAAGTAGCTTGTTTTGTGGGCAATTACACCCAAAAAATTTAGCGAAGTATGTTTTAGGTATTTAAAGCTGATTAGTTATAACGTTGAAACTCAATTTACCTGTGTGCTAACACATACCTATAAGTCGAGCTAAAATTAATACAGCAGTTAAAACCCAGCAATGCAGTTTGTAAGTTCAATGCTAATTTAATAGCCAAGTAAAAATTTAAAAGGCAAATAATATGATAAAACAACAGCTAATGAGATTGTTAAGTATTAGCCTAATTGTACTTTGTGGATGCAGTAGTAAAGTTAAAGAGGCTCAACACAATGTTACTACCACAAATAAGGTTAGTAATGAGGTTACTATTTCGGCAGAAGAATTAGCGCAATTAAGAGCATCATCTCAACAATGGCAACAAGCCAAAGCAGGCGTTAGACGTTTGCTTGTTATTGAACACGATTTAAAGTTACTTATTAGCCAATTAAATGAAGTAGCGCAACGAGAGTCGACAACACAAAGTAATCTAAAGCAAGAGGGGAGCAACCTAAATCAAGACACTACAGCGTCAGAAGAGGCTGTTAATGTGCAAGCCAAAGCAACCGTACAACCTAAAGTAATACAGCCATTGTTTGCCCTGCAGGTCGCATCGGTTACCGATTGGATACGATTAACCCAAAGTTATAATGAAGTGAAATCTAAGGCTACAAAACTATTAGCAAGCCCATTTATTGCCAACGTAGAAACCGCAAAGGTTAAAGGGGTTACTTTTTATCGCTTAAAAATTGGCGCTTATAAACTTCAAAAAAATGCAACGGCAGATTGCGATATACTAAAGCAGCATCAAGTGGGTTGTATTGTTAGTAATTACACAGAACAACCATTAAAATTATAAATAGGCATAGTAATTGCTTTGTTATTGTCATGTTTTTTGAGGATGGCAACTATGCGCCTTTTATTACCGTTATTATTAGTAAACTTAGCTGCATGTAGCTTAACACCACAGCCTGAACCAAGTGTGAGCACGCCTGCGCGTATAGCAACCATGGCACCTTATACGGTTAACGACTACGTAAATAACTTAACTTATCAGCTTAGTCACTTTAAAGGGCCTTTAAGCGGTAACTCTCGCATTGGGGTAAGCAGCTTTTATTATGCAAACGCGCTAGATTCAAAGCTTCCCAGCGGCCAAGCTGAAGGTTTAAGCCAACAAATTCAAGAAAGCCTGCTAACGCAATTCACTCAATTGGGATATAACACCGTTGAGTACCGTTTAAGTAATAATATAAATTTAGCATCTAACGCCGACAGCGCGCTTAGCAGAGATATAGCTCAACTGCGCGAACGTCAGAATATTGACTTAATTATTACCGGCACAGTTACACGCCAGCAACACGCTTATATTGTTAATGCCCGACTGGTTAATATTAACAATAAACACGTTTTATCAGCTGGCAGTACCGAAATCCCGATTAATGTAATGTGGGGCAGTGAAAAAGTTCAGCAACGCGATAATTACTTATATCGCAGCGAATACTAATTAGGAGCACAAAATGAAAAAGCTATTACTTACATTATGTTTGCCATTGGGCTTTGGGTGCTCACAAATGCTAACAGGCATGAACTCAGACACCACACAAAAAAATCAAAACAACTCAGTACAATTGGCTAATGGCGAGCGTGCAGTGGCAGCCCCAATGACCGACAATCAGGTATATCAGTCGGGGTTAGGGCAACATACTAATTATTCAAAATCGAGCACGCCATCACGTAAAAACATTAATCATTATGTGCGTGGCATAATGCAAAGCATGGTAGAAAACCTACAATATGTGAACGAAAAAACACCACTGGCCGTTTCAAGTTTTGTGTTTTTAGATGATGATTACAACGACGCAAGTTTGTTAGGAAATCAAATTGCCGAAAGTTTCATGCATGAACTACACAGCTTTGGCATACCTGTTATCGACTTTAAAACTACCGATTATATGCGCGTAACTCCAAGCGGCGATTTTGTATTTAGCCGCGACTACCTTGAGCTAAACCAAGATCAAAACTTTAACTATGTTTTAGCCGGTACTTTAGTAAGCCATCAAGGTGGTGTGCTTGTAAATGCACGTATTATTGGCTTAGCTAGTAAAGCCGTAGTAGGAACAGCGCAAGGCTTTATTCCTCAGTCAGTGGTTGATGCACTTAATAGTAGCTACAGAACCGATGGCATTATGCTTAAACAAGCCAGTAAATGAGTGAGGCAATAATGGGTTACAAATTAAATAGCGTTACCGCATTATTTATCCTGCTAGGATTAGCAGGGTGCTCTACTGCGGGTAATAATAAGCAGGTTAAAACTAATAATGCAGACACTCATTTTGATGTGAATGCTCGTTATGAGCATGCACAAGGGCTACAAACGCAGAGCGAATACGACTCGTCGCGACAATTTACGCCGTTAAAACATCATAAAACCCTGGTTAATTATGTAGAGCAAATGGCGCTTGATTTAGTCGACACCCTAGAGTCTAGCAGTGAGCTTGATGAGAGCATAAATATAGCGGTAACAAGCATAGTTGATTTAGATGCCACCTTAAATAACAGCAACCAGCTGGGTAACCAAATATCAGAAACACTCATTCATCAACTACAAAAGTTTGGTTATGGGGTGGTTGATTTTAAAACGAGTGATGCAATAAACGTTAATCGTCGTGGCGACTTTGTTTTTTCACGAGACATAAAAAACCTTAGCAAAAAGCATATGGCAAGCCATGTACTCGGTGGTACGTTAATATACCGCGCTAATGGCGTTACAGTGAATACCCGAGTTATAAACGTAAATAATAAACAAGTCGTTGCCAGTAGCCGAAAATTTATACCAATATACGTTTTAAACAAAGAAGATATCTACTTATCAAGTAATTAAAATCAGTTTGCACTTGATCCAAAAAAGACAATGCCGTTATAATTTTAGCCTCAGTTTAGGCCTCTTAGTTAAATGGATATAACGGCCCCCTCCTAAGGGGCAGTTGCAAGTTCGATTCTTGCAGGGGCTACCAATTACACGTTTCACACCTAAAAATACGGCAACAATAAATTCAAACCTTCCATATACCCCTTTATAAATAAGACTTCCATGTTTCAAGTTGTAAAATTTGGTATCGCTACATTTCATATTTTTAGTTACACTGCTAGTTACACCGAATCAATTTTTTGATTTTGATGTAACTAAAGCCGCTGTAATTCAGTTAAGCGGATGAAAATTAAAGGAAGAATGCGGATATTGATTTTAGTATCCCATTTTAAGGGTTGGCTACCTGTTCGATAGTGGAGTGAAAACGTGCCTAGATTAACAACCCCTTTGAACGATACGCAGATAAAAAATGCGAAACCAAAAGCAAGCGAATACCTGTTGTCGGATGGTGGCGGGTTAGGCTTGCGTATAAAAAAGAATGGCTCTAAAACTTGGCTGTTTAATTACTATCGTCCGCACATCAAAAAGCGAGCGCAGATAAGCTTTGGTATTTATCCTGTGGTAACGTTGGCCGATGCCAGAAAGAAACGGGATGAAGCTCGCGGGTTATTAGCCAATGATATTGACCCTAAAGAGTACAGGGAAGAAATTCAGAGCACTAAAGCAACTGAGGCAAAGAATACCTTTGAGGCGGTAGCAACTGAATGGCTAAAGCTAAAAACAGTAAAGGTAAGTGAGCGGCACTCATTTAATATTTTACGAGGATTTGAAATACATGTTTATCCAGCGCTAGGTAAAGTGCCTATAAGCAAGCTATCCGCACAGCTAACCATTGAAACTTTAAGGCCATTAGAGGCCGCTAATAAGCTCGATATGCTAGGCCGCTTATGCCAGCGTATTAATGAGGTGATGGACTATGCTGTTAATACTGGGCGTAT
>TARA_R110000772_G_scaffold15072_11_pt1 | contig 39180 bp, 33 predicted proteins | sample TARA_R110000772 | Tara Oceans TARA_R110000772 (sample SAMEA4397948) | marine metagenome | biome: Polar Biome; feature: [SRF] surface water layer (ENVO:00010504); material: water (ENVO:00002006), including particulate matter (ENVO:01000060) such as... | depth 5 m | reverse complement strand
CACCCACCGACAAGCCGGAGGACGATCAGCTTGATCAGGGCGATCTCGACAAGGCGATGGCCGATGCCCCCTTTACCGTGGACCAGGTCTATCGCACCCCAGGCCACAATAGCGCAGCAATGGAGCCGCATTGCGCCATTGCCAGCTGGGACGGCGACAAGCTGACCTTGCGCGGCAGCTATCAGATGCTCAACTTCAACATCAACGAACTGGCCGATGCGCTACATATCGTGCCGGAAAATATCCGGATGTTGTCACCCTTTGTCGGCGGCGGCTTTGGTTCCAAACTGGGCATCTCGCCGGAAGCCGTCTCCGCTGCGCTCGCGGCTAAGGAAATCGGTCAACCGGTCTGTGTTGCCTTGTCGCGGCCACAGGTTTTCGAAACCACCATGCGCCGATCCGAGACGCGGCAGCATGTCCGGCTGGCCTGCGGAACAGACGGTGTTCTGACCGGTCTTGGCCACGAATGTCTGGTGTCCAATTTGCCGGAGGAAGAATTTTACGAGCCAGTCACCCAGGCGACCCATTTCATGTACGGCGGCAAAAACCGCAAGCTCGGCATCCAAGTCGCGCGGATCAACCGTACCTGCGGTGGCTCGGTACGGGCACCCGGCGAGGCAGTCGGCATGCAGGTTCTGGAAAATGCCATGGATGAACTGGCCGAGGAAGCGGGCATTGACCCGGTTGAACTCAGACGGCGAAATGTACCGGACCGCCATCCGGAGCAGGATATTCCCTACTCGTCCCGCCGGTTCATCGAGGCGCTCGACGAGGGCGCGAAACTCTTTGAATGGCACAAGCGCAACAAGACGCCCGGATCGTTGCGTGAAGGAGACTGGCTGGTCGGCCATGGGATGGCCGGCGCGGCGAGAGTCAATATCCTCTCGGAAGCGAAGGCCAGGGTGACGTTGTGTGCAGACGGAACCGCGGTGGTTGAAACCGACATGACCGACATCGGTACCGGAACCTATGCGATATTGACCCAGATTGCCGGCGACATGCTGGGCCTGCCGGCAAGCAAGGTCGAAACAAAACTGGGTGACACCGATTTTCCGGCAGGGCCGGGCTCGGGGGGATCATGGGGAGCGTCTTCTGCAGGTTCGGCCGTGTTTCTCGCATGCGAGGAAATCCGTAAAAAACTCGCCGAACAGATTGGCAGCGAGGAGACTGATCTTGCACTGGCAAATGGCAGGGCAGGGACCGGTGAGAGCATGCGATCTTTTGCCGACATATTGGACGGGCAGGATATTTCGGCAATTGGTCATATCGAACCCGGCAAGACGCTGGAGGAATGGCAACAGGCGACATACGGCTCATATTTCGCCGAGGTCGCGGTAAACGCAGTAACCGGCGAGACCCGGGTCAAAAGGATGCTGGGCGTATTCGGGGCGGGCCGGATCCTGAACGAGAAGACTGCAACATCGCAATGCTATGGTGGCATGATCTGGGGCATTGGCAGTGCCCTGACCGAAGAGCTGGTTTTCGACGACCGCGACGGCCATATTGTCAATCACGATCTGGCGGAATATCATGTTCCGGTCAATCTGGATGTCCCGCAAATCGAGGTTGTCCTGCTCGAGGAACGGGACGCACTGGCCAGCCCCATTCAGGCGAAAGGCATAGGCGAGCTGGGGATATGCGGTGCTGCTGCTGCGGTCACCAACGCGATATATAATGCGACGGGAATTCGTGTTCGCGATTATCCGGCCACGCTGGACAAGCTGTTGGCAAGGTTGCCGGAGCAGTGACCCTTGGCGGGGGCAGCTGGACATAGAAATGCACATCTGTCCCTCGTCCGCGTGCTTCAGACGGACGGACTGCATGAAACAGGTGAGTGTTCTGATTTATCCTTGGTGGGTTCGACTGAGATCGGCGCGCCACTGGAACTTGAACTTTCCGATAGCCCATCAGTTCCTTAATCTCGGAAGTGCTAAATCCGGCCTGATTGGCTTATCGCGACGGCTTCCCCCTGCGAGATTCTTATTCCTTCTTCCGGCGTTGTAATACCCTGCCTGACCATAGCACGGGCTGCAGACGCCAGTCCGGGCTGGTTATAAAAGGCATGCGCTGATATGCGCGCCTCATCGCCGCCATTGTTAATCAGTTTGCGGATTGTCTCATCTACACGAATCGCCTCGAACACTCCGGTATGACCCTGAAAACCCGTCTGGCTGCAACGATTGCAGCCGGTTTCCCGAAACACGATGGTGCCACGATCAAAGCCCAGCAGCGAAGCTAGTGACCCTTCTGCCTGGATCGGCAGTCGGCAATGTTCACAAAGCTTGCGAACCATACGCTGGCCGATGATTACCCGTATCGAGGATGCCAGAAGAAACGGATCAACGTGCATTTCACGCAATTGTGTAATGGCGCTCACAGCATCGATGCTATTTATCGCCGCGAGGACCAGTCGACCGTCAAGCGACGCTTGCACCGCTATTCCAGCGGTCTCGCGATCATCAATCTCGCCAATCATGACAACATCCGGGTCCTGGTGCAAGATAGCCCTCAGCCCTTGCGCGAAACCCACGCCACTCTCGGTATCAATCTGCGTCTGCACGATATTTTCGACTGGATATTCTATCGGGTTCTCGACCGTCAGGATATTGCGACGACCATCATTCAACTGCTTCATTCCGGCGTAAAGCGTAGCTGTCTTGCCCGATGCGCCGGGGCCGCAAACAAGAATAAGGCCGTCTGGCTTGGCGCAGGCATCTGTCAAAATTTCTTGAATAGGCTCTGACATGCCGAGCAGTTTTAGCGTAGCTGATGTAACCTGCTGGTCAAGAATTCGCAGTACCAGCCGTTCCCCCGTTCCGTTGACGTCGGAAAGCGTCGAGACGCGAACTTTCCGTAATTTTCCGCGAAGAAAAATTTGCATGGTTCCGTCTTGTGGAAAAGGCTGATCAGCCATATCCGGACGCGACATCCGATGGATAAGTTTGACGACGACCGTCGACAGATCTTGCGGCAGCCGCAGTTTTTCAGTCAGCACGCCATTGACCCGCATCCGGATCACCAATGCCAGATCATGCGATTCCAGATGTACGGCAGAAGCGCCCTGTCGCTCGGTCTCTGCAATAATTCCGCAGATCAGGCGAAGGCCGAATGCGTCTTTTTTTTCCTTCAAAATGTCTGCCGCATCCGGAAAATGAGCGGTAAAGACATCCAGTGGATCGCCTGCAAAAGCGTCATCTGGTTGCTGCGGATCACCGGTTGTCTGCACAGTCTTGCCAGCTTGAATCAGTCGCTGGAAATACCCATTAAAAAGCTGTTCAAATGCGGTCTCGTCGACGATCTCCAGATCGATCGGTATGGCGAGATAGCGTTGTATCTTGAGCAAAGCTGCGGGATCAGAACCCTTTTTCACTGCAATTTTCACGCGCTCGCGATCGCCCGCCACAATCAATATCCCGTGTTCTCGGGAATAATCGTAGGATAGTTCGACAACCGGGCGGCCGGGTGCCACATTTTCGCAGGCACCATTCCCTGTTCTGTTCAGAGATGCCTGTTCTGCATAATCATCTGTCACGATGGTCCCCGTAGAAATTTCTTCCATCATCTGTCGCATGACAAGATGACGGATTGGAGACGCATCGATGACAAATAAATTACAGAGAAATGGGCGTAAAACTGCTAGAAATTCAACCCGATACTCATGGAAAAGCGAGTGCCCACTTCGTAGGCATTATTGAGAATGGTCGAACTGCCCAGTGTCTGGGATTCACTGTAATCCGTGCCCAGAACGTTGCGGGCTTCGAACTTCAACTCGAAGTCCTGACCTGCGATATTCATTTCCTCGCGCAATACAAGATCGAGCCGCCAGCCTGTCTTCTCGATCAGATCCGGTTGATCCTGCGGTCCGCGCGCTGTCACCCTGGGGCTGTTATAGGTCAGCAGAACGGTTTGTTGCGATAAAGGACCGTCCTCGCGTTCCATCCCGAATTGCAGATTGGCAACATGGCTCGATTGGCCGGTCAAACGATCACCATCGTCGAACAGATTGGCTGCGTCGGTTGGCTGAAGCGTGACCGGGTTGATTGCCTGATCGCCATCGGCGACCTTTATTTCAGACTTGGTGTAGGTATAGTTTGCGGCAAGCAACAGTCGGCGATCTTCAAAGAAATTGCCTCCCAGATCATAGAGCGGGAAATATTTCACCAGTTCGACTTCTGCACCATATAGCGTCGCGGTTGGCGCGTTGGAAAAGCCGGTAAACAGCGTCCCTCCGCCCTGAACAAAGGCTACATTTTCGATAGGATTGTCGATCTTCTTGTAGAAGCCGGCAAGGGTGATGCGTTCACCACGCCCGATATAATATTCATACCTGCCTTCCACATTGATCAACTCGCTATCTTTCAGCAAGGGGTTACCGATGAACGTGCGGTCGGTTTCCAGATCAAGAAACTGCTGGGGTGCCAGTTCGCGAAACTGCGGGCGGGCAACGGTTTTCGAAGCGGCTAGCCGAAACTGCATGTCGTCGGCAAAATTCCAGGTCAGCGTTCCGGCGGGAAGCCAATAGTCATTGCTTATGCCGGATGCGAGAGAGGCCGTCCCCCCTTGCAGCAAAATGGGGGTCACCGTTTGCTGCGCATCTTCATAACGGACGCCGACATTCACGCGCAGACCATCGGCAAGTTCCGCGTCAATCTGGCCGTAACCGGCATGAATTTCAAGTTGCGCTTCATAGGCTGGCACAGACGTCTGGGCCGCTACCTCGCGCAGTTCAATTTCATGCGTGAAAATATTGAAATCCGACAGGAGAAAGTCGATCCGCTCCTGTTCGATGGGATTAGGAAGGCCATTGGCCGGAACAAATCTGAAGTCCCGGCGCTGCGCCTGTCGATCGTTGAGATAATAGCTGTAACCGACGTTGAGATTGACCGGGACGCCGATGTTGGTTTCATATCCCAGGTCCGCTCCACCGCCATACACATCATCGTTCAAATCGCTGAACTGGACGCGTGCAGACTGACCAGGCGAGGTCAGGTCGTTGACAAAGTCATCGGCGATCTGGTCGTCATAGGCATAGCTGTACGACCGCTGATAAGGCGCATCGCGTTTGGAATTGGCATAGGCCCCGCGCAGATCGACGGAAACGGCGCCAAACTCGAATTCGCCGACAAACTGGCTGGTGAAGAGCTGCCGTTCGAACCAGCTCGTGCGTCCCTGGTTGAGCAATGTTTCTTCATCAACATTGATCGCGTCGATACCGGCCTTGATTGACGCTTCTTTCGATGTGTCGTGGATATAGAGGTTGGTGAAACGCAATTTATGTTCGCCAATTTCCGCCGACAATCCCAGCAGCCCATTGACGATAATGCGATTTTCGGTGGTGACGAAATTGAAATTCTGGTCAGGGAGCAGGCCGGGTTCGCCATTGATATTGACGATACCCTGCGAGGTTTGCTGCATGCCGCTACGTGTGCGCCAGCTATTATCGAAACCAGCTGTCGCGACAATACCGACAAAGGCATCACCGACGTCGAACGTCGTGCCGCCGGTAACTTCTGCGGAAAAATTTGCAGGAATATCATTATTGGTCTGGATCAGATTCGTATTGGCATTGTTAAGGCTAGCGCCGAAGTTTTGCAGATCAAGGCTGGAAAACTCGGTACCGACAGATATCGGAATATTGAGCGCAAGAGCATTGGCCAGTCCGCTTGGAATATCTCGCAGACCGTTGTCGTAACCGATAATATCTGTGTCGGAACCATCATAGACATAGCCCAGTTTGCCCGTTGTCTCGCTATCGCCGCTGACCCCGAACTTGACTTCCAGAAACGGCTCATCCGGTGTTGATTTGGTGGTCAGGTTGATCACGCCACCGCCAAATTCTCCGGGATAATTTACCGAATAGCTCTTCTGAACTACGGTGGAGGCAATCACGCTCGTCGGGAAAAGATCGAGCGGAACGACACGCCGCAATGGCTCCGGCGAGGGCAGGGGTAATCCGTTCAGAAGCGCAAGCGAATAACGCTCGCCGAGGCCGCGAACAAACACGAACCGTCCGCCGACCACACTCAGACCGGTGACACGCTGCAACGAACCAGCAATATCTCCATCGGCAGCCCGCGCGATTTCAGCTTCGCCGAGAACCGAAACAACTTCGGCCGTTGCGCGGATCGGATTGGGAATAAATTTTCCCCGAACAATGATTTCATTACCAAAATCACTGCCAGGCGCGGAAATATCCACATCATCATCGGATGCGCGTTCGTCGACCGGCGCCTCTTCTATGGCCGGCTCGTCCGACGCCATGGTCTGGGCGAATGCCGAGGGCGATAATAGTGCCGTGGTCAGCAAAAGGCTGGAGATAAATGAGGCCCGCTTCTTCATCGGAATATTTCCTTGTCACATATATAAAATGGGATGGCAGTCAGTATGACCGCCATCCCGCAAGTTTTCTCGAGGTTAACCAATGGTCGGGGCGGTCGCACAATCATTGGCGTAAAGACCGCAAGTCCAGCCTTGGAAACGCGTGTCGTTCGCGTCTCTGACAGCGCCGATGTAATTCACATCTTCGAAGAAGCTGTTCACACCGCTTACCGCAAATGGCGTAACACCGGTTTCATTGGCTCCGTTCACGAACGGGAAGGCAGCGGCCACATTGGAAAGAGTCGATGTGCCGTTTGCAGTGTTATTCGTTCCGGCGTTGAACAGGGTCTGTATTTGAGCGACCGTGACGTTGCCATCGTCGACAAAGGCTGTCGGACAGCTCAAGAATACCGATTCGAACACTGGAGGCCCGTTCTCGTCAGGGCCTGCACCCGCAGCTTGAATGGTCGTTGCACTGTCAATGTCGACACATGCTCCACCGTTTCGGCTGGTGAAAACGCTGTTATAGAAGGCATAATCACCACCACCACGCAGCAGGATCACGTGATCGCCGCCGCTGGACACGAATGTGACATTGGCCAATTTGTGATCCTGACGCGGTTCGGCATCTTCGTCGCCATTGGAGTCGGCTTCCATCACATGGTCGCCGCCGCCAACGCGCTGTACTGCCAGCACAAACTGGTTGTGCCCCTTGTAGCCCGAGTCAGAGTCCACGGAGTCATCGTCAATACCGGTCATCACAAGATTTTTGCCATTGACCCGGCCGCCAAACCATTCGACGCCATCATCCGAGCTGTTGTGAACCTGGATGTTCTGGAAGAATGTTCCGCTGCCGACACCAGCCATGGTGATGCCGTTCAACTCGTTGCCCGGCGAGACTTCAAAGCCGGGATAGCGGACCTGGACATAGGACAAACGGCCACTGGAATCAGCCGGGAGCGTGCCGCCATAAACCGCGTTGGCAGGGCCTTCGACGATTGCCTCACAGTCGGCGCGAGCACCGCCGGGATTGGACGCGCCACCGGTGGCACAATCGGAAATCGGAGCCCGTCCAAGGATCACGATGCCGCCCCACTGGCCGATGCTGTCCACGCCGGACTGACCCAGGATATTCTGGCGCGATGTAAAGATAATAGGCGCGGAAGCGTTACCTTCGGCGAATAATTGCGACCCGCGATTGACAAGCAGAAAATCACCGCCCGAGGAACCGAATATGGTTACGCCCGGCTCGATTGTCAGGATACCCGTTGTCCCGCCGTCAACGCCGACTTCAACGCCGCCGGACAGTGAGTAAACAGTGTTGGCTGTATTGGGGCGCTTGGGCAGAACCAGGTTGCCTTGAATGACACCCGATACCTGACAATTGCGTGCCTCTTCGCCGTTCCCGGTGGTGATCACTCCCACATTGGCGGTTCCGACAGGACAGTCAGTGGCTGGAGTGCCCGCTGTTGGTGTGGGCGTCGGTGTTGGAGTCGGCGCCGGTGTCGGAGCAGGAGTGGGCAGTACCACAATATTGCCTTCACCGGGGGAAGCGACACTGTCCGCGCCACAGCCGGTGACGATGAACGCCGCCGCACTGGCAAAAAGGATGGACTGGAACTTTTTCTTATTCATGTAATATTCTCCGCAGAACTGGCTTGAAGCTTGATGTTCAAACGATGCGGTACCGAACCTTAACTTCACCCCATCGCCCTTGGGTGAGGCCAATAGGCACAGATTGTGACTCGTCGGTGCGGTTTACATGACGCAACAGAGACAGAATTATTTCATGTTTATGGCAGTCGGCGGCGAGAGCGCAGAGCGCCGCCAAAATTGATGCTGCGCTGCAATATTATCGGCCTTCCGGAGGCATAAAAAAGGCGGCCAAAAAATTGGCCGCCTTTTCATAAAATAAGGTCGCTGGTTTTAGCGTGCAGCCAGCGAGGTGTTCATTTCGCTCAACGCCAGTTTCGCGGCTTTGCGTGAATTTACCACAGTGCCATTGGCAAGAACCAGATCAAAACTGCGGTTGCTATTCATTGCCGCCCTGAACATCTGGGCAGCATCGCCGGCGCGACCGACACGCTTATAGGCCTGACCAAGATTGATAAGTCGTGCCGGATCATTGGCGCTTACACCATCGGCGGCTTCAAGCTGCGTGAGTGCGGTTTGATTATCACCGGCAACCAGCGCATCATAACCAAGCGCTCCCTTGGCGTAGCCGATTTCACCGCTTGGAGTCTCTGCCAAAGCTGGCGTGGCCACCAAGAGAAAACCCGTTGCAATTCCCAGCATTTTTGCTGTTTTCATAGCATCATCTCCTATTGTTATGAATGGATATTACACTTTTATGACGAACATTGCAACAAAACTGTAATAATATATTCCTCGGCCACCTTGCGGCGAAGCGGACGCAGCATCGGGCCGTCAGGAATGATCGCTTCAATCGCGGATTGCAGACGTTCCGCTCGCGGTGAAAAATCCAAGTGCACTGCGGACGATATTATCGACTTGAGGAAATTCCGCTCCAAAGCCTGCAACGCATGAATATGCATGCTGCACAACGGGCGTGAGGTCCGATCAATTCATTGGTTTTGAGTGTTAAAGGTTGATGGCGGACAGGGTGGGATTCGAACCCACGGAGAGCTTGCACCCTCGGCGGTTTTCAAGACCGCTGCATTCGACCACTCTGCCACCTGTCCGCATAGCCATTAGGGCCGGGTCGATGGCGTCCTAGCGCCCTCGATTTGAAAGCGCAAAACATTTTGCAAGCAGTTGCGATACAAGGGCGATTTTCCGGCTTCACTGCGCTTTCGGGTCGAGTTGTTGCATCTGTGGGACATTTAGGGATTCCCCTGAGAGTCGCTTTGTGCGACAATGAAGGAACGAAAAGGAAGTATTCATGCGTATCATGACCGCTATCGCCTGCAGCGTTATTGCAATTTCCACCATCAGCGCAGCAATCCCGATGGAAAATGCCCAGGCCCAAAGCAGCTCGAGCTTCGAGTCCTATCTCCAGCAAGTGCGACAAAAAGCCCTTCAGGACGGGGTTCGCGCCGAGACGCTGGATCAGGTTCTTCCGGGCCTCACCTACAATCCGCGGGTTATAGAGCTCGACCAGTCACAGCCGGGGGGAAGCCCGAGCAGCGCAATACCACCCTTCGCTCCCTACCAGAAGCGGCACATCACCAGCGAACGGATTGCCAACGGGAAAGCGGCCTATAGCCGTCTGATGGCCAAGCTCATTGATGTCGAACGCGAAACCGGCGTGCCGGGGCCGATCATTATGGCGATCTACGGGAAAGAAACCAATTACGGATCCTACACCGGTAATTTCGATATCCCCCGGTCGCTGGCGACGCTCGCTTACGAAGGTCGGCGACGCGCGCTGTTCGAGGGCGAATTGCTCGCTGTGCTGAAGCTGATCGACCAGGGAGTGCCGCAATCTGCGCTCAAGGGTAGCTGGGCAGGGGCCATGGGCAAGCCGCAGTTTCTCCCTTCGGTATATCTGCGGCTGGCGAAAGACGGCAGCGGAGACGGCTATGCAGATATCTGGGGCAGCGAATATGACGCCGTGGCTTCGATCGCCAATTATTTCGTTAACTCGGGATGGCGCAGGGGAGAGCCTTGGGGAATCCCGGTCAACGTTCCCTCGGGGCTAGATCGCGCGACCATAGCAAGCCAGATAACGCCGACACGCTGCCCGCGGGTGTTCAATCGCCACAGTCAGTGGAAGAGCATGGCGGAATGGCGCACGCTGGGCGTTCTGCCAGCGACGGGGAAGTCACTGGATGCGAACGTGATGGCGACTCTGCTCGAACCAGACGGCGCTGGGAACAGGGCTTATTTGTTGACGGGCAATTACCGCGTCATTCTGGATTATAATTGTTCGAATTTTTACGGATTAGCAGTGGGGTTATTGGCGGATGAAATACGCAGTTAAGCTTGGAATATTCTCTTCCGCAACTCTGGCATTGGCCGGCTGTAGCGGGTCTCGCGATTTTGGCAGCTTCCCCGATGGCTCTCTTCCTCCTGCCGCCGCAGGCGCGCCGACAGGGGCCACAAGCGTTTCCGACTATCCGCAAAAGATCGGCGAACCCTATAAGGTCGCCGGAGAAACTTACACTCCCGAGGATGTCGCGAGTTATGACGAGGTGGGATATGCCAGCTGGTATGGCGAAGAACTATCAGGGAACCAGACCGCCAACGGAGAATCGTTTAATCCCCAAGGCATTTCGGCGGCGCACAAGACATTGCCATTGCCATCCTATGTCGAGGTTACTGCACTTGATACCGGTCGTACGATTTTGGTGCGGATCAATGATCGTGGGCCATTTGCCAACGACCGGCTGATCGACCTGTCCCACGGCGCCGCAAAACAGCTGGGTATTGACCAGCACGGCGTGTCCGGTGTCCGCGTCCGCAAGGTAAACCCCAATGAACAGGAACGCGCGGTCCTCCGCATGGGTGCGCCTGCCACGGAACGTATAGCGACGCCGGATTCGCTTCTTTCAATCTTGCGGAAGAACCTCGACAAGCTGCCGCGACCCACTGCGCCAATCCGGCAGGCTGCGGCGCCCGCTTACCCGCCACCCAATATTGCAAAATCTCCCGCGGCGGCATCCGGTCGCGCGACCGATACTGCGGGGCGAGGCCCCGGCACCCGCGACGGTCGTTTTATCATAGAGGGTGGCGGACGTCCGGTTGCAGTCGAGAATAGTATCGGTGACAATTATGTCGGCGGCTTGGCCGGGGGATATGTCGTCCAGGTAGCGGCCTTCAGCGACAAATCGCGGGCAGATACGCTTGCCCGGAAAATTGGAGCCAAGGTCATGTCCGATGGCACCCGATCGATCTGGCGTGTTCGTTACGGTCCTTATGCAAGTGAGCAAGATGCGCAAGCAGGGCTGGCACAGGCGCAGCAGCGGGGTTATAGCGGGGCCCGAATCTTGCGGGCGAACAAATAGCGTCCGTATCGATCAGCTTCGCAAAATTTTAATCGGGAATTCTGGCCTAAATGAAAAAGTTTCTTCTGGCGTCTCTGCCCCTAATTGCCATGTCATCGATTGTCATCGCAGCGCCCCGCTTCGATACCGAAGCACCCATTGCCTATATGACGGACCTGTCCTCCGGTGCCGTGCTCTATCAAAAAAATGCGGACAAGCAGATTCCACCGGCTTCGATGGCCAAGATGATGACTGTTTATGTCGCCTTTGACCTGATCGAAAAAGGCAAGCTCAAGCTCGATGACAAGTTCCGCGTCAACGAGGGAACCTGGAAGAAATGGAATAACCAGGGCTCGACGATGTTTCTTGGCGTGGGTGATGAGGTGAGCGTCAGCGACCTCCTGCACGGAATCGTGACCTTGTCGGGCAATGACGCCTGTGTCGTTCTCGCGGAAGGCATTGCTGGAACCGAGGAAGCCTTCGTCGGACTTATGAACAAGCGCGCCAAGGAACTGGGCATGTCAAAGAGTCGCTTTGGCAACAGCAACGGCTGGCCGGATGAAGGCCGGACCATGGTCACGGCCAAGGATCTCGCGGCCCTGGGGGCCGCTACGGTGAATAATTTCCCGAAATTATATGATGATTTCTACGGTCAGGACGAATTCGCCTGGAATGGAATCAAACAAACGAACCGAAATCCTCTGATCGGCAAGGTTGCGGGTTCGGACGGACTGAAAACCGGTCACACTGACGAAGCCGGCTATGGTTTTACCGGCTCGGCTGAACAAAAAGGTCGGCGACTGGTGTCGGTTCTTGCCGGGCTGGATAGTTACGGCAGCCGCGTCGAGGAATCAGTCAAATTCATGAACTGGGGTTTCAACGCCTGGGAACCAAGGAAGCTTTTTGACAAGGGCACGAAAGTCCAGAACGCCGAAGTCCAGCTGGGCGACAGCTCGACCGTTTCTCTTGTCGCCGCCAAGGACCTGTTCGCGACTTTGCCCAAAGCCTCCGACGGCAAGATATCGATGAAAGTGACTTATGACGGGCCGATCAAGGCTCCGATCGTTAAAGGTCAGCCCATTGCAACCTTGATCGTTACGTCGGAGGACGTGGATCAACAACGGATTCCTCTGGTCGCTGGCGAAGATGTCGGCGAAGCGGGCTTTTTCAATCGGGCTTGGGCCGGCTTGAAATCCCTGCTCGGATTGGCGTGACCAAGGGCCGCTTCATCAGCCTTGAAGGCGGCGAGGGAACGGGAAAATCCACCCAGGTCAAGGCACTCGCCAGCGCGCTCGAGACAAAAGGTTACAAAGTCAATGTGACGCGCGAGCCGGGCGGAACTCCCGGCGCGGAAGTCATCCGCGATCTGCTGCTGAGCGGGGCAGATGAGAAATGGCATATGCGCACGGAAGCATTGCTATTTGCCGCGGCAAGGGCTGAGCATTGCGCTAAATTGATCCGCCCGGCCCTTGACCGAGGTGAGTGGGTGATCAGCGACCGTTTCATCGACAGCAGCCGCGCCTATCAAACCGGAGGTGACCAGCTCACCGACCGGGAAATCATGGCCTTGCATGAGGTGGGCAGCGGCGCTTTAATGCCGGACCGGACATTTGTACTGGATCTGCCCGAAGCAGTGGCCGCGAAACGAGCCGAAGCAAGAGATCGTGGCGATAGCGACCGGATCGGCGGTAGAGATAGCGCCTATCATCGGTCTGTCATGCAGCGTTTTCGCCAGTTTGCTGCGGACGAGCCCGATCGCATCCGGCTGATTGATGCCTCGCAGGCGGTAGAGCCCATAACCGAGCTGTTGTTGCAGAATCTCGGAGATATGATGGCATGACGTCATTTTATGGCCACGACAAACCCAGGGAGGTTTTCTGCCAGTCTTTTGCCAAGGACAAGCTCCATCACGCATGGATTCTCGCCGGCGACAAGGGATTGGGCAAAGCGGCTTTTGCCCAGCAGGCCGCGCATTTCTTGCTCAATTCCCACAATCGGCCGACGGTATTTTGTGACGTGCAGGACGACGAGACCGGCCATCTTCTTGCAGCTGGTTCACATCCCGACTTCCGACTACTGCGTCGCGGACCCAAGTCGGACAAGGAAGAAAAAAGGGCGCGGGACAATGGCCTTGATTCGCTGGAAGAGCACGATCTGGCCCGCAATATAAAAGTCGATCAGATACGTGCCTTACAGCCTCTCTTCCAAAATCAGGCCTCCATTTCCGAATATCGGGTCGTCGTCATAGACGCCGCCGATGATCTGGAACGAGGCGGTGCCAATGCCATATTGAAGAATCTTGAAGAACCACCGAAAAAAACGATCTTCTTTCTGATCAGTCATATGCCGGACCGGCTATTGCCCACGATCCGTTCGCGGTGCCAAATGCTCCGCTTCGACCCGCTCGCCGATGATGAAATGCGAATCCTGCTGAAGAAAGCATCGCCAAACTTGAACGACGCGGAGATTGAAACGCTTGTCGTGGCTGGTGAAGGGTCACCGGGCCGCGCGCTTCAATATAGCGAGGTTGGTCTCGCCGAACTGGAAAGCATGGCGCGCGAGATCATCAAGACAGGGGACAGGGATAACCGACTGAAAAGCGAATTGGCGCGCAAACTGTCGTTAAAGGCAGCAACGCCGCGATATCGTGCATTTCTCGAACGCACGCCCAGCCTCATCGCGGAGCACATCAAATCGGCCGGGCTGCCCCGTTCGCTGGAAACGATCGATAAATGGCGGGAAGCCAACGACTTGGCCACAGCAGCAATTCCCAAAGCACTCGATAATCAGGCGGTGGTTTTCCGGTTGGGCGGCCTGATGGGGGACCTGGCGTCCACTGGCCAAGTAAAATAGAGATTTTGGCTGTTTACAAGCGCAGCCAATCCATCAAGAGAGGTCGCCATGTCAGAACCTTTTTATATCACCACCGCGATCAGCTATCCCAACGGTCGCCCCCACATTGGTCATGCCTATGAGGCGATCTGCGCGGATGCCATTGCCCGCTATTACCGGTTGAGTGGCCGCGATGTCCGTTTGATCACCGGAACCGATGAGCATGGGCTGAAGATGGTTCAGACAGCCCGCGATGCGGGTCGGGAAACCATCAGTCTCGCGGACGAAATGTCTTCTTATTTCATTGAGATGTGCGATATTCTTAATATCCAGCATGATGGATTTCGGAGAACGAGCGAAGCGGCCCATCACGAAGCCAGCAAGGCTTTGTGGAAAGCGATGGAGGCCAATGGAGACCTTTATCTCGACCGTTACGAGGGCTGGTATTCGGTCCGTGATGAAGCCTTTTATGCCGAAGACGAGCTTGAAACAGGCGAGGGGGGCGAAAAACTTTCACCCCAGGGTACGCCGGTCGAATGGACCGCAGAAGAAACCTGGTTCTTCAAACTTTCGAAATATCAGGACAAGTTGCTCAAGCTTTACCAAGAGCATCCCGAATTCATCCAGCCCGAAAGCCGCCGCAATGAAGTCATGCGCTTCGTCGAAGGCGGTCTGAGAGATCTCAGCGTGTCACGGACCAGTTTCGACTGGGGTGTCCCGGTGCCAGGATCGCCCGGCCATGTGATGTATGTCTGGGTTGATGCCCTCACAACCTATATGACCGGCGTCGGCTATCCGGACACAGAAGGTTTGTTCGCCAAATATTGGCCGGCAGATTTGCATCTTATCGGCAAGGATATAGTCCGGTTTCACGCCGTTTACTGGCCCGCCTTTCTGATGAGCGCCGATCTGCCGTTACCAAAACAGGTTTTCGGCCACGGATTCCTCCTCAACCGCGGCGAGAAAATGTCAAAATCGGTCGGCAATGTTGTCGATCCGATGGAATTGGCACAGCGGTTCGGCGTTGACCAGTTGCGCTATTTCCTGCTTGCGGATGTCGTGTTCGGAAAAGACGGGACCTATTCTGCAGACGCGATCGTGACCAAGACAAACGCCGATCTTGCCAATAATTTTGGCAATCTGGCGCAACGCAGCCTGTCGATGATTGCGAAAAATTGCGAAGGCAAGGTTCCTGCCGCAGGTGAGCCGACAGAGAGCGAAAAGCAATTGTTGCTGGATCTGGATCAGTGTCATGATGATGTAAAAGCGGCAATGACTGGCGGCCTGTTCAAGATTGACCAGGCGATTGATATTATTCGCGAGCGGCTCAGCGCAACCAACACATATTTTGCCGATCAGGCACCTTGGGCGCTGCGCAAGACCGATCCCGCGAGAGCCGACACCGTCTTATATTATACGGCAGAGGCTATCCGGCGGTTGGCCATCATGCTCCGCTGGGCCATGCCGGACAGCTGCGACAAGATGCTCGACCTGCTTGGCCAATCGCCGCACGCCCGAGATTTCGAGCATCTGGGTGAGACGATCGAAGCCGGCTTGGCGTTACCGGCGCCCGAGGGGGTCTTCCCGCGGCTCGAGCTATTAAAAGACGAAGCAGGGTCCTGATATGCTGGTCGATAGCCACTGCCACCTGAACTACAAGGGCCTGGTCGAGGAGCAGCCGGCTGTGCTGGAACGCGCTCGCCAAAGCGGCGTAACCGCCATGCTGAACATATCCACCCGTGAAAGCGAATGGCGGGATATTGTAGCGACCGCCGAGCGGGAAAAAGATGTCTGGGCGAGTATCGGAATTCATCCGCACGAGGCCGATTCCCATCCCGATGTCGACCTTGCCAAGCTTGTCGGAGAAGCAGCTCATCCCCGGGTGATTGCGATCGGCGAGACCGGGCTCGATTATTATTACGATCACAGCGACCGGGAGCGTCAGCGTCAGAGTTTCCGGACCCATATTCATGCTGCGCGCGAGACGGGCCTGCCGATCATCGTACACACCCGCGATGCAGAGGCTGATACTGCCGCGATCATGGCTGAAGAAATGGAGCAGGGCGCCTATTCCGGTGTCATCCACTGCTTCACGGCGAGTGAGGAATTCGCCCAGAAAGCGCTGGCGCTCGGTTTCTATATTTCGATCTCGGGTATCGTCACTTTCAAAAATGCCAAGGACCTGAAGGAAACGGCTGCGAAACTGCCGGCAGACCGCTTGTTGGTTGAAACCGACGCGCCGTTCCTTGCTCCGGTGCCGCATCGGGGAAAGACCGGTGAGCCGGCCTTCGTCGCCGATACAGCTCGCTATCTCGCTGAACTCCGCGGCGAGGATTACACTGATCTTTGTGAAACAACCGGCCGGAATTTCTACCAGCTATTCACCAAGGCGCGGCCCCGAATGTGGCTTTGAAGCTTACAATATTGGGATCAGGGACGTCGTCGGGCGTCCCCCGTATTGGAAATGACTGGGGTAGCTGCGACGCCAATGAACCGAAAAACCGCAGAAGCCGGGTTTCAATTTTGGTTGAAAGTCCCACCACCCGGATATTGGTCGATACATCCCCCGATTTGCGCAATCAGTTTCTCGACAACGGGATAGACCGGATCGATGCGGTGATCTGGACCCATGATCATGCCGATCATTGTCACGGAATTGATGATTTGCGGGCGGTTTTTCAGCAAACTCGCAAGCCGATTCCCGGTTACGCCCGTCCATTCGCGCTCGAGAGCCTTAAGCTGCGTTTTGCCTATGCCTTCAAGGGCCATGACTATTATCCCTCGATTTGCGAAGGAATTGCGCTCGAGGGCGCAGTGGAAATCGGAGATATTGCCGTGCGCTATGTTGATCAGCCTCATGGTGCCATCACTTCGGCGGGCCTGCGGTTCGAGCATCAGGGAAAATCCATCTGTTACGCCACTGATTTTGGTGATGTGACGGCAGAAATGCAGGGTCTCTATCGCAATTGCGATCTGTTTGTGGTCGACGCCTTGCGGGACAAGCCGCATCCTACACATGCCCATCTGGACATGACCCTTGCTCTCATCGATGAAATGCAACCAGAATTGAGCTTGCTGACACATATGGACAACTCGATGGACTATAACCATCTTATAGGCATATTGCCCGAACATGTCCGGCCCGCTTATGATGGCTATATGAAAGAAATCTGACCGTTGACCGAAGATCAAAATATAAATCTTGTCTTTGCTATTGGCGCGCTGGTGCTGGTGGCCAGCGCCTTGTTTTCGCGGCGGATTGGCTTTGGTGAGATCGTTCGAACGGCTTTGGCATGGGTAGCCATATTCGCCATTTTCATCGTCGGATTTTCCTACCAGCACGAAATTTTAGCGGTCTGGAACAGGGTTTCCGGCGAAGTTACCGGCGCAAACGAACAACGCGTGGTTGGCGACACCTTGCGTATCCGCCAGTCGGCTGACGGCCATTTCTGGGTAAATGCCACGGTCAACGAGATGCCAGTGAGATTTCTTATTGATAGCGGCGCGACGACCACCGCGATGACATTACGAATAGCGCGTGATGCCGGTATCGAAATCGGTCAAAGCCCGTTTCCGGTTATTTTGACGACTGCCAACGGATCGGTCGAAGCGCAGAGAGCAACGATCCAAACGTTGAAGGTCGGCACGATGATTGCCGCGGACCTTCCCGTTGTCGTGGCCGAAGAGTTTGGTGACTCCAATGTAATCGGCATGAACTTTCTGTCCCAGCTCAAAAGCTGGAGGGTAGAAGGCCGGGAAATGATATTGGAACCTCAATAGCGGGGCTTCCCCGGATAATCCATAATTTAACATAATATATATTATCAACCTTACTTGTCTACAGAACGGAACCAGCTTTGATCGACCCCCTGCTTGAAATCATGCGCCGTTTGCGGGATCCGTCTGACGGTTGTGAATGGGACAAGGTTCAGACCTTCAGCACGATTGCGCCATATACGATCGAGGAAGCCTATGAAGTGGCGGATGCGATCGAGCGCAACGATATGGAGTCGCTCAAAGACGAACTGGGTGACCTTTTGCTTCAGGTCGTATTCCACAGCCAGATTGCGGCCGATGACGACAAGTTTGATTTCCAGAATGTTGTCGATACGATCTGCAACAAGATGACCCGGCGCCACCCCCATATATTCGGGGGGGCTGACGAGAGCCCGGGATGGGAACAGCTCAAGGCTGATGAACGCGATAGATCCGGCCAAAGCAGTGCACTTGACGGCGTCGCACTGGCCCTGCCCGCTTTGCTACGGGCTCAAAAAATCCAGAAACGTGCGGCGCGGGTCGGTTTTGACTGGCCCGACAAAGCCCCGGTCAGGGAAAAACTCCTCGAAGAACTGGAGGAAGTCGGAGCGGCTATCAGCGACCAGGAGGTGCACGAAGAGATCGGCGACCTGCTTTTCTCCGCGGTCAATCTTGCCCGTCATTACAAGGTCGATGCCGAGCGGGCCCTGGCCGACGCAACGACCAAGTTTACCAAAAGGTTCAACCAGATAGAATCCAGTCTTACTAAAGACATGCAGGATATGACGCTCGAGGAACTGGAAGCGGAATGGCAGAAAGCCAAGGCAAGCCAGGCCGCAACCTGACCGATCAATCCAGAGCGGAATAGCGGCCCCAGTTACGCGGCGACATTTCCACCGTCAAAATCAGCCGGTCGGCATCCTGATCGCTGCTCAGAACCCGGCCATTTTCATGCAACCAGGCCATCCGTTTGCCGTCGGAAGCAGCCACCGTGATCTGCTCGGACTTATAGCCTTCAGAGAGCGTTTTTGCGATCAGGTTGACCAGAACGTCAATACCGTCTCCGGTTTCCGCCGAGATTGTGCAGACATTTTCCGGCAACGGACCCGAGATTTTCTCATATTGCGGATGTTCGGAGTCGATCTTGTCGATCTTGTTCCATGCCTCGATGATCGGCGGCCCCTCGCCTGCCTCTTCCGAAACACCAAGATCAGACATGATCTGCCTGACATCACGCGCCTGGGCATCGCTGGCTTCATGCGAAATATCACGAACATGAACCACGATATCGGCGGCGCTGACCTCTTCCAGCGTTGCCCGAAACGCGGCGACCAATTGGGTCGGCAAATCCGAAACAAAGCCGACGGTGTCCGACAATATGGCTTTGTCATAACCGGGTAGCGAAAATTCGCGCATCGTCGGATCCAATGTTGCGAATAGCAGGTCTTCTGCAAAAACATCGGCACCGGTCAGTCGGTTGAACAACGTCGATTTTCCGGCATTTGTATAGCCGACCAATGCAATCACCGGCCATGGAGCGCGCTGTCGACGGTCTCTGTGCAAGGCACGGGTTTTGCGCAGATGAGCGAGATCCTTGCGCAATTTTGCCATCCGGTCGCGGATCATCCGCCGGTCAGATTCGATCTGGGTCTCGCCTGGTCCGCCCAAAAAACCGAAACCGCCCCGTTGGCGTTCGAGGTGGGTCCAGCTGCGTACCAGACGCCCCGCCTGATAGTCGAGATGCGCGAGTTCGACCTGCAGTCGGCCTTCGGCCGTGGCCGCTCTCGCACCGAAGATTTCCAGGATAAGCCCGGTCCGGTCGATAACCTTGACGCCGAGCTTCTCTTCCAGGTTGCGCTGCTGGATAGCGCTCAAACTGCCATCCACAATAAGAATGCTGGCGTCCTGCTCGGTCATCATCTTGCCGATTTGATCGACCTGCCCCGACCCGAACAGCGTTGCCGGCTTGGCCTTGCGCACCGAAAAATAGTGAGACCCCGTTGCAATCAGCCCGATCGCAGCGGCCAATCCGACCGCTTCGCTCAACCGGTGTTCCAGCGCCGACTGGCTAAGGGAAACCATATCAGGATGGACTATAAGCGCGCGATCGCTCTTGCTATCGAGATTGTCCTTCTCAAATGGTATCAATGCGCACCATCGTCAGACTGGTTATAATCGGCAAGATTAAGCGGCCCGCCTGGCTGAACGGTGGATATCGCATGTTTGTAGACCAGTTGCGACAGACCTTCCCGCTCCAGCAGAATACAGAACAGGTCATAGGCCGACACTTCGCCCTGCAACATTACGCCGTTAACCAGAAACATCGTTACCGGGTCATTGCTGTCCCGGACCGCCGTGAGGAACACCTCTTGTAGCACCCCTGCCCTGGTTTTGGCATTATCCATAAGATCGGAAAATGGCTTCGTGTCGAGCGCTTCGGACGGCATGATTGTCGATATCGCGTGCTTATACACCAACTGGGATTGCCCGTCGCGACGGAGCAATACCGAAAAATTGTCGAACCAGGTCACGATGCCCTGAAGTTTGACGCCCTTGACCAGGAACATGGTCACCGGAGTTTTTGATTTTCTTAGGGAGTTTAGAAATAAATCTTGCAAATTATTGGACTTATCGGTCATTTTTGACTCCAATTATTGGCCGACTTTGTGGCGGCATTTTATAATTTCTACAGCAATTGCGGACGTCGTCGGAAGATCGTCGCCTTCCATATATGGGTTTTGTGGGGCTACGACAACCGCTTAACCGCCCGGGTCATTCCAGATCCGCTTTCTTGCGTGCAGCCAGTCCCAATATTTTCAATTTTCGGTGCAGCGCTGACCGTTCCATGCCAATGAAATTAGCGGTTTTGGAGATATTCCCCGAAAAGCGCCTGATCTGGACCTTCAGATATTCCCTTTCAAAGCTCTCCCTGGCTTCTCTCAACGGCGATCCCATGAGCGAAGCAACTCCCTGGTCGAGATCATCATCATTGCCAAGAACCTCTGGTGGCAGCATCTCGACTTCGATTTTGGAAAATTTGTCCTTCGGGGCCAATATTATCGTCCGCTCAATCACGTTGCGCAACTGTCTGACATTGCCCGGCCAGTCACAGGCCTGGAGCGCGGCCATCGCCTCATCCGAGATTTCGGGAGGATGCAGCCGCTGGTCTGCAGCAAAGCGCGCGGCATAATGTTCCACAAGCACAGGTATATCCTCGCGCCGCTGGTTCAGTGGCGGCAATATGACCGGAACGACGTTTAGCCGGTAGAACAAATCTTCCCGGAACCGCTTTTCGCGTATTTCCAATTCGAGATCGCGCGAGGTCGCCGAGACAACCCGCACATCGACGTTCACTTTCTGGGAACCGCCGAGCCGGTTGAAGCTCTGTTCGGTGAGAACGCGTAATATCTTGCCCTGAGTATCAAGCGGCATGTCGGCGACCTCATCGATGAACAAGGTCCCTCCGTGGGCCTCTTCCATCAACCCGGTTTTTTCAATTTTTCCGTTGCGCTCGGTCCCGAATAGTTCCTCTTCGACGCTTTCCGGTGAGAGCCGTGCCGCGCTGATGGTGACAAAGGCGGCATCGGCACGCGAACTCCAATTGTGCATCAGGCGCGCAGCGACTTCCTTGCCAACGCCCGCCGGACCGGAGATGAGCAGCCTGCTGCCGGTGCCGGCCACCCTCTTCAATGTGGCTCTCACATTATTCACGGCGGTGGAATTTCCGGTCAATTCATCCGCAAAGCCCACGCGAGCCTTTAGAATTTCGTTCTCGCGACGGAGTCGCTCGGTTTCGGTCGCTCTCGCCACCAGATGCAGAAGATGTTCGGCTTCAAATGGCTTTTCGATAAAGTCGACGGCGCCCTGGGAAATAGCCGCCACTGCCGTGTCGATATTGCCATGGCCGGAGATCACGATGATCGGCAGTTTCGCGTCAAGTTGCTTCAACTCGCCGAGCAGCTCCAGACCATCCAGTCTCGAGCCTCTCAGCCACACGTCGAGCAGGACCAGCGAAGGCCGGCGCTCGTTTACCGCAGCCAGCGCGGCATCACTGTCAGCGGCAACCCTCGTGCTATAGCCTTCATCTTCCAAGACACCGGATATCAAGTCTCGGATATCGGGCTCGTCGTCGACAACTAAAATATCTAACGCCATGCTGGACCTCTAATCCCTATTTCTCGATTTCTTCGATCTGACCGTGACTGCCACCCGAGCCGCTTTGCTCGCCATTGGAGGATGCTGTGCCTCCGTGAGACAATCTCGCCAGTTTTGACGGACTGAACCTGATTGTAACTTTCGTACCGCCGTCCGGTGCATCATCGAATTTCATTTCTCCGAAATGCTCCTCGACAATTTTTTTCACGATCGCCAATCCCAGTCCGGTGCCGCTGGCGCGGGTTGTCATGTAAGGCTCGACGATCCGGTCCCGTTCGATCGGCAGACCGATGCCATTGTCGATCAATTCAACGACGACCATCTGGTTTTCCATTCGGGCGGACAGCTCGATTTCACCGTTGGAAATCTGGAAATCTGCACTAGATTCGGCTTTTTGCTGAATGGCCTCCGCCGCATTTTTTATAATATTGGTCAAGGCCTGCCCCAGTTGCCGACGATCACAAACCAGCGCTATCGGCTGATCGTCAGGGACGAAATTGAAATTCATGGTCGGATAGGCCACACCTTGCATGAACAGGGCCTGTTTCAGGATGTCATCGAGATTTTCCTCGCGAAACACGGGTTTCGGCATGCGTGCAAAGGAAGAGAATTCGTCGACAATATTCCTCAGATCTCCAACCTGACGGACAATGGTGTTTGTCAGATTGTCGAAGATCGCTCCGTCGTCCTTGATATGCGAACCGAATCTGCGCTGTAGCCGTTCTGCAGCTAATTGAATGGGCGTCAGAGGATTTTTGATTTCATGAGCAATGCGGCGCGCTACATCCGACCACGCGGCCCGACGCTGGTCGAGCAATTGCTGGGTGATGTCCTCGAAGGTGATCACATGTCCGGTCGGGCCGCCGACAATCTTGACCGCAAGGGTCCGGATATCAGCTTCGGAGGCAAATTCGATGATGCTATTTTCGACCCCGTCCTGGATCAGTTCGGCAAATTGGGGAGCGGCCTTCCCGATATTGACGTCGAGCAGATCATCTATTGATTTCGAGAGAAGTGACTGGGCCTGCGAATTGACCAACTTGATGTCGCCCTTCTCGTCCAGACTTATGATGCCCGCGGTAACCGATTCCAGCACCGCCTCGATAAACGCCCGCCGGCTGCCCAATTGCTGATTGGCCGTAATCAGCGCGGTTGTTTGGGTTTCAAGTCGTTCGGTCATGCGGTTGAAGGCCCGGCCCAAGGTGCCGATTTCGTCGTTATCAAACGCCCCGGGCACTCGTGTAGCAAGATCGCCTTCGGTGACCCTTTTTGCTGCGTGCACCAGGTCGCTGACCGGCTTTACCATCCGGTCTGCAACGACCAATGCAATCCACAGCACCAGACCCACGATGAGCAGGGAAATAACGAACAGCGCGATATTGAACTGCAATTGCAGGCTTCGCGATCGAGAGAAAAGCTCTTCATAATCTGCCAGCACCGATTGCGCTCTTTCCCACTGGCTCAACGCAAGCATATCCGAATCCCTAGCTGCATAAAGGAATATCCGGGACTCCAGGTCGAGCGCGGTGACAGCTTCGATCTTGTCCGGGCGAGCGGTCACGACATAGCTTTTTCCCGCCTCAAGCTGCTTGAGCACTGCGTCTGTGATCTTGGGATTCTGGTCTCCATCGTCCGGATCAACAGCGGCAGCGGTCCGTGCGACTCCATCCTCGCCATATTCGATAATGGCGGATTCATTGAGTTTTCGGGACAATACCTGGAAGACATAGCCTTCCGCAAATTCCGGACTTTCTAGATCCGCCTGCTGCAAATAATTGCGCAAATCAATGGCCATCGTCGTCGTCTCGGCGCCGATCTCCTGCTGATTCTGCTCGTAATATCCGCGTGCGAGATCATTGGCGTTTTCCAGCATGCCTCTGGCGCGATCCGAAAACCAGAATTCGACTCCATATTGAAACAGCAGCGAGGCAAAAATAACCACCAGCAGCATCGGGATACTTGCGACCAGAGAGAATAAGGCAACCAGCCTGACATGCAGCCTGCCTTTGCTTCCGATAGAGCTTTTTGCAGCCCTCCCCTTTGCAATCCTTCGTCCGAACAGCACCAGCAAGGTCATCGCCGGGATCAGGTTCGCCACCAGCAAAGCTGCTGTCAAAGGCGGCGAGATGAAATCGGTCTGGTCTGATTGTCGACTCAGTAGCAAATAGGTGCCGACCATGATTACGGCGAACAGCAGCAAGACAATCCATTCGACCCGCTTCATCACGGTTTCGCGCTCCACCATGAGCGAGAGCCGCCGCAGCCAGTAGGCCGCGCGTTTCTCCTGAGATTGGTTTGAAACCGTCATTGTGCTTTCAATACAACAGTTTCGTTGCAGGAAAAGCACTTATATTGCAAAAATATCACGACTCGACGAGTGGCACGGTCACTTCATCGTAGCATCTATTTCGACTGGCTTGGATCGATCTGATATTCGTTGAGTTTTTTGCGCAATGTGTTCCGGTTGATACCAAGGATTTTCGCTGCCTTGATCTGGTTGCCATGGGCGTGATGCATCATCTCCGTAAGCAATGGCTTTTCGAATTTTTCCAGCGCCTTTGCGTAGAGATTCTCTTTTTCGGCACCAGCCATCAATTCCAGCACAATCGATTTGACATGGCCTTCAAACTCCAGCCCCTCGGACTCAACCCGATCCTCTCCGCGCTCGGCGGCAAGAATCTGACGGATTGAATCTTCCGACAGCGTGTCCTCTCGACCGGTTACTACCAGACGGTAGATCACATTTTTGAGTTCACGGACGTTGCCCCGCCAATAATGATGGCAGAGCAGGTTCATCCCTTCCTGCGAGATCTGCTTGTGAGGGAGCCCCTCGGTCACAGCGAGCTTGAGGAAATGGGTCGCCAGAGCCGGAATGTCGCTGGCTCGCTCCCGGAGAGGTGGCAGCTCGATCGGCACGACGTTGATCCGGTAATATAAGTCCTCCCGAAACTTGCCCTGCTCGATCAGTTCCAGAAAATTATGATTGGTCGCGGCAATGATCCGGACGTCCAGCTTGACCAGCCCCTTGCCGCCCACTCGATTGATTTCACCCGACTGAAGCGCCCGCAAAAGACGGGTTTGTGCGTGCATCGGCATATCGCCGATTTCGTCCAGGAAAAGGGTCCCGCCCTGCGCTTGCTCGAACTTGCCGGAAGCACTGGCAACGGCGCCGGTAAAAGCACCTTTTTCATGGCCGAATAATTCAGCCTCAATCAGATCGGATGGAATCGCTGCCATATTTACCGCGATGAAAGGCCCTGATTTTCTGTGTCCGAGGCCATGGATCGCTTCCGCGACCAGTTCCTTGCCGGTACCGGATTCTCCCAATACGAGAACCGAAAGATCATTTTTCAACAGCCGCGCGATCATACGGTATACTTCCTGCATCGCAGCGCTGCGACCAACGAGCGGCAGGCTTTCTTCATCCATCGACGCGGCGATCGGCTGGATGTTTTTCGGCTTCAATGCCTGACCCACGACTTCTACCAGCTCATCGAGGTCGAATGGCTTGGGCAGATATTCGAATGCCCCGGTTTCCGAAGCCCGCACTGCGGTGTTGAGCGTATTCTGGGCCGAGATGATAATGATCGGAATATCCGGATGACTGGCTTTCACCGTATCCAGAGAGGAAATCCCGTCGCCCTCGCCCAGACCGACGTCGGTCAGCAACAGATCATAGCTGCTGCTGGCCATCAAAGCGTCGCGTTCAGCAATTGATTTGCAGCTTTCGACCTCATAGCCGTCCGCGCGGAGTGCGGTGATGATAACATGGCTGACGGACAAATCGTCTTCAACCAATATGATTTTTTCGTTCGCCATAAATTATCCTGACGTCAGTTTTTCGGAGCAACGGGAAGAAACAGGGTGAATCTGCTCATCTCGTGCTGGTTCTCGCGATCATAGCGGATTCGTCCGTTCATATCGCGCATGAGCTTCTTCACCAGAGCGAGACCAAGCCCCTGCCCTTCCTTCTTGGTCGAGACGAAGGCCGAGAATATTTCCCGCTCGAGTTCCGGCGGGACACCGGGCCCGTTGTCACACACCATGATCTGAATGGGCAAACGAATAGCCTCGTTTTCGCCTTGCGCGGACAAAGAGGCGCCAAAACTGTATCGCGTGACGATCCGGATCTCCGGATTGGCCAGATGTTTTGTGGCGTCGACGGCATTGGCAAGCAGATTGGTCAGAACCTGCATCATGGCATCCGGGTCAACCAGCGCATCGGGAAGAGATGGATCAAACTTGTCCTGGATCTTTACCACTTGCCCGGTAGCCGCCTCGATCGACCGCCGCGCACGGTCTATCAGCGTATGGATGTTGACCGCTTGCGTCTGCGCCGGCTGATTGGACGACAGGGTCTGCATCCGGTTGAGCAAATTGACCACCCGCTCGACTTCCCCAATAATCATCTGGGTCAGGGTTTTCTGGGTCTGATTCATCTGGCGATCCAGAAGTTGAGCGGCGCCTCTTATTGCAGCCAGTGGATTTTTAATTTCGTGACTCAGGATGTCCGGAGCCCGGATCGCCAGATTTGACGGATCGTGATTTTCACTCTCGAGAATAGGGCCATCCTGCGGCATCAGCGCCAGTGAGATCAACCGCCAGTCAGACCCGGATGCGAGAGGATGAATATCAAAGTCGACGATCCCCAACTTGCGTTCATCGCTTGAGACCATCACGCCGCGCGCAGTGAGACTCGTGTCCGGCGCGATCAAGGCCGCATTGAGCCTCGGGTCCGAGAATTGCAGAGCGTCATCTACCTTGCGGCCGATCAGATGCTTGGCACTGGTTCCGAACAACGCTTCACCGGCTGGATTGATCCGGGTGATCAGATCACCGGAATCCACCACCATGATAGCATAGTTGAGCCCGGCCAGAATTTGTTCTCCGGACGGACGATCAATCATCAGGCTGCCGCTTTGTTCAACCAGGGAGTATAAAATTCCTCGAGCATCTTCAGCACGGTATGAGGGTTTGCTTCCTTGTTTGCCTGATTCCGGAATTCCGCCGAGCCGGTCAATCCCTTGGTATACCAACCGATATGTTTTCGTGCGACCTTGGCGCCTACTTCTTCGCCGTAAAGCTCCAACATGTCGCGATAATGTTCATCCAGGATCGCATATTGGGTCGAAATATCGGGATCCGCTATCATCTCACCCGTCTTGAACCAGTGCATGAACTGGCCCAATAGCCAGGGCTTGCCATAGGCGCCGCGACCGATCATCACCCCGTCCGCGCCGCTCTGTTCGAGCGCGGCCTGACCGTCTTCGATCGTGCAGATATCGCCATTGACGATGACCGGCAGGGATACCGCCTGCTTGACCTTGCTGACAAACGCCCAGTCGGCGCTGTCGCGATACATCTGGCACCGGGTCCGTCCGTGCACCACGATCATTTTGGCGCCGAGATCTTCCGCAATATGGGCCAGTTCCGGGGCGTTCAGGCTCTGGTGATCCCAGCCCATCCGCATTTTTACCGTTACCGGCACGTCGACCGCCTCGACCGTCGCCTTGATCAGCGATGCCGCCAGTGGAAGATCGCGCATCAAGGCAGAGCCGGCATCGCCGTTGACCACCTTTTTTACGGGGCATCCCATGTTGATGTCGATAATCTGGGCACCTCGATCCGCATTGAGCCTTGCAGCATCGGCCATTACCCCAGGATCACAACCAGCCAGTTGCATCGAAACCGGTTCCTCGGTCGGATCCCAGGCGCATTTCTGCAAGGATTGGCGGGTTTCCCGGATCATTGCCTGGCTGGCGATCATTTCGGTCACATTGAGTCCGGAGCCAAAGCGGCGGACCAGCTTGCGAAAGGGCAAATCGGTGACGCCGGTCATCGGCGCCAGAATTACCGGGCATTCTATTTTGATATTGCCTATCGAGATCGGGAGAAGTTTCATCAGCGCTGCCTAAAATTTAAGCACCCCTTATAGTCAAATCTATTTTGAGGCAAGAATTGCTTCGGGCGAATTCAGCGAGTAGATCGCGATCCATGGTCGAAGCCAGAGATCCTTCCGAGAGAACCCATGCGCTGATCGTGGCAGCCGGAGTCGGTGCGCGGGCTGGACTGGACCTTCCCAAGCAATTTGCACTGATCAACGGCAAGCCCGTGGTCCGCCATAGCGTCGAACGGTTCTTGTCCCACCCCGCCATCGACGACGTCTGGATTGTGGTCGGCCAAGGTCAGCAAGAGCAGCTTGACGAGGCCCTTGCCCCTATATCCGGCTATAGCGTCGTTATCGGCGGGGCAACGCGTCAGCAGTCGGTATATAATGGCCTGAAGGCCATCCGCGCCGGCGGTGGCGCCAAAAATATTCTCGTACACGACGCAGCACGGCCGTTTATTCCTGATCGGGTGATTGATGACCTGCTTGGTCGCCTCATGAGTGAACCTTCGGCAATCCCCATATTACCCAGTGTTGATACGATGGTGCAATTGGCTGACGAGCAACTGGACCGGACTGTCGATCGCAACAGCTTGTGGCGCGTTCAAACACCGCAAGCCTTTGACTTTGCAAAGCTCATGGCTGCGCACGACCGGTTTGCCGCCGATCAGAATGCAAGCGATGATGCACAAATTTTCAAAGCGGCAGGTCATGTGGTTACGGTGGTGGATGGTGACGAGTGCTTGAAGAAATACACTTTGCCGGCGGATTTCAACGGCGACAGGAGGCAGGATATGCGCCAGACACGTACCGGAATGGGTTATGATGTGCACCGCCTGGCCAGCGGCGAGGATCTGTGGCTGGGTGGAGTCAAAATCGATCACGACAAGGGCCTCGTCGGGCATAGTGATGCCGATGTTTTACTGCACGCACTGTGCGATGCCTTGCTCGGCGCGGTGGCCGCCGGAGATATTGGTGATCATTTCCCACCGTCGGACCCGCAATGGCGCGGCGCAGATTCCACCAGATTCGTCAAACATGCCGCTTCGCTCATCGCGCAGAAAGGTGGCATCATTCATAATGTAGATATGACGGTTATCTGCGAAGCCCCCAAGATCAAACCTCATCGCGAAACGATCCGGCGGAATGTTGCAGAAATATTGTCGATCGGGATCGACCGGGTCAGCATAAAGGCGACCACCACCGAGCGGCTGGGCTTTACCGGTCGTGAAGAAGGGATAGCCGCACAGGCAATCGCGACGATATCATTGGAGGAAAATTGATGCACAAGAAACTAATCGCTGGGCTGGCACTGGCAGGCCTCTCCCAATCGGTATCCGCGCAAACCGCGCCAATGCCCAAATGCGTCAGCGTTACGCAGGCCGAGGCGTTGGTAACATATCTTTTGCCAACCGCAGTACAAGCCAGTCGCAACAAATGCGCAGCAACCCTCCCTGCGACAACGCCCTTGTTGAAGGAAAACTCCGAACAGCTGGCGAAATATCGTGCTGCCTCCGAGGCCGCCTGGCCGCAAGCGAAGAGCGCGGTTGCGGTGCTGGCGGGCGAAAAGCTTCCGTCCGAAATAGACGACACGCTGTTGCGACCGATTACCGATGCGATGTTTTCCAGCCTTATCGGCGAAGAAATCAAACCGAAGGACTGCGATTTGATTGCAAAGATTTATCATGATCTGGAGCCGATGCCTTCGTCAAATCTGGCGAGTCTCGCGATTTCGATCGTGCAAGCGGCTACCAAAGACGACAAGAAGCAGGATATTCCCATTTGCAAAGCACCGGCATGATGGTCTAACGGCGCCGGTCTATGGAAAACCTTCTCCCCACCGAGCTCGTCGTCCTGGCGACAACCGTCATCGAGAAGAATCGCGCCGCCGGGCGACGGATCACGGTTGCAGAAAGCTGCACCGGAGGTCTGGTTGCCGCCGCTCTCACCGAAGTCCCCGGCAGCAGCGACGTGTTCGACTGCGGTTTCAACACCTATTCCAACGATGCAAAGCAGAAGATGCTCGGCGTGAGCAGCGACCTTCTGGAAACCTTCGGCGCCGTTTCAATCGCGGTGGCATGGGAAATGGCGCAGGGCGCGCTCAAGCATTCCGACTGTGACGTTGCCGTTGCTATTACCGGAGTCGCAGGCCCTGGCGGTGGTACCGAGAAAAAACCGGTTGGCACGGTGGTCTTCGCCAAGGCTGAAAAAGGCCGGGATACGGACGACGTGATCGCCGACCGGAAAAATTTTGGCGATGACAAGAGCCGCGCCGATATCCGGCTTCAGGCGGTGCTGGTGGCGCTTGAACTGCTATTGCCCGACGACAAGGAATAGCTGCTGCCATAGACTTCGCCGGCACGCTCGACAAAAGCGCTGGTCATCTTGTGCAGCGCCTTGGCAAACATCTGACCGGCCAGTTTCTGGAAGATGCGGTTCTTGAACGTAAACTCGACATAAAAATCAACATGGCAGCCACCACCATCGCGCGACCGGAAGCGCCATTCATTGTGGAGCTGTTTCAGCGGACCATCCAGATAATCCACATCGATCGCCTGATTGTGGGATTTGATCACCCGCGATGAGAATTGCTCGCGCATCCCCTTGAAACCGACCAGGACATCGGCCAGCATCTCTGTCTCGCTGTCGGACCGGATCCGGGTTCCCACCACCCAGGGCAGAAATTCCTGATAGCGTCCTACATCGGCGACCAGCGCGTACATTTGCGCAGCGCTATATGGCAGGTCGCGGGTTTCTCTATGGACGGGCATTCAAAGCACCTGCGCGCGCCAGTTTTTCCTCGCGAGCCTGACGCATCTTGGCGAAATCATCTCCGGCATGATAGCTGGACCGGGTAAGCGGGCTCGAGGCGACCAGCAGAAAGCCTTTCGCCCGGGCGACCGAAGCATAAGCATCGAAGGCCTGCGGCGTGACGAATTCGCTGACCTTCACATGTTTGGTCGTCGGTTGCAGATATTGCCCCATGGTCAGGAAGTCGACGCCGGCGCTGCGCATATCGTCCATCACCTGATGGACCTCCAGACGCTGCTCGCTCAATCCCAGCATCATGCCCGATTTCGTGAAGATCGACGGATCAAGCCGCTTGACCTGCTCTAGCAGACGCAGCGACGCATAATAGCGCGCGCCCGGACGGATTGTCGGGTACAAGCGCGGTACCGTTTCCAGATTGTGATTATAGACGTCGGGACGCGCCGCCACGATAGCCTCTACCGCAGCTTCGGTCTTGTTGCGGAAGTCCGGCGTCAAAATTTCGATCGTGGTTTTTGGTGTTGTTCGGCGCAGCGCCTCTATCACCTTAACAAACTGGCTGGCTCCGCCATCGGCAAGATCATCGCGGTCTACCGAGGTTACGACGATATGCTCCAGTCCCAGCTTGGCAGCGGCATCGGCGGTATGCTGGGGTTCGAGAGCATCGACCGCCATCGGCATGCCGGTTTTGACATTGCAGAAAGCGCAGGCCCGGGTGCAGACGTCACCAAGGATCATCACCGTCGCGTGTTTCTTGGTCCAGCATTCACCGATATTCGGACAGGCCGCTTCCTCGCATACCGTATTCAGCTTGTGCTCCCGCATAAGCGCCCGGGTTTTTTCAAACTCTGCACCCATCGGGGCTTTGACGCGAATCCAGTCCGGTTTGCGGAGGCGCTCTGGTGGGCTGTCGGGCGTTACAATTTTGGTGATTTCGTTCATTTCTATCAAATAGGGAAAGAAAACCACTCTTGCCACCCCTTTAGTCGGTGATATGGATTGAAACATGACAATATTTTCAGACCTGCTCGATGGCTACCGCCGCTTCCGTTCCGACCAATGGCAGACGCAGCGCCAACGCTGGGACGAACTCAAGGAAGGCCAGAGCCCGAAGGTGATGATTATCGCCTGCAGCGACAGCCGCGTCGATCCGACCCAGATTTTCGACACCAATCCCGGCGAGACATTCATCGTTCGCAATGTGGCGGCCCTCGTGCCCCCGTTTGAAACCACCCCTGGCCAGCACGGCGTGTCCGCTGCGCTTGAATTTGCGGTCCAGTTTCTCAAGGTCGAGGAAGTGGTCGTCATGGGCCACGGCAGCTGCGGCGGTTGTGCAGCGGCACTGTCCGAGCAGATGAAGGACATGCCGCACGGCAAAGGCGGATTTATCGCCGACTGGATCACCTTGCTCGACGATGCCCGGGCCAAGGTCGCGCACGATCACGGCGATCTCGACAGCAAAGCAGCCCAATTGGCGATGGAGCATGAAGGCGTCCGGACCAGCCTGACGAATTTACGGACTTTCCCCTGCATTCAGGAGAAAGAAGCGAACGGCTCGATTCGTCTGATCGGCGCCTGGTTCGCGATTGCGGAGGGCAAGCTGCACGTATTGGACGAAAAAGACGATACCTTCTCTGCCGTGGACTGAAGAAAACAGAATATCCTTACTATTCAGAAGGGTAAGCCGACTATTTTACATTGATTGGGATATTTATTTCCACAGTGACCTGTCGGCCATCTGATGAACTTTACAAACTTTACAGTGTAATAAAACAAAATAGCCGCTTCCGGTTTCTGTTTGCAGAACACCCTCCGGACGAGCAGTTGCGTGCACGATCCGCAACCCCGGTATTTCAAAGAGCCGCGCAAAGCATAGCCGTCCGCTTTCGTGTAGGACAGCATCTTTTCCGCTTGAACGCCCTCGCCCCGCAGTCCATCTTGCCACGATGAAACAACATAATGACAATATCGCTCTGCTGATCGATTCAGACAATGCCAGCCACAATGGTCTCGATCCCGTGCTCACCGCGCTGGCCGAACTGGGGACCGTCAATATTCGTCGCGCTTATGGCAACTGGCGCAAGCAATCGCTCAAGGGCTGGGTTGATATCCTGCACAAATATGGCGTCGAACCGCAGCAACAGTTTGACATGACCAAGGGCAAGAATGCCACCGACATGAAGATGACGATTGACGCCATGGACCTGCTGTTTCGCGGCAATGTCACCGGCTTCGGAATCATGAGCAGCGACAGCGACTTCATGCCGCTGGCGATGCGAATCCGTCAGGAAGGCCTGCCGGTCTATGGTTTTGGCAGCGCCAAGTCGCCGGAAGCGTTCAAACAGGCGTGCAGCCGGTTTATCGACGTCGATGCGCTGGTAAAGGCGGACAAGCGCCATCGGACAAGCAGCAAAAGTGACGTCAAGGCGTCGGCAAAGACGGACAACGGGAATATTGCGGGCGAAGGCGGCGCCGGCAAGGTCGATGATGAACTGCTCAACCTGCTGATCGATGCCTATCTCGCGACCAAACGCGATGCCGAGGGCTACGCCAGCCTGAGCGAAGTCGGCAAGATTGCCGGCAACCGCTCGAGTTTTGACGTGCGCAACTATGGCTTTTCGAGGCTGTCGGAAATGTTCGAATCCGTTCCGAATTTCCAGACGAAGCGCGATGATAACGGTCAGTTATTTGTGAAGCGGTTGCGGTAAAAACTCCTTCTCCCTGGAGGAAGAATATATATCAGACTTTGACGAAGCGACCTTTCCGGAAGGCAGGTGGTGACTCGCGCGGCAAAATCGTTATGACCGTCTGATGCAAACCGGAGCCCTGATTTCACTCGCCCTGTATTTCATCCTGATGCTCGCCATCGGATTTTACGCCTGGCGCAAATCCACCGACAGTAGCGAAGGCTATTTGCTGGGGGGCCGGAACCTCCATCCTGCGGTGGCAGCGCTGTCTGCCGGAGCATCCGATATGTCGGGCTGGCTGCTGCTCGGCCTGCCGGGCGCGCTTTATGCGGCGGGACTCGTAGAGGTGTGGATCGGGATCGGCCTGTTTGTCGGCGCGCTGGTCAACTGGATCGTCGTTGCCCCGCGTCTGCGCGAGCAGACAGAAAGCTATGGCAACGCCCTCACCATCCCCGAATTTCTCGCCAATCGTTTCCCCGACAAGGCGCTGGCGTTGCGGGTGACATCGGCGATCATCATCGTTTTGTTCTTCGCCGTCTATACCGCAGCGGGCCTGGTCGGCGGCGGCAAATTGTTCGAGACCAGCTTTGCCGGCCTGTTTGGCGACACCGGCATGAGCGATTATATGACCGGGATATGGCTGACCGCGGGCGTCGTACTGGCCTATACTATGGTTGGCGGTTTTCTCGCCGTCAGCCTGACCGATTTTGTCCAGGGCTGTATCATGGTCGTGGCGCTGGTGCTGATGCCGCTGGTGGTTCTGACCAGCGATGGCGGTTTCGGCGCGGCAACCGCCCAATTAAACGCGATCGATCCCGATTTTCTCAGCCTGACCGCAGGATTGTCGTTCATCGGTTTTCTCTCGGCGATTACCTGGGGGCTCGGCTATTTCGGTCAGCCGCATATCATCGTCCGCTTTATGGCGATCCGCTCGGTGCCGCAGGTGGCGACGGCGCGCAATATCGGTATGAGCTGGATGGGCGTCGCTTTGCTAGGCGCGATCGGCGTCGGCATCACCGGACGCGCCTATGTCGAGATGAACGGGCTGACGCTCGAGGACCCGGAAACGATCTTCATCCTGCTGGCTAATACCTTGTTTCATCCCTTGATCACCGGCTTCCTGCTCGCGGCGCTGCTGGCTGCGATCATGAGCACGATCAGCTCGCAATTGCTGGTGTCGTCCAGTTCTCTGACCGAAGATTTCTACCGCCTGTTCCTGCGCAAGAACGCCAGCGAGCGGGAGACCGTCAATGTCGGGCGACTGTTTGTCGCCTTGGTCGCGCTGGTTGCAATTTATATCGCCCGCGACCCCGACAGCAAGGTGCTGGGCCTGGTAAGCAACGCCTGGGCCGGCTTCGGCGCCGCGTTCGGGCCACTGATCCTGCTGTCGCTGACCTGGAAGCGGATGACCGGCGCTGGAGCGGTGTCTGGCCTGGTTGTTGGCGCCGGCGTGGTGATCCTGTGGATCGCGATGGGCTGGAACAAGGCATTTTTGGGTGGTCCCGGGGTTTACGAGATCATTCCGGGCTTCGTCGCGGCGATGGCGGCGATTGTCGGGGTTAGTTTGGCGGGGAAACCGGCCGAGGATATTTCAAACGCCTGATCAATGTGATATATTCGCGGAATGACTTCACAGGATGCCATCCCCACTTCCCATCAAAAGGCGCTGCTGACCACACAGGAATTTTACCTGTTATGTGAATCGGGGACCTTTCTGGAATGTGCCAAAGCCGAGTTATTGGATGGAGAAATCTATACCATGAACGCACAACATCGACCGCATGTCATGGCCAAAATGGACCTTTACGACGCCATCAGGGACCAGCTAAAAGTCATAGGTTCAACCCTGCGGGCCGTACTGGAAGCGACTGTTGAACTCGACGCAAGAAACGCTCCCGAACCCGATATAATTCTGACATCGGAACCCTATGGCGAAGGCGCAATTCCTGTTTCATCAGTTGCGCTTATAGTGGAGATATCAGACACCACGTTAAAAATGGATATGGGCAAGAAACAAGCCATCTATGCTCAGGCAGGCGTTGCCGAATATTGGGTCGTCGATTTGGAAGGCGGCAAATTGCATCAGATGTGGTCAGTGAAGGACCATGTTTACCGCGAAAAACGCGAATTGCCGTTCGGAGCACAGGTCAATTCCGAAACAGTCGAGCAATTGGCTATTACGCTGGACATAGGATCGTCACACCGGGTTTGATCCAACACCAAGAGGCCAACTCACTGTGGTGAGAGCGGCTCCGGGTGTTAAACCAAGTCAGGTAAGATGAGACTCATATTACCTGGTCAATTTCTTGTAAGCCACACGCGTAGGCCGATCCGCCGCGTCGCCCAGTCTCCGACGCTTATCCTCTTCATAGGCCTCGAAATTGCCTTCAAACCATTCGACATGGCTGTCGCCTTCAAACGCCAGGATATGGGTCGCCAGACGATCGAGGAAGAAGCGGTCATGCGAGATGACCACGGCGCAGCCGGCGAAGCTTTCGAGCGCGTCTTCGAGGGCGCGCAAGGTTTCAACGTCGAGATCGTTGGTTGGCTCATCGAGCAACAGCACGTTGCCGCCCTCTTTCAGCATCTTGGCGAGATGGACGCGGTTGCGTTCACCGCCGGAGAGCTGGCCGACCTTCTTCTGCTGATCGACACCCTTGAAGTTGAAGGCACCGACATAGGCGCGCGTCTGGACTTCGTTCTTGCCGAAGGTGAAGAAATCGTGGCCGCCGGAAATTTCTTCCCAGATATTCTTTGCCGGGTCGAGCGTGTCGCGGCTCTGGTCGACATAGCCGAGCTTTACCGTTTCACCGAGCTCCAGCGAACCATTGTCGGGCGTTTCCTGTCCGGTGATGATCCGGAACAGGGTCGTCTTGCCCGCGCCGTTGGCGCCAATGATGCCAACGATACCGCCGGGTGGCAGCGAGAATTCAAGATCCTCGAACAATAATTTATCGCCATAAGCCTTGGTCAGACCCTTGGCCTCGATCACCTTGGAGCCGAGCCGCTCCGGCGTCTGGATGAGTATCTGTGCCTTGCCGACTACGCGGTTTTCCTGCGAAGCGACCAGATCATCGAATGACTTGATACGCGCCTTCGACTTGGTTTGCCGCGCCTTGGGGCTCTGCCGCATCCATTGGAGTTCGTTGTCGATTGCCTTCTGGCGGCTCTTGTCCTCGCGCTCTTCCTGCGCCATCCGTTTGGACTTGGCTTCGAGCCAGTTGGAATAATTGCCTTCGAACGGAATGCCCTTGCCGCGGTCGATTTCGAGCACCCAGTTGACGACATTGTCGAGAAAATAGCGGTCATGGGTGACGAGAATGACGTTGCCGGCATAATCGATCAGATGTTTTTCGAGCCAGGCGACGCTTTCGGCGTCGAGATGGTTGGTAGGCTCATCGAGCATCAGGATTTCCGGCTTGTCGAGCAGCAGCCGGCAAAGCGCGACGCGACGCTTCTCGCCACCGGAGAGATCGGTTACCGGGCTGTCCCCAGGGGGGCAGCGCAGCGCTTCCATCGCGATTTCCAGCTGGTTGTCGAGAGTCCAGCCATCGACGGCGTCGATCTTTTCCTGCAGCTCGCCCATTTCCTCCATCAGCGCGTCGAAATCCGCGTCTTCCGGCGGATCGCCCATGATATTGGAAATTTCGTTGAAGCGCGCGACCAGATCCGCGACTTCGCGGACACCGTCCATGACATTTTCCTTGACCGTCTTGGTCTCGTCGAGCTGCGGCTCCTGCGCCAGATAGCCGACACGAATGCCCTCGCCTGCCCAGGCCTCGCCCTGGAATTCGTCATCCTGGCCCGACATGATCTTCATCAGCGTCGACTTACCGGCACCGTTTTTGCCGATGATGGCGATCTTCGTGCCCGGAAGGAATTGCAGGTGGATATTGTCGAGCACCGGCTTGGGGGCACCGGGAAAGGTCTTGGTCAGACCTTTCATGACATAGCTATATTGGACGGCCATATTTATTCTTTCTCAGTCTATATCATTAATGCGGAGCCAGTCGAAGGGCGCTGTTGGCGCACCAGGGTTCGAGGAAGCGCAGCATTAACGGGAAATGGGGCTTGTTTGATGGTTCATGTAGCTATTCCGCCCGCCAGTCGCAAGAGACCATTGCCCAGACTATTGGCAAACCGCAAAAGGCGGGTTAGGCAGCGGTAATGAGAAACATAACCACCCTGCTCGCTGGCGCCTCGGCGCTGATTCTGTCCACTGCTGCTCTCGCTGACAATCACGGGGTCAAGGCCTTGCAAACCAAGGCTCTACAGGATGATGTCGCCTATGATATTATCGAAGGCATGACCACCGAAGTCGGACCACGCCAGGCAGGCACCCAGCAGGAAGCCCGGGCGCGGGTCTGGTCGGTTGAAAAGCTCAAATCCCTGGGGTTCGAGAATGTCCGCGACGAAGCGTTCATGATGCCGACCTGGGTGCGGGGCGAGGAGACTGCGGCAGTAGTAGCGCCCTACCCGCAAAAGCTGATGGTCACGGCCTTGGGCAATAGCGCCAGCACCGGCGCAAAGGGGATCACCGCAGAAATCGCCTATTTCGATTCTCTGGAAGCGATGAAGGCGGTTCCCGATGGCAGTCTCGCTGGCAAGATCGCCTTTGTTACCCACGAGATGCACCGGACGCAGGATGGCTCCAGCTATAGCGCTTTCGGTCCGATTCGCTGGGTTGGACCGTCGATCGCTTCACAAAAAGGCGCATCGGCTTATGTCATCAAGTCGATCGGTACGGACAATCATCGCAATCCCCACACCGGCAGCACCGGCTTTGGCGAAGGCGTGAAACCGATCCCGGCGGGGGCCTTGTCGCTGCCCGACGCCGACAATCTCGAGCGGATGGTAAAGCTGGCTCAGAAATCCGGAAAACCGGTGACGATGAATTTGGTGCTGACCCCCAAGAATATCGGTCAGCAGCAATCCGGCAACGTCATCGCCGAAGTGGTCGGCCGCGACCCCAGCCTGCCGATGATTTTGATTGCCTGCCATCTCGACAGCTGGGATCTGGCGACCGGAGCATTTGATGATGCGGCGGGCTGCGGGATCATCACCGCTGCTGCAAAGAATATCAAGGATCACGGACAACCACTTCGAACTATTAGATTATTATGGGCGGGCGCAGAAGAGGTCGGCATATGGGGCGGCAAAGCCTATCGCGATGCCCATCGCGACAAGAAACATGCGATTGCGATGGAATCGGATTTCGGTGCCGACAATATCTGGAGAGTGGAATTCACTCTGCCCGATGAAGCAAAAAAAGTGGCCGACGAGATTTCTGCAAATCTGCTGAATCTCGGCATTGGTCGTTCCGGCGGCCAGGCCGGTGGCGGCGCGGATATCGGGCCGATCATCGCAGATGGCAATCTCGCAATCATTGACCTGCAACAGGACGGAAGCCGCTATTTCGACCTTCATCATACGCCGGACGATACGCTCGACAAGATCGATCCCGAACAAGTGCGCCAGAATGTCGCCGCTTGGACCACGGTATTGTCGATCATCGCGAATAGCGATGCGGACTTCACCATGCCGGTGAAAAAGTGAAGAGCCTCAAACTCCTTTTACCAGCGATGTTGATGCTGGGAGCCTGCTCCGAAAGCCCGATCGAGGATCAGGGCGAAGAAGCGATTGCGGAACTGGAGAAAGAGATTGAGGAGGATGCCCAGTCTCTCGAAGAAGCGGCGGATGAGGCGGTCAAGGCGCTGGCAGAGGATATCGACTCCCAACTGGCAGCCGATGGCGTGAGCGCTCCGCCGGGTCCGTCGACACAGAGCACTGAAGAATAAGAGATAGGCTACTGCCTGCCGGGCATTCCCGA
>TARA_R110000772_G_scaffold81439_2_pt1 | contig 39441 bp, 51 predicted proteins | sample TARA_R110000772 | Tara Oceans TARA_R110000772 (sample SAMEA4397948) | marine metagenome | biome: Polar Biome; feature: [SRF] surface water layer (ENVO:00010504); material: water (ENVO:00002006), including particulate matter (ENVO:01000060) such as... | depth 5 m | reverse complement strand
ATAAATATTTTTTTTTCTAAAAAAGGACTATTTGTTTTTCCCCAATCAAAACCTTTTAACCTTTCATTTATTTCGGGATATAATAATTCTTCCGATCCATCAATTCTTAAAATAGTTCTGATATCAAAAACAGATCCGTGTCCTAAAAAATATTCATATCCCGATATGATATCTATCACATCACTATACTCAACTTCCCCATTTAATACTAATTGGCAATCAAATACTCCTGATTTATTTACCATAAAATAAACCATATATTTATCTATTAAAAATATATTAATTTTCATTTATTTATATTGATTTTTATATAGATCACATACTTCGAAAGGGCAAGGGCTTCCAATGTGTATCTATTTGTTTATTTTTCTCTATGAAATAGTTTATACCATCATTTACAGGATCACTTGTTATTGTTTTTGTGCATTCAAATTGTCGATCAGTCCCTTTGTGTAATGGGCACCAGTTCCAATCACTTGGATCTAATTTATGTGTGTTGAAACAACCATGGCAAATATCTTTATTTATTATTCTAATAATATCATCTCCTGAGAATTCTGTATATTCTTGTGAGAATCCTGAAATTAATATTATTGGAGTACCGACTGCCCATGCTAACCAAGATAATCCTGATGAAACTCCTATGAATAATTCACAATGTTTTAAATAATTAGATACTTCATTTAAATCACCACCAATTTGAATAATCCCTTTAGGATGGGCGTTGCCCATATATCCATCTTCCTCTTTAGAAACTAATACTACTTTATAATCTAATTTTCTTAGATGATCAACAACATCTTGCCACCCATTTGGTACATTCCAATATTTTGCCTGAGCTGTTGAATGAATAGCAATGCAAACAAATTTAGTATCCATAGGAGACTCGTCGGTATATTTCATATCGATGCGGGGTCTTATTTGAATATGTTCCATTCCTAATTGATCTGAAATTGTTTGTTGTAACGGTAATTCTCTGAAATTAGTAGGACATAAATCTGTATTTATCTCACCATCTTCTTTAAGAAACCAACCAACGTTATATTTTTTATGGATGTTATTGAATTTTTCACCAGGCTTTAGGAATGTTAAATCTTTATATATTTCCAATCCTTCGAATAACCAATTTTTATATGTCATAACATTTATGTTACATTTATGTTTTTTCTTAAAATCTAATAGATAAGGAAACCAAGCAATTGTATCCCCAAGAGATGATGATCCAAACTCAATCATTATATTCTTCCCTTTAAGATCCTGTTTGTAAATTATTTGACCATTCACACGGATTATCCAATTAACAAAATATTTAACACTTGGCTGTGTCCACATATTATTTGTGATATTATCACTATGTAATGTCTTACCAGTATCATCATCAATAAATTCTATGAAATACTCTTCTTTTATATCTCCAAGTATCTCGATTTTTAATCCATCAAATTCAGATATATTTATTTCATTTCTCATTTCCGTAGTGTTTATTATTTTTTGCTGTTTATCTTTATGTGTTATTAAATGTCTAAAGTAATGAAAATATCTATCAATAGATATATTTTTTATAAATTCATCTCTACTTGTATTCATATAAGATTCTAACTTATCTTCAGTTACATCAAAATCATCAAAAAATCGATATAAACTAACATTTTTATCATCAAATGTAGGTATATTATCAATTTTATTTGTTATTATAACTACATTCTCACAACTAAGGTCATTCACCTTAACTTTACCATTATATAAGAAATTTAATTTTTTTAATTGAATTTCAGTAATATTAGTTATTAATGAAATATCATCTTTGAATCCAGACATTATAATAGCAGATGTTTCTAAATAAATATCACCATAAATATCAACCGATTTATTATCTGTCTTAGAATAACGATCCAATGCTTTTAAAGTATTTCTATTATAATCAATCATTTCTTCGTTAGATAATGGGGTAGCACTATCAGAATCTTTTCTTCTCTCCCAAGTATATAAATTCATTGGAATGTGTAAATGATCTCCCTCGATCATTGAGTTAAATAGAACCATAGAATCGGTTGCGGTTTTACATTTTTTATCTATCTCAAAACTATCAAAATTACTTCTTCTGAAGCAACGAGCATGTCCAAACATAACCCAAGAAGGGCATTTCTCCCATATTCCTAAAAACGATCTTTGTTGGTATGTCCTAACATTAAACTCATTTATTATGTTAATGCTGGGTTTTACCAACGAATACCATTCTAATTTACCCTCATCATTTATAACTTTATAATCACTGAATAAAGAATTAACATCAGGGTATTTTATGAAATGTTTTTGGTAAATATCTAATACATCTTTATCTATAATATCATCACTATCTAAATCAAAGTAATAATCATATTCTCTTTCTTTAAAGAAATTTTGATATAAATATAACTCATATTTATATTTAACATCATAAAACGATATTCTATGATCATTTATATTTGATAGATATTCTAACACATTTTTCTTACAATCATTCGTACTAAAATCATCTCCTATAATTAATTCCCAATTACTATAACTTTGATTTATAACATTATCAATAGTTCTTTTTATTTGATCTTCTTCTTTATTATAGAATGAGCAAACTAAAAGAAATTTCTTTAATTTAGATTTTATCATATCCTTCACATTGACCTCATCTAATATATGAAAATTATCATAATCTTCATATTGAACAACGTATTGATCTCTATTAGCAACAACTTCCATTTGATTAGATAGTGCTTCTCTTATAGTAATAGGACTTAATTCTTTATGAGATGGGAATAAATACAGATCCATACAACTCATGAAAATATTTACATCACTTCGTTCACCCCATCTCTTGCAATTCGGAAGATTAAGTTCCTCATCGGTTATACCACATTCATTGAAGAAACATTCATTACCGATGAAATGAAACATTACTTTATCATTCTTCATCGTATTAGCAAGTTCATATACATATTTTTGATTCTTATTCTTATTTAATAATCCAACATTTAATACATGAATATAACTTGGATCAAGACCTAATGATTCTAATGTAGAGTACCTATCAGGTCTTTCTTTTATAATAATGGGAACTTCCCATAAATATTTCTTAAATATTAAATGGTCAGTTACATTTGATCGTTCCATATGATGTGGAGAACAAAACATATACTCATCTCCGAAAAACCTCTTATGATTAAAATCAAACGCATTGAAATGAGTTGTTTCAATTAATTTATATGGTCTATCCTCACGGTAAACATAATTCATTAACTCATCAGGTGGTGCTTTATATTCATAATTTTCAGGGAACTCATTCATCCAAACTACATCAGGATTATAATCATCCAATATGTCTTTCATCTTCATCTTATCGGAATGCCAAACTTCAGGTGTTACACCATATTCACCAAGGCAAATAACATTCTCTTTACCAATCGTATCATAAATTTTATTCTTCTGTATAACAAAGGTGTGTGAGAAATTAGTAAATTCTACTATTTTTATATCCTCGTAGTCATTGAGAACTGTTTTTAAGTAATCTAATAAATACTGAGGACTTCCTCCAGTGGATAGGTGACACGTTACAATTAATAATTTCATTTAATATTTATTTATTTTTTCACATTTTGTGCAATTTTCTTCAAAATGATCTACACACACATAACGTTTTCCTGATGGTAGGTTTTTATACTCATCATATGTCATATCAAAATGATCAAGGTAAAAATTATTTATACCAACCAATCTATTGTGTTCTATCATTGAATCTAAAAAATCTCTTTTCATATTTATTTATAATCTTTTAATTTTATCAAATATTTGATCAACTGTTGGTTGACATTTAAATTCTGTAAATTTTTCCTGACATTCAGGATAATAAGGCATTGAATTTATCGTTCCCCATTCCTTAACAGAATATTTAGGGTTTGATGCACAGAATAATGTACAACCCGTTCCTCCGACAAAATCAAATTTGAAATTTTGAGAACCATTTCGGTATGGTGCTGTTTTCTCATATCTAATAGAACTTCCTATTTGTATGATATGAGTGCCCGTTGTTCCCGCTAAATGGATAGGTCCTGCATCAAAACTCACCAATGCCTTTGCGTTATTTATTATGTGCCATAATTCAGATAAAGATCCCTCTCCTAATTGAACATGATCTTGTCTTCCGACATTTTCATATAAACAAGTATCTAAATCTATGTTGTCTAAACGAATTACATCTTTATCTATTTTACCGAAGTATCCATTCTCTTGATGAGCTTTACCGATAGTTACTATTTTATAATCAGTTTTGCTTTTGATTAAATCAACTAATGATTGCCATTTCTTAATCGACCAAGTTCTTGATGGCCAATTCTCTGTAACGTGTAATACAATATAATTATCATCTACCATTTCTGAGGTTTCGGTCTGAGCATCTGGGATATAGTTATAATGCATTTCATCTGGATATAAAGTAATACCTACCCCCATTGCGTGAAGTTGTCTTGCTTCAAAATTACTTAACTTAACTTCCATTGATGTATCGTAAAATTCCTTATTACCCATATTTTTATTCAACTTATAATGTTGGTTATATGTTTCAAATACCTCATCATATCCAACAGGATCTTCTTCGGTATGATCTATAATATTCTCTACATAGGGATTATTCTTAAAGACATCAGAACGTTTTGTCATTACATCTATTTGTTGATCGTAAGACTCACTCACTTTTCGTATTGTAGGAGTGGAACATAAAATATCACCCAATGCTGGACAAGACACTTTAACTAATATTTTCTTTTTTATAGTAGGATTTTTATCTGTTAGTAATTTATTTCTAAAAAATATATGAGGCATTCCTGGTCTATCATTTATACTAACCACTTCGAACATAGTTAATTTAGAAATAAGCTCATCTTTTATTTCTTCATTATGTGCTTCTACAATAATATATTTAACCTTATTTAAATATTTTAGGTTATCACCTTTCGCTAAATGAACTTCTGATCCTTCAATATCAACTTTTAATAAGTCAATTATTTTACCATTATTTTGGTCGAATATATCTTTTAATGTCATAGTTTCAACATCTATGGCACTCATGTTAATTTCATTAAATCCTATTACATTATCTACATAGTTTTTTTCACTCTGTAAAATATCTTCGAAAAAACTAAACTGAACAGTTTTGTTTTCACTATCAAATGCGTTTGTGTGTATTGTGGTATTTAAATCTTTATTATGAATCTTTATAACATCTTTTAATTTATGAAATGGTTCTATACAAATATAATCTTCGATGTTATTGCATTTTTTAGAAATGAATTTTCCAAATGTTCCTATGTTTGTTCCGAGATCTACTACGGTTTTAATACTATTATAAAATTCGTCTTTAAGTTTAGAAATTCCATAATGATCTAATAACATTATTTCTGTATAACTCCAATTTATATAAGGTTCTATATCATAGTATTCATCTTTTGTGTAGTAATTTAAAATATGATCTTTATTGGATATTAATTCTTTAGATAAACTAATTGTATCTGTTCGATCTTCGAATTTGAAATCTATATCAACAGTTTCCACATTTATAAAACAGGGATGTGATATAAAATAATTCCACCCATTTTGTAAAGACATTGTTGTTTCATAAAAGGATTTATCTAATTTTTTAGAATAGACTTTTATATCTACCATTCTATCTGTGTGTGATCCAAAATTAAAACGTTGGTTTTCTACACTATTTATTACTATTCGATTTGAGTTTAACATATTGGTTATTATATCATTATAATCTTCAAAGTTTTATTTAATATATAGTTAATGGGTATGAATATAAAAACTTTTAAGCAATACAATGAATCAAAGAAAGAGTTATTGGATTTTGAAGAATTGGATTTTATGGAATATCATGGATCTCATCTATTCGCAATTGCTTTACATCGTGTGACTAATTTTCCTATATATGTTTTTAGAGGATATTTTAAAGAATATGATGGGTATGAATATGACCATTTCTATACAGGAGTTAAATTACCCAATGGAAATTATTTAAGTAGCAATGGTCAATTAACTTTTGATGAATTAAAAAAATTTTATGGTGGTAAGCAAAGTCCTAAGATGTGGTCTGCCGATAATGTTGAATATTATAGAATGGTTGAAATTACAGAATTAGAAGCTTATAATTTATATAATGGTATAGATGAACAAGGAGAAGATTATATACCAGATTATGATAAAGAAAGTGTTGATGAATTCATAGAAGATATTAATAATAAATTAGGATTTTCAGTCGCTAAGAATATTGAGCGTAGTCGAATAGAAAGAAAATCTACATTATAATCCTCCGAAAACGTCCATTAAAACAGATAATCTTTTATTAATTTCAGGCATTCCAATTTTCTTAATAATATTATTCACAGGACTTAATATTACTTTATCAAAGTGAGTGTCGTAATCTACTTCAGGTGCATATTCAATAGGAAATTCCCCACGTTTAAATGCGAATATAGGATTTTCAGTTTCATTAGTATAGTAATATTTAATTTTATCACCACTTTTTAAGAATTCATAATTAGTATGTAAATCTGGATGTTTGTGTAATAAATAATTATGAAAAGCCGCCGCTTTAACTGCGAAATGGGTTCCTGTTACAAATTCTAATTTCTCTTTATCGTGAATTACTTTCTCATTATATTTATTACAACTCGATTGGGCAGATATATCATCAACATCAGCTAATTCAAATTCTCTTCTCATTTCTTTTATAATAGACATTAATTCTTTAACGGTAAAATCATCTGGATGTGCAAATAAATAATTTACTATTCTGTATATACCCATCTCTTTATCACGAGCAAACATTGGAGTACTTGATCTAACTAATTCTACACCCTTTGGTTGAATATATGAAAATCTTTCGTGATCAATTCCATCTTCCCAAGTAATATGTTGAATATATTTTTTCTTCTCTAAATTAATAATAGATTCAGATATTTTTTCTAATTCAAAATCTTCAAGATTTTCTACACCATAACTATTAGCGTGCTCAGTTAATTTATCTTCGTAATATTTAGCTATTCTAAATTTATCTAATCCGTGTATGAAATCAATTTCATGACCCCAGTTGTAGACTACTTTTCCTGTATAATCTTTAAGTAAATCATTCAATCGGTAATTTTTAAGTAGATTACCTGAAATTACTAATATTTTAAAATCATCTGGCAATTCTTCAATAACATTATTATCAACTAACATATCATGATCATCAAATATAATAGTTCCTTTATAGTTATCATTATCAATATCTATATTTAATTCCTTATCTGTAATTATTTTATATGGGTGTGGGCAACGATTTAACCATCCCTCATTAAAGATATTATTTTTCCATTGACAAGATTTAATTGCTGGTTCAAATCCAACGAAAATAGAATCTGTATCACCATATACAGAAACAACAGTCCCTACGGGAATTTCATTAACATCTTTAATAAACATTTGTTTATGTAATTCAGTATCTAAGTGCCATTTGTTGTACCAATAATCTTCATTATCAGTATCCATAGTTTTAGTTAATTCTCTACCCTCTGCCGTAATTGTACCAGCTACTTGGTTATTAAAAAGAATAAAATATTTCGTTGCGAAAGCTCCGTATGATTATAAGGTGTGTCCCCCACTTAAAAAAGTGGGGGACACACCGATCCATTTAACACCAACTTCAAAGAAAGTTGGAGTGCGTCATAATAATCTACTTCTTGTTTTAACTTTAAAATCTTATTCTTAAGTTCTTTAATTTTATTTGATTTATCTATATTCAATCTATAATATATTGTTTTTTAGTTATATAACAAAACAACGATATGTTTATAGAAACTAATTAATTATTATTTATATACTTTATATGAAAACTAAAGAAGATTATATAGGAACTTTTGATGAATATACTAAACGTTTTGGGCATAGTTCAAATCATTTCATATTAACGGAATATTTTATGGGTTGTGATTTTTACCAATTTACAATGGAAGAACTTGAATTGATTGGATTTGGAAATGTTAATGGTAAGTTAAGATTGGTGCCATCGATTTATTATTCATGTATCCCTGATGGGACTTATGTTAAAGACATTATAGGAAATTTTTATTACTGGGATGAAAATATGGATAATGACGTAAGGATGGGTTTTCTAGCATATGGAATAGATGAAGAAATGTTAGAAGAAGAAAGATTAAAAAGAATAGTTATTCAAAGAGATAAAACAATAAATGGTATAATATAATTAGATACATTTATAATTTACTCTTGTGAGATCTTCTTGTAATAATGCGTAAGTAACACTACCTTCAATACCTGTTGAAGCAGTTCCAACAACGTGTAAATATGTATCATTTAATACATCGTTAATTTCTGTACTTGATGCAGTTACACCATAAGGTTTGTTGATAGAAACAATAATTATAGAATCATCATTTTTATCATTTGCCATTCCGTAAGTTATATTAGATTCGTCTGTTATTGATAATTTTACTTTTTTCATGTTTATTTTAAATATTTTGAGTTTATATACTATATATAAAAATTTAATATGGTATTTCTTTTAAAAAAATTTAAGAAGATAATTTATTACTAGATATATTTATATGTGTTCCAACCATCCTTAACGGAATATCACCATTCCATTCAATCACCTTTCCTTCACACAAAACATAAATACATTGCCCATTTTTATGAAGATATCTAACATATTGCCGATACTTAGTTTTACCTTTAGATTTTATATGTTTTTTAATTTTCTCGAAGGCAGATTCTCTATCTTCATTATACATTAATTTCATCCATTCTCCAGCAACATGTTTTTTAGTAGATGGATCGTATCCCAACATTTCCCAAAAAATAGGAGACATATATTCATAATTATCCTCTGGATTTATCGTAAAATCTATTTTCCAATCCCAAAAACCAAAATAATCACCTCGATAAGAACTTTCTAATAGATAATCTATTATTATTTTATCTGAACTTATGTTATTTTTAATTTCTTTTATTAGATATTTATCAGAAAATTTTCCTATTAATCTTTTAATAATATTCATTATATAAAATAAATTTTTATAGTGTATATATAAATATCTTATAATATTTTATTATATATTTAGTGAATATTTGAAAAATTTATTTTATATTTGATAAAAATAAACGAAAATTAATATGAAAATTAAACAGAATATTGTAGTAAATCCAAAAACAAACGAAGTCTTATTTAATTTTGGTGAAGGTGGAGTTGTTATGTGTAAATTAGAAGAACAACCAGAATTAAACGGATTACAATTTGTAACTGAAGATGAATTTGCTGAACTACCTGAATATGGATATTATGATGAAGCGAAAGATGAAGAACTTGATTTCACAGATTTAATTATGGTGGAAATTGAAATTAGTATACCAATGTTTTATAGAATACCTGCTTGATATGACAGACGAAGAACTCACAATTGAAGAATTAAGGAAAAAAAGTGAAGTAAATAATATTTTTATTAATGTATTGAGAAATTTAAAAGATTTGACGCAGAATGAAAATATGATCTTTACAGAAACCGAGAGGTCAATTATAGGAAAAATTTTAGAAAATGGTAGAATTAGATTAAAAGAAAACATTATAGGAAAAGATAATGTTTTAAAATATGAGAGAGAGAAAACAATAGAAGAAATAATAGAGAATTAAATAATTTTTTCGTATATTTGTGATATGAAATACGATAAATACAAATACATATTTCCCCCAAGACCTAAGAATCCAGTTCCTATGGATGAATTAGAATATTATGAATCTAAAAATAGATTTATGGCACAACCCAAACTAAATGGGTCGAATGTCGTAATATTTACTGATGGTACAAGAACTATTGTACAAAACAGACACGGAAGTTCTTTCAATTCAAATCAATTAGCCAATGAGATTAAACGATTGTACAGAGGTACGGGTTGGATGGTACTCAATGGGGAATATTTAAATAAAAATCAAAATAATGCCTTGGGTAGTTTTAACCACAAATTAGTTTTGTTTGATATTTTAGTTATGAATAATGATCATTTAATTGGACATACCTTCGAGGAAAGAATAAATTTAATTTATGAACTATATGGTGAAAGAGGTTGTAAAGACCCAAACCTAAATAGTATTTCTGAGAACATTTTTAGTGTGAAAACATTCTACAAAAACTTCACAGATAAATTTCAAGAGATTACTCCAATAGCAGTTTATGAAGGATTGGTATTAAAAAGAAAAACTTCTAAGTTGGAAAATGGTACAAGTGTAGATAATAATCACCGATCACAAATTAAATGCAGAAAAGCAACCCTCAACTACAAATTTTAAAAACGAATAAATAATATGGATTGTGAGTCAATTTTTTGGTTAATTTTTATTATGTGGGCATGTGGATGTTTTGATGGGGATAAGAAATGAAATATCAGAAAACATATAAAGAATTCGTAGATGGTTTTGAAAAAATCCAACAAGAAATAACAAGGATTAATAGAAACGAAACAATAGATGAAATATTAAAAGAAGATAATAATAATAATAATAATAATATGAGTATATTTGAACAAACAGAAAAAATAGAATCAGACCAATTGGTTTGCCATAGTGGTGGTGCTAAAGGATCTGATACTATTTGGGAAAATATAACAGATAGTTATGGTGGTTCAACAAAAGCATATAGTTACCAAACTAAATATCATAATGGTTCAAATAAAGTTGAAATTTCCGAATCTGATTATCAAGAAGGTGTGCGAGAAATTCACAAAGCAAATAAATTTTTAAAACGAAATGTATCTTATTACATGAACCTGTTGGCTCGTAATTGGAGTCAAGTTAAATATTCTGAACAAATTTTTGCTATTGGATATATCGTAGAACCTGGTGAAAAAGGTACTCGATATGTAAATAAATCAAAATACCAAGAAGTAGATGGTGGAACAGGATATTGTGTTAAAATGGGAATTGTAAATGGAAGACCTATATATGTATTTGAACAAAATTTGAACAAATGGTTTGAGTGGTCATATGTAACAGAGAAATATATTGAGTGCGAAACCCCCGTTATATCAAAAAAGAATTTTGCGGGTGTTGGTACAAGAAACATCACTCAAAATGGAATAAATGCAATTAAAGAACTTTTTGAAAAAACATTTAAGTAAGATATGATAGAATTAAAAGATATACAAGCCGATAGAATATGTGAAATTTTAGATATTAGATTTCACCATTACGAAAAGGCACAATACAAAACAGAACCATATAATGATACTGACCCACAATATTATTTTTATTCAGAAAGTATGGGGAGATATTCATTCAAATTAAACAGAGTTAGTGGTGAAATTATGTTTGATGAATTTGTAGAATCTATTTCATCACTTTTAGATATGGGTAGTTTAACAAAAATGAAAGAAATATTTACAAATGATGAAAAAATGATTACTACATTAGATAAACAGATAGATAGTCTTCAAGAAAATTTAGATTTAAAAAATGAAGTAAAAGATTATTTGTTATCAGAAAAATTATTAAAAATATGACTTCAGATAAAAAATACACTTGTTTTGAAATATTTGCTCATCATGGAGATGGTTTCCAAGAGTATATATACGATGATGGCTCAATTGTACCACTTGAAGAATCTGTTGGAGTAGAGATAACTCAAAATGGTAAGAGTGACTTATTTTTATATGATGGGATAGTATATTTAGAAGATTATATAAAAAAATAAATTTGGTAGTTTGTCTATAAAGTATTATCTTTGTGGAACATTAAAACACACACTTTATATGAAATCTAAGATCGAAGCTCCCGTAGAAATTGATCAATCGGATCAAATTGAAAAGATGAAATCTGATAGAGATAAAGTTAAGAAACAACTATCCAATCCAGGATTTGTTAAAAATGCCCCAATTTAAAGTAGATGCTGCTCAGAAAAGATTAGATGTTTTAAATGATAAATTAAAAGAGTTAGGAGTTAATGAAAGTATTGTAACAAGGTTTAAAGATTTTAATTAGAGATAAAACGTTTCTTAGCTGTTAGAAAATAATCTTCATTTAATTCTATTCCAATAAATTTACGATTTGTATTCATACATGCAATTCCCGTTGTTCCACTACCCATAGTAAAATCCAAAACAGTATCATTTTCATTTGATGCCATCAATATGATTCTTTCAATTAGTTTGATTGGTTTTTGTGTTGGGTGATCTACTTTTTCTTTAGAATTGTGTGGTAATGCACTTATATCCCAAACATCAGAAATAGCAACCCCATCTTTTAAATGACCACTGATATATTCTTTACGTTTTTGTAAATGTTTTTCAGGTGGAACTTTAATGTTATTATACGTAGGACTTTCTGAATTACTGTAATATAATATAGGTTCGTATCCACTATTCATAGCTCTGCCCCTTGTGTTAGACATATTTCTTTTCCGTTTCCAAATAATAACTCTTTGTTCTATGAAATATTCATCCATAGAAATTCCAATATTTTTATTCAATTGCCTTGATGTGAATAAAAATATAGACCCATTAGGCTTTATAATCCGTTTTACTTCTTTTATATTATCTTCTACCCACGATAAGTAATCTTCATTATTATCCCATTCATTATCCCATTTATTATCTACTACTTTAAAATAAGGAAGATCTGTACAAACTAAATCAATACTTTGATCAGGAATATTTTTCATTAACTCTATACAATCTCCTTGTCTCAAATCTATTTGATTATTTAATTTATATTCCATTCCAATTTATATCTATATAAATTATAAAGTTTTTAGGTAAATTGATAATTTTTAACTATCTTTGTGAAACATTAAAACACACTTTATATGAAATCAAGAATATCTACAATCAACGAAAAAATCCGAAAAGCAATTAAGAAAATCGAAAGAGAAGAAAAAGTAACCATTAAATTAGGTCATTCAAAATATGGTCGATGTGGTACTTTTTATAATGTCCCAATGACAATAACACAAACTTCTGCAAAACGTTCTAACGATGTTACTAATTCTAAATCATTAGGATTCACAAAAAATGTTATGGGTAAAAGTTTCCTTTTCCGAGGGGAAAACTTCAAAATTAGTGATCTTAAAATGAGAAGTCCTAAATTTCCTGTAATTGGGAAAAACGAAAAAGGAGTTGAATATAAATTCACTGTGGATTTGGTAAAAAAATCATTAGTAAATTAAACTTTAAAACTTAGTAGACTTAATATATTTTTCATATATTTATACATTATTAAAAAAAAATATAAAAACTTAACTTTAGTATTTAATATATAATACTACAAAACACTAAAACAAATAATATGGGAAAAGATTTTTTCACAAAGAATAAAACCTTTGAAGAGTTCACACCGAATGACGATGTGAATGATGGACAAGATGAACAAACTAATCACGACAATGAGGAAGCTCATGAGAATCCATTTGAAGATGGTGATGGTGGTGGTAATAATAATCCTGGAACACCTTTCTTAGATAACTTCGGTAGAGATATTACCCAAGAAGCAGAGGATGGTAATATAGATCCCATTATAGGTCGAGAGAAAGAAATCGATCAAATTATATGGGTACTTTCCCGTAAAAACAAAAACAATCCTGTAATAATAGGAGAACCAGGTGTTGGTAAAACTGCTATTGTTGAGGGTATTGCGAGAATGATTGTTAGTGATGATTGTCCTGATGCATTAGAAGGTAAGAGAATTATCTATACTGATATGGGATCAATTATGGCTGGGGCGTCTGCTCAAGGAGACTTAGAGAAAAGAGTTCAACAATTAATGAAAGAATTAGATGCTAATAGAGATATTATATTATTTATTGATGAAATTCACATGATAATGAATCCTCAACTTAGTATTGATGTTGCGAATATGTTCAAACCAGCATTGGCTCGTGGAGAAATGAGATTAATTGGTGCTACTACATATAATGAGTTCAGAGAATCCATTGAAAAGGATGGGGCATTACAAAGACGTTTCCAAAAAGTAAATGTTGAACCAACATCAGTTGAAGACACACTCGCTATTTTAAAACACATCAAACCTAGTTATGAAGAATTTCATAAAGTAAGTTATGAAGATGAAGCTCTTGTATCTTGTGTAAGATTAAGTGATAAATACATCACTGATAGATTTTTCCCTGATAAGGCAATTGACCTTTTAGATGAAGTTGGTGCGAGAGTAAGAATTTCAAGAAAGAAAAATGTACCACCAGAAGTAGTTCAATTGGAAGTAGAAATCCAAAGAACAAGAAGTGAAAGAGACGTTGCGTTAAAAGGTGAGGATTACGCAGGAGCTGCACAAGCTCGTGTAAAAGAAAAAGAATTAATTGAAGAATTATCTGAATTAGGTAAAAGATATAGTAACGAAGAAGAAACATCTCCTATTACTGCCGAGGATGTGGAAAAAGTAATTGCAATTAAAACAGGAATTCCTGTTACAAGATTATCAAAAGATGATGGTGAGAGATTACTTAGATTAGAGTCTGATCTTAGTCTTGAAGTAATTGGACAAGATGAGGCAGTTTCTAAAGTAGCGAAATGTATTCGTAGAAGTAGATCAGGATTGAAAGATCCAAAAAGACCAAGTGGAGTATTCCTTTTCTTAGGAAGTACAGGTGTTGGTAAGACACACTTAGTTAAAACATTGGCTAAACATATGTTTACATCAGAAGAAGATGTTATTAGAGTTGATATGTCAGAATATGCGTCTCCACATGAAGTTTCTAAAATGATTGGAAGTCCTCCAGGATACGTTGGATACGGAGAAGGTGGTCAATTAAGTGAAAAGGTTAGAAGAAAACCTTATTCAATTGTACTTTTTGATGAAATTGAAAAAGCTCACAAAGATATTTTAGATATTATGCTTCAAATTTTTGATGATGGACATTTAACTGATGGGTCAGGTAAGAAAGTGGATTTCAAAAACACTATTATTATAATGACTTCTAATATTGGAACTGGTGCAATTGAAGATATGATTGCTCCTGTTGGATTTGGAACACATAAACCAGGTGCTGCTAAAGCGAACGCTGAATCTATCATTAAGAAAGAATTGAAAAAAGCAATGAAGCCAGAATTCATCAATAGAATTGACGATATTATTATCTTCAATGGACTTACTAAAGAAAACATCCGTATCATCGTTGATGCCGAGGTTAAGAAATTAGCTAAGAGAATGGATGAAATGAACTTAACATTAGAAATAACTGATAATGTGAAAGATGCTCTTGTTGAACATGGGTATGATGTTAAATATGGTGCTAGACCACTTAAAAGAGCAATTCAAAAATACTTAGAAGATCCTATCTCTGATGAAATAATTAGAAAATCAGTTACAAGTTTAGTTAAAGTTGATTATATCAATGATAAAATTGTAATAGAGAATGAAGATGGTCCTGTTAATGAATCAAGATTAAATACAAGTTTTGAAAAATTCAAAAGAGAAACAGAACGTAGTTCATAAGAAATAAATTATAATATAAAAAAACCCACTAAATTATTTAGTGGGTTTTTTTATATTATAATTTTTTAAAGTAATTTACTTTTCTTTAATATCTTCCTTGTGTTTTCACTCTCTTTACTGAAGTCTATTGAACCAATTTTCTTTAAATTCTCATTAGCCTTTTCTTCAAATCGTTTAGCAGGTTCCCCATATAACACAGGAATACCTTTATGAATTATCTTCTTCATTATTATTTAAATCTTCAATTATTTTATTAAGTTTTTCAATAGTAGATTCTGTATCTTTATGTAAAATACCGATACCTCCTTTTTCTTTCCAACCATCAATTTTCTTTTTGGTATCATCAATTAAAATTGAGTTTTTAAATCTCTTGGCGAAAAGATATTTTTGAGTGTTGATAATCATTTGAGTATCTATATCCCATCTATTATATTTAGGATCTTTATGTACTTTAGGACTTATTGTTGGTAATTCTTGTTCAATCCCAAGTTCTCTTTTACACCAAATTGTTTTACCTTCTACACAAGTTTGACTTCTTGATGGTGCTGATAAGATACAGGGGTCGTATTTTAAGACGTGTTCCCATAGTTCCTTACCATCAGGCATCCATTCCATGTTTGACCACCAATCTAATCCATATTTTTCTATGAGTTCCCAGAAAGCTGATTTACCATATTTATCTTCATATTCATGAGAATTTAGATTCTCGGTATTTTCTTTTAGTTCTACAAATCTCTTATCAAAATCAGTTAATACTCCATCTAAATCTACATATAGTTTAAAATTTTGGGGAGTATCTTTATTAAATAGTTGTTCAAATGTTTTTATATTTATATTCATATAATATATATTTATTTTTAAGATATAGTTTTTAATATATACAAATATAACCAATTTTAATAATAATAATAATATAGATATGAATAATATAATAACTTTCCAACAACTATTTGAATCAGCACCAAGGATTCCAAGACTTAATAAAAGAGGTATGGATTACTGGAAAAACAAAGGGAAAAATGGAAAAGATGTCATGGTATATTTCCATGATGATATGGATGGTATATTTTCAGCAGTTGTAGTTAAAGAAAGATTAATTGAATTAGGGTATAATATTAAAGGATATGGTGTTGTAAATTACCAAGAAGGATGGAAAAATACACATTTAGATCCTAAGATGATTAATGTTGTAGTAGATTTTGCTAATATGCCACCTGCTAAAGATAAAGATTTAATTGATGTTTATATTGATCATCACGGTGAATTTAGCGAAGAAGAAAAAGAATTCTATAAAGATAATCCAGTTATTAAAACAAAAACCGCATCAGCGTATGAGGGCATTTGTAGAGTAATTGGTAAACCCCTTGATAGTATTCTTCTTTATGCAATTGATATGATTGATTCTGCTAAGTATGATGATTATAATGTTAAATGGACAGATATATTAAATTTCAATTGGGATTTATTTAAAGAGATTTCAAATAGAAAGGGAACATTAACTATACAACCATTCAAAGCATCTGGTGATGTTGAGATAGGATGGTCAACTGTAGCAAAACTGACATTCGCAGGAGCGTTTAATCAGTATTTAAAAAGAGGAGATCATAAAACTCTTATAGAAACTGTTTCTAATCTTAAAAATGTGAGTATTTATAATATTTATAATGTTATGAAGAAATTATATCCTAAGAATAATGTATGGTTTTCTGGATATAGTAAAGGACAAGAAAAAGAGTTTTTATCAGATGGTCAGTGGAGAATAGGTACAATGCAGAAAAAGACAAGAGGATCTGGTAATAAAATTTATAATAATCAACAAGAGTTTATAAAAGATACTAAATCAAAACCCAATGGATATAAAATAATTGGTAAATTAATGTTCGTTCCATCTGGAACATGGGCAAACGCTCTTAGAGCGAGAGCTATATTAGAACAAGATTATATTGATGGTGTTATCCCAGAGGAACATCAGGTAGATTTCATAATATTACAATATGGTAATACTATTCAAATATGTGGTTTCCATAAAATAGAAGATACTGAGAATCTTCCTGTATTAAAGAATGGTGAAACAATTGATGATTTAGGTGCTTATATGACTGGATTATTAAAGAATTTCCAAACACATTTCGGATACTATGAACCAGATACAACAATAGGACAAGATGAATTAACTGTTAGTGGTGGTCATGTTGGCATTGGTACTATCTCAGGTATTGTGGGTAAAGTTGATGCACAAAGAATTGAGGATAATGGTAAAGAAATTACTAAGATTATTGAAGTATATAATGGTTATAGATATTTAGATTTAATTAAGAATAAAATAATAAATGATTTATCGGGAGTAGAGTGGAAAATTGGAATGAAATGGGCTGATGATGATGAAGAAAGTCAAGGACAAGGTATGTTAATTAGAAATATATTAAATAATGATAAAGAAATTCAAGATAAAATTGCACTAGAAATATCACAACTTGATAATCCAAAAAATATTCATCAAAAGTCAGCAGCAGAAAGACGTATTAAATCAGAATATAGAGATAAATTAACTAAGTTAGGAAAAGAAGAACTTATTAAAAAACATGATGCTGCTATGTTAGATCATAAAGTTATGAAGAAAAAGGATATTAGAAAATTAGATCAACACGGTAAAGTTGTAGAAAATCATACCCCTCTTAAAGTATGTTCTTATAAAGAATATACTTCTATAAAAGAATCTTGGAATGAATGGAATTAATTCGTATATTTGATAAAAATTAATAAATGAAAAATGAAAAAAAGAATTATTAAAACTTATAATAAATTCAATGAATCTCACATAGATGATATTGAAAAAGAAGAAATAAATGATAGTGGTATTAATGTAGGAGATATAGTTGAAGCTAAAAGAAAAATCAATGGAGTGTATAATTTTCAGTCAGGAAAATGCCTTAGTATTGATATTCCTACAAAGATGGTAGAATTGGATATTAATGATTATGCATGGTTTTGGTACAAAAAAACCAATCAATTAGGTTCAGAAAATGAAATCATTTCTGTAAATGGTAAACCTTATATAAATAAATAATAAATTATGACTTTCCAAAATAATATATTTGACTTAACACCCGAACAAGAAGCATCATCTAAAATGATGTATAGTGGTAAAATAATTAAATGCTTAGTAGCACCTTATCATTCTAATAGAGAGTTAGAAGAATCATTGCCTTATACAGACTCAACTTATCTTTTTCCTGAAAGAGATATGACAGGAACACAAGTATCTTCTTTTATTTCTATGATTGTAAGATCAGATAAAGATAATATTATAATTATTACAAAAAGTCAAAACATTATATCTGATATGATACATCATTGTGTTAGAATATTAACTGAAGGTGGTGATATAGTTGATTGTCCATCATCAACTTTTGCGGCAAACATACACACTATAAGATATGATGTATTAGAAAATCCTGATCACCAATTATCTGATAATGGTAAATCAGCACAGAGAGATTCAATAAATGATATTATTGATAAAATAAATAGTGGTACAGTAATGGGTAGAGCAGAGTATGACGAAACACTAGCAAAGATTAATTTAATAGGAGAACCAATCATCAGAACTAAACTGATTGAAATGATTAGTGGAGTTGCTCCAAATAATAATTACTAAAACTTATACACATAAATGTATGTATATTATAATAGAAGAAGATAAAGTATTAAAATCTACAAATTTTTTATATAAATATGGTTCTAATGACGAATATAAAAATCTATTCACATTAAATGAGGCATCCGATAGAATATATAATCATTTAGATAAAGTAGATGGATATGAAATTAATTGGATACGATATGTCCATTCAGAAGATATTACAAAAGAAATTTTAAAAGAAGAAATTTCAAAAACCTCAAATACTTCAATTAGATGTCCTTTTTACATGGAAAGAATCCATGTAATTAATTTAGATTCAGACATAGATAATATAATTCATAACTTCCGACCAAATATCTTAGGTCTAAGATTTAAAGAAGTATTTAAACATAAGATATTAGAAATGAAACAAGTTCTTAAAAGGTACAGAATAGATAAATTTATTGAGTAAAATATTTTATATATACTTATAGTAGATATAAAATATTTAACAAATTAATTATGAAAAATTTTAAAGATTGGAATAACTTAAACGAAAACAAATTCATGGATCGTGTGAATAAAGTTTTGAAGAAAAAAGATCCCAAACCTGAAGTAGATAAAACTACTGATTTATATAGATATGAAAAAAGGTTAGTAGGTCGTTTAAAAGAAATGATTAATAAAAATAAAAATACTATTACTCAAGAAGGTACTTTCTTTGTATTTAATGATTTGAAAATTGCTATGTTGGATAAAGTTTTGCCTGAGACTATGCAAATGGCTCCTACCATTGAATTGCCTAAATTCAATTACACATTTAAAACATTAGAATTATTCAAAGAATTAAATGAGTATATTGAAGAAATATATAAAGAAGTTTCTCAGAAAAATAAAGATTCAAAAGGAGCGGAAGATTTAGATAAACTAAAAAGATTCATGGATTATTAATAATTTTTTATTCATCTAACATATCATTTATATTCTTTTCTCTTAATTTAATACGAAAAATATTATTTTCTAGATCAAATACTAATTTTACTTTCTTTTTATCAAAATCAAAATAAAGATTAAAAAGATTTTCTTTATTTACATCTATTCCTAATTTTTTATAAGAATCAACTATTTCTAATAATACAACTTTTTCACAAACATCATAATTATTAAAAACTTCCTCTGGATTTATTGAAATAGTTTTGCATTTAGTTGGAATAGATGATCCAACATTTAGATTTTTAATATACAAATCACTTATAATAGACCATTTAGATCCATTATCTTTATAATTTTCCTTTATCCATATTTTATTTCTCTTAATATATTTTCTATAAAATTTAGAGTAAGAATAATGTAATGTAGTATGTTTAATGCCTGTATAAACTATTAAAAACATTCCAAGAAATGACATCCATGAATATGAGTCATTGATAAATATTCCACTTATCGTAAGTGCATTTCCTATAATGGCAAAAATTAAATATTTTATTGACATTTTTAAATTTTTAAATTTTTCTAATATTTTTCTCATATACTTAAAGCTTTATTAAGGTTTCTGTCTCTTATTGTACATTTAAGTACATCTATACTCGGTTTGAAATTTAATTTATCAATATTATCATCTAGGAATACATTCAGGTTTTGGTGTTTATCATAAAAGTTATGGTGATCAACATAATCTTGGTCTTTAAGATCCCTTACACTAGGTCGTTGGTATTCTATATATTCATTTTCAAAAAATATAGTTAATAGACATCCACCTAAATCTTTTTCAAATTTTACAATATTACCTTCTTTATTATATTTTTCAAATTTAACTTTATCTAATTTTTTTGCAAAAATTTCTATTAAATCTGTATCTGGGCGTCCATACATATAATTATTAAAAAACCACCCAGATTGGTCATTGACATATTTATCAGATATATTTATCAATTCCTTAGCTCCATTATTATAGTGATTTTTTTGTCTGAAAATAGTTAAAGAAATATCATTATCTTCAAATTCAAATATGGAAACTTCTTTACCATCTTCAATAGTATCATCATAAATACAATCATAGTTATATTTTACCCATTCATTATAAGTATCTTTAATACTATATTCAGTTCTCTTTGAAAATTCCACCAATGAATTTAATTCATTTTCTGTTAATTCCTTACTCATATTTTTTATTTTAATATATCATTAATATTATGATCCCTTAAAAATGATAATGAATCTTCATTTATATCAGGTATCCATTTAGATTGAATGCATTTAAATTCTTTCACATTTAATTTTAATCCCTCACTTATTTCTCTGGTTTGAATATAATAATCATCTTTATATTTAAATAGATAATCTGTGTAATATAATCCTGGGATATACCCATCAAATGAATCTACATAAGTTAATTTTAATTCAACTCCATGTATTCTACCATTGACAATTATTTCATCTCCTTTATTTAATAATTTCATTTATTACTATTTCTCTTTTTTTACTCAATTTTTCATTGACATAATTTTCTAATGTAATTCTATTTTTAGGACTTAGCACACCCACGCCACCATTGAGAAAAAAATTATGTTCGTAACATGAAATTTTCATTTTCGTAAATTTCGCACTCGCAAATTTTATACTAAACGAACTGGCCCATGGAAATATTGTTATAATTTCATCGCTAGTTAGTGATTCTATTTCTTTTTCAATTACTGATAATTCCATCTATTAATTTATATCTTATTTAAGCAAATACTTAAATACTATTTCTCTTTTTTCTATTATTTTATTATATACGTAATTTTTCACAAAATCTATCTCCTTTTCATCTAAAATATGAGAAAATCCACTCGAATGATCTCCACCATTTCTAATTGTACGACCACTAACACAAAGGTTATTCCTAGCATATTTTAATTCCATTTCTTCATATGGATATATAGGAAATAATTTTTTCACTTCACTATTTGTTAAAGATTCTATTTCTTCAATTACTGATAATTTCATTTATTGTTTTTTCTCTTTTTATTTTCATAAGTTCTTCCTCATCTTCTCTTATTTCTCTCCACCTTTCGAATGATATATCATCAGATCTTTTGATAAACTCAATATAATATACGGTCTCAATCATTTCATTGGAAAGGTAATCCATATACTCCATCGCTTGGCTTAAATTACCTGCTAAATATTCAATATATGCGTTTAGGTTTTCGGTTAATGTGTCTTTCTTAACGGAATTAGAGAAGTTGCTAGCATCAAATGCGTTTTCATTAAAATATTCTTCAATTGTTAATAATTTCATTTATCGTTTTATTTCTTTTATATTTTTTCAATTTCTCTTCATCGTATTTAATATTTGACCACTCATGAAATGATGGATCTTCATCTGGATTTCTAATGAATTCCATATATTCCATAAGTTCATTAAATGCGTTTATTATTGTATTATTACTTACCACTATATCATCGATAGTCATTCCTAAACTATTAGAAAATGTTTTTAAATCTTCTATTGATCTGTGTGTAGAAGTAATTGTTATTGGTATATGCATTTTAAATTTATTATTTTTTTAGTATTTTATTTAATGTTTCAGTTCTATTTTTTAATAATATCATTCTTTTTAGTTCATCTAAATCAATTGTGTGTAGTACATCTTCACGTAAATTAGTAAATGCCCTACGCGTCGATCTAAAGAGTGGCGTTTCAGTTACATTATATTTGTTTTCTGTGAGATTAACTGCATAGTAATCGGTGAATTGATGTTCCGTAGGATTATCTATTTCTCCATATAAATTATATAAGAAATCTTTTTCTTCTTTATTTGCTGGTAAAATATAAATATCCATTATTATTTTTTATATTATTTTATTTATTGTTAATTCTCTTAATTTAGATTCCCCTTTATCAGTTAAGTTAGTAGATTTGATATTCCAAGCTATAAATAATACAAGGTATTCTTCTCCAACACAGTGTGTAAAAACATCTTTATATTCTCTAGGTATTTCACGAAATTTCGATTCAGAAAGAACAAAATAATCATTTTTAAATTTATTTAAAAAATCACACAATTCATTATCTGTAAATTCCGTTCTTACTTCTCTCTCTGTACCCATTTGTTATCAATTTTTATCCACCTTTTCTCTACTACTTTTGGAATATATTTCAAATCATATTTATCTACTGAAAAAAAATCTTCCATATTTAGTTTAGTGTATGCTTCTGGTATAACCAAATTTAATTTAGTTAAATCATTAACTGTTGATATTTTATTATAATGATAGAAAGGGTCTTCTGTTCCTTTTTTATCAACAATCCACTCAAACATCTTCTTCCAAAGAAAAGAACTAAATCCACTTTTAATTTTCTCTTCAGACTTTCTATGACCCGCATCATCGTTATCAAAGAAATACTTAATCATTAATCCATTTTCTTCCATGAATTTTAAATCAGTATTCACTCCAGCAATTCCAATTGAATTAGGCCAAAGAATGGCGTCACCATATCCTTCAAATATAGTGATTATTTTGTTAAAATCCACCTCTAATATACCATAATAATAAGACAATTTGTTATACATCATCTTCTGTCCATCACTTAGTTCTTCTTTACCAACCATATTATATAAATCTTCAAATGTGTAGATATGGAACAGTCGTTTCCCACCATCTTTTAAGTTACGAACCTGAGCTCCGATTATTTTATTTTTCTTTCTATTGAGAAAAATAATTACTTTCTCAAACCAATCACCCCCTACATGAAATTTAGCTTGGTAAATATTTTTGTATAATCTTGGATCAAGTCCCCTTGTCTCTGATAAATAAAAATATTGAGCAGAACCTGGTTGGATAGGCTTAAAATCTGATAGAGCAGATTCACATTCATTCGTATTTATACATTTTTCTAAATCTTCTAAATTAACTAAATGGTTAAGACCATTTTCTAATAATTCATCTTGTAGAGTTTCTACATTATTTGTATATCGATCTAAATAATCGTATATTTTTTTCTTAGTTTCTCCATCTATTGTAATTTCAAAATCTTTACACATAGATGTAAAGTGAGTTTTACGCTCACACCCATCGTTGAAACATTTATAAAAAAGAATCCCATTTAAATTACCTCTATATTTATTTGCATTTTTATATGAATCCCCGCAATAAGGACATGCGATCTGGAAGCCACCACCAACTTTAGCCCTAACATGTTGTTTATCAGGGTTAGTGTGTATCTTATTTACAATTTGTTGTAATATAGATTTTATGTATGATTCATCAATGGATAAATCTTCTATTTCTTTTTCAGCGCTCATACTTTTATATCTAAAATATCATCAATTGTTTTATTTCTTAATTCAATAAGTATTCCTGGTGGAACAGCACTATTATCTATAAAATAATCAGCACGCATCTCAACATCTACAATATCATTTTCACCCCATAATATATTTGTAATTATACATCCCATAAAATAAAAACTACTTATATAAGCGTTAATTTTACTATTATCTTGGTATTTTTGTAAAAATTTACTTAATTCAGGAGAATTATCAAAATTAAAATCTATACTAATACCTATATCACCTATATTTCTAAGTGATGGTGAAGTCATACTAGTAGAAAAATGCTTAATTTTAAATTCTTGAATAATGGGACTTACTATAATAAACCTTGGATTTTGACTCCACACTCCTGTTGTTGAACTCATGATAGTATTTTATTTATTTCATCGTCTCTATATCTTACTTTGAGTGCATCTTCCACATCAGATTCCTTACCTTCTTTGATTCCTTTATATGTTATATTATTTGCGTTATTTATATAGAAATATCTCTTTTTAGATTTAAAATATGCGTATCTAATTGGTGATACAGTAGCCAATAAATCATGTTTACCAAACATATCAAGAAAAACATCATCCTTTTTATCATCCATGTATAAAAATACCGAATCTGTATCTACATATATCCAAGGCATATTTTTAATTACGTCATTAAAAAAGTTTCTTGTGTACATTGTTATATTAATTGTATTTCCATGTCTATATTCACTTGTAGTTTTATATGATTTGTATAATACACCAAATGTATAATTCATCCATGTTTTGTAGAATTTTTGAAAATTTTCAGATCGTATCGTATCAGTATCTCTTACTTTAATTCTTCTATTATTTCTAAGGAAATAAAAAATTGTTAAAAATACTTTATTAAAGTCTTCCGTTGTGTCTAATATTCCAGATTCTATTAATTGTTTAATTACCGTAGGGTAGAAATGAACTATTTCAATTAAATATACATCACAAACTATTTTATCAATAATAGCATCATTTAATTCACAGATACCTGATTTTATATTAGTAGTTTCAGTTAAAGAATCCTTTTCTAGTTTTTTTAAAACGTGCTTTGGATTATCTGTATATTGAGATAGATCTACATCCGTTAGACATTCTATTAGATTGTTGGTCACACTATCCCAAGTAGTGAACCCATCTATAGTTTGTTGTTTTTTAAATTCTTCTAAGAGAATTTCTTGTATTTCATTTTTTTCCATATTTTTTGAAGTTATCTTTTATGTTATGGGAAGTTATCCTTAATTTTTATATTATTTTTATATTATTTGTTTTAGTTATGAGTGTTGTTAATTTAATATATAATGAAAATTAAACCTATTAGACTGTATGGCAACTCCATTATATAAATCATTACGCAAATCAGGAACGACTATATATGCGTTCCCAGGAGCAGAAGAAGATATTAACCAAATAGGTGATAATTATAAATTTAATTTCACAAAATTTGCTCTTTTAAATCTACCTAAAGTACAAACTGCTTTGACAAACGAACCAGTTACTTGGGATTTTGAGAATAGCTTTTATGGGGCATCACCACAACCAGCGGCGAATTATGCTGATAGAACAATTAACAGTTTAAGAAATTATGTAGCCAATCATGAAACTACAATTAGAAATAGTAAAATAAGTGATACAGAATATTTTTATGATAATTCTATATTACAAACCAATAGTGAGAAAATATTTTTCAAGTGGGCTAAGAAATTAAATTTAATTCAATTTGAGCCAGCAGTTAATAATGATGAATATTTTGGAAATTTAGATGAGTTTTTACCAACTGATATAAATGATAATGAATACTTAAAAGAATATTTATGGAAAGAAAGAGATGTATCTCAAAATTCTATTTATATTTTTTACGAAACTGCAACAAGTCATACAAATAAATTAGAAGTCGAATACAATGGAACTATTAATTATAAAGTAGGAGATTGGATTGAATTTACAGGTGTGGAGAATGTTAATTTCCCTACAATAGCAAAATATGCTGAGGTTCTACAAGTAATTGTACCATCAGGATCTTATGGATATAGAATTGTATTTGATATAACTTATACGGGTAGTCAACAAACAGAAACAGTTGGATATTCAGAATTAATTTATAATCGTTTAGTAAGATATATCGGAGAGATTCAAGGGACTAATAATGTAGTTTCGAGGAATATGTCTTTTGATCAAATAATGGCATTCATAGGGGATAATGCAGGACAAACACCAGATGTTCTTTTTAGAACAAAAACTGATGATAACTATGCTCCTGATTTAAGATATCCTATTTTACCTGCTCAATATCAACCCGAAATTATAGGAGCTGAACATTTCAATAGCCCAATAGTTAAAAATCCATCAAATTATCCTGGTGATCAATACGCTCAATATGATAACGATGATAATTTAGATAGTTATGATTATTTAACAAAAAGTGGAGATGAATTGCGTAGAACAGGAGAATATTTTGGAACAACAGGAGATATTAACAATGTAAGTTTTGATGGTTCAACTATTGATGGTGTTCAAATGAATTTTAATACAGACCATTATGTTAAAATGAATAGCTTCGGAGAAGAAATTAATAATTTTGATGAGTTTAATACACAAAAAATTAACGGTGAGTTTCCATCGGATTTCAGTTTTAATGCAATTCTATGGTATTATACCGTAACAGATATAAGAGGAAATAGCGCAACCAATCTTTATGGGATATCTTTTTTAGATCATCCTGATAATAATAAAATAAATACATCATATGAATTTCCAGGATTAACTAAAATTGCAGCATCTGATGCTCAAGATGGTGTCGCTTATCAATTCAGTTTAAATAAACACACAACAATTACAACAGAAACTCCTCAACCTGTTTTTGATAATACATATGTAAATAATTTATTTGGATTTAATTTATTTAATGAAGCAATGAGACGTTTAGTGGTATTTAATGATAGTGCCTTAAATATAGTTACTGAAAATGAAAAAATAATGACACAAATAAGTGATTTAAAACAATTAGTTTATACTTCAACAGATATTGAGACTATTAATTTAAGAATTTCTCAATTAAATACATTACTTACTCTTTATAGTACAAACCAAATTGTTAGTACTGATTCAGTACGTGTTGAAAAAGATGATTCTGTTTCTCCCCCATCTATACAACTTTATAATGTGGAAGGGAGATATAATAGCTCAGTATCAATAGACACACTTAATTTATATAATGATGATGGATATATTCCTAAATCAGTTGAAGTTCCTGAGGGGAAAGATTTCTTAGTAAATTTGAATAATAATGATACTATATCACAAGAATTACCAGATAGTCAAAATCTTACTTTATTTTTAAATAGAGATCTATATTATAGACAAACAGTAGATTTTATAATAGATGGTAGTACAGATAGTACAGAAAATAAAAATTTAGATATTTTAATTACTTATAATAATGGTAATAATATTCCTTTATTAAGAAAGGCAGTTGATAAATTAGATTTACCTGTATATTATAATATAACAAGTCAAGATAAAAATACTGCATATAATTGGAAACAGTTCCAACAAGATATTAATACTTTTAGATTAAATAGTGATGGTGAGACAATTGGAATGTCTGCTAGTCGTGTTGTAGGACTTAAAAAAGGTGATTCCATATTAATGGAAAATGCTTATTTAGGGTTAGATGAAACTGCTATAAGTATAGATGGTCAATATATTATTGATAGTGTAGATGAGAATACTTTGACAATCAATCTTGATTATTTACAGAATGATAATTTAGTATCTTATATTAATCAAGAAATATTAGCTGGAAATTTAAGTAGTGGTGATTTAATTACTGATTACGTTTCTATGGGTATTTTCAGATTAAATAAAGGATATAAAGTATCGATAACTCGTATAGATAGTTCTAATACGTCAAGCTTTGAAGATAGATATTTAACTCTTATTTCTTCACTGAGGTAAATAATTTATAACAAATAATACCAATTAATATTGAACCCAATGTAACTCCCCATTGAATAATGGACACTTCTACATTTGATGTGAATGATGTTATTAATCTATTGAACCAAGATCCTAATCCAGCGCCAATCAATTCTGGTTTAATAATAATAAATAATAATACAAATATTCCTCCTGTTATTTGAAGTAATATTCTATTTTTTCTCCACCAATTTAATAAACTGAAAGAACTTCTTTGGTTATCTTTTTTGACATTGTAATGTTTTCTTAAATCATCCATATTAATATTTTTTATTTTTATATTAATTATTTATTCATAAGTTGTTTATACTTCGGTTGTGTTCCATCATATCTTTTCCCATCTTTAAACCTTTTACTTATCCTTAAATTTTTATCATGTAAAAATCTACTAACTATTAATTTGCTTAATTTTAATTCTTTTGAGATGTTTTTAATAGATTGTTTATTTCCAAACATTTCAATTATATTATTTTTTTCAATATTAGTTAATGTTTTGGAATTAGTTTGGACACATCTTTGTGAATCAATTTTAATATCATTTGATGAGAGAAATCTATTTAATCTATTTCTAGTTATATTGTATTTTTTACTTAATTCCCTCAAGGATAATTTATTTACATTATAATCCTCTATAATATCATCAGACATTTCGTTAGATATAACAACATATTTATTAATGTCATATCCTTTTGATTTCATGGTTTTTTTAATAATATTTAAACGATTTTTATTATTACTTATAGTATCACCACCATCACCTCCTTCCGTTATATTATACCCACATTTAATAGAATTATAATATTGTATGAACTCTTTCTCTTTATTATTTATATTATCACCATCAATAAACGCATAGATAATTTCCCATATGATATTATAAAACCCATATTTTTTAATGGCTCTTATCATTTTGGTTTTACCATCGTACCTTATTGAGTATCTGTGTTTCTCTACACGATCAATAAAATTTTTAGTTTTACCGATGTAGATTTTACCATTAGGAAATGTTGCTTTATATATTACCATTTTTATAAACAATTGATTGTCAAATGTATATATAGAAAAAAGAACATTACTAAATTATGGTTAAAATGATATTAACACAAATCATGAAAAATGAAGAACATGTAATTACTAGAATGCTTGACTCTATAAAACCCATTGTTGATGGTATATGTATGGTAGATACAGGATCTACTGATAAGTCAATTGAGATTTTAAAAAAATGGGGGAAAGATAATAATATAGAAACGCATGTTTTGGAAAGAGAATTTGATAACTTCGAGAATAGCAGAAACCATTCAATTGAAAAAGCTAAAGAAATTTTTTTAAATAGAGATAAAGATCAGTACTATGGTTTTTGGATTGATTGTGATGAACAATTAAAGATAGGACCAGAATTTAATAAAAATAAATTAGATAAAGATTTATATATGTTCACAACACATATTGGGTTGATGAAATATACTCGAAATGAGTGTTATAAATTAGATAAGGGATTTAAATTTTATGGACCCGTTCATGAATTTATTGTTCCCGTAGATAAAAGTGAGAAATTAACATCGGGATTAATGCCTGGTATTGATGTGATTGTAAAAATGGATGGTGGTTCTTGGAAAGAGGATACGAGTTCTAAATATAGATCACACGCCGCAATGTTAGAAGATTATATTGATAATAAAGATAGAGACCCAAGGTGGATTTTTTATACTGCTCAGTCATATCATGATAGTGCGAGTATTAAAAATAATGAGCCTGAGAATAATGAAAGGTTAAGAAGGTCTATGAAATATTATGCTGAGAGAGTTAATATATCATCGGGATATCATGAGGAAAGATTTTATGCTCAATATAGAATTGGTACTATATTTTTAAGACTAAACAAACCTTGGGAAGAAACGAAATCTCAATTATTGAAAGCTTATAATATGGACCCTTTAAGAGGAGAACCATTTAAAATTATAATTGAATATTACCAACAAATTGGTGAATGGAATATGGCTTATCTATATTCTAAGTTTGCTTATACTACGTATCATGGGGTTAATTTATACCCACAAAGGGTACTTTTCGTAGATAATACGGTATATAATTGGAAATTTATAGAACTTTATGCGAATGCTTGTTATCATATGAATAAAAAAGGTGAGGCGAAGAAAATATATCAAGAGTTATTAGATATAAACAAAACTAAACCTGAAATATTCACTCCTGATGATACTAAAAGACTTCAAGCTAATGCGGCATTTTTCTTAAAATAACCTATATACAACAACCTTATATAATTTTTTATATATAGTATAGAGAATTAATTAAAAAATAAGTAATCATATGAGTATAATAAATTTACCAAGTCCCACAGACCTATCTGGATTTTACGTAGTATATAAAGGATCAACAAACTTAGAAAAGAAGGGTATTTATGGTATAAGCCACCTTCTTGAGCATTTAGTTTGTAAATCATTAGATCCATATCAAGATGAAATGGATATGTTAGGAATAACACAAAATGCATATACTTCAGGAAATGAAGTTGTATTTCATATGAAAGGACTTGATGAAAGTATTAGTAAATGGAGAAACCGATATGTAGAACTTTTAGGACAATTTGAAGTAACTAAAGAAGAATTTGAAAATGAAAGAAATATTGTTCTACAAGAATATATGGATAGTTTCAATGATCAAGCTCATAACCATATGTTAAATCTTGATAGAAAAAGATTTAATAATTTTAATCCCATTGGACTTAAAGAAGATTTAGAAAATTTAAAATGGATGGATTGTTTAAATTATTTTGAAACACAATACACAAAACCATCATCAATAATTAATGTTAGTAAGAATATAGAATTCGGAACTGATATTGAATTCAAAACACCAAAACAAGATAAAATTTATAAAATGGGGGATTACCCCACCACATTACAAAGGGATAATGAGTATAAAGGGAAAGTTTCTTTAATAATGACAAGTGATCTAATTGGTGAAGATTTCAATAAAATCAATTTTGTTAATTCTATGTTATCTTCTGGTTTACAATCACCATTTTACCAAGAAATAAGGGAAAAGAAAGGACTTGTTTATTATGTAGGTTCTTCTTTATCAAGAATGAATACTCAGGGGGTTAATACCATATACACAATGTCAAGTGCTGATAACATTAATAAGATTACTGATATTATAGATACAATATTCAAAAACCCCAAGAAATTTTTAACAAAAGAAAGATTTGATATTGTTAAAAAATCTATTATTATAAATAAGAAAAAACAAGATATAAATAGATACAGTAATGTTTCTAAATATATTAGCCCTGATGGTTGGTCAGTTTTTGACATCGCAGATACAATCACATACGAAGAAGTATTGCAACTTGCAAAAAAATATTTCACTTTAGATAATTATCATATATCTAGAGATGATCAAGAATTTAAATAAGATAATAATATGTGGTTAGATATATTTTTTTTCATTACGTTTATCTTAGGAATATTCCAATTATTTATTTTATTTAATATTGGAAGTTATTATAAACAATTACAGGTAAATTTAATTAGGAAAATTACAATTCCTAGTCAAGTACATAAAATAGAGTCAGAAGAAGTAATTCAATATTTTAATTTAATATCACATTACTTTATATTACTTGGATTTTTAACATCATTTTGGTATATTTATCTTGGTTTAATTATTATAATAACAATTAGTAATTATTTTTCCGATAAATACAAAGTAACATCTGATAAAAGTGGAGAACAAATAACAAAATCCATTAAAAGATCTAAAATAGTTACGTATTCAGTAGTAATTCTTAAAACAATTGTTTTATTTGGAATAAGTTTAATGTACTTTCATGGATATATAAACATTTTAAATATTTTCAGTTAAGTGGTGAAATAGGTAGACGCTAGCAGAGGTATAGGAAGATCGCAGTTATAAGTGTCCCTCTAAAATTATAATAAAATTTCTTTCCTGTAAGGTGACTATTCAAGTAAAAAAAGTCCTAAGATTTGGGCGACCAATGAGGAATGAGGTCACGTACCGAGAATCAACACACGGTGGGAAGACAAGCCCACCACTTGACAAATCCTTACCTTAGCTGAAAATTATTTAAATATACATAAACTTTTTTTGTAAATACAATATAAATAATTGGTAAATATGTCATATATATATGACATATTGTCATTAAGAAATCAGATATACCGTTTGGTATAAATATTGAATTACTTATTTAGAATAAATAAAAATAAAAATAAAAACAATTAATAAATATGGGAAAAATTATAGGTATTGACTTAGGAACAACTAATAGTGCTGTTTCTGTTATTGAGGGTGGTGTACCCAAAATTATAGCTAATGAAGAAGGTAAGAGAACTACCCCTTCAATAGTTTCTTTTTCTGAAGATGGAGAAAGAAAAGTTGGTGATGCGGCGAAACGTCAGGCAATTACAAATCCGACAAGAACTATTTACAGTAGTAAACGTTTTATAGGAAAAAATTTCAATGAAATTACAAAAGAGGCGACTAAAATGCCTTATGAATTACATAAAAACGAAGGGAATATTCCTGTTGTTCGTATTGGTGATAGAGAATACACACCACAAGAGATCAGTTCTATGATCTTACAAAAACTTAAAAAATCAGCAGAAGAATATTTAGGACAAGAAGTGACAGAAGCAGTTATTACTGTTCCTGCTTATTTCAATGACCAAGAACGTAAAGCAACTATCGAAGCGGGTAAAATTGCTGGATTGGAAGTGAAGCGTATTATTAATGAACCAACTGCTGCGGCTCTGTCTTATGGATTAGATAAAATGGAAGAAGATAGGATTATAGCAGTATATGATTTAGGGGGTGGTACATTTGATATCTCTATCTTAGAATTAGGTGATGGTGTATTTGAAGTTAAATCAACAGATGGTAATACTCATTTAGGTGGAGATAATGTTGATGAAATTTTAATTGATTGGTTAGCAGATAAATTCTTAAAAGATGAGGGTGTTGATTTAAGAAAAGATCCAATGGCTCTTCAAAGATTGAAAGAGGCGAGTGAAAAGGCGAAAATGGAATTATCAACTTCAAATTCAACAGAAGTTAATTTACCTTATGTAACATCTACTGAATCTGGACCAAAACATATGATAGTTAAATTGAATAGAAGCGAATTTGAAAAAATGATTGATAAATTTATTCAAAAAACAATGGAGCCTTGTAAAAGAGCAATAAAAGGAGCTGGAATAAAAATTTCTGAAATTGATGAAGTTTTATTAGTAGGTGGTTCTACAAGAATTCCAGCAGTTCAAAAAGCAGTTGAGAAATTATTCGGAAGAGTTCCAAGCAAAGAAGTAAATCCTGACGAAGTTGTTAGTCTGGGAGCGGCAATTCAAGGAGGTATTTTAAATAATGAAGTAGGTGATATCGTTCTTTTAGATGTTACTCCACTTAGTTTAGGAATTGAAACAATGGGTAAAGTAATGACAAAATTAATTGATAGTAATACAACAATTCCAACTACTAAAAAAGAAACATTTAGTACTGCCGCAGACAATCAATCTACTGTTCAAATTAATATAGGACAAGGAGAAAGAGTAATGTTTAGCGATAATAAACAATTAGGAACATTCCATTTGGATGGTATTCCACCAAGTCCAAGAGGAGTTCCACAAATTGAAGTAACATTTGATATTGATGTAAATGGAATAATAACTGTTAAGGCAAAAGATAACGCGACAAGTAAAGAGAATGAAATTCGTATTGAAAGTGGTGGTCAATTAACTGATGCTGAAATTGAGAAAATGAAAAGAGATGCAGAGGAACACGCAGAAGATGATAGAATCCGTAAGGAAGAAATTGATAAATTAAATTCAGCAGATGCTCTTGTATTCAGCACAGAGAAGTTTATTAAAGAAAATGAAGATAAAATTTCTGAAGATGATAAATCAAAATTAGAAGAAATTTGTACTTCTTTGAAAGAATCACATGAATCTAAAGATATAGAAAGTATTGATACTCTTATGGAAACACTCCAATCTACTTGGAATGAAATTTCTACAAAATTATATGAAAGTCAAGCACAAGAACAAGGATCGGAAGAACCATTAAATGAAGATAGTAGTGATGTGGATGATACAGAAGATGTGGATTTTGAGGAAGTAAAATAAATAAATCTAAATTAGTATTTAATAAATAAAAAAAGGAATGATATGAATCATTCCTTTTTTTATTGATTTATTTTCTTGAATACATCATCGGTATTTATTAAATTAATAATAGAATTGTATAAAGATTTTAAGGCATCTGGTATCCCACGAGCTTCATTTAAAGTTACTGAATGGTCAAGAATAGGATTAGAATTTAATTTTTCCCAAGGATATTTATAATACATTTTCCATTGATTTAAAAAATGATCTTTTGATAGTGAAATAAACACTATGGTTTCATCACCAAATACAAAAGTGCCTTTTAATCTATTTTGAATTTCATTAAATGCCTTTTTGTTTTTTGATAAATCATCTAATAATTTATTTAATCTATTAAAATAGACTAAAGCTTCTTCTTCCCCTTCTATATCTTCATTAATCTTTTTAAACACGTTTCCCATGGAGTTTTCGTTAATTTTCTTCCACTCCTTTAAATCCTTTTTATAATATTTACCTTTTTTATTATCATATCCACATTTATGGCACCAATAAGGTCGATCATCATCAGATTCCATTTTCCATACCCACCCACATTTACATGATACTTCATCCAAACTCTCATTAATCTCCTTGAATAATTTATTCGTTTTATCTTGAGTCATTTCACCTAACACCCTTTCTATCTGTTCTAAGTTATATACTCTATGGAAATTATTATAAGCATTTCCATTATCTATACGAACAATCACTTTCACTATATTACCTTTCACTATATTTATTCTCTGTTCTTTACCCCCATATTCAAAAAGGTATAAAAATGAATATTCTCTTACATCAGGTAAATTTAAATATTCAGTTCTATTATTCTCTGTTGTGTATTTTATATGATGTTTGTCTAATAATTCACCTATAATAGTAATAAGTTGACCTTGGTTAAGCATACCAAAAGAAGTTTCCGATGTTATTGGATTCTTTTTTTTATTCGCCCAATAATCACCAGTATATTCTTCATTAATTTTCTTAAAAGTTTTAACTACACTATTTGATAATTCTTTAAGGGAATATAATACAGAACATGTTTGTGTAACTTTATTATGATCTTCACTATATATTGTATATCCTTTGTTCAATATTTTTTTCTTAAATATGTGGTATTTGTTTACAAAATCTTTATCGCCCCATATATTTAAATAAACATCCATTCCAATATATAAATTACCTAATTTATTATTTTCAGTAGATCTCATTTTTTTAATTTCCTCTCTTTGTAATGATTTATTATTTGGATAGAGATGAAAATCTATACTATACTCATCACTAACTATTGATCGTTCTATTATACAATTATCAAATCCACTTTGATCAACAAAGGATTTTATATTTTTTCTAATCACACCAGATAAGCTCATAAGCTCACTATAAAGCCTATCGTATTCATCTTCTTTAATACTTTCGAATATGTGTTTTAAATGCTTCATTTATTATAAATTTCTATATAATTTATTTATATTATTATCCAAGTCTTTTAAATTATAATATAATAATATTATAAATCCTCTATCTTCTTTTCTGTATGATATATACCCAATTAAATATTTTTTTGATAATTCGGTTATTAATTTTGTTAAATGATCATGACCTGTATTTTCTAACCATTTTTCAATATTAAGACCATGATCATATGCACTATAATTATTATTATTATTAAAGTCATATTTAGTATGGTAAATTATAGAATTAACTATCGAAATTTCACTGAAAATATTCATTCCATAATTTTTGATGGAATTTACAACCCTTCCCTTTCCATAATTTTTTCCGTTCATTTGGAATGCAATTTCATTTTCTGAATCAACAGTAGATCTTTCATCTATACCCGATTTAATCCCTGTGAAAAAATAATAATAACTTTCGTAATTATGTAATATTGTATTATCATCAATACTAAAATTTTTAAAAGTTTTATTAATATTATTTTTAATAACAGATGATAATGTGATTATTCTATCATATAATTCTTCATAATCACTATAACTATAATCATCATTATTTAAGTTTTCAAATATGTGTTTTAAATGCTTCATATAAATATATCTATAAATTTTTATATAATTTTGTGATATTCTTATTTAATTCTTTTAAATCATACCTTAGTGCTATTATAAATCCACCATCTGATTTTCTATATGATATATACCTAATTCTATATCTTTTTCCAAGTTCATTTATTAATTCAGTTAATTCATTATTTTTTACTTTATCTAACCAAATATCTAATCTATGCTCTAGTTCTATGTTATTTTTATTAATATTTACATCTTCTCTAAAATCATCACCTTTCCATACTTTAGGAGTTATATAATAAACAGAATGTATAATTGAAATTTTATCTAATGTATCAATATTATATTTTTCCATATCTTTTATACATCTTTTCTGACCTTTAATATTATCGTAAGAGGTTGATGGGAGATTATGATCTAATATAAATTGGACATAACTATCATTGGTGTTCCAGTTAACTAAATCTTCAGTAGATACGAACCCATTATAAAAATAAAATGGACTTAATCCAAATTTACTAAAAGTTTTATGGATATTACTTTTAATAACATCAGATAATTTTTTTAACCTATTGTATAGTTCTTCATAATCATAATTATTACCACTATTTTCAAATATGTGTTTTAAGTGTTTCATAGTTATAAATTTTTATATAATTTTGTAATATTATATGCCAATCCCTGAAGGTCATAATGTAGTATAATTAAAAATCCATCAATTTTTCTAAATGATATCGTTTCAATTGAATATTTTTTTGATAATTCGTTAATTAATTTCGTTAATTTTTCATTATCAGTTCTTTCAAGATACTCATCTATATCATTATCGTCATCGCCACCATAATCATAATCATAATCAAACCTTGAAAATTCTTCTATGACATTAATATTATTATCAGAAGGTATATAATAAACAGAATGTACTATTTTTAATTTATCTAAACTATCCGCGCCATTTCTTTCCATATCAAAAAGAATATTAGATAAAGGTGGTGGTTTGCTTTGGTGATTCGAATTATTATCTAATCGAAATTCAATTTCATCACCATCTTCATCAACGCGTTCATTTGATTCATTGAATTCAACACCTTCGTAATAATATTTAAACCCAAAGTCAAAACCATCAAAAATTTTCGTGACATCTTTTTTAATAACATCAGATAATTTTTTTAACCTATTGTATAGTTCTTCATAATCATAATTATTACTACTATTTTCAAATATGTGTTTTAAATATTTCATGTATATCTCTATATATTAAATAAACTAAACATATTTAAAAAAATATATAAAATGATTATTATTTTCAAATGTTTTTATATATTTCACTATTTATTCATATTTTTATAAAGATCATTTATTTTGTTTGATAATCCAGAACAATCATATTGAAATGATAATAGAAAGGAGTTTTTAGGGTGATGATCTCTATCACGGCTATTATAATCAACGTATGATACATAATGTTTAGGGGATATCTTATCTACAATAGATTTTATTTGATTAAAATTAATTTCTCTCTTACCAACCCAATCTTTTATATTATGTGCATCTCGGTGGAAAGTATCTTTAATTAATTCTTTTCTATAAATGTATATACTATTACACAATATGATATCACTTAATTCAATATTTTCTAATGAATGTAATATCCCTCGTTTATACATCGGGTCAGTTTCAGTGATATTATTATCTAATGGAAGTTCCTCAACTTCATCCCCATATTCTTCAATCGTATTGGCGTCCAGTATTTTGAATCCATTAAAAGCCCAAGTATATTTCTGATCTATACTATCAAGGGATTTCTCAATATCTTTTATTATAACATTGGATAGATGATGTAATTCTTGGTATAGCTTTTCATTATCATCACTATTATCTTCAAACATTTTAATATATTTCATAACTGTATTATATATTAAATAAACATATTTAAAAAAATATATAACATGATTATTAAAAAGATAGTTAAATAAAAATAAATGAGATATAGATATGAAACGTATTATAGTTGATTATAAAAAGTTAAATGAGGAAATTTTATCTTTATTAACAATAAAATTTCCAAATGGTTATGATGATATAGATAAAATTTCATTTAGAAATGCTCGTAATGAGGTTATCGAAGCCGTAGAGGTAAGAACAGAAGATACTATATATTTAGTTAAAGTAGGAAAGCGATTGGTAGATGCTATGGAAGGGTTTACTGAAAATGAAGAAGAAGAAGATGATATGGAAGAAACTGATGATGATCTAGATATATCCGATGATATTGACTAAATAGATGAAATATTAAACAAACATAATTATTATTTATCATATAAATAATAATTATGAATGATAAAATTATAAAATCTAAAAAAGATGCTGAAATATTTTTTAACGAAATAGAAAATTCATCCCCACCAAATGATGCGTTAAAAAAAGCTGCTAATAAATTTAAGAAAAAAACAATGAAGTATAAAGAATCAGAAATATTAGTTACAGGTGGAACTGGAATGGTTGGTAAATCATTACAGAAATTATTACCAAGTGCTATTTACCTATCATCTAAACATTACGATTTAACTATTGAAAAAGATGTAATAGAAGTATTAGAGGATTATAAACCAAAGGTGATAATTCATTTGGCTGCTAAAGTTGGTGGTATCATTGATAATATAAATAAACCAGCAGAATATTTTACAGATAATATATTAATGAACTCTCTACTTATAGACCATTCTTATAAATCAGGAATAAAACGATTTATAGGTATTTTAAGTTCTTGTATATATCCTGATGTG
>TARA_R110000772_G_scaffold60328_22_pt1 | contig 39576 bp, 34 predicted proteins | sample TARA_R110000772 | Tara Oceans TARA_R110000772 (sample SAMEA4397948) | marine metagenome | biome: Polar Biome; feature: [SRF] surface water layer (ENVO:00010504); material: water (ENVO:00002006), including particulate matter (ENVO:01000060) such as... | depth 5 m | reverse complement strand
TCGCCGTTCGCGATGATCGCGCGTGCGGCCCAGATGGACAATATCTGGCAACACGGGCTGGCGCTGGTCTGGCAGGGCATCTTCACCATGATCATCATCCGCTTTTCGGTCATGCTTTTCCGCCGCAACGTGATGAAGTCCGGACAGGCCGCGCGAAAAAAGAGCCTGCTTGCCAGAGTCACCGGTAAATAATCTCCGGATTCAGGGCATTTGCCGAAAAGGCATTGACATTACTGTCAATAGAGGCAGACTAAACAAGTTTTGAAACGCAACCGATTGCTGATACAAGCAACGGCAGGAGAGACTAATGGCATCCGTTCCACAAATCGACCTCGATAATCTTACCACGTCCCCCACCGCCGACGAGGCTCTGGAAGAATGGTACAAGCGCAATCCCCCGGTCGCAGACAGCGAAGCCAATCCCTGGGACGTCAGCCGGGCTGAACTGTACAGCAAGGACTTGTGGCGCAAGCCTTTTGCCGAAATGCGGGCAACCGCGCCGATCAACAAGGTTGAGGGCGGTGTCCACGGAGATTTCTGGAACATCACCACCTACAAGCCAATCCAGCATGTCGAGGCACTGCCGGACATCTATTCCTCCGATGTTTCCCATGGCGGCATCACCATCGCCGAGCCGGATTTCGACGACTCCGATTTTCAACTGCCGATGTTCATCGCCATGGACCGGCCCAAACATACCGGTCAGCGCCGCACAGTCGCCCCGGCTTTCACGCCGACCGAGATGAAACGGATGGAGGATGAAATCCGTCAACGCACGGGTGAAGTACTTGATAGCCTGCCTTGGGGTGAAAAATTTGATTGGGTAGACAAGGTCTCGATCGAACTCACCACCGGCATGCTTGCTATTCTTTTCGGCTTCCCATGGGTAGATCGCAGGCTGCTGACTTATTGGTCCGACTGGGCCGGCGATGTCGAACTGTCCTGCGCGGAAGATCTGACCGAGCAACGGCGGCATATTCTCTACGAAATGGGCGCCTATTTCACCAAGCTGTGGAATGAGCGGGTGGATGCGGAACCGACCCCTGACCTGATCTCGATGATGATCCATTCCGAGCATATGCGCGACATGGATCCGATGGAATTCATGGGCAATCTGGTGCTGCTGATCGTCGGCGGCAATGACACGACCCGCAACACAATGTCGGGCGTCGCCTACGGTCTGGGCCAGTTTCCCGAAGAGCGGGAAAAGCTGCAGCAGAACCCCGATCTCATTCCCAATGCGGTGCAGGAAATCATCCGCTGGCAAACGCCGCTCGCCCACATGCGACGCACCGCGTTGGAAGATCACGACCTGTTCGGCAACCAGATCAAGAAGGGCGACAAGGTCGTCCTCTGGTATATTTCCGCCAATCGCGACGAAGAAGTCTTTCCCGAAGCGGACAAGATCATTGTCGACCGCGACAATGCCAGACGCCATCTTGCATTCGGCTATGGCATCCATCGTTGCGTCGGAGCCCGATTGGCCGAGATGCAGATTCGGATCTTGCTCGAAGAGATGCACAAACGCCGGATGCAGGTTAACCCAACTGGCAAACATCGCCGCGTTCATGCCTGCTTCGTTCACGGATTCCGTGAACTGGAAGTCGAGCTCTCGAAATATTGATCAGCTTCCATTCAGGCATTTTTCTGTAACCAAAATGCTCCCTGTTGCGAATAGATCAGGGATGTTGAGAAGGATTGCAGATGAAAACACTCGATCGGCGCACCGTCATATCCGGAACCCTAGTCGCTGCCGGTGCTTATGGCGTGATCAGCCTCTCGGGCATGTTCAACGACGCTGACGCCCGGCCCGGCGGAACGTTCAAGATCAGTCAAACGCCCGAAGAATGGAAACGGCGGCTGGGCCCGGCTCGCTATCGAATTTTGCGGCAAGCCGGTACCGAACGCGCTTATTCGAGCCCGCTCAACAAGGAGAAACGCAAGGGCGTATTTGCCTGTGCCGGATGCAATCTCGCAGTCTACGGATCAGACGCGAAATATGACAGCGGGACCGGCTGGCCAAGCTTTTGGAAACCGATAGCCCCGGATCGGATCGGGACATCGCGGGACCTGAAAATCGGCTATCCCCGCACCGAAGTTCATTGCGCGCGCTGTGGCGGACATCTCGGTCATATTTTCAATGATGGCCCCCGCCCGACCGGCAAGAGGCATTGTCTCAACGGACTCGCGCTCAAGTTTATCCCCGCTTAGGTTCGACGATCAGCTTTCCGGCGCTTCGACCTGCTGCCAGAATTCCAGCTTGATCCCGTCGCAATCGAGGATCCAGGCAAATTTGCCATAGCCTTCGTCAATCTGGCCGAGAATTTCGATGCCTTTGTCTTTGAGTTGCTCGACATAAGCGTCCAGATCGTCGACCCGGAGGTTGATCATGAACGAAGCCTCGCTCGGTTTCAGATAACCGCTGTCTTCGGCATAATGGCTGATCAGGCTGAACGGCCGGTCACTTTTGTCCTCCGCCCAGTTAAGCATCGGGCCATATTCTCCGTCGAGATTCAGAAATTCCTTATACCATTGACGTGTAGCCGCCGGGTCTTTCACCGTGTAAAAAACCCCTCCCAATCCGGTGACCGCTGCCATTCCATTCTCCATGGTTCTGATTTATTGCGACATTTTTATTTTTTACATAACATCCTTTACATAGAGTTACTCAACTTTTTTGACCTTACCATCCAAATATCCAGATTGCTGTCCCGAATATGGACAGGTTTCAGCCAGTCCGGTTTTTGCCCTTCTACCAATTGCGCCCACAAGCCCTCCGGGTAGTTTTTCGCATATATGTTGAGTTCGGCTTCGTCGTTGCAGGCGACGATATAACGGATCGAATGCGCTTCCAGTATCCGGCGGGCCTCCTCGGTACCCGAGGTGAAAATCCTGATCTGATCAGCCATCGCCCTGTCGTTTCGATGGTGGCTTGTCGCGAGCACATTATGCGGAGTCAGCAGCAATATCCGCGGTCCGAAATTGAATGGAGCGACGATATTGGACTGCGGCAAACCATTGAGCCGTTCAAGTGAATCACCGTCACGGCACCCAGCGCCTTCGACCTTCCCGTCGCTCGTCTTGTCCTCTCCGGAGACTGCGTTGACGACAGCGATGGCGAGCGGCCCGGGCATGATCAGAAACACGACCGCCGCGGTTGCGAATATACGGGGCAGCGGACGTTTGACACCGCGTGCCTTTACAAATGCGTGGTGCACGGCCCAAACCATGAGCGGTACGGCAAAGGCGGCGGCAACAGCGGTGGCGCGCTGTACAAACACCGAGAGCAGCAATGCCCAGAGAAACGCATAGCCGAGGATAAACAATTTCCCGCGATCAATTTGTTCAGGTTGCGACCGCACGATATAAATCAGACTGCCCAAACCGACAACAATCGCGCCGCCGAGCAATCCAACCATCGTCTTCCATTTCTGATACCAGATCGGCAAGCCTTCGAGGACATTGACCAGCCAATATTCGCGGACCAATGGATCGAGCGTATTGAATGCACCGCCCATGCACTGTGGAGCAAAAGCGTGGAGAACGGCCAGTCCGGCTACGGCGGCGACGGCGAGGCCGCCGATCCGCACGGGCATATTGGCCGGGAGAAATCTGATCGCCGGCAAAATGATCGCGGCAGCAGTGGTGCAGGCCCATAAATGCGCTGGAGAAATCGCGTCACAATAGTTGATTGCGCTGTCGAAGCTGCCCTGTGCGCCAAAATATAGCAGAAAACTGAATATTAGGAAGGACAAGAGCGTCCAGAACAGCCGGACTCCTTCTTCCGTCTGGAAGACCCATCGCCAGACCAGCAGCACGACAAATGCCGCCGACAGCGGCAATCCCTCCAGCGAAATCGAGAGCCAAAGCGCCAGGGCTGCACCCAGTGCAATTCCTGCCTTGCGCTTGTCCGGCCAGAACATCGTCCACAATGCCGTCAGCGCAAGCACGATCTGCCAGCCATGGTGATCCACGCGCATCGGCCGAATCTGGGCAAGAATAGGGACCGCGGTCGCCAGAAGCGCAGCGGCCAGAAGCGCGAGATTGCGATCGAAAACCTCCTCGGTGATTTTCGTGACCAGCCACATCGTGATGCCCAGAGTGACCAATGGCACGACGACCATCGCCGCGATTTCCGCGCCCGTCACGCCGATCAATGGCTTGAGCAACAGGACTACCAATGCCAGCGGCAGTTCGATCCAGCGCGGCCAGTGCATCGGCTGGCTATCCGGAAAACCAATGCGATATTGCGTGGTGTCAAACCAGCTCTGTCCGCCCAGCCAGTCCCGTAGTTGAACCATGCGAAGCTGATCGTCCGGATCCCAGCCGATACCCGTCATGATTTGGCTGAAGGTCACGGATATGAGTACCGCACAGACCGCGAGCCAGATCAGCAATAGTGGGATGTTACCGCGTAAACGTTCCAACAGATTTACCCCTCGGGCTGTGAGCCTTTGGCCTTCAGGTAAAGCCACGGAACCCGCTCTGGATCAAATTGTGAACGATGGTGCCGGTCATAGAACGGCGGCATGTGATCACCGACCAGCAATATGTCCGCCTCCGGAAAATCACGCGCCGTGATTTCCTTGATCAGCGCCTTGTCGATATCGTCAAAAATCGCGAACTGGCGGCAGATCATCGGATAGTCGCGGGCCAGTTCGGCCGACACTTGTTCGCAATTATCTACGTTGAGGTTCAGCTCGGTCGGAACCGGCAAATGGGTGTTCAGCGTCAGCCAATATTGAAAAACAGGCTGCTTCGCCCGCTTCAGGTTTTCGGCCAGCATTTTCGGCACCTGTCGGTCGCAGGCGCCGGCGAATACACCGCCGCACCATTCTGCGCCGCGTTCTTGGAGTTCTGCGGCAAATTCGCGCTTTTGAAAGCCGATTTTAGGATACCAGACATCCCGCTTGAAGAACGGGCCCTTGAAACTGTGCATTGCCTGCGTGACATAGCCTTTTTTGGCAAGTTGAGCGGGCAAGCAGTTCAATTTCTCGGGATCGGTGGTTTCGAGCAGTTCGTAATAATCACCCCAACGACCGCATAATTCGCGCATTTCACCAGCCGTGGTGCTGTTATAATATTTGCTGTTGCCTTGGCTCACATGATAGCGCGCGTTGATCGCGCTATCATTATAATAAGCGAACAGCTTGTCGGACATTGCCTGGTTCCCGCTGGGCAAGCCAAGCGATTCCACCATGATTATAACCAAATGGCGCTTGCCATCCGCGCGGGCGGCGAAACCGGATTTGCTGACGGCCGATTCAAAAGCCGTGCCGGCAGGGGCCGGTCGGAAATAATGGCCGCGCATTCCCTCGCCCACCGCCGCATCCGCTCCAACAAGCCCGAAGATCAACGCGCCGCCGAGCAGAATATGCAGCGGTTTGGAAAAGTTGGTGTCGCGCTTGAGCAGAAACCAGCTGCCGATCAGGATACCGATAATCACGATTGTTGCGGCAATATACTCGATCGAATTGCTCGGTTTGATCTCGGCAAAAAATTGCAGCGAATAGACCAGAGAATTCAGGGTAAGGTTGAACAGGCCCGATACAAACGAGAGGAGGGAAAAAATCATTACCCCGACAAAGGCAAGCCACTGCACAGGGTGCGACATTCTCTTGGCGATCAGACCGGCAAATCCTGCCAGCGCGATAGGTAGCGCGCGCGGCGGCGCGCCCACCATCCACATTGCCACGAAGGGAATATTGGCCAAGATAATCCAGACCAAAGCCCAGTTCATGAATTTTGCTAAATCCGGGGTGATCAGACGAGCGGGTGCAGGCGCTTCGATGGCATTGTCCATGTAGCTCACCGGAACACTCCGTATTTGCGGGTCAAATATACGCAGAAGAAACTGACGATCACGGCCGCCGCTTTCGCAATGACCGGAAGTGCGCCCGCTTCAACCAGCCAGCTCACGATGCTGACGGTTATCCCCAGCCCGAGAACCGCAGTTCCGAGGAAACCGATCCGCTGCAATTGCAGCGCCGCGCCGTCGCGCGCCTTGCCCGGAAAAACGAAACTGGAAGAAATCAGCCAGTGCACGACAATCCCCGCACTATAACCCGCCGCCGAAGCCCAGCCGGGGTCGACCAGGAAAGCAACCAGAACCATGAACAGGGCAACGTCAAAGGCCAGGCTGACGACGCTGGCCAGCAAATAGCGGGTAATCGAGAAACGGTTGAGCAGCGCCAGTGGAGCAGGCAGACTGCCCACCCAACCGCCGACCGTCGACCGCCTGTCTGTACCGCTGCGTTCCATTTCAGGCAGCCCGTGACGCTGGTTTTTCTTCCTCGATCCGGGTCGGAACATCGCGCATGCTTTCGAGAGCGGCAGCACGGTCTTCGCTGATTTCTTCGGCGACTATCGTCTGCGCGCCTTCGTCGCCCGCTTCGTGATATTCGGCGTCTTCGTTGACATTCCAGACGTTCCACTTGCGGGTGCCGGCCTCGATATTCTCCACTGTCAGCATCGCGGTCATCATCGCGTGATCCTGATTATTATAGCGGTGCATCCCGTTGCGGCCGACCATGTGCAGGGTCGGGAAGCGGCTTTCGAGATCATCGCGCATCGTCGCGACATTGTCTTCGTAGCTGTCATCATAGACCGGATAGGCTTTTTCCTGACGGACAACCGCGCCGCCGACGACATCTTCGGGCTTGCACAGGCCAAGGATCGCCATTTCCTTCTTGGCCAGTTCGACCAGATCTTCGTCGGACGACGACCAGAGGCCGTCATTCTCGAAGCAGAAATATTCCAGCCCGACGCAGGCGATATTCTCGTCCGGCACCATTTCCGGTGACCAGCTCCGAAAATTCTGCACGCGGCCGACTTGCACCCGGTCATCATGGATATAGATCCAGTTGTCGGGGAACAGGTCTTCCGACTTGACCATGATCGCCACGGTCAGGAAATCGCGATATTTGAGATCCTGTGCTTCCGGCAGGCTTTGCGGCAGCGGATGAATCCGGGTCGCAAGCTCGCGCATCGGTGCGCTCGAAATCACGTGTTTCGCATTGATGATGGTCTCGCCGTCAGCGCTCGTCGCGCTCACGCGCCAGTTGCCGTCGGCATCCTGGGCGAGCTGCTTGAGACTGTGACCCATCAGCACTTCATTGCCCTTGGCTTCGACATGGGCCTTGGCCGCATCCCACATCATGCCGGGGCCGAGGCGGGGATAGCGAAAGGTCTCGAGCAGGGTTTTGACTTCCTGTCCGTCATTGGGTTTCTTGTTGAGGCCGAGCGAGCGCTTCAGGCCATCGGTGACCGCGTTCCAGAGACTGAGGCCCTTGATCCGCTGCGCCGCCCAGTCCGCCGACATTTCATCACAAGGCATGCCCCAGACCTTCTCGGTATAGGTTTTGAAGAAGATCGAATAGAGCTTGTAGCCGAACTGGTTGACCGTCCAGTCCTCGAAGCTCTTTACATTCCTGTTCGGGAAGACCTTGGCCTTGCCATAGCTCAGCATGCAAAGCGTCGAGCGCCAGATGCCGAGGTTCCACAGCGCTTCAAAGGCGCGCAGCGGGTAGCTGTAAAATTTGCCTTCATAATAGATGCGGCTCATCCGCGGCCGCTGAATGAAGTCGTCGGGCAGGATTTCGTTCCACAGATCGACCACTTCCTGGCTCTTGGAAAAGAAGCGGTGTCCGCCAATGTCAAAACGAAAACCTTCATGTTCAACCGTCCGGCTGATCCCCCCGACATATTTGGGGTCTTTCTCGATAACGGTGACCTTGAGGCCCTTTTTGCTCAGCAAATAGGCAGCGGTCAGGCCAGCCGGCCCCGCGCCAATGATTGCCACATCTACCGGTGTGTCTGCGGGTTTTCCCTGCGTAGTCATAATTCTGGTCCCTGTCCATAAAGCGCCACTTGCAGACGCATTTCATGTTCCAGGAACCGGACTGAACGAAATTGGTTAGCGATTGGTTAATTTGGCAGAGAATCGGCGTCTCCCCACTTTCGCTTCTGAATTGAAGCAGAAGCATGCACAGACTTGCGAACCTGTTCGCTAGTCGAGATTGGACAAGGGGACTCCGCGCTGAGAGTTCGGTGCATCCACACCCGAGGTTTCTCGTGTCCTATCTGCAAGGCTCTGTATCCCGTTCCCAGAAGCGAGAGAGTTTAAACGCGGAGATCCGACCGGAAGCGTGTCACTGTGAACATGTTTCAGCGTCTACCTTTATTCCGCCGGAGTCGCGCCATCGATATTGAAACAGGTTGAGAATTCCGCCGTCACTGGACCAATTCAACCACCAGATCCTCCGGCAACACCGGTTCGCTCAGCAACCGCTCCATCGCCTTCCAGCGCCACACCGGCGCGTCGCCCTGGGCTTCGATCCAGTCGCGGACCATTTCCATGCCGAGGCCATAGTTGATCACATAGCTGCGATATTGTTCGTTGAAATCGGTCATCTGCGCCGCACGCTCTGCCGAGACCAGCTGATATTTCTGGTTGAGGGCAATCGCCTGATCGCGGGTGATTTCACCATCCAGATATTGCTGTGCAATCGTCATCCGCGCGCCGCTCAATGCCTGTTTGGCGATCTGCAGCGCCCAATAGGCCGCCGCCGTGTCGGGATCTAGGCCGGCGAGCGGGTAAAGCACGTCGCGCTCGTAATCCAGCCGCTCCTGCCCGCTGAACGCCAGCTCGATACCATAATTGGCCGAGCCCTCGGCGATCAGGCTTTGCGGTGAATAGAGCGGATAGACGGAGAATTCCTGCCAGCCGCGGCCATTGGTCAGATTGCGCTCAAGCAGCATATTAAAGACATGATGGCCAGGATAGCCTTCGTGACAACCGAGATCGACCGCACGGCCGATGAAGATCGGCAGGTCGGTGTTGATCTGGATCAGGCTCTGATAATTGCCCTGATAATAATTATACCCGCTCCAGCTTTTTCCGGTCACGAACTCCATCTTGAAATTCTCGCCGGCGGGCAGATCGAAATAGGCTGCGGTCCGTGCCTTGCACTCGGCGATTGCGGTATCGAACACATTCTTCAGCCGGTCCTTGGGGATGATATAATCATTTTCAAAAGCCGCCACGCGCTTGCTCAGCGGCCCTTCGCCGGGGACTATATTCTCGATCTCCTCGAGGACCGGATCAAATTCGGCCAGCGGCCTGAGCTCCGGCGTCACTCCGAACAAGCCCTTGGCTTCCTTGGCAAATGGAAAGACCTCGTCCTGCATCATCGCATGGCGGGTGAGCGCGGCTTCGAGCTGGGCGGAGAGGAAGCGCTTGCGGGCCTCGACCAGCGGATCAGCGCTGGTGGCGAGCGCGTCGAGCCGCAGCATCAGATCGACAATCGCATTGCCCAGCTCGCGCATGTCGCGCGGATCGGTCTTGGCCGCTTCCGCCCATTTCGGCGGGCCATAATATGCATCAACATAGCCGGCTTCCTTTTCGCCGAGAGCAAGCGTAAGCTTCACATAGTCAGCGGCGATATCGCCAAGTTCATTCGCTGCTTTCAGGCCGATCGTGTCGGTGACAACAGGGGCAGGCAATGGCTCGACAGCCGGCGCACAGGCCGAGATAGCCAGACAGGCAGCGGCAACAAGCCCGGTGTTTTTCACAGAGCGTCTTTCAGCTTCTGCGCTTCGCTATTCGGCAATGCCTCGAGCAGCTCCTCGGCTTCATCCTCGTCCAGCGATTCCAGATGCCGTCCCTGCGGCGCAAAGCGCAGGACACAGAAACCGACGACCGCGGAAAGCAGAGATCCGCCGAGCACGCCGATCTTGGCCTCCTCGATAAGGAGCTCATTGCCCGGGAAGGCCAGTGCCCCGATGAACAGGCTCATCGTGAAACCGATGCCGCAGAGCATCGCGACCCCATAGACCTGCAGCCAGCTCGCGCCGCCCAGCCGTCCGGCGAAGCCGGTTTTGACCGAAATCCAGACGCTGGCGAAAATCGCGATCTGCTTGCCGAAGAACAGGCCGGCAGCGATACCCAATGGCAAAGGTGCGAAAATCTGGTCCATGCCGATGCCCTGAAGTGAGACGCCGGCATTGGCAAAGCCGAATACCGGCACGATCAGGAATGCGCTCCACGGCGAAATCGCGTGTTCGAGCCGGTGAAGCGGAGAATTTTCGGCATCCGGCGAGGTCGGCGTGACCACGATCGGGATGACCATCGCCGCCAATACGCCGGCTATCGTCGCATGGACGCCGGACATCAACACCGCATACCAGAGCAATGCAGCGAAAATCAGATAGGGCCAGAGCTTGAGTACGCCATTGCGGTTCATCGTGTACATGATTGCCAGTATCGCCGCGCTGGCGAGGAGGGCCGCGCCGTTGATTTCTGCCGTATAGACCAGAGCGATAATCGCCACTGCGCCCATGTCGTCGACGATCGCGACGGTAACCAGAAACAATTTGAGCGAAGTCGGCGCGCGCGGTCCGAGCAGGGCCAGCACGCCGATTGCAAAGGCAATATCGGTCGCCGCCGGTATCGCCCAGCCGTTGTAGAGTGCGGGAAAATCCTTGACGATGACCAGATAGATCAGCGCCGGAACCGCCATCCCGGCCGCAGCAGCGACCACCGGCAGACGTCGGCGATCCCAGCTATTGAGCCGGCCGTCGACAAATTCCCGCTTGATTTCCAGTCCGACGAGCAGGAAGAAGATCGCCATCAACCCGTCATTGATCCACAAATGCGGGGTCATGGGACCCAGTTTTGCAGAAAGGACCGGCCCCTTAATTTCATGCAGGAAATGATGGTACATTCCATAAAGCGGGCTGTTGGCCACCACCATCGCCAGCGCGGCAGAAAACATCAGCAATATGCCGCCCGCTGCTTCACTTTTCAGGAAGTCTCTAAGCGCTGAATTTCTACCTGAACGTGGCAATATTTCTTCTCCCTCGGGGACGTCTATTCCGGATTTTCGATCGGCCAGAGTCATGCGCAGACCCGTTCATAAAATCAAGACTTGTGTGAATGAAATCCGCCCTAGGCCGTGATCTGGTCGCGAATATCGGCGGCGATGGCATAGCTTTTCTCGCGCGCCGCCTGATCGAAGATCGACCCCGCTATGATCAGCTCGTCCGCGCCGGTGCGCTCGATGAACCGCTGGACGCCTGTCTTGACTTCATCGGGTGAGCCCACCGCACTGCCTTGCAGCGTCTGTTCAAGGATCGCCTGGGCCTGAGGCGGCAGGCTTTCGCGATAGCCTTCAACCGGCGGTGGCAGCTTGCCCGGATTGCCGGTGCGCAGCGCGACAAAGCTCTGCAGCATCGAAGTGGCATGAAACTCCGCTTCCTCGCTGCTATCGGCGGCAAAAATGTTGAAACCGCAGATCACATAGGGCTCCGCAAGCTGTTCTGACGGCTTGAAGTCACGCCGGTAAATTCTCAGCGCATCATCGAGCATCTGCGGCGCGAAATGGGATGCGAATGCGTAAGGCAGACCGAGAGCCGCTGCGAGTTGCGCGCCGAACAGGCTGCTGCCCAATATATAGAGCGGAATATTCGTCCCCTGTCCCGGCGTCGCCTTGATGCCGAGCCTGTCATCCCCCGCGAGAAAGGCCTGCAACTCCAAGACATCGCGCGGGAATTCATTCGCGTCGCTAGTCAGATTGCGGCGCAACGCCTGGGCTGTACGCTGATCGGAACCGGGCGCGCGACCGAGGCCCAGATCGACCCGTCCGGGATAGAGCGCTTCGAGCGTCCCGAATTGCTCGGCAATCACCATCGGCGCGTGGTTGGGCAGCATTATCCCGCCGGCACCAATCCGGATCGATTTGGTCCCCTGCCCGATATGCGCCAGAGCCACCGCCGTTGCTGCACTGGCAATGCCTTCCATTCCGTGATGCTCCGCCATCCAGAACCGTTGGTAACCGAGAGCCTCGCCGTGTTGCGCGAGCGCCAGCGACCGGTCGAGTGCGCCTCTGACATCACCTCCCTGCAGCACCGAGGATAGATCGAGAATCGAGAATTTCAATTTGCCTGACATTTTCCGGGCTTGCTCCTGAGGTTTCAAACGAGGTCTATAGCTTCTTGAATCAACTGTCTGGGACTATTCTGGCCCACCTGGAATAGCCACCTTGAATTGAGAACCGAACAGATGTAAACTGATGTAAAGGGTCGATTTTGAGCTAATGATTCGGAATACTCTATGACCAGAGGAGCAGTGCGAACATAGATAGAAGGAATCTAACTGTGCAAACACCCATCGGTTTGGCGCTCGTAATCAGTCTTTACATGCTATTGTCGTTTTTATTTACAGCCCTGCTAGTCCGCAAGACCAACCAATCCTCTGCATCGAGGCTTGTGCTGAAACATTTCTATATTTTTCCTCTTGTCCCGCCCGCAACAATCGGTTTGCTAATGGTAAAGACGGGAGGGTGGATGATCAATGTCCCGATGCAAGGGCTGAGATCGCTGTTCGAAAAACTGTCCGGCAGAAAAACCCTCCGCAAAAAAAGATATAACCTTTATCACTATAGACGTTGACGTGACGGGAGACTCCCCGCTGCTAATTGATGTCAACGGTTCAACCGGCCAGCCACCTTGATCGCATAGCCTCCCGGAACGTTGCGGAAGCCCAGCGTCGGCAATAGCAACGTCCATGCACGGTCGCTACCCGACAGGAACAGCCGTGCGGTATAGAAGCCGTTGCCTTCGAGTTTCAGCGTCAACTGCTCCATGCCGGAACCGCTTTGCAGCGGCAGCACCAGCGCGCCGTCCTGACATTGTGCATTGCCGAGCAAGCCCTGCTTGAGATCGAGTCCCGGAATATTCGCATCCAGCGACACCCGCACCTGGCCACTCGCCGACTGGCATCGGCCTCCGGCAAAGCTGATGCTAACCCCGCGCAGGTCGATATCCGAGGCTGGCAGCGGCGCCAGTTGGCGGCCAACGCCAAGTACCGTTGTGACATCCTGCACCAGCAAGCTTTTGCCCGCCTTGCCGACAGTCGCGACCAGACCGTCATCGCCGGGAGTCGCCGGTCGCTCCAGATCCATCAGCAACCTTCCGGTCAGCAGCGGCAGAAACCGGACCCCGGCGTCTAGATCACCGAGCGGAAACGGCCCAATCTGCGCGCCCTCGATCCGTCCGCTCCAGACAGACCCGGTGATGGCCTTCGCCGAGAAGCGCGAACCTTCCAGCCCGGCCATGCCCACAGCAAGCCTCAGCGGCAAAAAAAATAGAGCCACGGCGATTACCGCCAACAGGATCAGAACATAGGTCAATGCGCGGGGCACCTGCTTTCCTTCGGTTCAGAGTTCGGGAGAAAATTGGTCGAAATAGGTGAAGATATCTTCTTCCGTGCGGCTCGCGGCATTGCGCCATTTCGGAGCGGACTTGCGGTTGAGCAACGCCCCGTCCGCCGACAGCACCAGAACCGTCGGCGTACCCTTGATCGCTTTCACACCAAAGCGCTTCGCGATATCGATATTCCGGTCCTTGTAGCCGACATCGACATAGACAATTTCATATTTGGTCATCAGCATCGCGGCGAAACGCGGTTCGGCGAACCATCCTGCCAGTCCGCGGCTGTCATGGCACCAGTTGGCCCCCATCACGACGATCACACGTTTTTCTGAAAACTGCGCACGCGCCAGCGCCGCATCGATCAGCGCCGAGGCGTCTGCTTCCTGATCGAACGGCTGGGCTTCGGGATGATCACCACCATGCGGTTCTGCCGACACGGCAGACAGCGGAACAAGGGCCAGACCGGCCAGAACAAGCAGCAAGAATCTCATCCACCGGCTATTACACTTCCAGCGGCGTGAGGGAACAGGCTTTTGTCAGGCCAAGCCCGCGTTTCATCGCGGGAAAGGCGCGCACCATTGCAGCAGCCATCGCAAGTTCGAAACGGACGTCGCGACCATATTGCGCCTCAATCCGGTCACCGAGTTCAAACGCATCGATCGACTGCGACCCAATCGCCCGACCGAATTGCAGCGCCAGCGCCTCGTCTTCCGGCATATCCGGATCGCCTCTCAGCCAGCGATTGACCGTTTCCCGTGGCACATTGTCGAACAGCGCCCATTGCGCCGAACTCAGCGCACAGGGACCACAATCCTCGACCATATTGGCACCCAGACGCGCTGCGTGGCAAAGATGTGCGGGAGCGGCATGGCGATGAAGGGACGCGGGCAAAAAATGGGCGAATTTTTCAAATGCATGACCGGGCGCGGCGGCGATTTCTTCAAGATATTGCTTTTCGCTCTCATCGGCTCCCGCGGTCGAGGCCTTGAGCAATAGCGGTTTTGGAATACCCGCTGGCGCCACGCGCTGACGGACAAACAAGATGCCAAGCGCCAGGAACACCAGCAGTGGCGGCCCCAGCACACCAGGCGCATCGGCGACAAAGGCGTCGGGCGAGCAGATCCCGACCGAGACTTCGTAAATATGCAGAACCCCGTGCAGCGACAGCCATAATGCGCCCGCAAAAGCGGCGAGCCAGCGCATGTGGATATTGATGCTCGCGTAAAGCAGGATGACCCCGCAGGCCGCATAGGCAATCCCGATATCGCGGATGAAATGCTGGTTCGGCGGTCCGGTGGTGATCACCGTTGGGATCGCGACATACCAGTCGAGCGGCCAAATGATCCTGAACAGGCCAAACAACAAAGCGAACAGGCCCACACCCAGCACCAACATCTGCGCCACGCGGTCGAGCAAGTCGGGTTTTCCCATCAGCATGCAATTTCTCCTTCAAATCAACCCGAGTCCATGTTATTCGGATATATATTGTCCGAATTAAACAGAGAGTCAAATCTTGCAGATTTCCAAAGGGGTTGAGTGGGCCGCCCATGCCGCGGTGATGATGATCGCATTGCCGGAAGGCCGCGGCCTGAAAGCCGAAGCGCTCGCCCGCTATCACGACGTGCCCACCGCCTATATGGCGAAGCAGTTGCAGGCGCTCAGCAAGGCCGGGATCGCGCAATCCTCGCGCGGCGCCCATGGCGGCTACCGGCTGGCAAAGCCCGCCACCGGCATCTCGCTCTGGGATATCACCGCGGCGATCGAAGGCCATGCCCCCGCTTTCCGTTGCACCGAAATCCGGCAGAACGGGCCTTGCGGGTTAAAGAAAAAAGACTGCCGGAACCCCTGCCAAATCGCTTCGGCCTTCGCTGTCGCCGAACGCGCGTTTCGGGACAGTCTGAAAACAGTCACACTCGCGGATCTGGCAGCGCAGGTTTTACAGGGTTCCCGGCCGGAACATCTGTCGGATGTCGGCAACTGGCTGGAGAGCGAGACCATGCCGCTCAGCGACACAAGCTGATGGCCCGCCTTCCCCGTTAGCCGCGCAGATGCGTATCGAAAAATGCCAGCGTCCGTTTCCACGAAAGGGTTGCCGCCTCCTCGTCATAGCGCGGCGTCGTGTCATTGTGAAAACCGTGGTTCACATCGGGATAGAAATGGATGCTATATTCTTTCTGATGCTTCGACAAAGCGGCTTCATAGGCCGGCCAGCCGGCGTTGATCCGCTCGTCATTGCCAGCATGATGGATCATCAGCGGCGCTTCGATCGCCGGGACATCCGCCGCGTCCGGCTGGCGTCCGTAATAGGGTACCGATGCGGCCAGATCGGGATAGGCCACGGCCAGCGCATTACAGACGCCACCGCCATAGCAGAAACCGACCGCGCCCACCTTGCCGGTCGATCCGTCATGATCGCGCAGAAATTCAAAAGCGGCGAAGAAATCTTCCATCAGTTTCGCGCCGTCGAGCGTCCGCTGCATCGTTCGCCCGTCGTCATCATTGCCGGGATAGCCGCCCAAGGGTGACAGGCCGTCGGGCGCCAGCGCCAGATAGCCGGCCTTGGCCAGCCGCCGCGCGACATCCTCGATATAGGGGTTGAGCCCGCGATTTTCGTGGATCACCAATACCACCGGCAGCTTGCCGGTCGCTCCGGAGGGCCTGGCCATCAGCGCGTTGATTGTGCCATGGCCTTCGGGGCTCTCATAGCTGATCCGCTCGGCAAGGATCGCCGGATCATCCGGCTCGACCTGCGCCGCCCAGGCATAATTGGGCTGCAACTGATCAAGGATCATCGCCCCGGTGACGCCTGCGGCGGCAAATTTCCCGGCCTGCTTGATAAAATCGCGCTTCGAAATCACGCCGTGGACATAACCGTCGAATATCTCGAGAATATGAGGGTGGAAGTCGGTTGCGCGTTTGCGGGTCGGGGTCATGATGGATCATCCGTCAGCTAAAATTGGCAGAATTGCTCTTTAGCACAAAATGAACTTCTCGTAATCCCGTTCGTGCTGAGCCTGTCGAAGCACCTTGGCCCTCGTAACACTGACAAAGCGATAGCCCGGAAAGGCCCTTCGACAGGCTCAGGGCGAACGGTCATTATGACCGCACAACCCTTCAAGCCGCTTCGCTAATCCCCGCCTCGATCTCCGCCGCCTTCGCCTCGACCAGCTTCACAATATGATCGACCATATCCTCATCCGCGACATGATGGTCGGTGACGCCGGACAGATAGACCATATGCTTGCCCTTGCCGCCGCCGGTGATGCCGATATCGGTCTCGCGCGCCTCGCCGGGCCCGTTGACCACGCAACCGAGCACGGAAAGCGATAAGGGCGTGCGGATATGCTGCAGCCGTTCTTCCAGCGTCTGCACCGTGCGGATCACGTCAAAGCCCTGCCGCGCGCAGCTCGGGCAGGACACGACACGGACCCCGCGCGTGCGCAGGCCGAGCGCCTTGAGCATTTCATAGCCGACACGCACTTCTTCCTCAGGTTCCGCCGACAGGCTGACGCGGATCGTGTCGCCAATTCCGGCCCAGAGCAGATTGCCCATGCCGATCGAGCTTTTGACGGTGCCGCCGATCAGGCCGCCCGCCTCGGTAATGCCGAGATGCAGCGGGCAATCGACTGCATCGGCAAGTTGTGAATAGGCTGCAACCGCGAGGAACACGTCGGAGGCTTTCACCGCGACCTTGAACTCGTGAAAATCATGGTCCTGCAAAATCTTGATATGGTCGAGCGCGCTTTCGACCAGAGCTTCGGGACAAGGCTCGCCATATTTCTCGAGCAGGTCCTTTTCCAGACTGCCCGCGTTGACCCCGATCCGGATCGCACAGCCGTTGGACTTCGCCGCGTCGATGACTTCCTTCACCCGCGCCGCAGAGCCGATATTGCCGGGATTGATCCGTAGACAGGCCGCACCCGCCTCGGCGGCCTCGATCCCCCGCTTATAGTGGAAATGGATATCGGCGACGATCGGCACATTGCTGGCACGCACGATCTCTTTCAGCGCCGCGGTGCTCTCCACATCGGGACAGGACACGCGGATGATATCGACGCCCGCCTCTTCGCAGCGGCGGATCTGGTCGATCGTCGCCTTGGCGTCCGAGGTCAAGGTGTTGGTCATCGTCTGCACGGTAATCGGCGCATCGCCACCGACCGGAACATCACCGACCATGATCTGGCGGGACTTGCGCCGATCGATATCGCGCCAGGGACGCAGCGATGGATTATTTGAAGTCATATCTTTGCTCTTGTCAGAAGGGCTGGTTTATCGGACATATACGCAATCGGCGACACAATGATAAGAGCCAATCGGGAGAGATGTCTAATGATCCGGAATTTACTCGGCCTGTTCGGGTCGGCAATATTGCTTTCGACCATGACGGCAGCGGCAAGCGCGCAGGATGATATGGAAGAGGAAGCCAACTGGTCGATCGCGATTCACGGTGGTGCCGGGACCATCGACCGGGACAAGATAACATCTGAGAAAGACACGGAAATCAGGGCTGCGCTCAACAAGGCCCTGGCCATCGGCTCCGACATATTGAAAGACGGCGGCACCGCCATGGATGCCGTCACCGCCACCATCATCGCGATGGAGAATGATCCGAATTTCAACGCCGGCAAGGGTGCGGTGTTTACATGGGACAAGACCAACGAGCTCGACAGCAGCATCATGGATGGCAGCGACCTGTCAGCCGGTGCCGTCGCCGGGATCAGCGGCACCAAAAACCCGATATTGCTGGCGCGCGCGGTCAAGGACAACAGCCCGCACGTCATGCTCTCCGGAGAAGGCGCCAACCAGTTCAGCCGCGAACAGGGGCTGGAGCAGGTGACACCGGATTATTATGCCACCCCGCACCGATTGCAGCAGATTGAAGCCGTTCTCGCCAAGAAAATCAGTGCCGCCGATGTCGACTATAAATTCGGTACGGTGGGGGCAGTGGCGCAGGACCGCGGCGGCAATATGGCCGCAGGCACCTCGACTGGCGGCATGACCGGCAAACGCTGGGGCCGGATCGGCGACAGCCCGGTGATCGGCGCGGGAACATATGCCGACAACCGCAGCTGCGCGATCTCCGCCACCGGATCGGGCGAATATTTCATCCGCCTCGGCGTCGCCCACGAAATCTGCGCCCGCATCCGCATGCGCTGGCCGATTGCGATCGAGGAAGCACAACTAACCGTGCCAAAGGATGAGGATGGCAATTACACCTATATCATCCACGCCAGCGAATTTATGCTCTCGGACGCAGAAATCCAGCAGATCGCCAATGACGTAATCGCCGAACTCGACGAACTGGGCGGCGACGGCGGCATCATCTACGCCACGCCATGGGGCCAAGCCGGCTACAGTTTCAACACCGCCGGCATGTACCGCGGACGGGCGACCAGCGAGGGCGAGCAGAGCGTGGCGATCTACGGGGATGAGTGAGCCGTCATATTTTCTCGCTGAAGCGCAGCTTTGGGGTGGATGGAACCTCCTATACCACTGCACAAGCGCAGCAGATAATTTCCCGCTTCCCCTAGCTTAATCACTCGGTTAAACCCTTAACATGACATGGAAACCCGAACTCGAAGAACTGGCCGAGCGCCAGCGGCTCGCCGAAAAAATGGGCGGCGAGGAAAAAGTCTCCCGCCAGCACGGCCGCGGCAAGCTCGATGCGCGGGCGCGGATTGCGGGGATTGTTGACGAGGACAGTTTTCGCGAGATCGGCAAGATCGCCGGGCGCGGCACCTATGCCGAGGATGGCACGTTCGAGGATTTTGCCCCGAGCAACCTGATCTTTGGCCGCGCCAATATCGAGGGCCGGCCGGTGGTTGCCTCCGCCGATGATTTCACCGTGCGCGGCGGGGCGGCGGATGCGGCGCTGCACCGCAAGTTCACGCAGTGCGAGAAAATGGCGCATACGCTGGGCATACCGATGATCCGGATGATCGACGGCACCGGTGGTGGTGGGTCGGTCAAGAGCCTTGAGGATATGGGTTTTACCTATGTCCCTGCGGTTCCCGGCTGGGAAGATATTATCAAGAATCAGGATAGCGTGCCCGTCGTGGCCCTCGCGCTCGGGCCGACGGCGGGGATGGGCGCAGCGCGTGCCGTCGCCAGTCACTATTCGATCATGGTGAAGGGACTGTCGCAGATTTTTGCCGCTGGTCCGGCCGTGGCTGCCGCGATTGGCGACGACCTGAGCAAGGAGCAATTGGGCGGGTCAGATATTCACACGACCAATGGCGTGATTGACGAAGAAGTCGCCAGCGAAGCGGAAGCCTTTGTCACCGCACGCAAATTCCTGTCCTACTTGCCGAGCAATAGGAACCAGTTGTCCGCGCGCGCCGAAAACTGGGATCCGGTCGACCGCAAGGACGAAAGCCTGCTCTCTGCCGTTCCTCGCGCCGACAAACAGGTCTATTCGATGCGCAAGATCATGACATCGGTGTTCGACGAAGGGTCCGTGTTCGAAATGGGCAAACGCTGGGGCCGCGCCGCGATCACCGCCTTTGCCCGGCTCGACGGCTGGCCGGTGGCGGTTCTCGCCAATGATCCCTCGTTTCTCGGGGGGTCATGGGAAGCCAAGTCATCGGAGAAGGTCGAACGCTTTGCCAAGCTGGCCGAGCAATTCCATCTGCCGGTCGTCCATCTGGTCGACAATCCCGGCTTCATGATCGGCGGCGAGGCCGAGCGCACCGGCACCATCCGCTATGGCGTGCAGGCGATGAACGCGGTCTATCGGGCGACCGTGCCCTGGGCCAGCGTGATCGTGCGCCGCGCCTATGGCATCGCCGGCAGCGCGATGAGCAATGCCGAGAATTTCCAGTACCGCTTCGCCTGGCCTTCGGGCGACTGGGGCTCGCTGCCGATCGCCGGCGGTCTCGAGGTCGCCTATAAGAGCGATATCGAAAGCGCCGCCGATCCAGCCGCGCGGCTGGCCGAGATCAAGGCCAAGCTCGACAAGGTCACCTCGCCCTTCCGCACCGCCGAGCAGTTCAGCGTCGAGGATATCATCGATCCGCGCGAAACCCGCCCGCTGCTCTGCGAATTTGCCGATCTGGCCTGGCGCAAGCTGGGCACAGGCTGATACCGCTCGCGCTGAACGGAGGGTCGCGCAGGCCGCGCTTTGCGATCCGCTGAGTCGCCCGCAGGTTGAACCGGGCACCGCATTAACATTGTCCTTCAACCCTGCCCGTTAATCCCCTGGTTCAATTCGGGACTCGGTCGGGAAATTTTTCCCGCTCAAAATCAGGTATTTGAACACGATTGTGACAGAAATCACCGGGATATGTCGAATTACTCCTATCGATTCTGGACGAACCGATTATCATTTCATCTACCAAAACGAACGGTTCATCGCTGGTACAGCAACGAAATGCGAGTTGGTGCGAAGTAAGCGATGTAAGTTCGGCACAGCCAAGGAAGGAAGAAACGATGTACTTGTCTCCTAGATCATTCATCAATCAGCCTGTTCAATCTTTGGCCGAGCAGGGACACGAGCGCGGCTATCAGCCACTTTATCATCTTGATATCGTCAATCGCTGCCCCGGCTGCGGCAAGTCGCACTGGCACGTCGGCCGGTTCAGCGCCGAATGCGCGCACTGCGAGACCGCTCTGCCGCTGGCGATGGTCGCCAGTCAGCCGATGCAGCCGCGCTTCACCGAACATTTCAGCAAGACCGCAATGGCGGCCTGAGGAATCGTCGGCTGTTCAGGCTTGCGATAATTTCGATTTACAGTCATTCATGATCTCCTGACAGGGAGAATGCTTATGACTGCGGCAGACAACAACCCTTTGATTGATCGCCGTCAGGCTATGCGCGGCGCGGCCATGGCTGGAGCGGGCGCAATGTTTCTTTCGCCCGGCATGGCGCTGTCGGCCAGTAGCGATATGTCCGCAATTCGCAGGGCTGCGGAAGCGGGTCGCCAAGCGTCAATTCAACGGATTCAGGACTGGATCAAGCTCCCCTCGATTGCAGCGGAAGACCGCAACATGCCCGAAGGAGCAGACTATATGGCATCGCTGGCCCAGGATGCCGGATTCCAGCATGTCGAAATCGTTCCAACCGACGGGTATCCTGGCGTCTTCGCGACGCTCGATGCAGGCGCTCCACGGACGCTCGGCATCTATTTCATGTATGACGTCAAGCAATATGACCCGGCGGAATGGTCTTCCCCTCCGCTAGCTGGAGCGATCGTCGACCGGCCCGGTTTTGGCAAGGCTATCATGGGCCGCGGGGCGGTCAACCAGAAGGGGCCGGAAGCGACCTTCCTTGCCGCGCTGCATGCGATCCGCGCCGCGGGCCGAAAACTTCCCGTCAACATTGTCCTAATCGCCGAAGGCGAGGAAGAGATTGGCTCGCCGCATTTCAAGCAGGTCGCGACCAAGCCGAATGTACTCGCGGCGCTGAAAAAGTGCGAGGGCATCTTCATTCCGGCGAGCTGGCAGGACAAGAACGGCAATGTCAGCGTCAATCTCGGTTCCAAGGGCATCGTCGAACTCGAACTGGTAGCCAGCGGCGAAAAATGGGGCCGCGGACCAAAGGGCGATATTCATTCCAGCCTGAAGGCGATGGTCGACAGTCCGACCTGGCGGCTGGTGCAGGCGCTGCAGACTCTGGTCACGCCAGATGGTAACACGCCGGCGATCGACGGCTGGTTCGAGAATGTCCGGCCGCTGACCGCGCGCGAGAAGGCCCTGATCGCCGAGACCGCCCGCAATTCCGACGAAGCCCAGCGCAAGGCGATTTTGGGCGTCGAGACTTGGATTGACGACCTGCCGTTCGAGCAAGCGCTGCAACGCCTCGCCCAGGAACCAACAGTCAATATAGAAGGGTTGGTCGCCGGCTATACCGGACCCGGCGGCAAGACCATTCTGCCGGGCGCCGCCACCGCCAAGATCGACCTGCGCCTCGTTCCCAACCAGACCCGCGCAGAAGCCGAAACCAAATTGCGCGCCCATCTTGATGCCAGAGGATTCCCCGACGTCGAGGTCAATGTCAGCGGCGGTTATGACCCGACCGAGACCGATGAAAACAGCCGCCTGATCCGCACCGAGCTGGCCACCTATGAACGCGCAGGCATTACGGCGACGCTCAATCCGCGGCTCGCCGGATCATGGCCGGGAGCCACCTTCACCGCGCCGCCGGTCTCCATTCCCGCCGGTCATTTCGGCATGGGCCACGGCGCGGGCGCGCATGCGCCGGATGAATATTATGTCGTCGAGTCGACCAATGCCAAGGTCGCTGGCCTTGTCGACGCCACCATGGGCTATGCTGACTTCCTCTACCAACTGGCGGCGATCCGATAGATTCCGTTAGTGGTGAGCCTGTCGAACCACGCCTCTGGGACGAGAAGCACCCTTCGACAAGCTCAGGGCTTACGGATTCGATCCGAACATCACCGCCCGCCATCAAATATCGCCGAATGACCTGAGCGCGGCCGGCGCGACGATATCGCCCCATTCCTGCACAAAATGCCCTGCCTCCTCGATCAGCAGCGGTTCGGGACAGCCCCTGATCAGACCATGCATCATCTTCATCACCGGCGGGCCGAGCACCGGATCGGAACCACCGATCGCCATGAAGCTGGGACCTGAGAATTCGCCGCTCCAGAAGGCCGCCGCCTGCTGGCTGACCGCGACCCCGTCCATGTCCGGCTCGACCGGAACCAGCGCCGGGAAAGTCCGCGCACCGGCCTGGTAGCGGTCATCGGGATAAGGCGCATTATAGGCGGCAATCTCTGCCTCGCCCATCTCGGGCGTGCCGCGGGCGATAATCTGGCCGGCGTCAAATTCCGGCACGGTCAGCGCATATTGCTTCCACGCGTTAAAGCCGTCGCCCGCCCCGGTGCCGAGGCCGAGCGCGGTGTTCATGATGATCAGCCGCGACAGCCGCGCCTTGAACGCCGCGTCCACCGGCAGAGTCAGCCCGATCAGCCCGCCCCAGTCCTGCACCACCAGGGTGATATTTTTCAGGTCGAGCCGCTCGACCAAAGCCAATATATGATTGCGGTGGAAGTCGAAGCTATAGGTCGCGAAATCGGTCGGCTTGTCGGAGCGGCCAAAGCCGAAGAAATCGGGGCACACCACCCGCGCGCCGGTGGCGGTGAAATGCGGGATCATCTTGCGATAGAGGAACGACCAGCTCGGCTCGCCGTGCAGACAGAGAAAAGTCTTCTCCGCATCCGCCGGTCCGGTATCGACCCAGGCGGCGCGCAATCCCTCATAGCCGGGCAGGTCATCGGCGTATTCCACCGGAAAATCAAAGTCGGGGAGATTGTTGAAACGGTCTTCCGGCGTGCGGAGGGCGGCGATTGCGGTCATGGCGGAGGCTCCTGTCTGGCTCTGCCCTAACCTAGCAGAAGTCGGATACGAGCGAAATGCGGCTTGTCGAAATAGCGCCGCAAACGGCCCCAAAGTTCGTCAAAGTTTGGGCCAAGGACCGGTTATTTTGCGTGATGTTGGATAGATAGTTGCGGAGCCACGAAATTATCGTTCAAACAGATGGTCCAGGCGACGACAGAGCCTTCGTTGCTCCAGCACCCTGACGGGGCGGCCTCGCCAGCCGGGCTCCACCATCAAAACGTGCTATTTTTGCAACTTTTCAAGCTTATCGAAATTTATCCGGTTTGTGATGGAACGACATTGGCCTGTGGACCGTTCACCCTACTCGCCGATCAATTGCGCCCAATATTTGGCCAGCTGTCGACGATAAAGCCGCAATGATAGCGGACATCACCGGAACGCTTTCGTTCCATAGTTAGTTAATTGGAGTAAAATGATGAAATCCCCCCTGATCACCCCCCTGATCCTCTCTTCCGTTGTTGGTGCCTTCGCCGTGGCCGCTCCTGCCGCCGCCCAGTCCGACTCCACCTTCACCGGTCCACGCGCTGAAATCCTCGGCGGCTATGATACGCTGCGTTCGGGCAGCGACGTTGACGTCGACACCGACAATGACGGCATTTTCGAAAATAACACGCTCGACCAGTCGGTCGACGGTTTCGCTTATGGCGTCGCGCTCGGCTACGACATTGACGCCGGCCCGGTCGTTCTCGGCCTCGAAGGCGAATATATGGACTCGACCGGTAGCCAGGAAGGCGACGAAGACGTCAACGCGCCGTTCGGATATCGCATCAACCTGAAGCGCGATCTCTATATCGGCGCGCGTATCGGTGCCAAGGTCACCCCGACCACCCTGCTCTACGCCAAGGGCGGTTACACCAACACCGCAGTCGAATCCCGCTTCCAGGACCGAGCCGAAGCCGATGGCGTCGACCTGAACTTTGACGACAGCCAGCAGGTTGACGGCTATCGTCTCGGCGCGGGCGTCGAGCAGGTAATCGGCACCGGCGGCAACGGCAATGGCTCCGGCGCATTCGTCAAGCTCGAGTATCGCTATTCCAACTATAGCTCGCTCAAATATAACGACACATTGTTCAACGATAACAATGAAATCGGCGTCGACCTTGACCGCCACCAGGTCGTCGCGGGCGTTGGTTTCCGCTTCTAGGCTGAAGCTAGCCTAACAACAGAAGGGCGCGCCGTTCGATGGACGGGGCGCCCTTTTTTTGTTTCAGGAAATGATCTGCCGCGAACGGGCTATTCGTCCGTCATCGCCATAAGCTGGGAGGGAAAGGGCGTCGCCAGCGCTTCGGCATCATCGCCAGCCAGCCAGCGGTCATAATCATCGGGCTGCAGGATCACCGGCATCGCCTTGGGATGGACGGGTTTGACCAGCGGGTTCGGCTCACAGGTCAGAAAAGCGAAGACATTGCCCTCATCCGATGGCCGCCAGATTCCGGCAAAGGCCGACACCGGCGCTTCCTTGACCGTGAACCAGCATTCCTCCCGCCCCGCATTGGGCTTGGGTTCAGCGAAGCGGGTGAAGGGAACAAGGCAGCGCTGTTCGGGCCTTGTCAGCATCGATCGCCAGAACGGGCTGGACAGGTTGCGGACATTGGTGATGCGCTTGGTTACCGTGGTTCCGGGCCGTTTACCCTTCATGGTCAGCGGTACACCCCATTGCATGCTGTCGAGCATCTTCTGCCCCTGATCGACACGCACAACCGCGGCCTGATATTTCGGCCAGATATCGATCTTGATTTCGGAAAAGGGCGGAACAATGTCGCCGCCGATATATTCCTGCCATGTGGGGATGGCTTCGGGATGATTTTGATAGTGGTTGCACATGGGTGCAATGTGCCTGACTCCAGAGTAGCCACAAGCACAAAATGCCGTCGGAAAAAAAAGGGGAGCGGAAACGCCCGGCGATTTCCTGGTCTCACGGAGAATAACGGTGACAGTTTACCAAATGCACTAAATCGCTGCCAGCCGCCTGCACTGCGGCTTGATCTCAAACCCCACCCCGCAATTCCGGTAGCGTCCCGCGCCCGATTATGCCACGCTCGCTCCACTTTGAAAAACCCGGAACCCGCGCCTCTCCACCTGACCCTCCCCAACCGCCTGTCCTATGGCCTTGGCGGGGCGGTCTATGCGGTGAAGGAAGCGGCCTATGTCATGTTCGTGCTGCTGTTCTACACGCAGGTGCTGGGGCTGAGCGGGACGGCGACCGGGATTGTGCTGTCGCTCAGCCTGGTCTGGGACGCGGTCTCGGACCCGATGGTCGGCAGCTGGTCCGACCGCTACAAAAGCCGCTGGGGGCGGCGGCATCCGTTCATGATCTATGCCACCGTGCCGATGGGCCTGGGCTTTGTCGCGCTGTTTGCGCCGCCGGATTTCGTGCTCGACAGCCAGCTGTGGCTGGCGGGGTGGCTGCTGGGCTGTTCGCTGTGGATTCGCACCGCGCTGACCTTTTTCTCGATCCCGCATTATACGCTGGTGGCGGAAATCTCGCAGGATTATCACGAGCGCAGCGCCCTGATGGGACAGCGGACCGCCTTTCTGTTTCTCACAACCTTGTTGCTGCCCTCGGCCTGTCTCTATTTCCTGTTCGACGAGGGCGCGGGCGGCGATGGCCGCTTTGTCGCGAGCAATTACGTGACCTATGGCTGGCTGTCGGCGCTGATCGTCTGGATCACCGCGACGGCGTGCATCGCCGGGACCTGGAAATTCATCGGCCATACCAGGATCGACCCCAGGCGGGCGCCGTCGACACCAGGGTTTGCCGGACTGTGGCTTGATTTTCTCTCGACCTTCCAGAACCGCAATTTCCGCAACGTGCTCGCCTATGATCTGGGCGCGACCGCGGCCTATGGCATCACCGTCGCGCTGAATATCATCTTCTGGACCTATTTCTGGGAATTGCAGGCGACCGAGACGGGACTGGTGCTCGGCCTGTCTGTCTTGATCGCGGTGCCGATCGCGATGATCTTCCTCAAGACCGCCGGCCGGAAAATGCCCAAGCATGACATCGTCAAATGGGCGGTGATCGTGATGCTGCTCGATCTGTCCTGGCCCTATCTGCTGCGCGGGTTCGACCTGATCCCGGACAATGGCGATCCGCTGATCTTCGCGATCCTGGTCATCCAGAACGCCATTTTCATGAGCTTCTTCATCCTGCGGATCGTGGCGATCACCTCGCTGACCGCCGACCTGACCGACGAGCGTGAGGCCGAAACCGGCCTCAGGCAGGAGGGCGGTTTTTACGCGGTGCTGCAGTTCACGACCAAGCTTGGCGGCGCAGTGGGGCCGCTTTATGGTGGTTTCGCGCTCGACATGGTCGGGCTGGAGGAAGGCATGCGACCGGGAGCAGTGGAACAGTCGGCGCTCGACGCGCTGGTCTGGATCGGCGCCGCTGCCATCGTGCCCCTGATGCTGGTGGCTTTTTACTTCACCTTTCGCTTCTCGATGACGGAAGAACGCTTGCGGCAAATTCAGGCGCTAATCGCCCGACGACGCCGGGACGAATAAAAAGGGGGCCAAGAACGGCCCCCTTCTCAAATTCCATCCGGACAACCGCGGCCTGTTTCACCGCGTCGCCCTCAACCTCACTCACCCGGTACAGGGAACCCGCGCTTCTTGAGGATATATTTGACCTCCGGATCGCGACCGCGGAACTTGCGATAGGCTTCCTTGCGGTCGGTTTCATTGCCGGTCGCCAGCAGGATCGAGCGGAAGCGTTCCGCGGTTTCCTGGTCCCACGGGCTGCCGGCCTCTTCAAAGGCGGCCCAGGTGTCGGCGTCCATCGTTTCCGACCAGAGATAGCTGTAATAGCCGGCCGAATAGGCGTCCGACGAGAAGAGATGGTTGAACTGTGGCAGACGGTGCCGCATCACGATCTCTTTCGGCATGCCGATTTCGGTCAGTGTCTCGCGTTCGAACGCGTCCGGGTCGGTGACCGCTTCCGCACGGTTGTGCAGCTTCATGTCGACGATCGCCGAGGACAGATATTCAACCGTCGAGAAACCCTCGTTGAAGGTCTTGGACGCCTGGATCTTTTCAACCAGCTCCTGCGGGATCGGCTCTCCGGTCTTGTAGTGGAGCGCGTAGTTCGACAGGATATAGGGCGTCATCAACCAGTTCTCGTTCACCTGGCTCGGATATTCGACAAAGTCGCGCGGCGTGCCCGCGAGGCCCGGATAGGTGATGTCATAGTTGAGATAATGCAGCGCATGACCGAATTCGTGGAACAGGGTCGTGGCGTCATCGAGGCTGATCAGGGTCGGTTCACCGTCGCCGCCCTTGACGAAATTATTGTTGTTCGACGCGATCGTATATTCATTCTCGCCACCCAGTTTATAGGCGTCCTTGTAGGTGGTCATCCACGCACCGGAACGCTTGCCGTTGCGGGCAAAATTGTCGAAAAACTGGACGCCGATGACCTTGTCGCCGCGCTTGACTTCAAAGGTGCGGACCTCGGGATCGAAAACAGGGATATTGCCGGTGGTTTCGGTGAAGGTCATGCCGTAGAGCTTGCCCGCTGCATCAAACAGCGCGTCCATCATCTTGTCGAGCTGGAAATAGGGTTTGATCTCGGCGGAATCGAGGTCATATTTCGCCTTGCGGACCTTCTCCGCATAATAGCGATAATCCCAGGGTTCGATGGTGATGCCGGCGCCTTCCGCGTCAGCAATCGCCTGCATGTCGGCGACTTCCTCACCGACGCGGGCGACGGCGGCTGGCCAGACCTTCATCATCAGGTCCATAGCCGCTTCCGGCTCTTTCGCCATCGTGTCAGCCATGCGGTAATGGGCGTGGGTCTTGAAGCCCAGAAGCTTGGCGCGGTCGGCGCGCAGCTTCAGGATCTTGGCGATGGTCGCGTTGGTGTCGTTCTTGTCGCCATTGTCGCCGCGATTGACATAGGCGTTGTAGACCTTCTCGCGCAGATCGCGACGGGTCGAATTCTGCAGGAAGGGCTGCATCACCGAGCGGGTGTTTTTCAGCGCCCAGCCGGTCTTGCCCTGTTCTTGCGCGGCCGCCTTGAGCGAGGCGACAAAACTGTCGGGCAGGCCAGCCAGATCGGCTTCGTCGGTCAGGAAGATGAAGGTTTCCTCGTCGGCCAGTACCTTGTTGGAGAAGTCGTTGAACGCCTTCGACAATTCGGTGTTATAGGCGATCAGCTGTTCCTTGTCCGCACCACCCAGCAGAGCGCCATTGCGCACCAGCTGTTCGTAGTTGCGCTCGACCAGACGGGTCTGCTGGGCATCGAGGCCGGCGGAAGCGCGATTGTCGTAAACCGCTTTGGTCTTGGCGAGCAATTTGGGGTCGAGAGTCAGCTGGTCGAAGAAAGCGGAGACTTTCGGCAGCCATTCGCCCTGGATTTCGCGGACCTGGTCGTTGGACAGGTTGCTGCTGTGCACGCCCCAGATGGCGAACAGATTATTGGCTTCATTGCCAACCAGTTCCATCGGAACGGTGAAATTCTCAAAGGTCGCGGGGGCCGGATTGTCGCGGATCGCGTTCACTTCGGCCTGAATCTTGTCCATTGTCTGCTGGAAGGCCTGCGGGAAATCGGCAACATTGACTTCATCCCACGGCGGTACGCCTTCATAGGGGCCGGTCCAGGGCTGGAGGACGCTGTTTTCGGTCTTCGCTTCGGGCGCCGACTGCATCGCGCTCATCTTGTTCAGTTCAGCTGTGGTCATTTTTTTCCCATGATTGTCGGCTAAAGCGGGTGACGCGGTCGCGCCGATCAGCGCGGCGCTGGATACGCCCAGAAAGATTTTACGGCTGGTAATCGTGAATCGCATGTATTTTTCTCCAAATATCGGACCGCTGTCGCGGGTCTCTCAAAAGCACCTGACGTGTATTTGGGGATGGTCTAGCCAATGCGAAGCGGAAACGCAAAAAAGGTTTCGTTGGTAATCATCTTTTAGACGAACGACTATTAGCCGACGATGAACCGCATCAAAAAAGACTGCTATTCGGGTCTCTCTGCCAGCAAAGCGCGGACCAGAGGCTGGAGATTTTCGTCGTAGCGGGCGAGCAGGACATGCTCTTCGGCGGTTTCGAAATGGCTGATCAACTGGCGGCCGTTCCAGTAATGCAAGGCGATCGACGGCGGATCGGCGACGATCATGTTGCGACCGTCGGGATGGTCCGGATCGATCGGGTTGAGATCCAGCGCCACTTGCGGCGCGGTCGAGGCGCAGATCGCCAGGCTGATGTCCCGCCACCAGGTCGAGATATTGCGGTGAAGGTGGCCGGTGATCATGCCCTTGACATTGGGATGGCCGGCGACCGTGTCGGCCAGCCGCGACACCCATGGCTCGTCGGGATGGGTGTTCATCCAGTCGATGCCGCTTTCCACCGGCGGATGATGGAGGATCAGGATCGTCGGCTTGTCCTTGTTTTCGGCCAGCCGGTCGGCCAGCCATCGGGCCCGGACCTCGCAAAAGGCCCCGCCATGCCTGCCCTCTTCCAGCGTATCGAGGAACAGCAGGCGCAATTCCGGCGTGTCGACTTCATATTGGACAAAGCCGTCGACGGTCGGGACATCGGGAAACTGCCTGGAAAATGGTGCCCGCAAATCGTGATTGCCGAGACACATGTAGACCGGAAAAGGTACGGCTGACAGCGCGGATTCAAGCCGCCGGTAGCTTTCCTGATCGCCGCGGTCGACCAGATCGCCGGTGGCCAGCAGAAAGTCGGGCTGCGGTTTCATGTCGCATATCGTCTTGATCGCCTGATCAAGCCGCTTGCGGTTGAATTCCGCAGGATTATCCGGGTCGAAACCGAGATGAATATCCGTGATCTGCGCCATTAGCATGGGCGGTTTCCCCTATCTTCCTTGGCCCTAACGACCGGCAATCTGTTTCTCCGGCTTGACTTGCTTGTCTTTCTTTTGATCCCTGACCATCCAGGGCGCTCCATCATCGGCGTGATAATCATGACACATGGCGCATGACGACGGTACGTCGGACGATTTCTGGAACTCACCGCCATGACACTCGCGGCAGGTCTTGATGCCCGGCAGCAGCAGGTCTTCCGCAGCTTTCGATGTGGTCGCATTGTGGCAGCTCGTGCAATCCTCGTCATTATGCGCGTCATGGCTGAACCAGCCTTTTTCCATATAGCGATCGGTCTGGGTCACCGGCTTGATGCCATAATCGACCCGCCCGCGTGCGGTCGGCGGCGTGACGCCATGACAGTCGAAACAGGCCCCGCCACGCGAGAATACCTGGTTGATCGCCAGATTGGCGCGGCTCGGACGGAATTGCACGGCGCGGGCATAGTCGCTGGCGACCCGCACTTCGTTGTTCTCGCCCGGACGCCGCCGTTTCATGCCGCCGAGATTGATCGGGCGGTTGGGGCGGCTGGAACGATAATAGGCCCTGAGATCGGCCTGGACCATCGCCGGTTCTCCGTGCCGCAAGGTCCGGACCGTGCCCCCGATTTCGTCAAAGGCGAGACTGTGGCACATGCTGCAGTCTTCCTTCATGTCGACCGGCTCGAAGCGCACGCCCTTGGGATCGACCGTGTGGCAATCCTTGCAGGCCAGCGCCGAACCAAAGCCGAATTCCTTAGACAGCCTCCGTCCCATTTGAGCGACGCCGCCGGTCTTGGACAAATGCAGGTCATGCGGGAATTTCAGGCCATTATATTCGGTCGGCTTCTGGTCGAGCGAGATGCGTTTGCGCTCCGGGTTCTTGCCGCCCGGCGATACCAGAACGGCAGGCCGGAACTGCGGGTGTTCGATCCCGAAGTCCGATGCGTTCTCGAGTTTTGTATCGGTCAAACGTTCATCCATCCCATTGTGGCAATCCGCACAGAATTTTTGCGCAGTCGGTTGCATAGCACCGCCACCTTCATGCTCGCTGTGACATTCGACACACCTGCCCGGTGGCTTGTTGAAAGCCGAGGCAAAAGCGGCTCCGATTTTCTCCAGCCCCTCCGGCCCGCCGCGCGCGGTCAGCAACCGGGGTTTCGCGGCATGATCATGGGCATCGTCTTCATGGCAAGTCAGGCAGGTATTGTCCGTGACGGTGACGAAAGCATCGACATGACAGGCCTGACAATCCTTTTCGAGCCCGTGATGGGCCTTGCTCAAGGCGCCGGTCGACCACATGGTGTCGGCGTGGAACTGGTCGGGCCGTTCCTCGACACCGCGCCAGGTCGCCCAGGTGTAGATCGGCCAGACCAGAAATGCAGCCAGCACAAGGGCGATAAAGCCCCAGGCCGTCATTCGCTTGCCCGGGAGCAAGCCCTTGAGCGTATAGAGCGTGGATTCGCTGCGCGTCTCGGCGGAATCGGACAGGGCCTCGACCCGCTTGACGGTGAGGACAATATCATCGCCCTCTTCGCCGACGATGATGACATGCCCGCCAAAGCCCAGCTCCGCCCCGGCCGCCGGATCGATGGTGACGGAAATCCGCTGCTTGCCATCGAGAGTGAAATTCTGGCCCGACGTGCTTTCGACAATGATCTGCCCGTCATCACGCTTGCTGATGACGGCATGGTCAGGATTGACCGCAAGATCGGGCAGATGGATCGGGTTGGTGGTGCTGCGACCGATGCCGATTTCGTTGGTCTGGAACGGATTGGACCGGATGATCTCCCGTCCGTCGGCGGTGGTCGCGATCTGGCGTACTATGAAGGTCATTTTTGGCTCTCCATCCTACCAGTAAAAGAATACGCTGATGATATGCGCGGTGAGCGAGGCGATCAGAGCGAAGGTCATCGGGACGTGGACGAACAACCAGACTTGCAGCATCGCCTTGAGCTTGAGATGGCGCCGGACCCGGGCCAGGGTCGCCTCCTTTTTCTCGAGCAGCGCATCGACCTTGTCGAGCGGATCATCGCCGCCCATTTTCGGCTGATAGGCCCGTTCGCGGCGCAAATCTGCCTGCGCCTGCCGGGTGGCGCAATCGGGATAGCGGCCGGATATCCGCTGGAAAAATCCGCCGCCAAACGGATCCTGTTCGAGCGACTGGAGCACCAGAGCGGCATGTTCTCCGGACAGCGGCTGCGCTGCTTCATGCAATTGCCGGTCGAGTGATCGCAGATTTTCGAGCATCTCGGTCTCGGTCATTTCGTCACGATTGTCGGACAGCGCCTTGGGGATGGTGGCGTAGAAATAGATGCCGACAATGCCCGAAATGATCACGATCATCATGAAGACATAAGCGGCGGTGTGGATGTTCCAGCCGAGCTGGAACCCGGTGTGCAGCGTGCCGATCACGATCAGGCTGAGCCCGAGATAGATATGCGCCGAGGTCCAGGCCTTAAGCGACCACTGGCCCGGCGTCATCGCGCGCTTGCGCACACCCAGCATGGTCAGCCACAGGATCAGCAGCGCGCCAATCGTTCCCAACGTATAGCCGTACCAGCTACCGCCATTGTGGCGCGGCGACACGTCGATGAACAGATAGCTGACGATGCAGATCAGCATGATCGCCGACGAAATCTTCAGCCAGCGGAAACCGGCGTGCTTGAGGAAGCCGTCGTGCATGGCGACCTTCTTGCGCCCGGCCTGTCCGGTGATGGCGGTGCTGGCCATTAAATGGTCCCCCCGTTGGCTGCGGGATCGGTGGCCAGTTTTGCCGTTCGTGCTGAGCTTGTCGAAGCACCGCGTCTTGTCATCTGTCCTTCGACAAGCTCAGGACGAACGGGGAATAGCCAAACCAACAATCTCACACCTCTTCCCCTTCCAGCTTGGAGACGGTCAGAAATTCTTCCGGCGCCACGCGGATGGCCGCGCCGGTCGGGCAAGCCCGGACGCAGGCGGGGCCGCCCTTGATCCCGGCGCACATGTCGCATTTGATCGCTTTCTTGGGCTTTTCGACCGCAGGATCGCTGTGCTCGGCGGACCATTGCTTGTCGGGTTCGCCGGGACCCGGACCGAATCCGAACAGCAGCCAGTTCAATATGCCCGGCTTCTTCGGCGGAACCTTGTCCATCCGGATCACGCCATAAGGGCAATAGCGCTGGCAATTGCCGCAACCGATGCAGCTGTCGTCGATGAACACTTCGCCGTCGGGACCGCGGTGGATGGCGTCGGGCGGGCAGTCGGACATGCAGTGCGGATGTTCGCAGTGCCGACAGCTGGTCGGCACGTGGAGATGGGCATAGGTGCGCCCGGCCTCGCGGTCGAGACGCGACAGGCCTTCGTGGCTGTCGGCGCAGGCCTTCTCGCAATTGTCACAGCCGACGCAGAGATTTTCATCGATCAGCAGCACGTCGGTGGCTTCGCCGATACCATTGTCGACGAGAAAATTGGCAATCCCCGAATACATGTCGACAACACCCGAGAAACTGTCCTTCTTCGCTTCGACAAAGGCGTTGATATCCTGCCGCGCGGCCATTTCCTTCTTCGCCTTGCGCATCAGGTCGGGATGGGCATCGAGGACTTTCTTGAACGCATCGCCGTTGATCTTGATGACTTCCGACTTGATCGCGGCCTTGACCGTCGCGGTGCGATAGCCACCGGCGATCAGCGTCATTTCCCCGACATAGGAACCGGCGGGCAGATAGGACAGGAACACCGGCTTGCCGCCGATTTCCTTCTCGACCACCATCGAACCGACGCGAATGACGTAAATGTCGTTGCCGTCCCCGCCTTCCTCGATGATCGTCTCGCCGGCGCGGACGTTGACGATCTCGCTGGATTCGACGACTTCGGCAATATCTTCCTTGGTCAGGCCCGATCCGAACATCTGCAGCAATTGGCGCTCGGTCGAAATGCGAGTGATGGCGCGCTTGGCAGCCGGCACCGACGCTTGCAGTTTCAGCGCGGCGGTGCGCGAGATTTCTACCACGACCACGTCTTCGGCGGCCTTGATCGTCGCTCCGCGGCGGCGTCCGGAAATCAGACCGACTTCGCCGAAGATCGAACCCTGTTCGATCGGCACGGTGATCGAGGGATCGTCGGGGTTAATCTCCACCGCGACCGAGCCCTCGGCTATGGCAAAAAGCGAGCTTCCTGGATCGTTTTTCTCGAAAATCACCTCGCCGCGGCGATAGCTTTGCGGCTCGCTGTCGAGCATGAATTCGCGCATCTGCAGCGGCGACAGGTCGTTGAGGATGGTGACGTTAGAGCGGAAAAATTCCAGCCATTCGTCGACCGAGCGGCGTTTTGGCAGGCTGGCAAATTTGGCTTCGAGTATCGGTTCGTCGGCGGGTTTCAGGTCGGTGTTGCCGTTGATGAACTCGATAACATCATAGCCCTGGTTCATGCAGTGCTTGATCAGCGGGTAGCCGGCGAGCGCGCCGATGACATAGATGCCCTTCTTGGTGCTTTCGAATGCGGGCGACAATTTGGGATAGGCCTCGCGATCCTCGCTGGTAAATTCGATGCCGCATTCCTCGACAAATTTGCGCGGCGGCGCGCTGCCCATGCGCGCGATGATCCGGTCGCACTTGATCGTCTCTTGCCCGTCGCGGGTTTCCAGTACCAGTTCGCCGTCCCTGACCTCGGCCGGTGTGGTCTCGTTGCGGATCATCACCTTGCCCTGCTCGCCCGCTTCCATCAGCAGCTTCACATTGGCTTTCTTGGCCCGGGCAAATTCCGCCGAACGGTTGAGGATGGTGACGACATTATTCTGCGCCGCATCGGCGGCGAGACCGAGCGCATTCTCGATACCGGCGTCGCCCGAACCGATTACCGTGATATGCTCGTCATAATATTCGCCGGGATCGTCGAGCTGATATTGTACCAGCTTGTTGTCGCCGCCGGGGCAGCGCATCAGATTGGGATTGCCCTGGGTACCGATCGCCATGACGATCGTTTCAGCCTGCACGGTATCGCCGTTTTTCAGGCTGATGGTGAAATTGCCTTCGTCGCCTTCGATCTTCACCGGTTCGGCATTATACATGACATTGACGCCGCGCTCTGCGGTCTGCTCGTCCCACGTGCCGAGTATCGCCTCGCGCTTCCCGGCGTCAAAATCCATGTCCGAGCGCAGCACCAGCTGGCTCGGCGTCGCCATGACATGCTTGCCCTTCTGATATTTGTAGATGGTATCGGAGAGATGGTCGGTCTTCTCGAGCAGCACGTGTTTCAGCTTCAGCTGGGCAGCGCGTCCGGCAGCGCTCATCCCCGCCGGTCCGGACCCGACAATCACTACTCGAAATTTGTCCGCCACGCGCTTGCTACCCCCCTTATGCTTTCCCCGACCGATGCACCCTCATACATCATTGCGATCCGGTTCAGCTATCTGTCCGGCTTTAGCGCGACCCAAAAGATTGAACTTTGGCAGTACCTTACCAAAATGGCTCTCCATTGCCAGTGCAAAATAAATCAGCCATCTCCGCGCTTGTCAGGCAGCGAACGGCTCCGTATCCCTGCGCGCATATGTGACGACAAGAAAACAGCTTGGGGATTGATCATGGCAGAAACTGGTTCATCGATGAACATCAACCGTATCGCTCTGATAATAGCGGCTTTACTCGCGCTCGGCGCGATCGCCGTCCAGGTCTATCGCAGCATGAACGACGGTTCGGGCGAGGACATGACGCTCGCCGGCAGCGCGGGCGAAGGCGAGGAAGCGCCAAGCGTCGGTGAAGTGATCGCCGGGCTGGAAAAGAAGCTGCAGGAAAGCCCCGATGACGCCGAAAGCTGGCGGATGCTGGGGTGGAGCTATTTCGAGACTGGCAAATTTCCCGAATCGGCGACCGCGATGAAACGGGCAACCACGCTTGATCCGGACAATCCCGAATATTGGTCGATGCTGGGCGAGGCCCTGGTCATGTCGAGCGACGGGCAGCAGGTACCGGCTGATGCGGCCCAGGCCTTTCGCAATGCCCTGAAACACGATCCAAAGGATCCGCGGGCGCGCTATTTCCTGGCGGTCCAGAAGGACATTTCCGGCGATCATAGAGGCGCGATCGATGACTGGTTCACCCTGCTTGAAGACACGCCCGCCGATGCCCCTTATGCCGCCGATATCCGCCGGGTGATCGGGCAGGTCGCCGAGAATGAAGGGATTGATGTTGCCGCCCGCCTCGCCAAGGCAGCACCGGCTGCGCCAACCGGCGGCATTAGCACCAGCGGCCCCGCCGTCGCCACCGCCGCGATTCCCGGCCCCAGCCGCCAGCAGATGAAGGAAGCAGCCGCCCTGCCCGCCGGTCAGCAGGAAGCCATGATCGCGGGCATGGTGGACGGTCTGGACAAACGCCTGACGGCCAATCCCAATGACGCCAATGGCTGGATCATGCTGATCCGCAGCCGCATGCAGCTGGGCCAGACGGTTCAGGCCAAACAGGCGCTGGAGCGCGGTTTGAAAGCGTTCAGGAATGACGGAGCGGAAGCGAAGCGAATCCGGGAAGCGGCAGCGGCTCTGGGCGTTTAGCGAAGAGACAGGCGGCTATAGAAACATCGGGTAATCGGCCAACAGCGTGACGGGAAGCAATCGGTCCCGGGGTCGTGGCAGCCTAACCGGCCCTGTCGCTATCAGCGCGATCATCTGACAGCTGCAGTGCCTCTATGGCCTCGGCTATTCTCAGCGCCGCGATCATCTCTCCTGCCTCGTCCAGCCGACGGAGCATCTGACTTAGCGCATCAACCATATCGGATATCTCGTCTCTCTGGTCGACCCGCATAAACTCTCTCTAACCCATTATAGTTCTGGAAATTTGCTTTATATTCAAATGGAAAAGCCAATCCGAACGTTCTTTTGAATCGGCAGTCTGTTAAGCCAACAGCGGAATCGCGGCAAGGTCCGTTCCGACCCATAATACACGATTTTACGCGTGACGCCTTTCGGTTGCAGCAGCTATACTTTATCGACCGGCCCGAATGACGCGATTATCGCGTTTTCGCTCTACCCCCGAGCATTGGTACATGATAACGAAGTGGCAGATATGAAATCGATTATGACGATCATAGAACCAGCGACCGGTGAAGCCCCTTGACTGATCTGGCCGACCAGCAGCTTGACCGCTTTGTGCGGACTGTCGCCCATACGCGTCGGCAGATATCATGGCACTTTTTCGACACTCTGAAGCTCCCTGCCGCGCCGTGCCTCGATATTCTGTTCGCATTATATGCCAGTGGCGACACGCCGATGGATATGGACAGCCTGTCGGAATATATCTCCAGCAGCGGCTCGATAACGGTCAGATATCTCAACCTGATGGCCGGCAAAGGCCTGGTGGAAGTCAATGACGGCAGCGCGACGATTACATCCGACGGTAACCGGGAATTGCTGAACATCATGGCGCAATATCGCGAAGATTTTAACCAGTAGATTTGGTGGCCCGCGCGCCATGACCGGGCAAGGGACTTTTGACCGTTCGCTTGGCAATGTGGCAAGTTGGTCGGGTCAGCGTTTTGTATAAGGCGCACTGTCAGCCAGCGAAAATAATCCGCGACCAGCGGCACCTATCCATTGCTAAAAGGGTTGTGCGCAAGCTTTAGGTCGCTGCCTCAAATGTCAAACTGACATTCTCCTGCGCTTTCAAATGAGCAAGAACCGCGAAGAGATTATCCGTACGAGGATTGCCTTTGGCGCTTAGCATTCGCATCAGATTTTTCGGATTCTTGTGAAGTTCCTTACCAAGCTTTTCGAAGCCGACCGTAGCATTGACATAGTCTCGCAGGACGATCTTTCCGGTTTCGACATCGCCATCCATGAAGGCATTCATCGCCTCCTGAAACAGACCGATGCGAAAGGCCGGATCGCGATCGGCGCGGGCCTTTACGGTGTCTTTGAAACTACGAGTGAGTGCCATGGCTAGCCTGCTTTCCTTTTCCGCTTTCTATAGTCTGACGAAAGCGCTTGCGCCTGAACAACATCATTTTGCTGGCGCTTTTTGGTACCGCCGGTCAGCAAAGGGGCAGACCCCTGCCGCCGTCACATATTGCTCGACTCTCATGTTTATTAGTAACGTATATGATACTAGTGTGCAAGGAAGACGATGATATTTTCTCCCCTTGAGGGAGAGGATATCTTCCTACCGGAATAACGGCTCGCCGAAACTCCGCAGTTTGCGGCTGTGCAATGTCCCGGCATCCGCCTCCTCTGCGAGCAGATCGATCGCGCGCAGGCCGATCGCCAGATGCTGGCCCACCCGTTCCTGATAGAAAGCATCGGCCATGCCCGGCAGCTTGATCTCGCCGTGCAGCGGCTTGTCGGAAGCGCAGAGCAATGTTCCGTAGGGCACGCGGTAGCGATAGCCGTTGGCCGCAACCGTCGCCGATTCCATGTCGATGGCGATGGCGCGGGACTGGTTGAGGCGCCGGGCGATCTGCTCGAAGCGCAGCTCCCAGTTGCGGTCGCCGGTGGTAACCACGGTACCGGTGCGCAACTGCTGTTTGAGCTTTGACTTGTCGATTCCGGTTTCCGCCTGAACCGCCTCGGTGAGCGCAAGCTGCACTTCGGCAATCGTCGGCAACGGGATGCTCGGTGGCAACACATCGTCGAGCACATTGTCGTCGCGCAAATAGGCGTGGGCGAGGACATAGTCGCCGAGCCGCTGGGTCCGGCGCAGCGCACCGCAATGGCCGATCATCAGCCAGACATGCGGTCGGAGCACCGCCAGATGGTCGGTGATCGTCTTGGCATTGCTGGGACCGACGCCGATATTGACCAGGGTCACGCCGGGACGACCGTTGCTGCGAACCAGATGATAGGCCGGCATTTGCGGCGGCTTGGCGATCGGCGGAGCGGAGGGCTTGCCATCCTTGCCGGTGATCCGGTTGCCCGGTTCGACCAGCATCGTCGCATTGCCCGAAGTCACTTCCTTCAGGCCATATTCGATGAATTCGTCGACATAGCGCTGATAGTTGGTGAACAGGATGAAGGGCTGGAAATGCTCCGGATCGGTTGCACAATAATGGCGGATACGGTGGAGTGAATAATCGACCCGTTCGGCGGTGAACAGGGCGAGCGCCGAGGCTTCCTCGCCTTGGAAAATCTGGCCGCCATCGACGATCTCGTCATTGGTCTTGACTAGATTGGGCGTGTGGAAATAATTGGGCAGCTTTTCCTTCTTCGCCCGATCGAGACCGGCACCGGCATCCTCGAGCGCAAA
>TARA_R110000772_G_scaffold184612_2_pt1 | contig 40038 bp, 35 predicted proteins | sample TARA_R110000772 | Tara Oceans TARA_R110000772 (sample SAMEA4397948) | marine metagenome | biome: Polar Biome; feature: [SRF] surface water layer (ENVO:00010504); material: water (ENVO:00002006), including particulate matter (ENVO:01000060) such as... | depth 5 m | reverse complement strand
TTGAGGAGGCGCATTATAGACACGCCAGCTTAGGAGTCAACACACTTTGCTAAATAATTGAAAATACTTATAAAATGCGCATTTTATAAGCAAGATGACTATTTATCGCTCAACTCAGCAGCACGCCACGCACTATCAAACGCCAAGCACTTTACACATCACACCAAGACCTTCGCCCCTCACTACAGATATAAGTAAATAGCATTTTCTACAGACCAAAAAAAACCACCCGATGGGTGGTTTTTTTCACTAGCGCGACTTAAGCAAAAGGGTGGCGCAGCACTATCGTTTCAACGCGATCAGGACCGGTAGATATAATATCTATTGGCACGCCGACGATTTCTTCGATGCGGCGAATATAAGCCCGCGCATTCTCTGGCAGCTCTTCAAGCGACTTAGCGCCCACGGTAGACTCAGACCAACCTGCGATATCTTCGTAGATCGGTGTAATCGTACTGTAGTCTTCACAGTCGAATGGCGCAGCAATTGACTCACCAGCGGGATTTTTATAATCCACGCACATGCGAATCGTTTCCAAACCATCAAGGACGTCCAATTTAGTCAGACATATACCAGTCACACTATTAATCCGCACGGCTTGACGTAACGCCACCCCATCGAACCAACCGCAGCGACGTGGTCGCCCAGTAGTAGCACCAAATTCATGCCCTTTTTTGGCCAAGTAGGCACCGGTCTCGTCAAACAACTCGGTTGGGAAAGGACCGCTGCCAACGCGCGTGGTATAAGCCTTGGTAATACCCAAAACATAGTCGAGATACAGGGGACCAAAACCGCTTCCCGTCGCCGTGCCACCTGCAGTGGTATTCGATGAGGTCACGAAGGGATAAGTGCCGTGATCAATATCCAACAAGGAGCCTTGAGCACCTTCAAACAAGATATTGGCACCCTCTTCCCGATACTTATGCAGCGCACTGGTTACGTCGGTAACCATCGACCGCATTTCTTCAGCCATACGCAGCGCGTCATCCAAGGTCTTTTGGTAATCGACCGCGGGCACTTTGTAGTATTCAGTAAGCATGAAGTTATGGTATTCCATCACCTCTTTGAGCTTCACCGCAAAACGCTCAGCATTATACAGATCGCCCAAGCGCAAACCGCGACGCGCTACCTTGTCCTCATAAGCGGGACCAATGCCGCGGCCAGTGGTGCCAATCTTAGCCTCACCACGCGCAGCCTCACGCGCCAAATCAAGGGCAACGTGGTAAGGCAGGATCAGTGGACAAGCCGGACTCAGGCGCAGGCGCTCGCGCACCGGCACACCATTAGCCTCTAACTCAGCCATTTCTTTTAACAGAGCATCCGGTGCCAATACCACACCATTGCCGATTAGGCAGGTTACACCCTCGCGCAGGATACCTGACGGGATCAAGTGTAATACGGTCTTTTCACCCCCGATAACCAAGGTATGACCGGCATTATGGCCACCCTGAAAACGTGCGACCGCTGCCGCCTGATCGGTAAGTAAATCGACGATCTTACCCTTGCCTTCGTCGCCCCACTGGGTGCCTAGCACCACTACATTCTTGCTCATATCCGCTTCTCTGGATAAAGGTTAGTCAACTGACCCACAGTGCGCGGGCCTAATCTCGCAATGGTGTAAGACACCACTGTCCATCGTGTTTGCCAACCAAGCGGTCACATGTCGTATCGACATCTTGACCGGGTAGCCCGCAAATCACCCGCTCACCAGCATCGCGCAAGGTCTGAACAAACAGCCACTGCTTTGGATCTGGATCGTAGGGTGCAAACACTGCCGACGGCTCTGCAACCGGCGACAATAATTCTAATAACGCTTTTAGATCAACACTGAACCCTGTTGCTGGACGAGCGCGACCAAACAGCACGCCAATATCGTCGTAGCGACCACCGAGGGCTAAGGCCTGACCGTGTTCGCGCACCAGCGCAGAAAACACCACGCCCGTGTGGTAGTGCAGACCGCGCAACTCAGCCAAATCAAAATAAAACTTAATATCGGCATAACGCAGGGCCAAGGCACTGGTTAATTCTTCCAGACTAGCAATGGCCGCAACTGCCTCGGGAATATCGGCAAACAGTGCTCGCCCCAGACTCAGTACATCTTCGCCGCCATGCAACTCATTCAATTCCAGCAACTGTTTAGCAACACTCGCCGACACAGGCAGCGAAGCGACAAACAGTTTCAATTCGGTTTTTGCCTTACGCTGCAAGATATCGAAATAGCTCGCCTCTTGCTCGGCGTTCAGGGCCGCAGCCTTCACGACGGCACGGTAAATACCGACATGGCCGGTATCTAAGGTAATGCCTTCCAAACCCGCAACTCGCAATGTCTCGAGCATCAGGCAAATAATTTCTAAGTCGCTAGCCGGGCTATTATCACCGTATAGCTCTGCACCGAGCTGAATCGGCGAGCGCGAGGCCAGCGGCTGCTTGGGCTTGCTGTGCAAAACACTGCCGGCGTAACACAAACGCACCGGGCCTTCCCGCCCCAGACTATGCGCATCGATTCGTGCAGCCTGCGGGGTAATATCGGCACGGATTCCCATCATGCGACCAGTCAATTGATCGGTCACCCTAAAGGTGAGCAGATCAATATCACTACCCAAGCCAACCAATAAAGACTCGGTGTATTCCAACATAGGCGGAATAATTAATTCGTAGCCCCAGCGCTTATACAAATCTAAAAGCTGGCGGCGCAGTGCTTCGACCTGAGCCGCCTGCGCGGGTAACAGCTCTTCTACACCATCTGGGAGTAACCAACGATCTACCGAAGTCATACGTGTATTTTGCTCTCTTTCTCTGCCATCAGACGCTAGCGCAACAAGCTTAATAAAATAAGCCCCGCTAACATACTCACTAAACCGGCAATACGCACAGATCGACTGTCCATATCCGCCATCCGGTATGCTAATAAACGCCAGCGCTCAGGACTGAGAAATGGCAGCACACCTTCAATAATAAGTACCATACTGAGAGCCACTGACAGTTCCTGCCACATGCGCTTTGCCTGCTACAAACATAAAAAATCCGCGCTGCCCGCAGGGGTTTAGACCTCGGTACAGCCCGGATGCGTAGATGATACCACACTCCCCGCCGGAGCGAGGAGTGAAACAAGGATTGCTACTTACTACCACCCTGTTTCATGTAACGGAAGAATTCACTTTTGCTGTCAACCACCAATAGATCACCTTTATTACTAAAGGACGACTGATAGGCACTAAGGCTGCGCAAAAAGGAATAAAACTCTGGGTCACGATTGTATGCCGCCGCGTAAGTTCTGGCCGCTAGCGCATCGCCTTCACCACGCAGTACTTCTGAGTCGCGGTAGGCGTTTGCACCAATAACGGTACGCTGACGATCTGCAGTTGCGCGAATTTTCTCTGCCAATTCACGGCCGGTAGAACGATGCTCGCGGGCTTCGCGCTCACGCTCTGACTTCATCCGATCAAACACCGACTGACTCACCTGAGATGGCAAATCAATACGTTTAACTCGAACATCAACCAACTGAATACCAAACTCAGAGGTCGTAATCTGATTAAGATCCCGGGTTAAATCTGTCATTAACAGATCCCGCTCACCAGACACTACCTCGTGGAAAGTACGCTCACCAAATTTATTCCGCAAACCCGTGTTTATTCGCTGAGCCAATAAACCTTCCGCGCGCCCCTCTTCACCATTGGTGGCGGTATAGAATTTCTGGGTATCAATAACCTTCCACTTAGCGTAAAAGTCGACATCCAACGGCTTTTTCTCAATGGTCAAAAACCGCTGAGTTGGCGCGTCTAGGGTTAATATACGACGCTCAAATTTACGCACCATATGCACAAAGGGCGTTTTAATGTGCAGACCGACACTAATATCTGGGTCCACTACCTCACCAAACTTAAGCAATACACCGCGCTCAGTTTCACGCACGATATACAGGCTATTAAATGCCAGTACGATTAAGCCCAGCAGTACGACTACAACGGTAAAATTACGTCCGCCCATGTTAACGACCCTCCCGACGCGAGCTTTGACTGTCACGGCGCAACTGCTCAATGACCTTATCTGTCAACTGACGCATATCCGGCTCAGTACCCGCCGTTTGGCGAGTAACCGCCGATTTTTCCATCAATTTATCTAGCGGCAAATACATCATATTATTACCACCCTCGACATCTACCATTACCTTAGTAGCATCGCTATACATGGTTTCCAGTGCATCAATATACAAACGCTCACGGGTAACCTTAGGCGCCTTACGGTATTCGTCGTAAAGATCCACAAAGCGCTGAGCCTCACCTTGCGATCTGGCGACAACCTGCTCTTTGTATGCCTGAGCTTCTTCAAGCTGGCGCTGAGCCGCACCACGAGCTTCAGGAATAATACCGTTGGCATAGGCCTCGGCCTCATTCTTTAAGCGTTCGCGATCTTCCTTAGCGCGGGTAACATCATCAAACGCGTCTTGCACCTGCGATGGCGCTTGCGCATCTTCAATATTGACCTTGGCAACCAGAATGCCGCTTTGATAGGTGTCTAAATAGCCTTGCAAGCGCTCTTGAGTATCGATAGCAATTTGCTCGCGACCCTCAGTAATCACTTGATCCATCCTCGAGCTACCAACCACGTGGCGCAAAGAGCTCTCTAAGGCATGCTCCAAACTCAGTTCAGGGCTTTTCACTTTAAGCAGGAAATTCGCCGGATCAGATACCGTGTATTGCACAGATAGAGCAACATCAACAATATTCTCATCCTCAGTCAGCATCTGGCCACGACTGGCGATACCACGCACTTTAGTGACGTTGATTTTATTCACTTCGTCCATCAACGGCGGATTCCAGCGCAAACCTGGCATCACAGTTTCGTGATACACCCCAAGGCGCAACACTACGGCACGCTCTTGCTGATCGACCTGATAGAAGCCAAACAAGCCCCAAACCACCGCTGCGAGAACTGCAACAATGCCTAAGGCGCCAGCGCTAAGATGAAAATCACCGCCATTGCTGCCGCCACTCTTTTTACCGCCGCCAAATATACTATTCAGCTTTTCCTGCAGCTTTTTCAGAGCCTCGTCTAAATCTGGCGGCCCTTGGTTATTGCCACCCCAAGGATCATTGTCTTTACCGCCACCCGGTTCATTCCAGGCCATAGCCCTCTCCTATCGATTATCGTTGTGGTTCGCTAATTTTATACCGCAGTCAATTTGTGCTGCGGAACGCCCGCGACATCACGATTTTGTCCGGCGGGCAGTCTAGCAGAATTCTTCGCGCATGCTAACCGGACGACTTGAGTCCAGCGACGCTTCAGTAATTGACTCAGCAGCCAACAAACGCTGCCAATCGGCTTCTGGCAAACGTATTTTTAAGCGCTGAGAGCCATCATCATTCATCTCTTCGTCTAACACCGCATCAAAACTAAACAAGCGCGCGCGCAAACGCCCCTGCGCGGCCGTTAAGGTAATGCTGGTTTCGCAAATTTCATTGCCAAGCAACTCGCTCAAGGCCTGATAAAACAAATCGAGCCCCCGGTCATCTCGCGCTGACAACCAAACACGCACCGGCTGACCAGCCTCGTCACGCTCAATACGCGGCTCACTGCCAATCAGATCGGTTTTATTGTAAACCTCAAGAATGGGGATATCCGCAGCACCAATCTCAGCAAGCACATTCATTACCTGCTTCATATTGTCTTGGCGCTCTGGGTCAGCGCAGTCTACAACATGGATCAATAAATCAGCGATAACCGCTTCTTCTAAAGTCGCACGAAACGCTTCAACCAGTTTATGCGGCAGGTGGCGAATAAAACCAACGGTATCCGCCAATATAACCGGCCCAACATCGTCCACCGTAATACGACGCACGGTCGGGTCCAGAGTAGCAAACAACTGATCAGCGGCGTAAACACTGGAGGTAGTTAACACATTAAACAGCGTCGACTTGCCCGCATTAGTGTAGCCAACCAGTGACAGCGCCGGAATCTCTGCTCGCCGCCGCGCGCGACGTGCCTGCTCGCGTTGACGCCGGACTTTTTGCAGTCGCGATTGAATAGCAGTGATGCGCGCACGCAACAAACGCCGGTCAGTCTCTAACTGACTCTCACCGGGGCCACGCAAACCGATACCGCCTTTTTGCCGCTCTAGGTGAGTCCAACCGCGAACCAAACGCGTCGACATATGCTGCAGCTGAGCGAGCTCAACCTGCAATTTACCTTCATGGGTATGGGCGCGCTGAGCAAATATATCGAGAATCAGGCCGGTACGATCAAGCACGCGACATTGCAATTCGCGCTCGATATTACGCTCTTGGCTAGGCGACAAGGAATGGTTAAACAACACCAGCTCACCTTCATTGGCGATCAGTGCTTCACGAATTTCTTCGAGCTTACCGGTGCCGACAAACAATCGCGCGTCCGGACGTTTACGAGACCCAGTGATGAATGCAACTGGGTCACCTCCTGCGGAGGTGACCAATTGCACAAATTCATTGGAGTCTTCGCGCTCGTCTTCACTGTGAAAATCCAGGTGCACCAGTATTGCGCGCTCACCAGAATTAGGTCTTTCAAATAGCAAGGACGAACCTCAAATCAACAAAAAGCGATTATTATGCGTCTTCTTGTTCTTCGTCATCTTCTGGCGGATGCGCCATCGGTAAACGAACAACACGTGACGGAACCACGGTAGAAATGGCGTGTTTATAGACCATTTGACTAACCGTATTTTTTAACAGAACCACAAACTGGTCGAAAGACTCAATTTGGCCCTGCAATTTAATGCCGTTAACCAGATAGATAGAAACCGGAATACGCTCTTTGCGAAGAATATTCAGGTAAGGGTCTTGTAAGGTATGCCCTTTTGACATGGTGGACCTCCTGTATGCCCAAATCGGGCGTTGATAAAACGTATCAAAAAGTAGTATTAGGATCGCAAACCCAACAACAAGTTCGCAAACAGACTGGGTAGCGCCCAGTATACCTAAGTTATAGCAGTTCGGCAGCGCCAGAATGCGCTAACACGGAATTTAGTTGCAAATCAATATTGCCACCCGTCTCCAACCATTGCAGGTCTGGCCAACCGCGCAACCACGTTAATTGCCGTTTGGCCAATTGCCGCGTGGCGATTAAGGCCCGGTCAAAGGCCTCCTCAACGGAATAATCGCCCCGCAAATGCTCCCACACCTGCCGGTAACCCACCGCACGGATCGCCGGTAAATCAGCGTGCAAATCGCCACGCGCCATCAAACCCGCTACTTCGCCAACAAAACCTTGGGCAAACATCTGCTGTAGACGCTGCTCAATGCGCTGGTGTAAAACACTGCGCTCCGGCGGCGCAATCGCAAACTGAAAAACGCGGTATGGCAGAACTTGCTCAGCCTGCTTAGCCTGCCACGCACTCATGGTGACACCGCTAATGCGGTAAACCTCTAAAGCCCTGGACAAGCGCTGAGAGTGATTAGGGTGGATTCGCGCCGCCGACGCGGCATCCACCTGCGCTAAGAGCGCATGTACCGCTGGCCAGCCTTGTGCCTCGGCTATTGCATTAATTTCAGCGCGAACCTGCTGGTTCGCTGACGGCATATCAGCCAAGCCCTCTAGCAAGGCCTTGTAATACAACATGGTGCCGCCGACCAAGAGCGGAATTCGACCGGCCGCCGCACTTTTGGCCATGGCTGCCAATGCATCGCGACGGAAGTTTGCCGCCGAATAGGCCTCACTGGGATCGCAAATATCTATTAACTGGTGAGGATAGCGGGCCAAGGTCGCCGCATCAGGCTTGGCACTGCCGATGTCTAGGCCGCGATAGACCAAGGCCGAATCAACGCTAATCAAATCACAGGGCAGGCGATCACTGAGCGCGAGGGCAAGATCGGTTTTGCCTGCCGCCGTCGGCCCCATCAAAAATATCGCTTTCGGCAATTCCTGACCAGAGTCATTGCTTAAATCAACGGCCACGCAAAAACCACTTATCTAACTCAGCCAAACCAACTTGAACCCAGGTTGGCCGCCCGTGATTACACTGACCGCTTCGCTCTGTCGCTTCCATGTCACGCAACAAGCCGTTCATTTCTGGCAGCGTCAGGCGGCGATTTGCGCGCACTGAGCCATGACAGGCCATAGTCGACAAGATCTCGTTAATATGCGCCTGAATACGATCAGTACTGCCAAACTCCAGCAAATCCGACAGCACATCTCTAACCAATTGTTCAACAGAGGTATCAGCAAGAATCGTCGGCAACTCCCGCACAATAATCGATTCCGTCGCCGCACGCTCAATACGCATACCTAACTCAGCAAACACCTCAGCGTGCTGCTCGGCACAATCAGCCTCGCGCTCACTCACCGCCAAGTTCATGGGCACCAGCAAGGGCTGACTGCGAATGCCCTCACCGTCACGGGCATTTTTCATGCGTTCGTAGGTAATACGTTCGTGGGCGGCGTGCATATCGACCAAGACCATGCCTTGCTGGTTTTCGGCCAGAATATAAATTCCTTTCAGCTGGGCGAGCGCATAACCCAATGGCGGCGCGACACTGCCATCACCAGCAGCGGCACTCTCTGACCCCACCTGCAAACGCTGATAATTTGCCCGCTGGTCTGCCACCCCCGCACCATACTGCGACTGGTATTGGGGATTATAAGCAGCGCTATTCTGGGGCTGAAAAGAGCTTGGCGCGGCATTAAAGGAAGCGGGAGACGCGGAGCCCGCCTCCCCCAAGGGCATCGCCGACTGTGTTTCCGGCATGGCCATTAAAGATTCGGTATCCCCTGCAGGCATAGCGGCTTGCTGGGGCACGGTATCGGGCCGCACATCAGCGAGTACTTTGTGCAAAGTGCGGAAAATAAAATCGTGCACGGTGCGGCCGTCGCGAAAGCGCACTTCGTGCTTAGTTGGGTGCACATTTACATCCACCGCCGCCGGGGCCAGCTCGAGATACAACACAAAAGCCGGATGGCGACCGTGAAAGAGCACATCGCGATAGGCTTGGCGCACCGCGTGCACCACCAAGCGGTCGCGCACATAGCGACCATTGACGTAAAAATGCTGCAAATCAGCCTGACTGCGGGAAAAACTCGGCAGCGCCACCCAGCCCCACAACCGCAAGCCCATCGCCTCACGGTCTATATACAGGGCCTGTTCCATAAACGCTGGCCCACAAACCGAGGCCAAGCGCCGCTCTTGCTCAAGCTGATTGTCCGCGGGCTTTAAACTGTGCACCGCGCGACCATTGTGACGCAGAGAAAAGCCAACATCGTAGCGGCTCAGTGCCTGACGCTTGACCACTTCTTCAAGGTGATTAAACTCCGTTTTCTCGGTGCGCAAAAACTTACGCCGCGCCGGGGTATTAAAAAACAAATCCCGCACTTCCACCGTAGTGCCGCGCGGATGCCCTACCGGTGCCAGCACGGTTTCCATATCCCGGCCTTCACTGCGCGCCGACCAACCCGACGCACTACCCTCTTGCGCAGTACTTAAACACAAACGCGACACCGAGCTGATACTGGCGAGTGCCTCGCCACGAAAACCAAGACTGGCGACGGACTCTAGATCTTCCAGTACCGAAATTTTACTGGTGGCATGGCGACTCAGCGCCAAGGGCAAATCGTCTTCCGCGATACCCGCACCGTCATCGCGAACGCGAATTAACTTAACACCGCCCTCTTCAATATCTAACTCAATACGGCGGGCACCGGCGTCCAGACTGTTTTCAAGGAGTTCTTTAACAACTGAGGCAGGACGTTCTACAACTTCCCCCGCGGCAATTTGGTTGGCCAAGCGGGGATCTAATAAACGGATTTTTGTCATTACGATGCAGGAATCTGTATTTTTTGACCGACGCGGATGCTACTCCCCGACAGTTGATTATGGCGTTGGAGGTCACTGAGGGGCACATTATAGCGCAGCGCAATACCAGAAAGCGTGTCACCCCGAGCAATTGTGTATTCACGCACACCCGCCGTCGCCGGCCGGCCCCCGGGGGTATCGCCGCGCTTAAGCGCCGCGAAGTAGGTATCTGGCGGCGGACTCTCTCTAAAATAGCGATCAATACCCTCAAAAATAGCTAAGGCCATACTGCTCTGGTAGCTGCTACTCTTCAGCTTGCTCGCCTCGCCAGGATTAGAAATAAACCCCGTCTCCACTAAAAGCGAGGGAATATCCGGCGACTTCAGCACCGCAAAACCCGCTTGTTCCACCCGCTTACTATGCAAGCGCGAGATTTTCGACATTTCACCCAGTAACTGAGCACCAACACTGAGGCTGGCATCGAGGCTGGCTGTCATCGACAAATCCGTTAACACCCCCGCTAAAACTTGGTCTTTATCTGACAGACTAACACCGCCCACTAAATCGGCGTCGTTTTCGCGCTGTGCCAAAATTCGTGCTGAGGCACTGGTGGCGCCGCGCTTAGACAAGGCATAAACCGAACTGCCATTAGCCTGAGGATTGGTAAAAGCGTCAGCATGAATAGACACAAAGAAATCGGCTTGAGCCTTGCGGGCAAGGTCACGGCGCTTGGCCAAGCCCACATAATAATCGCCGTTGCGAATCATCACCACGCGATAGCCTTTCTTTCGCTCAAAGCGCTCTTTGAGACGCGAGGCTATTTGAAAAACCACATCTTTTTCTTTAACCCGCCCCGGCCCAATTGCACCTGGGTCTTCACCACCGTGACCAGCGTCGATGGCGATAACCACATCACGCTGGGAACTGGTTTCCACGCTTTTAATCACTTGGGCTTCAACAGATTCGCCCTTGTCTAAAAAATCCACAACGAGGCGATCATGCAAATCACCACTGGCCGCGAGTAAAAAGCTGCGCACCTGCACGTCTGCACTGAGGTCGAATACAATGCGCAGCGCGCCACCGGGCTTATCCGCATGGCGCAAGCCGGTTACTGGACTATTAGCGAACTGCAATTTTTGGGTATCAGCGGCAAGCTTGGCATTTTGAATATCAATAACCAGGCGATGAGGATTACTAAGGGTAATTAATTCATGAGTGACCGGCCCACTTAAATCAAATACCACGCGACTGTGGTCAGGCGCCCGCCAAAATCGGACGTCGCGAACTTCAGCCGCCTGCACGGTCGCAGCTAAACTAAGTAGGCAAGCAAGGACAACACTGTTAATCCGTTTCATATTTGCTCAATTGCGCCAAGATTTGCTGCCCACGCGGCGTTGCGCTGCGTGCGGCAAGAAGGCGACCCGCTCCCTGAGCCTCAATGCTAACCATTATATCGGCCAATGGCAAAATCCCCGCGCCACGCTCAGGCCACTCGACCAAGCATACCGCATCATTGTCGAAGTAGTCGCGGATCCCCATGTACTCAAGCTCTTCTGGATCGCCGAGACGATACAAATCGAAGTGATACACATTGACCCCGCCGGCCTCATAGGGTTCAACAATGGTATAGGTCGGACTCTTCACCGCACCGGCATGACCAAATGCCTGCAATACACCGCGACAGAAAGTGGTTTTGCCAGCGCCAAGCTGACCGCCAAGATACACCACCGCCCCGCCCTGCAAGGCCTGCCCCAAGCGCTGGCCCGCCGCAACGGTGTCGGCCTCGCCATCAAGATAACGCTGCATACTGATTTATTACACCTCGCAATTGCTCGATCACATCACTGGCCAACATTCCGCGCTCCCCAGCTGCAGCGGCGACATCCGCCGCCTCGGCATGCACAGCCACGCCAAGACAGGTCGCGCGTTGCACAGACAAACCCTGGGCGACAAAAGCGCCGATCACACCCGATAAAACGTCACCCATGCCGCCACTCGCCATCCCCGGGTTGCCGCCACTGCATAAATACAATGAGGCATCTGCGGCAATCACCGTACCGCCGCCTTTTAATAATACGTTTGCCGCAAAGCGATCGGCCAATGTGCGCGCTGCGGCGAAACGATCTGCCTGCACCGCCGCAGTAGTGCAAGCTAACAAGCGCGCTGCCTCGCCGGGATGGGGTGTGAGTATACGTGGCACGCCATGAGAAAGCAGGAGCTGAGGTTCACTCGCTATTAAATTTAAAGCGTCTGCGTCAAGCAGTAGGGGCTTGTTTGCCGTCAACGCGGCCAACAATAGTTCGCGCCCCCACGCGCCCTGACCTAAGCCCGGTCCAATCACCACGACTGTCGCCTTGGCCAGCAGGGCGTCCAGTTCTTGGCCGCGACTCACACCGTGCACCATCAATTCAGGTCGCGCCCCGACAAGTGCCGCCACATGTTCCGGCCGCGTAGCGCAGGACACCAAGCCAGCGCCACTGCGCGCAGCAGCGCTGGCCGCCAACAGCGCGGCACCAGCCATACCGTAATCGCCACCAACCACTAACACATGCCCGGCGACGCCTTTATGGGCATTGCGAGGCCGCGGCCCCCACTGCGCCAACATCGAACGTAAATTTAAATGCGCAACAACGCCATCAAGAGACTTAACAGAGCGCTCGGTATAAACATCGCGAGGCACAGCTAAATCAGCAAAACTGATATTACCTGCGCAATCAAGCGCTTCGAGGGTATATAAACCACGCTTTAAGCCGATAAAGCTCAGTGTCTGCTTGGCCTTGATCGCCACACCCAATATTCGGCCGCTATCGCTACACAAACCCGATGGGATATCGATGGCCAGCACTGGAAGCCCACTGTTATTAATAGCCTGTATCGCGGCGGCGTAGTGTGGCCGAACATCGCCGTGCAAACCAATACCCAGCATGGCATCCACCACCACGCTGTTTTCCGCGGGCAGCTCACCCTGCCATTGCGCCACAGCCACCCCCGCCCGCCGCGCCCACTGCCACGCCAAAGCGGCATCACCGGCAAGCGACTCTGGCGCCGCCAAGGCCCACACACGCACAGGCAAGCCGGCCTCTGCCGCCAAAGCCGCAACCACATAGCCGTCGCCACCGTTATTGCCGCCACCGCAAAATACTTCAATGGGCGAATGATCCGGCCAGTGCCGCTGCACACAACTGAACGCAGCCTGCCCAGCCCGTCGCATTAACTCAAAGCCAGCAATACCGCTGGCAATCGCCAGGCGATCTAATTCACGTACCTGAGCGGCAGTGTACAAAATGTGTTCAGTTGCATTAGGCTTATTTGGCAATGGCATGCAGCGACTTCCCGAATCGATTAGCTCCCCCATCATAACGCGTAAGCTGGCGCGGGCAATCTGATGGCGCAAAGCGCGTAACACATCCGATTAAAGAGCACGGGCTATTCACACTTAGCCACGGCAATTATGCCAACCTTGCTACTCTTGAGGACTCGCAACGATGTTATTCAGCGAATCGCGAATTGCCAACTCCCGGGTTGCCACTTTTTTAAATAAACCGCCTGCGGCCTGCTCCGCCACGTATTGACCGAGCTGATCGGGGGAAACCGCTTGCGGCTCGACGGCTTGCTCATCGACACTGCCAGCGGAAGCTGGCGTCCCAGCGGGCTTTTGCGAGGTTTGCAGTAAGTCGCCATACAATTTGATGGCGCCATTTTCTTGCAAATTCTGGGTTACTGCTGGCAAGAGCGCCAACTGTACCGCTTGACCGCCTTCAGCCATAAGCAAATCAGTGGCTGCGCTCCGTGGCGAATCCACCAATTTTTGCAAGGTCTCGGCATCCATATTCGCGACCATGTTTTTCAATATTGGCCCGGCCACGGGAATCGCATTCTCCGCCGCGCGGTTCATTAAGGTTTCCAATAGCGCCGCTTTGGGGTTGTCATTTAAATCCCGCGCCACATCAATCACTAAACCCAAGGGCGGCGGCAGTAGAATGCGCACCAGCGGATCATCAAGAAAGCCGCCTTTGACCGCCAGCTGCCTAACCGCCAAATCAATACCAGCGGTCAATTTCTGGGCAAATCTATTGGCGAGCATTTGCTGAAACTTGGTCTGAGCAGCCAAGGACATATTATCGAACATCGACGCACAAGCAGACGTCAGGAGCATTACCAACACAAGGGCAATTACACGCAATTATTAAATACCTGATAGTGAAAATACTAAGGGATTGCCAAATCGGCGGCATACTCTAATGCGTAAACCCGCGCATGCACGCAGCGCATAAAAGCCCCGCTCCTTGGCGAATATACCCAGATTTTGATGAGTCCAAAATCCGCGCTGCCATTGACAGCGACTATTCAAACTAGTTCGCAGCCGAGAGCTACAGCATTTAGAATTTGTTCAACAATCATCGTTTCGCGGACCCAAAATACCAACAACATACGGCGACGTCCCAAATGTGTAAAATACCGGACTATCGTAGCGCGCAAATTAGCCCTGGCACTCTAATGACCCAATCCTCCACTGACCTCGATCTACTTGCACAACAGATTAAAGACTGGGGTCGCGAGTTCGGCTTTGCCCATATTGGTATCAGCCCGGCCAGCAATGAAGCCCATGCCCAGCGTCTGCGCGAGTGGCTTGCTAAGCAATACCACGGCGACATGGCCTATATGGCTGAGCGCGAGGGCTTGCGCGGAGAAGCTGCGGAACTCCACAGCGGTACGATTAGGGTGATCAGTGCCAGAATGGATTATTTGCCCGACGCCGAAAATATGGACGCCGTGCTCGGTAATCCTGATAAAGCCTATATCTCCCGCTATGCACTTGGCCGCGACTACCACAAACTAATCCGTAAACGCCTTAGCCAACTCGCCGGGAAAATTAGCGCCGTTGCTGGCGGCCATCACCGCGCCTTTGTCGATAGCGCGCCGGTATTAGAACGCGGTTTTGCCGAACAAGCTGGACTCGGCTGGATTGGCAAAAACAGCATGCTCATTAATAGCAAAGCAGGCTCGTGGTTTTTCTTAGGGGAGATTTATACTGACTTACCCCTCCCCGTAGACCCGCCCCAAGAGACCGGGCATTGCGGCAGCTGCCGCGCCTGCCTTGACGACTGCCCTACCGGCGCGATTGTAGCGCCCTACCAAGTAGACGCTCGGCGCTGTATTTCTTATTTAACCATTGAATTAAAAACCAGCATTCCCGAAGAACTGCGGCCACTCATGGGCAATCGGGTATTTGGCTGCGACGACTGTCAGTTAGTTTGCCCCTGGAATAAATTTGCACAAGCCACCGCCGAAGCCGACTTCTCGCCACGGCACCAATTGGATAATAGCGACTTAATTGAATTGTTTTTATGGAATGAGGAAACGTTCTTAAAAAACACCGAAGGCTCAGCCATTCGCCGAATTGGCTACCAGCACTGGCTGCGTAATCTTGCGGTAGGTTTGGGAAATGCTCCTGCCAGCAGCGCCGCGATTAGCGCCCTTAAACAACAACGCCCAAGTGCCGAGAGTATGGCACGTGAGCACATTGACTGGGCTATTGGGCAACTGCAAGGCAAACTCGTCTGACGTCGGACGAGTCGTAATATTAGCGTCTTCCGTCTCCCATCAAGCGTTCAGCACTTGGATTCGTCGGACGCCAGACATTTTGCCCTTAAAAAGGTCGCGAATAATTCAACATCGCGCTCTCGCGCCCTTCACCTTCATCGGTATAATTCAGGTTCAACGCCACCCGCGCCTGTCCCACGCTCAGCGCCGCACCTAAGCTCACATCGGCAAACCCTTCACCATCGTTCTGGTAACTTGGCAAGCGATAGCTGGCATACCCTAGATTGGTATTACGGATCTCGATAGTCTCATCCGCGTCCTCTTCTTCGGACACGCCGAAGGCTTCAGCATAGAGACTAAAACTCTCGCTCACCGCAATATTAGCCAACATACCCAAACGGAACTGGCGACTAGCCCGGCTCTGCTCACCCCACTGGTAATTAGAGACCTCACCACCCGATTCTTTATAACCATCAACGTTGGTATTCAACCAACGCACGCCGAGGGCGGGCGCCAAACTCACGGTTTGCGAAGACAGCAAGTTATAAGCGAGCTGGCCGTCTAAATGCCAACCGTGGCCATCAGTGCCACCACTGGCGGTTAGGTTTTGACTGCCCAGATTAAATTTGCGATCAATGTCGCTGTAATCAACCACATTCAGGCCAACGCTCGCCTCAGCCAACCAGCGATTTTCGCGGTAATTCACAAGCCCGCTAAGACCGACACTCGTCGCCGCAAACTCGCTGCGATCGGTATTTAACTCATGATCAGCCATACTAATTGCCGCGCCCAAGCTTAAACCCGGCGCTACGGCGCGACTTAGGCCTAAAGTTAAGTATTTAGACTCTTGATCACCGCCCGCGGGCTCATCACCGGTTGCGCCACTTGCGCTTATAAACAAGCGGTCCCCATCAGCTAACCAGCGATTTTCACGCATCACCTGCACCAAACTTTGCTGCTGCGTGCGAGCGATACCTAAGCCTAAGCTGGGTAGCTGACCAACCACTTGCGGCGCCACAATTACATCGATCATGTAATCGCCAGCAATCGCACCTACACGAGCTGTTGGATGCACGCCGTCATTAAACATAAGCTTATCAGGGTTGGGGCTTGAGCCGTTGATACCGTAAACCGGATGCTCGATACAACCAGGAGCTGGCTGGTTAGGAGCACCTGGTGTCACGCCGTCATCAAAACACATATAGCGCTGGTCAAACGTCCCAATAGGCCCAAATGCCGCATTAGCGCCATTGGCGAATCCATAGGCCTCCGCGTTATTCGACACATAGTTGATCAAGCCCGCAAGATCAACAGGAATGATATTGGCACTGCTGAAGTTCGCATAAGTCTGGACCGCTTGATTAAAACCTGCAGCCCCTGCAGACGCAGTAGCCGCCGCCCCAGAGGAAGGCGCACTAAAATTTTGGGCCTGCACAGCAGCAGTTTTTCCCAGATCAGGTAGGTTACTGAGCATGATGTATCGGCCACCGGCTCTACTTAAGAGCGATACGCCGCCAATCAAATTCTTAGCCGCAGCTATCGCTTCGTCTGAATTTGTGATCCTTCCCTGCAAAAAATCATTGCCACCCCCGTCCATCAATATTAAAGCTCGCGGGTTAAGCGCCAAATTCGCACCTACCACCGAACCTAAAATCTGATCTGTTCTGTAGCCACCAACCGCGTAGTTTGTGCCTGAAGAGTTAGAGGGATCAGTCGCTAAGCCAAGTGCTCTGCCGAGGTGCTGAGGGGCAATTTCGGCATATGCTCCCGTAGAAAAATCACCATTGCCGTCACCAACACGGTTAGTAAAACGAATTCCCAAATTACCAGTATCGAGCAGACTGTCACCAAAAATAAATAATTGATCAAAGTAAGTAGGAGTCTGGGCTGAAACTTGGGTACAACACAGCAGGCTTGCTGCGCAGAGTGCGGTCAACTTTTTCATATCGGTATCCCCTTATTATTATCTACAGCTTAGTTGATAAATTCGCCACTGCTAGCGCAGGCGAAATTAAGCTTTCAACACAGCGGTAAAAACAATAAGCAGCAAAACCCATGTTGTCAGTGATAACAATATGGGTTTATACCTATGGAATAGCCATCAAAGGAATGATCGGCCTAGGACAGCCGGATAAAATGCTCGCGGTAATATTGAAGCTCGGCAATCGAATCACGGATATCATCGAGCGCCAAATGAGCACCAGACTTCTTTAAACCCTTCATTAACTCTGGACGCCAGCGCCGCGCCAACTCTTTTACACTGCTAACGTCGAGATTGCGGTAGTGAAAAAACGCTTCTAGCTCGGGCATTTCTCTGGCCATAAAGCGCCGATCCTGACAGATACTATTGCCACACATTGGCGAAGCACCCTTCTCAACGTGTTTATCGAGAAAGGCGAGGGTTAAACGTTCGGCCTCTAGCGCAGTAATGCAGGTGTCTTGCACTCGTTTAACCAAGCCCGACTCGCCGTGCTGACGCGTATTCCACTCGTCCATCGCCGCGAGCACCTCGTCCGGCTGATGAATTGCCAACACCGGCCCCTCGGCCAACACATTGAGGTCGCTGTCGGTCACCACCGTCGCAATTTCAATGATGTGATCATTGAGGGTATCTAAACCCGTCATTTCCAGGTCAATCCAAATAAGATTTTGTGCTTTAGCCATGCGGATGCCTTTGCGGTATATAAAAACGGGAAACAAAAACACGGTAGAAACCGCGCGGAGTCAGTGGTTTACGCTGTAACAAACCAGAATTACTGTCAAAATACACGGCGTCGGACTCACCGCAGTGTCGATTATACCAGCTCATGGGTTAAGATGGCGCTTCTCCGGCGAATGACGTGTCTATGACCAAGCGAAAACTCAGCCGCCAGCAACGCTGGCGGATAGAAAAAGTTCAGGCAGAACGCACCGAGCGCGCGAGTAAACGCGACAGCCGCGCTGACCAAGCACTAAACGAGGGTGAGCTCGGCCCAGAGCAGAGCGGCCTTATTGTCAGCCACTTTGGTCAGCAGGTCGAGGTCGAGGGCGATGAAGGGCAGCGCCAGCGCTGCCATGTGCGCGCTCAGGTCGAAGGCCTGGTGACCGGTGACCGCGTTACCTGGCACGAAGGCAAGCCCACGGGTGTCGTCGTCGCCTGCAACGAGCGCCGCAGCCTACTGCAGCGCCCCGACAACCATGGCAAACTCAAGCCGGTGGCGGCCAATATCGACCACATTGTGATCGTTATCGCCCCTGAACCCCGCGCCCACGCCAACCTCATTGACCGCTACTTAGTGGCCTCTGAGGCCATCGGTATTCGCCCAATTTTACTGCTTAATAAAACTGACCTAGTTAATGAAGAGAACAGCGACTACCTAAATTCTATGCTCGCTAGGTACGAAGAGATTGGCTATCCCGTCACACGGGCGTCAACAGAATCTGAGCACGGGCTCGACGAGCTAAAAGCTACCCTACGCGAGCACATCAGCGTGTTTGTTGGTCAATCTGGGGTGGGTAAATCGTCCCTAGTTAACAGCCTGCTGCCCGGTACCGACTCCCGTATTGGCGCATTGTCTGAAGCCACCGCCAAGGGCCGACACACCACCACGACCGCGCGGCTTTACCATTTCCCTGACGGCGGCAGCCTTATCGATTCACCGGGTATCCGGGAGTTTGCGCTGTGGAACATGGATCGCGAAAAGGTATTGGCTGGCTTCATCGAATTCCGGCCATTTCTCGGTCTGTGCCGCTTTCGAGACTGCAAGCACGAACACGAACCGCGCTGCGCCCTGCTCGCCGCCGAGGCCGAGGATAAAATTCGGCCCGAGCGCATGGCCAGTTATCGACAAATTATTGCTAGCCTCACCGCAGAATAATTTGCCGCGCAATTTAACGCAGTGAGTAATATCCAATAATTACTGTCTCAATTTTACAGCGATACATTTTATGGCACCATGACGCCCGCAGTAAAACGCCTATTTACATCGCATCACCTCGGCCGCTACTGCTACAATTCATTAAAAATCAGCGAACACATTATCTATTATGAAAGACTGGCCATTACTTATTGAAGCGACCCAACTCGCGGACGCACTCCACGAGCCCAAACTGCTTATCTTAGATACCAGCAGCGCCGACAATTACGCAAAACACCATGTGCCGGGTGCGGTTCACATTGCCCCTGCCGAACTCCAGTGCGGTATCAAGCCCGCCGTGGGCAAACTGCCCTCGACAGCGCAATTACAAGCACTCTTTTCTCGCGTTGGCCTAAGCCCAGAGAAACACGTAATTGTTTATGACGATGAAGGTGGTGGCTGGGCTGGGCGTTTAATCTGGACGCTGGATGTTATTGGCCACCACAACTACTCCTATTTAAATGGCGGCCTGCAGGCCTGGCTAAATGGTGGTCACCCCAGCGAGGAAGTGGCTAATCTGCCACCGCCAAGTGAAATCGTTATCAGCATTGACAGCACCCCTATTGCCGAGATCGAAGACTTTATCAGCCTACTCGACAACAGCCAGCTGGCAATTTGGGACGCCCGTTCACCCGAAGAGTATCGCGGCGAGAAAGTCCTCGCGCAGCGCGGCGGCCACATTCCCGGCGCCGTCAATTTAGACTGGCTAGAACTCATCGACAAAGAGAACGATATGCGCCTGAAGGACCTAAGCACTCTGCAGCTGCGCTTAGATCAACTCGGCCTGAGCAGTGACAAAACCATTATTACTCATTGCCAGACCCACCACCGCTCCGGCCTCACTTACTTATTAATGAAAATCCTCGGCTACCCGCATATCAAGGGTTATCACGGCTCGTGGGGCGAGTGGGGAAATCGCGATGACACCCCTGTAGAAGTTGGCGACCAACCCCAAGGTAGCGCCCAGCAACCTTGAACACATGTTAAAAGGACTATTTTGTGAACATCGCGTTTATAATTTTGCAATACCTGCTGCCCCAGCACCTGCTATCAAGGCTTGTTGGTAAATTAGCGGAAACCCAAATTCCCTGGCTGAAAGACCTACTGATTAGCCGGTTCATTGCCCAGTACAACGTTGACATGAACGAGGCGGCGGACCCAGATTATCGCAATTATCAGAACTTCAATGCGTTTTTCACCCGCGCGCTAAAAGACGGCGCGCGGCCGATTGCCCCAGGTGCGCAGGACATTGCCTGTCCCGCAGACGGCGCCATCAGCCAACTGGGGCAAATTATTGACGGGCGCATTTTTCAGGCCAAAGGCCAAGATTACAGCTTACTGCAATTACTGGGCGGTAATCGCGAAGCGGCGGCGCTATTCGCTGGCGGCAGCTTTGCCACCGTGTATTTGTCGCCCCGCGACTATCACCGCGTGCACATGCCGCTGGCGGGTACGCTGCAGTCGATGACCTATATTCCCGGCGCACTGTTTTCTGTGAACACCACCACCGCCGAAAACGTGCAGGGCTTATTCGCCCGCAATGAACGCGCAGTGTGTTTATTTGAGACCGAGGCTGGCCCAATGGCAGTTATTTTGGTCGGCGCGCTGATCGTGGCGGGCATTGAAACCGTCTGGGACGGCCAAATAGCGCCGCCACCTAGCGGCATCAAAACAACAGACTACCGCAAAGGCGCCAGAGAAATCTTTTTAGATAAAGGCGAGGAAATGGGGCGTTTCAAACTTGGCTCTACCGCAATAGTGCTGTTTGGCAAAGACCAAGTGCAGTGGGCGGAGAAATTTGTGGCCACCACCCCAACCCGCTTAGGTGAAGTCTTGGGAACACTCTCGTCAGACGCCTGACGTCCGACGCCAGACGCACTCACACCCGCTCAAGCGGAAAGGCAATAACCTGGTCTATCCGCTCGGCTTTACACGCAATCATCACCAGCCGATCAAAGCCAATCGCGACACCAGTGCATTCTGGCAGACATGGCATGGCCTTTAACAAATAGCGGTCTATCGGAGGTAAATCTTGGCCGCTAAGGCCGCGGCGGCGATGATCATCGCCAATCCTACGCACCAGTTCATTCGCATCGCGCAATTCATCATAACCATTAGCCAATTCCATGCCCGCGAAAAACGCCTCGAAGCGACGAGCCACTGGATGGCCGTCGCCATTTACCGCAATTTTTGCCAAGGCGGCCTGCGTCTCAGGAAAATCATAAACAATACTGATTTGCGCGGGGTCTAGCGCTGGCTCGACCACCGACGACATCAACAGCTGTAACCACAGATCGCGATCATCGCTGTCAAAGCCCAGGTCGAGGTGCCGCCTCGCACAGACCTTTAATTCCGCTAAGCTCGCAGTATGCGGATTGAGATGACAATGTAGTTCAAATACCTTTTGGTAAGTCAGCAGTGCCACATCTGCGCTGCCGCTCGCCAGAGTAATGACCGCCACCACCTCATCTATCAAGGCATCGAGACTCATACCTGGGCGATACCACTCCAACATGGTGAACTCAGGATTATGACGACGCCCGCGCTCACCCCGGCGAAAGGCTTTGCAAATTTGATAAATCGGCCCACTACCCGCAGCCAATAAGCGCTTCATGGCAAATTCAGGTGAGGTTTGCAGGTACATTTGCCCCTCGCCGCTAGGCGACTGGGCAGTAATGGCTTCAATATTGGGATCAGTAACGGGTGCAGAGGCAAGCAGCGGGGTGTCTACTTCCAGCACCCCCCGCGCCGCAAAAAACTGGCGGATCTCACTAAGGAGCTGTGCGCGACGGCCCAAGGCCATAATATCGGCAGAGGGCCGCCACTCGCTCACTTAAGTCTTAACTCGGTTCTGGTATTCGCCCGTGCGGGTATCTACCTTGATTACTTCGCCTTCGCTAATAAATAAAGGCACTTTCACCACCGCACCCGTACTGAGGTGAGCGGGTTTGGTTCCGCCTTGCGCGGTATCACCTTTAACACCGGGGTCAGTTTCTACGATGGGTAATTCAACAAAATTTGGCGGCGTAACTGACAAAGGCGCGCCGTTGTAGAGCGTCACCGTACAGACATCCTGCTCTTTCAGCCACAGCGACGCGTCACCCACGGCTTTTGTGTCTGCTTGCACCTGCTCAAAGGATTCTGGATCCATAAAGTGGTAAAATTCGCCGTCGTTGTAAAGGTATTCCATACTCTGATCAACAACATCGGCACCTTCCAGTGACTCGCCGGATTTAAACGTGCGCTCCCATACTCGGCCAGAGTTAAGATTGCGCAGACGCACACGGTTAAAGGCCTGACCTTTACCGGGTTTAACAAATTCATTTTCCAGAATTGAACAGGGCTCGCCATCGAGCATAACTTTAAGCCCGTTGCGAAATTCGTTAGTAGAATAATTGGCCATGGTTCTCCTCAGCGGCTAGGTCGTAAACCGTAGATTAAAAAGGCAACAATGATACCTCTTATCACCACAATTTGGCAGACTCAAAGCTGGCAACAGCAAATGCAGCAGATGATCCGCGACCCAGAACAGCTTTTTAAGCGTTTGGGTTTAGACATTGCCGCTCGCCCAGAACTTATTGGCGCGCTCAAACAATTCCCTTTGCGGGCAACCGAAGCCTTTATCGCCAAGATGCAACCCGGCAACTGGAACGACCCCCTACTGTTACAAGTTTTACCACAAGCACAAGAAACCGAGCCGCAGCCCAACTTTATTGACGACCCGCTAGCGGAGCTCGACGCCAATCCAGCGCCAGGCTTAATTCATAAATACCGTGGTAGAGTATTACTCATCACCAGCTCCGCCTGCGCAGTGCACTGCCGCTACTGCTTTCGGCGCAACTTCCCCTACAGCGACAACAATCCCAGCCAAAAAGACTGGCAGCAGGCCCTGGATTATATTGCCGAGCATCCCGAAATCCATGAAGTTATCCTCAGCGGCGGCGATCCGCTGGCCACCAGCGACGATTATTTAGACAAACTCATTGGCCGCATTGCCAATATTCCCCATGTTGAAACACTGCGTATTCACACTCGCCTGCCGCTGGTATTACCCGCTCGCATTACCCCGGATTTAATCAAGGTACTCACCAAGCACCGCCTGCATACGGTAATGGTCATCCACTGCAACCACGCCAATGAATTGGATGACACCAGCACAGACGCCCTCAAATCACTACGTGATGCCAATATTCACTTGTTAAATCAAACCGTTTTACTTAAAGGTATCAATGATCGTGCCGAAATATTAATTAAGTTAAGCCGTCGACTGTTTGAGACAGGGGTTATGCCCTATTATTTGCATGTACTAGATAAAGTCCGCGGCGCGAGTCATTTTGATGTACCTGAATCCACCGCCCAGACACTAATGCGAGAGGTGCTGGCCAGCTTGCCAGGTTACTTAGTACCGCGCTTAGTGAGAGAAGATCCTCACGCGAGCAGTAAACGACCACTTGCGCTATTATGAATTAACGCGTAAAAACATAGACTTAATGCACATACTTAATATTTGTGCTTTGAGACTGCGGAAATTAACGGGACATGATGAAAAGTAGCTCAAGCTTAGCCTTAGTCTTACCCAAATTTAATCGCGATAGCCACAGCCAGTTCGCATTAAATGCTGGCGCAGTTAACTCATGGTTAAGTAGTTTGCCCCTCGCTAATCTTGGCGAGTCTACCCGTCAGCTGTTCCAAGCGCTGTCGGAGCTCAGTCACGTCGCCTGCAAAGCCAAAGACCGCCTAGAAATTCTTGAAAAAATTCGTCCACAGGTGCATTACGTCACCAAAGGCTTATCCCAGCACTACTTGAACAAGCCGATAATTCTACCGGAAAAAACTGAAAAAATTGTGCTGCTTGCAGACACCTTAAACACCCAGCTAGCTACCGCCTATTGTCAGGCATTTCAGGGTTTTGAGGCAGAAAGTCGCTTGCTAAAACCCAAGGAAGCCATGGGAATCTGCCTGCACCGCGCATTGACGGAGTACAGCTGTATATTATTGCGCAGTCACCAGCTCTACCGCGCCAGCCAGAATGGTTTTTGGCAAACATTGCACACCATCTACCAATGCGCGCTGAGCATGAAACTGAGCAAGATTAAGGTCAGCGACGCCACTCACGGCGATGGCGTAGTAGTGCAAGCGTATCTGCGCTCATTAATGCTCGCTTGCAGCCGCACTCACCAACTTCCCCAGCGCCATATAGAAGAAATATTCAAAGAGCTGAGCTACTGGACAGCGTTTATCGAATTGCGCGCTGATCGCCTTGAAAGCTGCGTACTTCTTTTAAACCCCAAAGAAGACGGCCAGCCCGTATACCGCGAGTTAATTCAACGGGCACCAGCACCTGGCTGGCTAGGCATAGACACCAAAGCTATTTTAAGCCAGGGTGGCGCCATGTCAGACAGTGCGCCCGCTCGCAAACCTAGCGCACCCGCCACCCTACCCAAAACGATCATCGATCACTTGGCAATCGCGTGGAGTTCAGCAACATCACGCGCAGCAGAGCGGGTCCCTTGCAATGAGCCGGTGCTTATCACCCTGGGCATGAACGCCACCCACTTTTTTGTAGCTAATCAAGTTGATTTCGAACAGTTTAAAATAGATCGCAATCAAGCGGAGTCCCGCCCCGACCCTTATTTTAAAAACGAAGGCAAAGCTAAAGACGCTTGGGGCAGCGCCGGCCTAGACACCCGTGACGTAGACAGCAATACAACAGAACACCTCGACATTGAATATGATCAAATGCCTAGCCACGTCGAGAATATCAGCTATAGCTTACCGTCGAACAACCCCAATAGCCCAACACCCGACACCCAGCATCAATTCTTACGTACTCGCCTTCTTGACACCAGCAGCGCGGGCTACCGGCTTGAGTGGCCAGAATCGGCGCAAGCGCGCATTCGTACGGGCGAGTTACTCGGCATAAAAGTTAACGATCACGAGGGCTGGCAGATTGCTGTGGTGCGCTGGCTGCGCAGCGACGATATTCATCAAATTGGCATTGAAACCATTGCCTCCGCAGCTACCCCCTACAGTGTCAGGCTGATTCATTCAGGTCTGCCAGTTCAAGACTTTCAGCGCGCCATGCTACTGCCCGGCGGGCAGCTCGCCAAAGGCCCTTTACTGCTTTTGTCTAGCGTCACGGGCTTCGCCGAAGGCCAAACCGTCGAACTACTGCGCCCCGGCCACGCAATGCGGGTAAAGCTCGATAAAAAGATCGAAAACTCCAATGCCTTCAAGCTCTTCACCTTTCAAGACATTTCTCGCGCCGCCTTTAAGGCGGAGGCACCGGACGCCGAGCCAGGAAATAAAGGAGATTTCAATCAGCTCTGGGATATATTGTAAGCCCGCAGCGATCCAGGCATCACCACGTAATGAGTCATTATGAGTAACGACACCGCTATCAATATCCTGCTGTTTTGCCTAGCGGACAATGACGCCGAACAAATCATTGCCTGCTGCCGGCGTGCTGGCCGAGTCGCCCATACCCAGAGCATTGAAACCGGCGAAAAACTCGCCGAAGTCATTGTCGAAAAGCAATGGGATGTACTTATCTTTGATGCCGAGCGCGCGCAACTTGACGTGCAACGCTGCGGCCACATTTTGCGCAAACACCAGGTCGATATTTCCCTGATTTTTATGGGTGAAGGGGACCCGTTAAATCCGCCAGATCCGGCAATCACAGACATTATCAGTAAATATGACATCCCCCAGCTCGTGGGCGCCGCGCTCCGTGAACAGCGGAGTCAAGCGCTTCGTCGCCAATTAAAACAGCGTGAAATTGACCTTAAAGAAGCGGAAGGACGCAATGAACTATTGCTTGCCGACCACCTCGACCCACTCGCTTATATCACCGACGGCATGATTATTTATGCTAACGCGCCCTTTTGCGAACATATGGGTAATGAAGATTTAGAAGGCTTTCCCATTGTTGACTTGATCACCAACAAAGACCAGGACCGCTTTAAGAATGCCCTTAAAAAGCAGCAGCTCAACAAAGATCAACAGCAGCTTGAGATTAGTTTCGCGCACAGCGACGGCCGCGAAATCAAAACACTGATTACTTGCAACAGCGCTAACTACGATGGTGAAGCCTGTATTCAACTGAGCCTCAATAATAACGACAGCAATAATCAGCTCAACGGTCTAGATCTTAGTACTCAGATGAGCAATAAGTACCGGTTTCAAGAGATATTACAGGAGTTCATTGAGAATGAGCGCAATAGTGACTCGTCCTTGATCCTGTTATCCCTCGACCGCTTTAGCAAACTGCGCCAGAGTTCGAGCCTGCTTGATGTTGAGAAAATACTCGAGGCGATCAGCGTTCATGTTCGCGAAGTAATGCCCGCCCAATTCTATGGCCGGGTTGCCGACGACATGATCGCCGCCATCTGCCACCACGTGGGCAGCGATGCGGCCTTAGAAATGGGCTTGGAACTGTGCAGAGCCATTGAAAATGACATCTTTGAAATCAAAAAGAAGTCACTGCAGTGCACCGCCAGTATTGCGATTATGCCTATAAATCACCTGACCCCACCCCGGGCGAGCGTGTTGCTTGACACCCTATTCCACGGCGCCGAAAAAATCTATCTCGCGGGTGGTAACAACGCTGAGATTTGTCATCGTGAACGTCAACAGCTCAGCACCGTAGAGGCCGCGACCTCATTAGCTAGCGAAGCCTTAAACCAAGGCCGACTCACCCTCTTATTCCAGCCTATGATTAATCTCGGCAACGCCGACGGCGACCACTACGAAGCCTCATTGGATATCAAAGACTGGGTAGAAGGCGAAGTCACCGCAGGCGAGTTATTGCGCGTCATAGAACAAGAACCCGACAACAACAAACTCGACCACTGGATTGTGGTTGAGGCGACCAAACAACTGGCCAAAGAACGCCAGACCGGCCAAGACCTAAAACTCATCATCAACCTCAGCGGCAATGTTTTTCACGACCCAGAATTTTGCTCGTGGCTAAGTGTTGCATTTAAAGCTGCGGGCCTACCGCCGTCGTCGGTGATTTTGCAGTTTAATGAAGAGAGCATTGCCAACGCTTTAAAGCCGGCGCTGAACTTCGCTCAGCAACTGCAGAAAATGGGTTCTGCACTCAGTGTTCGCAACTTCGGCCGCGCCCAAAAAGGCAATAAGTTTTTATCGCATATTCAGCCGCATTTGGTAAAACCGGGTTTTAGAAAAACCGACACCCCGAGCGATGAACAAATCAAAGATATTGTTGCGCAAGCCAAAGTGCTTAAAAGCAGAGTATTAATCCCTAATGTGGGCAGCGCCGCCACCCTTGCCATGCTTTGGCAATTGGGGCCTGACTTCATCCAAGGCAGCTACGTCAACGACCCCATGCCGAGCATGACCTACGAATTTGCCTCGTTCAACTAACACTCGCGGCAGGAGGCACTCCTGCCGCGACACTCATTAGTTGGTATGGCGGTCGCTGATGCCAAGCAAATACAAAATACCATCCAGCCCCAGGGTCGAAATCGATTGCTTGGCATTTTCTCTAACGATGGGCTTAGCCCGAAAGGCAATTCCCAACCCGGCAATACTCAGCATCGGCAAATCGTTAGCCCCGTCACCCACCGCGATAACCTGTTCTAAATTTAAACCTTCACGCTGGGCGATGTCGCGCAACAATTCCGCCTTGCGCTGGCCGTCAACAACAATACCCTCAACCTCACCGGTCACCTTGCCATCCCGAATCACCAACTCATTGGCATACACATAATCGATACCGAGCTTTTGCTGGAGATACTGGCCAAAGTAGCTAAAACCGCCAGACAATATCGCAGTCTTATAGCCTAGCTGTTTTAGGGTAGACACGAGTTTTTCGGCGCCCTCAGTAATTTTTAAGCTGGCGGCAATGCCCTCAAGCACGGACTCATCCAAACCTTTGAGCAGGGCAACTCGCGCCTTAAAACTCTCGGTAAAATCAATTTCGCCGCGCATAGCCCGCTCGGTAATCTCAGCAACCTGATCGCCAACACCCGCCGCTTTTGCTAACTCGTCAATGACCTCGGCTTCAATCAGGGTTGAATCCATATCAAAGGCCACCAAGCGCCGCGTTCGCCGGAACATATTGTCTTCTTGATAGGCAATATCAATATCCAGCTCACTCGCTAGGTGCAGTAGCTCCCGACGAAAGTCGGAGGCATCCACTAAATTGCCCCGCACCGACAACTCAACACAGGCTTTAGACTGCTGTGCGACCCCTTCTAATGGCACCCGACCAGACAAACGGTCAATACGGTCGATATTAAGCTCATAACGCGACACAATATCGGTGACACTGGCAATATGACGCCCAGTGATTTTGCGCGCCAACAGCGTCACTATGTGGCGCTGCTTGCCCTGCCCTGTCACCCATTGATTATAGCTCTCGGGGCTAACAGGTAAGAATCGCACCTGCATTTGCATTTCATGGGTGCGAAACAGGATATCTTTTAGAATACTCGCCGCTTCAGCGCTGGCGGGCACCTCTACCAACAAACCCAGCGCTAAATTATCGTGTATTACCGCTTGACCAATATCGAGGATATTCACCCCGTGGTCAGCTAGAATACCGGTAATGCTACTGGTCACCCCCGGACGATCATCTCCGGCAATATTGATCAATATGATTTCGTTCACACCACCCCCTACGGTAATCGGCGTATTGTAGCGGTTGACGGGATTCCACCCAAGTGCTGCGAGCCTTGATATACTCGCATTACCAATAAAACTTCTAATTCCGGATGGAATGATAGTAAATGCTAAAGCAGCTCCTAAAGCTCCCCTTATCTGCCAAGTGCGGATTAATTACCGCGCTCATTTGCGCGCTCGCTGGCCTAACCTTATTACTCACCAGCATGACCGCCAGCAAGCAAATACTGCTGGAAACCACCCGCATGATTGGCCAGCAGTGGACTAACCAGCTCGCCTCGCAAAGCCAGCAAGCTCTGCTACGCAACGACAAGGTCAGCTTACAAGCCATATTGCAGGACTATATTAATAGCCCGCTGATCGTCTACGGCAGTATTTCGAATGCCCGTGAAGAAGCCGTCGCAGAAGCAGGCCACTGGCGCGCAGAAAACCTCAATTACGAAGCGCAGGTCGCCGCCGATGGCCGCCTAGGCTTAGTTAAACTTTCGCTGAGCCGAGAATTAATTGGCGATGAAATTCGCGATCTCGGTAAAACCCTACTAATTTTAACCGGACTGCTTGCCTGTTTTAGCTACGCCATTGTTGCCGTCCCGCTGCGCCGCATTGAAGAAATCCTAGAGCTGGCGAGGGCCAGACTAGCGCAACCGCTGCGCAATGATGATTGCTTGTATCGCGGCAGCGACAGCCTCGGCAAGCTCCTCGAAGAGATCCACAAACCCCAAATACGCCTGAGTAAACTCGGTAAAAATCGCTTTAAAGATTATTATGTGCTGCACTGCCACTGGCAGGCCTACGATGCCTTGCACGCCCAGATGGCCCCCGACAGTTTTCGCGAACACCTGCGCACCAGCTACGCCCGAGGCGAGGCCATTGCAAGACTCTACCACGCCGATATAGTGGTACACCGGCACAATGCCATCAGCCTGCGCTTTTTTGAAGTGCCCGACACCGATCACCCGCTATTTCGCGCGCTATGCTGCGCCGAGCTATTTCAAAAGCTCGATAAAATTTTACGCAGCCGCGCCGGTATCGCCCATATTCTTGGCGAGGGCGATCATTGGGAGTGTGCATCACTGGAGTGCGCCGCCATCGATCAACTGCACGGTGCCACCGCCGAGGGCAAAGGCACCTGGCTAGATAAAAGCAGCCGGCAACACGAGCGTATAGAGGCGTGGGGCGATTTCCGTGGCAATCAGGTAATAGGCATGAAGTCGCCGTATAACGACTTGCTTGAGCGTCAGCAGACTCAGCTAAAAAAGCTGAGCCTTGAATCCTTCAAGCAAGACAGTTTACGCCAACACGAAGACCCTACAGACAGCCCTAATTAATTAGGGCTGATGGCCTCCAAGGCATCTACTTTTTGGAAACCGCGGGGCAATTTGTGGCCACGACGGCCGCGCTCACCCACATAGTGTTCGAGTTCAGCAAACTTAAGGGATAAATGGCGCTTGCCAGAAATCACCTTCAACACGTCCCGCTCACCAAAGATCGTCACTGCCGTCACATACTCTTCGCGGCTCGCTAGGCGCGCCGACGGAATCCCAATCATCTTATTGCCCTTGCCACGCGGCATGACAGGTAATTCGGCGGCAGGAAAAATCAACATCCGACCTTCCGTCGTCACCGCCACCACATAGCTATTGGTCAATTCGGCAATGGCAATCGGTGGCAGCACTTTTGCGCCGTTCGGCAAGGTTAACGCTGCTTTGCCCGCCTTATTCTTGCTCTGCAACTCGGACAATTTGGCAATAAAACCATAGCCCGCATCCGAGGCGAGCAAGTAATAGCCCTCGTCACCGCCCATCATCATGCCAGTAAAGCTCACTCCGGAAGGCGGATTAATTCGACCGGTTAACGGCTCACCCTGGCCCCGCGCCGACGGCAGGGTATGCGCCGCTACGGTATAACTGCGTCCAGTACTGTCGAGAATAATCACCGGCTGATTACTGCGGCCCCGCGCAACCAAGTTATAGCGGTCGCCAGATTTATAACTCAAACTCACTGGGTCAATATCATGGCCTTTACCGGCGCGGATCCAGCCCATTTCCGACAGAACCACGGTAACGGGTTCGGCAGAGACAATATCTTCCTCCAAGAAGGCCTTAGCCTCTGCACGCACCACCAATGGTGAGCGGCGGTCGTCGCCAAACTCCTCGGCGACCGCCAGCAATTCTTTGCGAACTAGGGTTTTCATACGCCGAGACGAGCCTAGGGTTTGCTCTAGCGAATCGCGTTCCTTCGCTAACTCTTCTTGTTCGCCGCGAATTTTCATCTCTTCAAGCTTAGCTAACTGCCGCAATTTTAATTCTAAAACCGCTTCAGCCTGAGTATCCGTCAAATCAAAGCGCGCCATCAATACGGGCTTGGGCTGCTCCTCTTCGCGAATAATGGCGATAACCTCGTCAATATTCAAAAAGGCAATTAATAAGGCGTCGAGAATATGTAAGCGCTTAAGCACTTTGTCCAAGCGGAATTCAAGGCGACGGCGCGTAGTGTTGGTTCGAATTTCTAGCCATTCGCTAAGAATTTTATCCAGGCTTTTCACCTGAGGGCGACCGTCAAGGCCGATCATATTCATATTGACCCGGTAACTGCGCTCTAGGTCGGTAGTGGCAAACAAGTGATTCATTACCGCTTGCGCATCAACCCTATTGGAACGGGGTATAACCACTAATCGCGTGGGATTCTCATGGTCAGACTCATCGCGTAAATCCACCACCATCGGCAGCTTTTTGGCCTGCATCTGCGCGGCAATTTGCTCTAGTACTTTGGAACCTGAAGTCTGATGCGGCAGCGAGGTAATAACAATATCGTCACCCTCTTCCTGCCACAGCGCGCGCATGCGCAGCGAGCCACGGCCGGTTTCATACATTTTACGCAAGTCTTCCGGCGGTGTAATAATTTCAGCATCAGTCGGAAAATCAGGGCCTTTAACATGCTCACACAGTTCGGCTACCGAGGCATTGGGCGCATCTAACAAATGTATACAGGCGCTGACTACTTCCCGCAAATTATGGGGCGGAATATCAGTGGCCATGCCCACCGCGATACCGGTGGTGCCATTGAGCAGTATATTCGGCACCCGCGCCGGCATGGTCGACGGCTCATCCATCGCGCCGTCAAAATTTGGCACCCAATCAACCGTGCCCTGACCCAGCTCACTCAATAGCACTTCAGCGTATTTGGTGAGTTTAGACTCGGTATAACGCATTGCCGCGAATGACTTTGGGTCGTCGGGGGAACCCCAGTTACCCTGACCGTCAATAAGCGGGTAACGGTAGGAGAAGTCCTGGGACATCAACACCATCGCCTCGTAGACCGCGCTGTCACCGTGGGGGTGGAATTTACCAATGACGTCACCGACGGTGCGCGCCGACTTTTTATACTTAGCGTTGGCTTTGAGCCCCAGCTCGCTCATGGCGTAGACAATCCGCCGCTGCACTGGCTTTAAGCCATCGGCAATATTTGGCAGGGCGCGATCGAGAATAACGTACATCGAGTAGTCCAAGTAGGCTTTCTCGGTGTAGGTCTTTAATGGCATTTGTTCGACGCCGTCAGCGCCAATCACGATAGTTTCCGACATACAGTGTTATTTAATCCTTAAACAATGATTCTAGAGTCTAATCACAGCAAACAGACGTAAACCCATTCTTGTGCTCAGACCCTAATTTAATACAACGCATCGATACGGCAGCAATGCGGGCTAGTGAACATTCACTGTCGTACGGGTAATTACGAAGGGTTAAATCCGCCCAGCCCCCTATACTTGATTACAAGTTGACCAAAGGAGAACTGAAATGGCCGCCCCAAAAGTTGTTAGACTAGCAGAATATCGTCAAAATACGCAGCAGATGCATATCGACGACATTAGCGCCCAGGCATTTCTGTTCCTACAAGAGCAAGCCCAGGAACACGACCTACCAATGCGTGTTTTACTCCGCGAGCATTTACTCGGCCTCGCCTGCGTCGTCAAAGCAGTTGAAGGTCTAGATGAAGCGCAAAACTGGCTCGCCTTAATCAGTGATGAAATCAATCACGGTGGCTCAATCGAAATCCAGTAAGTACCTCAATGTGCGGTGATTTTCTGTTCACCGCAGCGCTCACACCGGTATACCGTCACTAACTTACCCTGCTTTACATCAAACTGCTTAGCCTTATCTACCCGCCATTTATGATGCCCCTCACGGCATAAGCTGCTCACTGCCTTGCGCCCCGATGGGCGACGTTTAAACGAGATGACCTCGCCCATAGCGTTTCTCCATTATATTCAACCCGGCAAAGCTACCACTGGGCGAATTTCACGATTACTATACGCGGCTTAAGATTGCGGTGCGATATCCAATCGCGACGAGGAGGCAAGATGGAAATCAGCAAAAATAAAGTGGTGTCGTTTCACTACGAACTTCGCGATAGTCAGGGCACGGTATTAGAAAACAATTTTAACGATACCCCGTCGCTGTATATGCACGGCGCCGACAATATCATCAGCGGCTTAGAAGCGGCCATGGCGGGTCACAAAGTGGGCGAGGAGTTTGAGGTAACCCTCGCACCTGAAGACGCCTACGGCCACGTAGAGCCCAACAAACAAGAGCGTATTCCTGCTAAATACCTCAAGCACGAAGGCAAAATGAAGCCCGGCCAAGCGATTAGCTTCAATACCGACAAGGGCATGCGCCAAGCGACCGTGGTTAAAGTTGGCAAATTTGCGGTCGATATTGATCTCAATCACCCACTTGCGGGCCAGACCTTAAGCTTTAAAGTGCTAATCAAGGACATTCGCGACGCCACTGACGAAGAAATTCGTCACCGTCACGCCCACGGCGAAGGCGGACATCAGCACTAAAGGCCAAATTCACCTTAGCGCCACTGGGCCACCGCCTTGCGAATAAAATCCATGACGGTGGCCCGGTTTTGCATGCCTGCGTGCGGATGGTTAAAGGTTTCAATATGACCACCATCGTAACTGAGCAGCTGGCGCGGCGGTGCCGCCGCAGCGTATAGCGCCACCGCATTTGCATATGGCACAACGGGATCGCTGCGGCCATGAATCAACAACAGCGGCAGCGGCGCAATCTCAGCAACTTCGGCAATCAAATCCTGGCCCTTGGGCATCGCCCACGCGACCGGATATTGAAAAGGCCACGTCACGTAATTAACGGCTGCCACGGTCTTGGCAATAGCGCTATAACCAGTAAATCCTGCGTCTAAAATCACCCCTGCTAAATTAACAAATTCGCTGCGATGACGCGCCACAACGACGCCCGCCAAACTCGCGCCCAGGCTTTGACCTAAGACAAGAATCGGCGTTTCTTGTAGCGGAGGCTGATCTTGTAACCATACCAAACTCGCAAGAATATCCTCTTGCGCCGACGCGACACTTGGTCGGCCTAATGAGCCACCATAACCACGGTAATCAATGAGCAGTACATTGACCCCCTGCGCGGGCAGCCAATACACACTGGCCAAATGAGTACTGATATTTTCAGCATTGCCGTGGGCAAATAGCAGTGTTGCCGTGGCCTCGCCCACTGCGGGCAGCCACCAGCCATGCAGCGTAGCGCTGCCATCGACCGTGATCTGCACATCGCTATAGTTCAAGCCAACATCGGCGGGGGTCCGCAACAATTGCTGCTGCGGGAAAAACAGCAGGCCTTCACAAGCACTAAGCTGAAAGCATAACAGCAGCAAAACAACGGGCTTGCGCCAGCATAAAGCCACAGCCACCATCCGACTAAAGCTCAAAAATAATAGCGCCATTGCAACTCTATTCCCGTCGACTCGCCCCAGGGTTGATGACGGTAGGCCACCGAACCGCGCAGGGCATACGCGCTCGACAAGGCCCAATTACTGCTGACGCTAACGCTGCGACGCTCGCCGTCACCGCCAAAATCACTGTAGCGAAAGCTCAGCTCCGTCGCCAGCACAGCGCCCTGCCACAACTGTCCCAACGCGACGTGTGGCGCGAGACGTAAATGCTGCTTCGCATCACCGTTATACTCCAAGCGCAGCCCCGGCAGCACATACGCCACGCCACCCAACACGTCGGCACTATAGCCCGCTCCGCCGCTAATACGGCTAACCAAACTCTGTTCAGGCGCGTCGTCTAAGCGCTCTAGCCCGGCGTCGACCTGCCAACTCAGCGGCGAAAAAAAGCCATTGCGCGGCGCCAATGAACGAATCGCCACAGGGTCAAAGCGTTGCAATTGAATATTATCATCGCCCGCGTCACGGCCTTCCTGCCAGCGCACTTCTACACGCCCCATGCTCAAGCTTGCACCCGCGGGATATCCGGCAGCGGAATCTAAAGCATCGTGATAACTAATCCGCCACTCAGCGGTACTGTACTGACGGTCATCACGGGAACCCACATTCAATGCAAATAAGGATGTCGGGTGCCCCTGATCCGGCTTGGCCGGTGATGGCGCTTGTGGCCACTCGGCCCGGTCGTGACCCTGCACTTCACGCAGCAGCGCCAGACTACGCGCAGCCCCCGCGCTGCTGCGCTGCGCGCGATTATCGCTGTAGCGCAAATAGCGGTAAGCAGTCATCGCCATGGCTTGGCGCTCTCGGCCGGAATAGCGAGCAAATTCTGCGCTTGCAAGGGCATCATCGCTTCTCGCCAATGCCTTTACTAACTCCCGCTGTTCACCATTAAAGTCCGCCAGCAATAATTCAAGCTCAACCCGCTTCGACGCACGATATTCCGGCTCCTCCGCCAAACCAGCATCGATAACCTCCCGCACGGTATCGATGGGCATTGCCGCGCGGGTAAAGCGGGAGGTCAAATCCACGTCCGGCAGCGCCACTTCCAGTAGCTCTAGCAGTCGGAAGGAACAGTTTTCGTCAAAGTAATAATAATCAAAATTAATCTCCCGCAATTCCCAAGTATGCGCCAGCAAAGTATCAATTTGTTCGGCGCTCAAGCGCAGGGGGTAGGCCCACATATCGCGGTTTTCTAGACGGCTATACTCCTGAATTTTTTCATAATAAAGCTGCATACTGAATAGCCCAGGATATCCCCCCACGATGCCCCGATACGCATATAACAAACCGTTTTCGCCAGTGGGAATATTCGCTGCAAAATTCAGCGCGTAAGATAAAAAAGCGCTCTCGCTGCGCTCACCCGCCGGGTCGAGCCGTAAAAAGGTATGGCCATACATTGACGAGGGGCTGTTTAAATAACTCGCAGCCAGCACCAAAACCACTCGATTTATATCAGTTTGCGTTCGCCACTGTTGATACTCGTCACAGCGCGCCAACAAGGTTGGTGGCAATACACCCCGCTGCCGCAGCCATTGGTAACGAGCGGGAAAACGGCAGGCCGTTGACTCAGGGTCCTGCGCAAAAGCAGCTAATGTTGCAACAAGTTCGGCAGTCCGATTACTTGGACCGTCTTTAGCAAGAAAAAACCGGGGGTCATCAATATAGCTGTGTTTATTTTCGCCCCGGGGAATATGCAGCAAAGCTCGCCATGAATTACTCTGTGCCAGCGCGCTTACGTCTACGCCCTGGCGATTAGCATCTAAGGCGAAGGCGGGAACGCAGAATACAAACCCCATCATTGCAGCGAGTAAACGCGTCATAAAATTCCTTGTATAAAAAAACGGCCCCGAGGGACCGTTATCGCACTGATAAAAAGAAAATTTAGGCAGCGTATTTCGCTAAGCGCTGATCACTTTTCATAATTTGAAACATGGACGCCACCACCGCATCGGCGTTGACATCACCCTGTGGGAACAGACTGTCAAAGTGCTGGTGCATTGCCGCCTTAAATACCGGGCGATCTTCTGCACTAATACCCAGTGACACAGCAACAGCCGTTAATGCTTCGCCATCGCCACGGGCAACGTCTTCAGAGAACTCGTCCATGATGGCGCCGACATTGATCATTTTCTTGCCGCCGTAGGTCAAGGTGCCGTCTGCTGAACAACCGTTGGTGCCCAAAGTCATGCCAAAGGTGTTATTACCAGACGTGCCATTGGTGATTGACGCAACCAAATGCGAAGGCAATCCAGATTGGCCGGCAAACAGCATATTGCCCCAACCACAATTCGGTCCACCCGGTGCAACCGCGAACGAAGCGCTAGAAAAAGCCATCACAGCCGAGGCCAATAGTAATTTTTTCATTCAAAATCCCCTTTGTTGTTTTATACATTTTTAACCGCACCCGAAGATTACCACAGCGGGCCATACTGTCTACGGCAAATTTAGTGCGCCAAATAGCAAGTAACGTAAATATCGAGACAAAAAAAACCCCGCAGTGCGGGGTTTAGCTCAAGCAAGAAAGCAGCGCTTATTCAGCGGCAGGCTCACCTTGCTCTTCAGTTGCCGCTTCCGCTGCAACTTCTTTAATGGACAGCTTGATACGGCCACGGGCGTCAACGTCTAGGACCTTAACCTGTACGTCTTGGCCTTCGGTCAGGTAGTCGCTAACGTTCTCGACACGCTCATCAGAAATCTGTGAGATGTGTACCAGACCGTCTTTACCCGGCAGAATCGTAACAAAGGCACCAAAATCAACGATACGCGCCACTTTACCGGTGTAAATTGCACCGACTTCAGCTTCAGCAGTGATCGCCAGAATACGGTTAACTGCATCGTCACGTGAGGCAGCATCAGAACCGTAAACGCGGACAGTACCGTCATCTTCGATATCGATCTGCGCACCGGTCTCTTCGCACATTGCACGAATAGTGGCGCCGCCTTTACCGATGATGTCACGAATCTTATCAGAGTCGACTTTCATTACGTGCATACTTGGCGCGTTGTCTGACACATCGCTGCGCGAGCTAGCCAAGATTTGGTTCATCTGACCAAGAATCAACAAACGAGCCTGCTGAGCCTGCTCCAGAGCGACTTCCATGATCTTCTGGGTAATACCCTCGATCTTGATGTCCATCTGCAGTGCAGTTACGCCGTCGGCGGTACCAGCAACTTTAAAGTCCATGTCGCCAAGGTGATCTTCGTCGCCCAGGATGTCGGTCAGAACAGCGAAGCGCTCGCCTTCTTTAACCAAACCCATCGCGATACCAGCAACAGGCGCCTTCAGCGGAACACCGGCATCCATCAAAGACAAGCTGCCAACACAGACCGAAGCCATGGAGCTTGAACCGTTAGATTCAGTAATCTCTGATACAACGCGAATGGTGTACGGGAATTCTTCAACGCTCGGCAATACTGCTTCTAAGCTGCGACGTGCCAAACGGCCGTGACCGATTTCACGACGACCTGTGCTGCCCATACGACCACACTCGCCTACTGAGTAGGGAGGGAAGTTATAGTGCAATAGGAAGTGGTCTTTAAACTCGCCCTGCAATGCGTCAACAAACTGGCCGTCGCGAGACGTGCCCAATGTTGCCACACCAATCGCCTGAGTTTCACCGCGAGTAAACAATGCAGAACCGTGAGCTTTGCCCAATACGCCAACTTCAACATTAATTGGACGTACAGTGCGGCCGTCACGGCCATCAATACGCGGCTCGCCATTAAGAATACGCTGACGAACAATTTGCTTTTCCAGCTTGGCAAAAACACCTTTCACATCATCGGCGCTGTACTGGGCGTTTTCAACAGTTGCTAATGCAGCGATCGCCTCATTGCGCAATTCGCTAACTTTGGCGTAACGTAACATCTTGTCAGTAATGCGGTAGGCATCGCCCAAACCGGCTTTAAAGCCTTCGGCAACGGCGCCCAGTAAAGCAGTATTTTCCGCTTCTGGCTGCCAATCCCAAGAGGGTTTGCCCGCGTCCGCTGCAAGCTCTTTAATGGCTTGGATAACCGCTTGCATTTCTTGGTGAGCGTAAAGCACGCCGCCGAGCATTTGATCTTCGGTCAGCTGCTTAGCTTCTGACTCAACCATTAATACGGCGTCTTGAGTACCAGCAACAACCATGTCCAGCATGCTGGTTTTCAGCTGTTCAAACGTCGGGTTAAGGATATAACCGTCTTCGGCAGTGAAACCGACACGGGCTGCACCAACTGGGCCAGCGAACGGCGCGCCAGAAATAGCCAGCGCTGCAGAAGTACCGATCAGCGCTGCGATATCTGGATCGTTTACTTTGTCTGCAGACATTACCGTACAGATAACCTGAACTTCGTTCTGGAAACCCTTGGGAAACAGTGGACGAATCGGACGGTCGATCAAACGTGACGTCAGCGTCTCTTTTTCAGAGGGACGCGCTTCGCGCTTAAAGAAACCACCGGGGATTTTACCCACGGCGTAGGTGCGCTCTTGGTAGTGCACAGACAACGGAAAGAAATCCTGACCCGGCTTGGCAGATTTTGCTGCAACCACAGTACACAGAACTTGAGTTTGATCGATAGTAACCAATACCGCACCGCTAGCCTGTCTGGCTATACGACCGGTTTCCAGAGTGACAGTTTGACCGCCCCACTGGAATGTTTTAGTAACGGGATTCACGGAGTAATTCCTCCCAAAATAAGGATGATAAAAGTAATAAGGGGGCCTCTAAGGCCCCCTCACTTATTCTTCTTAGCGACGCAGACCTAAACGCTTGATCAGCTTGCTGTAACGCTCTTGGTTTTTACGCTTGAGGTAATCCAGCAATTTACGACGCTGGTTAACCATACGGATCAAACCACGACGTGAGTGGTGATCTTTTTTGTGGCCTTCGAAGTGACCTTGTAGCTTGTTAATATTGACGGTCAGCAGTGCAACTTGCACTTCTGGTGAACCAGTATCGCCTTCGGCGGTTTGGTAGTCTTTAACAACTTCAGCTTTCTCGACAGCAGATAATGCCATTTTTACATTCCTTAAGTACGAATATGCGTTTATCAATCGAGCCTGACCGCGCATATTTACAGTCAGGTTCGGAAGCCCAGAATCAACTCAAAGCTTCATTTTTCCTATTACACGAGCTATTTTTGTGTCAGCTTCGCAAAATCAGCCGCGCATTATCCCATAGTTGAAAGCAAACGACGAGGCGTAACTCGCCCATCGTCTAAAATTTCACCAATTCCCATGAATTCGCCCTCATTACTGCTTAGCACGACCATGCCTTCGGTAGGCGCACCAGACACCTGAACCGCCTGCCCCTGGCGCAAATAATAGGCAGCGGTATCGCCAAGAGTGAGGGTATTCATATGCCCAAGCGCATCACTAATGGGTAACAATAAGGCGTCTAGACCCTCAAAATCCCCAGCATCACGCAGTGCTTGAATGGCTTCAGT
>TARA_R110000772_G_C13310268_1_pt1 | contig 40372 bp, 112 predicted proteins | sample TARA_R110000772 | Tara Oceans TARA_R110000772 (sample SAMEA4397948) | marine metagenome | biome: Polar Biome; feature: [SRF] surface water layer (ENVO:00010504); material: water (ENVO:00002006), including particulate matter (ENVO:01000060) such as... | depth 5 m | reverse complement strand
TAGACTTAAAAGAAATTGATAATTTAATAAAGATATGAATACAATAACTCGATTATTCAAAGATTACAAAAATTCAATCAATTGGTTGCAATTTTTTATACTCTATGTATTATTCACTGCCGTACATTTATATGATGGGTTTACTTTTAATAGATTTTTAGGTATGAGTTCTTTCTTTATAGTTTTATCATTAATAGTTTGGGGATATCATTATAGTTTAAGGAGATATAATTAATAAACTTGATAAATAAAATATGAACGCAGAAATAGGATATAAAGATAAAGATACCCTTGTAATAGATTGGGGTAAGGATGGTACTGGTTTCGGTCAACTAATCTTTAAACATAAAGAGGGTTGTAAAATAGAAGTGGATGCAGAATGTATGGATATAAACCACATTATAGAAACAATACTAGCCTTAAAGGATGAAACATATTTGAAATGGCAAGCACTAGAGCTTATACCAGATTCAGTACCTTTTCTGGTGGGTCTTGAAATGTCTAATAGCTTTGAAGATATGGCTACATATCTACTATCTTTGGATGAAGTACCAAATGATATTGATACCACTATTTTTCCAATCATTCATGGAATCATTAAAGGTGGTGGTAGTGTTGAAACAATCGACCTATATGATAAATATAAAAAATATCTTGACGAAAATTTAAATCAAATAAGGGGTATTAATATGTTTGAAATAGATAAAGAAACAGTATTTCTTTCAACATTTATTAATAATTGGATAAATAAAAAAGAAGATGGATAAATTAATAGATAAATTAATATTAGTGCATTATATTGATGTGGGGAATATGGATAATGATATGCTCTCAGAATTTATAGAAGAAGTAACCAATAAACTTACCTTTGAAGAAGAAGAAATGGTATTCCCATATTTTATACCAATTAGAGGGGAAAGTAGGGTTGAATGTATTAACCCTAAACTGGTTAGCGAAGAAGATTATTCTCATGCTAAAGAGGTGTTAGATAATACCCAAGAAGCCCTAAAAGCGTTTTTAAATGAAAAAAATAAATAACAATGTGGAAAGCACTAATTAATTTAGTAAATAAATGGGCTTATAGATGTGAGCATGATTGGACAACCCTAGGGTTACACCAAACATATCGTTCAGACGATACAGAGGGTTTACCCATTAGTTCAACCGAAACATTTGTTTGTACAAAATGTATGAAATCAAAAAAAATAACAAAATAATATGGAAAGCTTATTAAAAAAATCAAGAGGAATTGGAGCATGTGACTTCTGTGGAAGTCCAGAACATATATTTACAAAAACAACATGCCCACAATATATGTCACAACACCCAAAAGTAGACCCATCAGTGGTTAATGGTAAAACATACCCAATGTGGGGACAATTTGTGGAGAAAAGTGACCAGTTTGTCGGTGGAACACTGGAAGACTTCGGTGATGGAATGGATAGAAGATTGGGTATGGAGAATACACAAACTAAGATTACTTCTATAAAGCTTAAACCCAATGGCGATGACTCTGCATACTTTCAAGTAGAAGGTGAAGACTTCTCTTGTGGATTCGATGTACAGTATGGTGGTATCGCAGGTGGTGAAGAAGGATGGATAACATTTAGTGGGTATATGGGACATAAATGGAGAATGAAAACATCAGAATAATATGAAAGAATTAGACCTAGACTTAATGGAAAAATGGGAAGGATTAGGAATACTACCCAGGTCACTTAGAATTAGAGATAAATCTAGGTATGCAAAACAAATCGAAAAATTCTTCGAGGATTTGAATAATGATTCCTCATTGGATTTTACAACACCTATTGATTTATGGTTTTCACGAATGATTGGTAATGTAATACATGGTATTATCGAAGGTGGTGGTAAGTTCAACGGAACTCATATCATGGCAAATAAATTGTGTACAGAATTAAGAGATTTTATCATAGAAGACATAGAAGTACTAGAAAAATATGAGGATGAAACTCGTTACGATATAAAAGAAGAACTAATCTATATCTTCGTAGAAGAATGGATACTAGATAACCCAAAACAAACAAATGAATAAACTAATACATATCTCAGTAAGTGACTACATAGACCTAGGTGGTGAACTAAAAGTAGGACAAAAAATATTCACTGGTACTGATTTAGAAGGTTGGTCACATAAATATACCTTTCAAGAATTAACCCATAAAGGTATGAAAGTAGTGGGAACTGATACATTCATTGGTACTGGTTGGACATATGTTGAAACAGTTATTTCACTATCTACTGGTGACTTAGATGATGACCAACAAGAAGAATTACTGGAAACACTAAACCAAAATGTAATCAAAAACTATGCAAGGTGGACTCTAAATATGATACCAGAAGAAGATGTCATGACTGAAGATGATTGTGAATGTGATGATTATTCATTAGATGATTATGATACCCACGAAATGATTGAACACCTAGCAGATAACGGATATGATATAATCCAATTATTAATGATTCAAAACGATATCGTTACACAAACACTAATAAAAGAATTTATTAATAACTTTAATAGAATACCTAAAGAAGAATTACAAAAATTAATCGATAAATATAAATAATTATGGGAAGCACACATGACCCTAATCTAAAATTAGGAATTAAATTCAACGGAGTGGATGCAGCAGATATTCATCCAGATACTCTAAAAGAAATTATCCAATCAGATGAAACTGGTATAATAAAAGCAACATTTCAATCTAAAATGGATGAGTTTGAAGAAGAAACTGTAAGAGGTAGAGATGACTATGCAAAAGCCTACGGAAGACCAGACCTAAAAGAATTACCATTTATGAGTAGTGAGAATGATGGGTACTTATACCTTGATGGTCACGCACCTAACTGTAGTGGTCCAGATAATTCATATGTTGGTGGATGTTGGTGTAAATGGATAAAAAGTAACGCTAACGGTGGACCTATGTGGGTCGGGGGACCAGATATGGATGACTTCGATATGTAAAAATAAACAACTATGAAAAAAAAACACTTTAAATTATTAATTGCACCAAACATTATCTCTAATAAAGGGGTAATCATTACTGTCGAAAATGATAGAAAAAGAGGCAATGGAGATTGGTTCGATATAAGAGAACAAGAAATCATTGTTGATAATGAAGATTCCTCTAGCGTATACTACGTGGTAGGAATCGAAGCAATGAAAGAAATAAGAGAAAAAGGCGAACCATTAGAATTACTAGTGGAATACCGATACACAATAAATAAAACCGAAGAATGATACCACAACTATTAATACTATTCTTTATGACTATTGGACTAACAACCAATATCCTAAAGCATGGCGAAAAGAAAAATCAAGAATATAACGGATGGGCATACCTAATAGGTGCTGCCATAAACATAGTAATCCTCTATTATGGTGGATTCTGGACAGTAATGGGTTAATGATATTATTATCATTTGTAAAACTAAAAGAATAAACAACCATGAAAGATACATATAAATTAAAAACATACATAATAGCCGACCAAATAGCCGACCTAATATTAATGGATAACCAAGATGGTAACTACCAATTAATAAGTGGTGTCCTTTTAGGTCAATTAAATAGTAGTATCTTCTTCACTAAAAAGGAATATGAAGAATTGAAAAATCAAGCAATACTTGATTCCAATACGGGTAGAAGAATTAAAACTGAAGACCTAAAACTAAAGAAGGTAATAATAACAATTCAAAACTAAAGATTATGAAACTAAACGAAGAACAAAAAGAAAAACTGTTTAAACAACTAAAGACACCTTATTTTGATGATATGACACCAGAAGATGTGGTAGTGGTGGTGGAAGAATTCTTAGCCGATATCGAAACTCCGTTTAATATAAAGCCAGTATCCCAAGAAGATGTGGATAAAGCAATCGCCAAAGCTAAAGGGGGAACTAAAAAATTCCTTCAAGGTATTATAGATAAAATAGATGGATAAAATTACATACTAGGGTCTATAAAAAAAGAAAAACCATTAATACTGATAAGAATGTCCATAGTATGATAAATGCACAACCCATTAATAGGTTTTTTAAAAAATAAATTAATCGTTTCATACTAATAAATATCAAAAAACTATGAAAACTAGAGAAATAAAAAAAACCACATCAGAAATACTTGATGCACTATGTAATCGAAATGGATTCGATGACTGGTGGTATAATCTGGATGATGATATAGAACAAGAAATAGAACAAGAAATATTCAACATCATTAAAAGACGAGTTGAAAAAGGTCAAAAAGGGATATGGATAACACACCCAAATAAAAAACCAATCCTCGTAAGTCGTAAACCACTATCTGCATTACAACTACATAGAAAATTGCAAGAAATGGCAGACGATATGGGACTAGAAGATAATATGGATTCTATAGATATAACAGATGCAAACCCATCAGAGAGATTTACCGATGGAATCATTAAAATAATTTACCCATATATGATAACTGAAGATAGTATTAACTTTATAATCGAAGGAATAGTTGTCCAAGGCGTATCCGAAGAAATACTAATAAATAAACTATGAAAATAGGAAAAGTAATAACACTAACAGAACCAATTAATGATTATGAATTAATCATTAATAATAAGGATATGTGGGAATCATATTATCCATATATTAAAGAAAATCCAAACTTCGGTGTGGTAACACTAAAAGAGAATTGCTCAATACGTAACACCCACTTCATTAGAGGGGGTACTTGGTGCTTCGAAATAGATGAAAGTACAACCCTAGTAGCTCTTAAATGCTTATCAACCGACATGCTAATAGAAGGTGGTGAAGAAATTGATAAGTTCTGTGTGAGCTTCGGAAATACAATCTCTCAAGTGGATTTAAACTTATCACTATTAGAATATAATGAACTAATAAACATTAAACAATTCGATAAAATAGGATTTAGTGTGCATGTGCTATTAAAGAATGGAAAACTTAATTATGCAAATTGGGAATATATTAAAACATTCTCAGACCTAACACAAACTAAACATATCGTATTACCAGTATAATTATGAAAGTCAAAATTAAAGAAATTGACCCAACGGGAACTATATTGAATGAAAAAGAATTCACACTCCCATTGGTTAAAAAACCAAAGGTCGAATATAGAACCACAACCATAGATGGAATAGATGTACCCATGAGGTATGAACCCATGAGAAAGGTAAGGTATTTACTAGAAATAAACGATTATAAATATTGGTTTAGAAGTAATGGCGAATTAGACCCACATCATAATAATCCAGAGGATTTTAATAAATAAAAATCATGAATAAACCAGAAGTATTAGAAATAAGGAAAATCCCATCGGGAGCTGTGGCTCACATCAAAAGAACAGACGGTACTGAAGTATGGAGAATAAGAACATTTAACCCACACCAAATGTACCCACAAGAATTCATCGTGGATTATAACCTAAGTAACTTTAAAGACTTGGGTGACTTTTATGCTTGTGCAAAAAAGATATTTAACTATAAAAACTGGGATAATGATTAAAATTAGACACATAGATGAAAGCCTAGTAGTGAAATCAACAACTAAAATCATTGGTCGTAAGGATATTAGTATCATATTCCCAGGTGGAAAAGAAGAAACACTACACGTGGAAGCAATAGCAGACCTAAAGAATATTAAACCAGAACATCACGAAATCTTTATAAAAGCATTTCAAAAACAATATGGATAAAAGAGAACTAACAAGAGAAGAAAGATGGGAATGGCTAAAAAAAACCACTTGGGGTAAAGGTCAAATCCCTTGGGATAGAATGGTATTGCCTCACCACGAATGGATGGATGCGGTTTGGATTAGTGACTCTTATGACCCAGAGACTTTTGAAAAATTAAACGATATGGGTTTTGTATGTGTGCCAAGATATGAAGAAGACCTAACTCAAGAAATGTTAGAACACTTAAACTTGATGAAACAATATAGAGAAGAACATAAAATAGAAACTATGAAAAAAGCATTGAAATGGTGGAAAAGCCTTCCACTACAAGATATATATGAATCCAAAAACGGATGGGCAAACCTGGTGATGAAGTATTACCCAGAAAAAACAGACTGTCAAGATGTGACAAATGAAGAAGTTCAACACATGTACAAACACGAATATACACCATGAAAGCAAAAATATCAAAATGGGGGTTTATACAAATAATCCCAGAAAACGACCAAGACCAATATATCCTAATTAAATGGAAAGAAGATAATACCACCGATGAATTAAGAGGTAGTAAGATTACCATTATAGATAATATAGAATAAATGAGTAGAGTTATAAAGCCATATATAAAAAAAACAGACCTAGAACCTGGATACATATACGCACATATCCCAGTGGTAGAAGCAACTATGATTAATGGGGAAATAGTCTGGTATAAAAATAAATGGAAGAACTTCTTACTAAAGATTAAATTCTTCTTCGTTAAACCTAAGTACTATAAACTAATGAAGAAATATAAAAATAAACCAATTAACCCTAAGTTCTATGGAACTGTAAATGTAGATGAATTATGAAAATACTCCTTGAAGATGTTAATCCAGATATTAAAAAACTAATAATACTAAATCACATATGAGTAAACTAGAAATACTAAAAAAAACATGTGAAGATAATGGACTACCATTATCATACCTGGCTCATAAGTCTTTCCTAACTACAGAACTATGTAAAAGCTTCCACCCAACAGTGGATATGTTGGATGACTTATATTGTGCACTTGTGGGTGGAGTAATATGTAATATAGGTAAAGGAAGAACCCCTATGTATATGGAAGGTATTGGTCCAACCCCAGAAGAAAGACATACCATGGAACGATATGAGATGCTTAGAAACGAAATAACCTATATGCTGGGAGAACACGCATATCCATATGAGAAATGGCTAAAGAAGAATCCAGAATCTGATAAATGGGTGGAACTAATAGAACTGGCTAATAAAGATGATGAAGCCTTTAAAGATAACCCAGAAAAATGGCTGCTAGAACTTAGAAAGAATTGTAAACCAGCAAAATTATGGTAAAAAAACTATCTAAACCCCAAAGGGTATCACAAGATGACGTACCTAAGTATATTAGACTAGGACATACAGAAATGAGACTCAATGGTGATACATACTATAGAGACGCTGGAAATTGGTCCGTGGAATATAGACTAGTGGATGATGAATTGGTCTCTTGGTTCTCATACATGAAACATCTCCATAGAAAACCTCTGGTGGAAATTACCAAAGAAGAATATGAAAAAGCCAACGATGGATATCTTAATCGAAAATATGATTCACAAGGTGGATTCTACTTTTACTAAATATATGACCGATGAGAAAACCTAATGGATATTGGAAAAATAAAATAAGATGTTTCGAAGAAGCACAAAAATATAAAAATAGAACTAGATGGGCATTAGGACATCAAACTTCTTACCAAGCAGCTAGAAGATACGGTTGGTTAGAATTTTGCTCTAAAGGATTAAAACATGATGTTGACCCTAATAGAAAACCTAGAGGATATTGGACTAAAGAAAATGTACATAAAGAAGCCAAAAAGTATTTAAAACTAAGCCATTGGGAAGATAATTCATCTGGGTCATATAATAGAGCATGTACAATGGGTTGGCTTGAAGATGTTACTTCTCATATGGAAAAACCCAATAAGATTAAAAAAGAAATCTGCTTCTCTCATGCTAGAGGTTGTAAATCTAAAGGAGAATTTAGAGAGAATAATAAAACCTTTTATAGTAAAGCATTAAATAAAGGTTGGTATGATACCCTTTGTGAATTAAATGGATGGGAATATACACCTCATGTGCCTTGGACTAAACATATGATATTAGAATCAACAGAAGGATATACCAATATAAAAGACTGGGTTCGTAATAATCACCATAGAACAAAAAAAATGGCTAGACAATTAGGTATACTAAATAAGTGTGTTAAACGCATTAGAAAAAATGCTAAGGTTAAACATAATAATATAATTCATAACCTTATTAAATCTACTAAAGGATATACAGAATTTGATGACTGGTGTGCTGGACAACCCCAGGCGTATGACGCTAGTAAAAGATATATGATTAAAACCCAAATAAAAAAAACCATAAAGGATAATAAACGTAAATTTAAAAAAAGAGGTATGAAACCTATTAATAAAGTAAAATAACCTTTGAGGGTTCTATTTCTAATTTAATTTCGGTCAACATGTCTTTTTCATAATTTAACTCACCAAAATCAGCGTTTATTACTTCGCCCTCAATTCTCCATTTTTCAATACATTGACCAGTAGGGTCAAGCATTTCTAATGAATATTCAATACGAGGAATTTTATTATGTTTAACTTGCCATTCATGACGAAACCCCTCAATTACAGCTTGAGCTGTAGATGGTCCAATATTGTCACGTAAAATAATCTTAAAATTACCCCAATTACCATTTATCAACCTTGGTCGGTGGGTTTCTTTTAGTACCCATTGTGGAATATCTTTATAAGCACCTAGAAATTCTATTAACCACCTATTATTTCTTTTAGGTTCATAATATGATGCGTTTTTGTTTTTAATCTTATATTTTGGTTGTGCTATAGCATGGTGAAACCCATCCATAGAATAAATCTTGTGCGTACAAAACTCTGGTACGTCTTTTCCGTTATTTGGTGGAGTATTTTTCATATAACTTTTATTAATAAATAGTAGTATAATGGTTTTTTAAATACCTACATAATAAGCCTTAAAAATCCTAGAGAGAAAAATTACTAAAAAATTTTTTGTGGAAAGGGAGAAGCCCTTTTTATAATTCCGAAAAACTGAAAACAAAAAATATTTCAGTCACAGCATCGACCTGCTCTCACAGACGCTAACGGGGGGGTATATAAGAGGGGTTACGGGGGGAGTCCCCTGTACCCTTATAAGCACCCCTACCCACGTTACTATCTTCAGAGGTATAAGTTGTCCAGGTCCAGATTACCATAGCTTAGAACGTCTTAAAATGAATATCTTTAATAACCTAATTAATATATGAATAGTTATCATGAGTTATCAACATGTGTTACCAGCTAACAACAAGGCATAAAAAAAGCCTTGATTTCTCAAGGCTTGTAAACTTAGTTTCTATTATCTTAATTTTTCACAATGTATTCCACACCATTAATGATAATTCTACGGATATTAGATACATAAAGTTTTCTCCAAAAAATCTCTTTAGTTGTACCTTGATTTGTCGCTTTACTTTTTACGGGTAATATATCTTGTAAGTTTCTTTTGTCGATAATTTTACCATCGATAACATATTTTGTTTTAGGATAGCTATTTTCGAAAGGTCTGTATTGAATAACTGCTTTATTGTAGAACAATCCACAAAAGTTATTTGCCGATACTGTAAAGTCTAAAGGCATAGTATTTTGTCCTCTCTTATATTCGCTCTCGTCTTTATTTTCTTTGTTTAAGGCATTAACTACACCATTCTCGTAAGAAGTGTTTAAAAGTACTGTTAAGTTGCTTAATTTGTGTAATTCGCTTATCGTAGTAGGTTCTTTTGTTATTCTATCTTTTTTCAATAGTTTAACATTTGTAAATTGTGTTACTCTCGCAAAGCTACCAATAGAATCGGGAGTATTTAAAAGAACATCAATTAATTCGGGAGTTGTAACGCATTTTCTTGTTACTTTTACTGTTTGTTTTTTTGTGATTGTAGTCATTTTTTGGATATTTTGTGGATTAATAATAAGCAAATTACGGGAATATAATCGGTTCTACCAAATAAAAGTGTATTTATTTTCAATAATTTCTATAAACTTCTCTACCATGTTCGGTTATCTTTGTACTATCAAAGGGTGAAGGTGCAAAATAAGTTTCACAAACCTTACAATTATAAGTTACATTATCGCATTTGTCTTTTGCCGAATTTAGGGATTTTGCCGTATCGTGCATAAAATCCCCATGTTCGTTATGTAGTGTAAATTTTGCCATTATAGTAATGTTAATAATTGAGGAAATTGGTTACCAAGAGATTTTAATTTCTTTAGTCTTTTTTCTTCTTGATTTTTAATTTCGTATCTTAGTTTTTTTTCTGCTCGATAGTTAATTATCCATGCGTTAAAATTAACAGTATACTTATCTAAAGATAATTGTCTTTCTTCTTCAGTATCAAAATTTTCCCAATGTCTACCCATATAGCTATCCCATTCGATAGATGGTTTGTCATATTCTTTTGTTTCTTGATTGTAGCCCATATCCATATCAGATATAGTATTTTCACCACTAAGGCAATAGGCTTTAAATTCTTCTTTACTTGTTGGTAATTCAATCATGTTGTATAGGTTTTAATTGTTTGACACTGCGAAGATAGGAAATCTTTTTCAGTCTACCAAATAAAATGTATACAAATGTGTATTTAATTTAAATAACTTTCTATATCTTTGTATCGATATTCGGTAGTCATATATCTTCCCTTATAGAATACTGTATAGGCTTGAGCTATTGGGTTGAATGATGCCTTGAAGTTTGGGTTCTTCCCTATGAATGTTGGTATCATGATTGGTCTATTAATTCTTCTGCTTTAATTAAGAAGTACTTATCAGATAGACTAATTAATTCATCTTTAATTTCTTCATCAAACCAAAATGATAAGCCGTCACTATCGTCATCACTTACGTTATACAGTCCACGAGCCATTCCATCACCTTTGTTTAGTTTAATTCCATTTACCTTTCTAAGTACTTCCATTACATTTTAATTTTGTTTGACACTTCAAAGATACAACATTATATTGACATATGCAAATTACAGTACACAAATGTGTACATAACCCCCATTTCTGGGGGCTAATTAAGTTCTTATAGCATTGCTTTAAGTTCTGCTTTTATTCTTCTTGCTACGTCACCTCTCCAAGTGCTTGCGTTTGATAGGAAGTATCTAACGATAGAATCTCCAGAGTCCATACCATAAGGGTCTTGGATTGAATCCAATGAGGACATTGCTTGTAAATAAGGTACTGCACCGAAGTTAACCTTTGTCCAGTTACTTCTAATTTCTTGTGCGATTGTGAATAAGCTTCTAGTTTTTGACATGTTGTTTGTTTTAATTGTTTGACTCTACAAAGATAAGGAATCTTTTTGAGTCTACCAAACTTTTACTTAATTAAATCCACATATAATTTAAAGGCATCATTCCAAGTACTATATTGTTTACCATTGTGGCGTATTTGGTATAGTGTACCCAATGAGCCATGTTGGGTAGTTATCTCAACCTCATCACCTTTTTTAAATGCTTGCCAAAGGGTTTCTCGTTTACCGTTGATAGCTCCAACTTGATGGGCTATATCAACATCGCTATTAAATTTGTGGGGTACTGACCATTGGTTCATATGCTAGTAGTTTTCGTTTATGTAGTCTGCAAGGTTCATTAAATCATCATAGTCTAAGACACTATAATTGTAGGTGTATCCGTAGTTATCAATTAGTTCGGTTTCGGAAACCTCTTCAAGCCATCGACCACCATCGAGATTAAAAGCTCTTTCATCATCAACTATGATAACTTGTTCATGACCAATATGGTTTGAAATGATTGGGGATTTCTTAATCTTCTTATGTATTCTTATACAAACTTTTTCGTATAGCTCTCCAAGTTGTTGTTCGAATGTTTTCATACTACAAAGATAAGGATTTATATTGAGTTAACCTAATTAGTATTGTATTTTTTCACCATTGATATAGGTGAAGTTAACTTTCTTTTTATCTTCTTCAGATAGTCCAATATATTCTTTGGTATGTCTTTCAGAATATACATAAGGCACACGTAATTTTTCTAAATCCTTTCCAGTGTGTTCTGTATTAGTTATTAGTGCATACCCCCAAAATCGTTGTGGTGTATGTGCATCGGCTTTTTGAAGTACTCGTATTACTTGTGCCATATTATGAGAATTTAAGTTTATCCAAACTTTCTTGGGATTTTTTCATGAAAGTATCCATCACCTTTACATCATGGTTAATGTCTTTGATAACATTATCCATAGTCGTCCAACCAATACTTTTGATGTGAGGTTTGTGTAAATGCTCTTGTAGTTCTTTGAAGTCTTTGGTTTGTCTTGGCATCTTACAAGTTCTTTCATTAAAGATACATTTTCTTCCTTCAGTATCGACTGTGTAGAATATCCAGGTTTTTGTTTCTCTTGGTCTCATGTTGTTTGTTTTTGTTTGACTCTGTAAAGATAAGGAATCTTTTTGAGTCTACCAAACTTTATATAGGTTTTATTGATAAGATATCAAATAACCATTCTTCTACTTGACCTCTTCCAGACTCATTTAACCATTGAGTAGTTAGTACTTCTTCAAGCATTTCAATGAATAATGGTTTATCTTGTTTAAGTATTGTTGGTTCTCTCTCTAGGGTGAAATCAACGAAGTTGTTCCCTAGCTCAGTACTATTGTAATTTTCTCTTAATAGTATTGCGATTAGGTTTTCTAGTTCTTGTATATCCATAATGATTATTTTAATTTGATTACAAAGTATAACATATTGTGGTCGAAATCCCAATCCTTAGAATCTACAACCCAAACCTTATCATCTTTAGTTACCTCATCACCAACATTAAAAGGTAATATTGTATCTTTATAAAGGTCTTCACCCTCACTACTATCTTTACATCCCCAAAATATTGTTGAGTGTTGAACTTCTAAACTAAATACTATTGAACTTTTTACTGACATCTTATTGGTTTTAACTGTTTGACACGTCAAAGATAAGGAATCTTTTTGAGTCTACCAAACTTTTAGTCATATTTCATTGGATGACTATAAAACATAAATGCTTTTTTATCATCGCAATACTCTTTAAGAGTTACACCATAGTCAACCACGTTACAAACATTATAACCATCTGGTTGATACTTGCGTTCAAGTATTGCAACTTCTGGTGCATCCTCTACGAATTGCTTAAGGGTTAAGTCTAGGATATATACTTTACCGTTCTGGGTGTATTCCATCCAGTAATGTTCCCAGAATCCATACTTTCCCCAGACTAATTTAAAGTTGTTTTCTTCTGGTTTAAGTCTGTACTTCATTGCCAGATAAAGACAACCAAATTCACACATATTTCCAACCTTATCTTGGTAGGTCTCAAGCTCACAAATTTCTTCATTCTCAACCTCAAGCCATTTGATAAAGTTAGTAGTATTAATCTCCAGACCTAAGTCCAGGTCGAGAAAATCAAGCTCTTTATTTACTATAAAGTTATCCATTTTTAGGTAGTCCAATTCCAAATTCATCTTTAACTTCTTGAGTAGAACAATACCATTGTTCATTGGTTAAAATTCCAGATATTCCACTTCCATTAAGGTCTGTTCTATCCTTGAGTGTTCCTACATTAATTCTAATGTTTGGATATGTTCCACTATATATTGTTGGTGCTTGCTTAAAGCTCTGTACCTCGAATATGTTTGGTACTTCACCACAATCCATAAAGTCTTCATCTACTACGGCAACGATAATCATCTTACCATTGCCAGACTTTTGTCCTATCATTTTAAAGAATGTATTTTCCATTAGTTTTCCATGTTTAAGAATATTTCTTCATTTTCTACTTTATCCCAAAACTTAGAACAGTTTTGAAACGTTCCTTTTGTTCCTTTCTTTAATTCATCTCTTGAGGGTATTTTATTACCGTAAGCTCCATACTTAACAACTTTAGGTAACATACAAAACCCGTTTTCTAATGCGTGCATTGCACTACGTCCAAGACTTCCTTCAAGAGTCCAAGCCGAACCGTTATTGATTGTGTTTTGTAGCTCTTCGTATCCGTAAGCTTTCTGTAATTGTTTGATTGTTTGGTGATGCATAATATAAGTTTAATTGTTTGACTCTGTAAAGATACAACATTTATTTGAGTCTACCAAAGAATTATTGATTTTTATGTTTATTCTTTCGGGTGTACTTCTTCTTATTCCTTACTGGTGTAGGAACTTTAAGGGCATCTTGCCACTCTTGAAAGGTTAGATTTTCGGTTTGTAGTTTGTTTGACATACTGTAAATATACGAAATCTTTGTGAGTCTACCAAATTAAATGTCAATTAAAAATCCATCAGTCTCACACTTAGGACAACACCAAGCATATTCATTCTCACCAACCTCAATATATGCCATTGATTGTTCATTACCTTGTAGGTCATGCTTCGTAGCATCAACCTTTGGGTTCTCATCGATTAAGATGGTATAACAATTATTACATCTACATAGTTCTGTCATAACACAAATTTAGGATTTAATAATACCTCTCCAGTTTCCGTTACCCAGTCTGCACCACAAGCCTCACAACACCTCATCGTATCGAAGTCAAAGTCTGGCCTGGTAATGGTTGACTCACATACTGGGCAATCCAGATGCATAGCCCCTAACTTAAGGGCTATGTCTGATTGTGTTTTATGTTTAGTTGAATTGTTCAAAATATTCTTCTAATTGTTGAGGTCTAAGAAATTTTAAGCCTTCTTTAAGTTCTTCGATGTAAGAGATAGGTGCTATTGAATCACCTTCATCATCACATCCCAGTACAAGTACTTTACCTACTACTGGTGAGTTCCAATCCTTATAGATGATACCACCTATATTTTCGTTGAAAAGACCTTCATCATCATGATAAAATCCGTCTCCGTTTTTGTAATTGAATACACTAAAGGTATGACATCCATTACCGATGATACCGTAGATTGATTTGTAATTACCGTCATACTCTACTTCGGTAATTGTTTGGTTTGTTGGGTCGATTAAAATTGCTCTCATAATATATGTTTTATTGTTTGACTCTGTAAAGATAAACAATCTTTTTCAATCTACCAAACATATAAGCTCTTTTATTTCTCTTGAGAATATATACTCATATTCAGTTCCAATACATGTATCTATTGCATCCTCAAGAAACTTTATCTCTCGCTCTGGAAATCTTCTACTAATTTCGTTTATAAATGCTTGTTCTTCCATTAGTGATAGTGTTCTTTTTCGATTAATTCTTCAACATCTTCAACTGTCATCTCATCGATATATCTCCAACCGTAATTCTCTATTAGAAACCCCTCGCCTTTTATTTCAATACCTTCTTCTAGGTTTGTACCATCAATGTCGAACATTGCATTGCATACTGTTACTGTACCGTAATCGGTTTCAAATGTTTTAGTCATTAGGTATATATTGGTTCAACTCTTACAAATACACAAGCCTCAAGGATATCTGCATTGGTTCTAATTTTCTTTTTAAATCCATCTACATCGATACTCATACCAAAACTAGCTTGAGCTTTTTTGATGATTGCATTCTTAGTTCTAACTTTGTTTAGTGTTGCCATTAGTATTATTTTCTATTTTTACGGTTAGCATTTCTTTTGGCTTGAGTCATTAAATAACCCGTTCCACCTTTTCGGTTTTTACCTTCAGATACTTCAATATCATAAAGGTATGGTTCAACTCTTGTTGGGTAGTGTCCGAATAATTGTGAGTACATCATATTATATTGAATTTAAGGTAAATATTACTATACTTCCTACTACTGCTACTGTTAATGCGATTTTTACTATTGTGATTGTTTTCATGATATAAGGTTTTAATTGTTTGACTCTGTAAAGATACAACTTCTTTTTGAGTCCACCAAATAAAAAAGCCACTATTTCTAGTGGCTTTGTTACGTTGTCAAACATTAACGGAAAGAGTGCCTTGGTTTCGGCACTTTCGTTACCGTTTCGATAGGACATTTAAACTTCTTACCATCTTTAATTCTTCGTACCTTACAAGCGTTCTTAGGTGCTTTAGGGTTGAACCCATATAGTTCGTATTTACCACCTTGAATGGTTACTACCTTTAAGTAGTCGTCTTTAGTAAATTCATCATAAAGACTAACAAGTCTTTCGAAGTCTACTTGTTCTGCATCTTTACCATCAACCTTCTCGGTTGTAGTAACAGTCAACTTTGAAGTGAAGTGAGTAGAATCATAGCTACCACCACTTTGTTTGATTGTTACATTAAATGTTTCCTCAAGTCCTTTAACTGCCTCTTTAAAGGCTTTATCAAATGCTTTGAAATTTGCTTGTGTCATTTCCATATTGTATGTGTTTTAATTATTAACATGACAAATATAAGGAATCTTTTTCAATCTACCAAATCTTATTAGATTATTTTATCAATATCATAAGCATTAACTATTTGTCCACCCTCTACATTATAGTATTTAAGTTGATAGTGTCTTTCATCTATGATAGTTCTTGGATTTAGGAATCCATGACCATCGACTACCGTTCCTTTAGGTAGATTGTTTACATCATGTTCACCAATTTTTGATGATTTAAAATCCACGTGTACCCATTCATCCACAAATTCAACATTGGCAACCAAGTCTTTAAACTTATCTAAGACCGTCTTAACAACCTTATAGGCTTCATCTTCATCCTCTTGACCAATTTCTTCATCACCTACATTTCCATTCTCTCTGGTTCTTAGATAAATGCAATCTTCTTCTAACTCCACATCAAAATAAGTGATGTCCTCGATATATTCTGCTACGTCTTTTAGTTTCATTCTGCTAGTTTTTTAATTACCTTTCGCATTTCTGTATCTATGTGAACAAATGCTTTATGTCTTGAGGTTGACGGAAAGAAGTCTTCTATCTCTGATAGTGTTTTATATCTTTCCTTTAGTTGTATGGTTTCTTTTTCTGACATTATGCAAGTTCTAAGATTATTATTAGTATTTCTTCCATATGGTCATATGCTTCATCACCCGACATCTCATATGTACCAAGTTGTTTTGTTTCAGTATATGTATTATAAGTGTTTTGTTTTTCACGTGTGATTGTCCATTCTTCATAGTTATCACCCATATTACGCTTAAGCTTAACACCACTTTCAAGTTTAATAACCACTTCAGTCATACCACAAAAATCAACTATAAGCTCGTAGTCTTGATTACGTAAAAACTCTAATATTCTATAAGTAAATTCCATATTGTTTGGTTTAATTGTTTGACAGTTCAAAGATAGTGAATCTTTTTGACTCTACCAAATTAAAGTATGGCTTTATGTCTGTTAAGTATCTCTCTACTTCTTAAATCTCCGTAACTCGTTGGTATTCCACAGTTACCAAGTTGTACTCTCTTACAGTCTACAAATCCCATATTACCATTAAGTGTTTCAATAAACATAGTGTAACAATCCTTTAGGGTTTGTGTTTTAGTTTCTCCACTAAATTGAGGGTAAAATCCTACAATCTCTTTATTGTTATCTATAAAGCTACATAAGTAACCAACCTTTGAGTTATTTCTACCACGTCCATACGTGTGAATATCTAAGTAATCTCTACCAAATGCAGTACGTGAAATTGGCTTACCATCCTTTATAAGTTCCATAAAGGTAAAGATTCGCATTAGCTTTTCGTGTACGGTTTCAAACATCTCACCGAATTGCTTATCAGTAAATGCCCAACCCCAAACAATATGTTCAGACGTTGCATTAAAACCCTTTTCCATATGCTTATGTCTATAGGGTGTATGAGCTTTCATTGTGAAACCTTCGAGTGTGAAGTTTTCAGTTCCCTTAAGTATTACTAGGTTTTCGGTTTTCATAAGTTCTAATTGTTTGACACTTCAAAGATACAACTTCTTTTTGAATCTACCAAATTATTCTTGACCTAATGAATAACTATCATGTGGGTGAAAGGTATCTTCGACATCAAAATCTTCTCTCCTTTGCTCTTGTTTATCCATCCACGCTTGATTTGCTGGCGATATGCGAGTAGTATTATTTCGTTTACCTGGTGTTACCGTATTCCAATATTTGTCCTTACATTTAGTCTTACTTCTGGTCTTACAAAATGCTTGTTGGTAATTGGTTTTAACAAATGTAGTGTTACAAGATGGGCAAATGCAAGAATCTCCCACATTTGCCCCTTTAGATGCTTTATATTTTTCTTTAATTTTTGACATAGTACAAAGATACAAAATCTTTTTCAGTCTACCAAACTTATTCTAATGTTTGTGTAATGGTTAATTTCTGACCACCATACCAAGGTGAAATAAATACTTCTTCACCATCGATTTCAATACATGGGTTTTGTTCAAATCCTTCACCAATACCGTCTGACCATTGACCTTGAGTATACTCACCCAAATCATGAAGTTCTTCTTTGGTTAATTCTCTAGTAGATTCATACGTATTAACACTAATTAGTTTCTTCTTTTCTTCGTCATACTCGAATTTCAAGTACCCCTCACTCAACTCATCAGATGCCGAGCAATCATTGGTATCCATATATTCACAGAATTCGTCATGACAGTCGATACCGTCTAACTGGGCTAAGTCGTAAAAGTCACTTTGTGCTTTACCTTTAATTGTTATCTTATACATAGTTTATATTAATTTAGTTAGTATTTTTCTATCTCGTTTCAATACACCTCGACCATCTTCTATAAAGGTTGAGAATGACCCAGAAACCGATTCAATACCATCTACATAGTTTGCAAGGTATCGACCTAAGTTTTTAAATGCGTTGGTACTCATTCGTGAGTAGTAACAATCAAAGTCGATTGTTCCAAATGGTGGCGACCAAACCTCTCCTAATGCTTTCCAATACTTTTTGAATGTTCGATAAGAATTAATCTTATCCTTTGGGAATTGAAACTCTGGGAATTCTCCCCGACCTTTTTTGTATGCGTCATATTCTACCTTAATATCTAATTCAGAATAGAAACGATATTTTTTAGGTACTCCGTAATCCTCAAGCAATAGATTTTGCTTTGCAATATTCTCTATTGAATTATCTTTTAGTTTTACTGTTGTATATCCACCCATGATTTAAGTTTTAATTATTGACACTACAAAGATAAGGAATTAATTTCAATCTACCAAATCTATTCAATAGAAAAATACGCATCAACCTCTAAGTCTTGAGAATGTGTATAAATGGTATCCATAGCATTGGGTATTCTAGTTAGTTCAACCTTACCATTGGTTACACCCCTTTGTATTTCTTTTGTTACCAGGTTAAGTGCTTCTTTTTCATATTTCTTACCAAGTTCACCCTCAAATGGGTTTATTAGTATTGGTGTATCAAAGATGTTATTCTTTGGTCTAATAACAATCTTAACATTTATTTCGTTTCTTGTTCTCATTGTTTCTCTACTCTTGTTACACTTATCCCACTGATGGCCATTTCTGCAGCTTCATCTTCACTACTTGCCATTATTGATACCCATGTAGATGATTGCTCATTGTTATCATAGAGTGTTACATGATACTCAGATTCTTTTGATTCTGTTACCACCTTAACTTTCTTTTCTTTCTTGGGTTGAGGTTCTACTCCAAAACGCAATGAAGTAGGTGAGGTTAAAATGAAGTCTTCTCCACAGTTATCACACCATGTTCGGTTATCATTTACTGTATCATCATTGGTTGTTAATACCTTGCCTTTAAAGCAAGCTGGGCATGTAATGTTTGTACGTTTCATAGTTTGTTTGTTTTGATACTCCAAAGATAAAGATTCTTTTTGAATCTACCAAACTTTATAAGTTCTTTTTACAAATGGGACATTTACCATTGGTTACCATTACCATCGTGCAACATCTGTTGCAATATTTGAAGTTAGCCATTAGTAATTTCTTTAAGTATTAGTTTTAGTGTTTCTTTGTTTGGTTCATCATTATGAAGTATCTCACCAAGTCCATCGGCTTTAAGTCTTATAGATGCTTGCCAAAGGGTTTCTAACTTATCATTAATGTGAAGTGACCTAACATTAAGCCAAGTCTCATAACGATTCACTTGTAATGGTTCTAAGCGTAAACTAATGTAGCTTTTAACACTTATTAGGTTGATTCGTATGTGTACGTCTATATTCATACTCCTTCAAATTTATCTATTAATGTATCCAAATCCCATTCGGGTATTTGATTAAGTTCTTTGCGTAGTCCAAGGTTGGCTTCATTTACTTCAAAATAAGTACCACCACCATCACCATCATTCCAAATATTTCCGTAGTTTGTGGTTGCTTCAAATCCAACACCTCTTCGAGTGTTCCAATATCTTAATGGTTTTAAGATTTTAATTTTTGATAATAGGCTCATATTGTATGTTTTAAATTATTGACATGACAAATATAAGGATTCTTTTTCAATCTACCAAACTATTCTCTAGTTATATTTGCATCGACAATATATATTAATGCTATTGTTCCCCAATATACATCTATCTTATCTAGATACATAAAGATACCTAATAATATAAATACTAATATTCTACTAAAGTTGATTACTGTTATTCTCATGATTTAAATATTTTATTGATTTCTCTTACTACATCTTCAACACTTTCAAATACCATATCATCATACTTGATAGTATCTTCGTTATGACTAACAAATGATATTGCAAAGGTTGTAAAGCATTCGTGATTACTATCATCTTTCTTATCTGCATTAGGTAAGTAGATTGATACTGCGTGTTCTTCATTGTAAACACTATCAGACGCATCGTTAATCCAAGAGTTATCCTCGAATCTTATCTTTGAATGTATCTTAATATATTCAAATAGTCTTGTGTTCTTTGTCTTTCTGTGTACCATACTTCAAAGATAAGGAATCTTTTTCAATCCACCAAATTAATCGGGCATTAAATTATCTGACTCATATTGTTGCATCAGTTCAACTATTGAACCAATCGTTTCATCATCCAACTCTTCATAGGTTGAGGTATAAGAAGAAACTTCCATACTACCAACATAGTGAGATATATCAACAGAATCTTCATCAAATCCTTCAACCAATACACTATCATCATTGATACATGATATACATGGTGAACAACTTGCTTCCATTTCTGAAGTTGTAGTTGCACCATACTTAGCTATTACCTTTTTGATATACTCGATGTTTTCTTCTCTCGAATCCACGGTAAATTCCCAACCCTCATTCGTTAAGTATTTTAGTAGTAGTTCATTCTCTTGGTCTGAACCATGTAAATTAAGTGTTAGCTTTTTCATTATAGGTTTATTAATAGTTTATTAAATTCTCCAAGAGTATTCTTAATTTTCTCTAGTTCACTTTCTAGCTTCCAAACCTCTTCATCTTTTTGGAACACTTCTTTTTGTGATTGGTTATATTGTTCTGCCCAATGGAGCATATCTTTCTCATGTCTTTTTGCTTTTTTTATCCAATACCCAATAGTTAATTCCAATCTTCGTTGACATTCGTCCTTATCGGCTTGTGGTATCTCTGTATAGAATGATACTTTAGTTATCTTACCAAGTGGTGTAAGGCTATATCTGTTTTTCTTATCTGTTGTGATATGTCCTAAACGTCTCCAATCTGCGAAGTTGGTTGAGTAGTGTCCTTTATGGTTTGCGTAGTCGAAATCCTTTTCACACATACCACCTAAATTAACAATAAGAAATTTAACTATCTCTTTACGTGTTGGGTGATTAGCTTTGATAAAGTCTCTAATCGCATCTACTTTTTTGATTTTAACTTTCATTGTATAGGTTTTAACTGTTTGACATGTCAAAGATACAACTTCTTTTTCAATCTACCAAATTAAGTGTAATATTCTTTTTGTTTTTCTTTTGCAACATCCTTTAACATTTGGATTGCACTATCGTAATCATGACATATACCTAAGTCATCTTGACTACATTCACCATTGATATCAAATTCGTGAATTGCAAACCAATTATTCATTCTCCATCCATCATGCTCATTTAGTTTGTCTAAATCCTCATCAGTTAATTTTAGATTATATCGTGCTTCTTCAACTGCTTCATCACCCTTAAAGGTTCTACCACCTTCTTCAAATGATACTTGAATCTCTCCACATGCTTCGGCAGAAATACTCTTACCATTAGGGAAATCTATCGTTGCAATCCTATCTCTATGATACCAAAAGGAATCAATCCTATCTTCTTGCCTTTTTATGTTACTAACAAATCTTTGTCCGTTCATGTTATTCCTAATTTTTTACGTTGTGCATTATACTTTTCAAGTGTGATGTATGGGTATACACTAACAATTTCTTCGTAGGTATGTTGAAATTCATGCGTACCCAATACTATCTTTGCTTCACGTGCTTTAGTCCAAAGCTCTGGATTTGTTACGGGAAGTGGTATATGTGATGGGAATGACGCTTGATAATGGTCTGTGGCTTTCGCATCGTCAAAGAATATTAAAAAGTCTTTTGCTTCTTGTTTAGTCATTATAACTTTTTTAGTTCTGTTATTAATTCAAAGTATTCATCTTCATTCAAATCACCTTTATCATTACCCATTTCTGATGACATTGGTGTCGTTAAAACATCTTTATCACCATTAGTGTAGAAAATCTCTACTGCATATTGCCCCATCAACTTTCTAAAATCATAAGGAATAAAACTTGATATGAATGTTGGTGCTTGACTTAATAATGATACGAATTTTTCCATCTTTGTTTGTTTTAATTATTGACTCTGTAAAGATACAATTTCTTTTTGAGTCTACCAAATTAATTCCAACCTTCTTTTATAATAGTTGGATTTTCATTGTTGTCTAATTTCCAATGCTCATACCATTCACCCCATTGCCCTCTACGGCTTCGTAGAACGTTTACACCGTCATCATCGATGTTGACCTTCAAATGTTCTTTTAAGTTCCTTAGAAGCTCTGCATACGTCTTGTATTGGATTGTAATGTATTTACTAACACCCTTAACATAAGATGGTGTATTATAATAGTTTTCTAATGACTCTCTAGTCATATAGGTAAGTTGTGGTTTGAATCTACTCATCGTCTAGTTGTTTTTGAACATGGTCGTATAATTGTTGTATATCTGTTAACGGAGCAGTTTTATTATTGAATCCGTTTAGGTCTGATATTGAATTGTTAGGTGCATGGGTTTTCTCTTTAGTATCGTAGTGTACTACACCACCATCAAGCCAATTAGGTGTAAAGACAATACTACCAATACAACTTTCTTCGGGTGTATCCTTATGTCTTGCAAATACAGATACTGCATTTCTCATACCCATTGGTGTATAATTAAAGTCATTCCAAACCAAGTTAGGAAACTTAGTCTTAACCAAATCCATTATAGGACGTAATACGTTTTGTGTCCAATGATTATCTTCTTCTCTTCTCCATCTTTTCTTTTGAAGTCTTTGGATTTGAGCTTCACGTTGTTCAATACGTGCTTTAATCTTCTTAATCTCATTACGTTTAGTTACGTAATTCTCTTTAATTTGTTGTAGTGTTTCCATAATTCTAATTGTTTGACATGACAAATATACAACAAAAAAATAAGACTACCAAATAAATGATAGTCTTATATTGAAAAAAGAATAAGAGTAAAGAATAATTTTTATATCTCAGATACTTGTTGTATCTTTGCAATCTTATTACCAGAAACCTGCCCCCCATTTGAAGGTTACCTTTGACTCGAACCAGTCCATGACTTGTCCAGTATAGTAGGAAGTTGTTAAGTCTTGTATGAAGTTGTTTAGACTTCTCCAAGAATCTCTATCATCCAGGTTTACTGTATGTCTATCAAACTCCTTCGCATTGGATTGATTTGAACCTCGTCTACTTCCTTGAGAAAAGTCCCAATCCTTAGCAATTACCGTTGCCGTCTTGCTTGTAGTTTCTACACTAAGAATACCACCTTTGCAGTACTCACCTATCTTAAATGTTTTCTTTGCCATGTTTTTATATTAACTATACACATTTGTGTACATAGGGGTTATGCTACTCGTCTTAAGTTACCATCTATGTTGGTGAAACATCTTTTACAAGGGGGGTTACCACAATGGTTTACTCCCTTATGACTTTCACTACTAGCCATACGCTTTGACTTAGACTTTCTTAAGAAACGCTTTGACTTAGTGTTCTCACCACTTTGAGCCATAGTTTGCCATCTCGCCTTATTTGCGGCTTTTCTCGCTCTCTTACGTTGAAGGTTTTTCTGTTTTGCTGCCTTTTTACATTTCTTACTCATGATTGTTTGTTTTAATGTTAGTCAAATATACAACTTTTATTTCAATCTACCAAATTAATCGTAGAAAAATCCTTGGTCTGGGCAATTTTCTGCTTCTTCATTCTTCCATCCATGATTACCATCCTCATTAAGATTTGGAAATTGTACATTTCGTTCTTTAATCACAATACTAACCCAGTCTCCTTCTTCAACCAACTGATTGGCACTCTTACCGTCTACTAATAACTCTTTACCCCAGTTAAAAAAGTCTATACCATCGGCTAATAATAACTCTTTAGTATCCTTTTTTTGTATAGCTCTTTGTCCAAGGGCTAAAGTAATACCCTCATTCCTTGTAGTTCTACCGTTCATCTCGGCTAATAGCTCATAATAATCTTTGCCACCAAATACACCGTAGCCCTCATAGTCTGGCTCTTTCCAAGTGTTTCCCTTATCATCACTTAAAGTAACTGGAAAGGTCTTTCTTTCGCTATAAGAAGAAGGTATACTTCTGTTCGTGTCTTGTGTTTTCCAACTGAAAAATCCCATGCTTTTATGTTTTAAATTATTGACTTGGTAAATATACAACTTTAAATCCAGACTACCAAATATTAATCACATTTTAATAAGTCATCATATATGGTTGCCCATATATACTTGTAGTTGTTGACAAGGGCTACCAATCCAATAAGATTGAGTGTTGCGAATATATAAATTATCGCATATTCTTGCCATACACGTAGCTCACCATCTTCAAGCCCACCCGTAAATAATAAGTCACCAAATAATGTAAGGATAAATACTATAAAGATAACTACTACTATGAATGTAGCCCATTTTGAAATGCAATTGATTTTGTTTTTCATGATATTTGTTTTTGTTTGATACAAAGATACAACTTCTTTTTGAGTCTACCAAATATAAAATGAAAAACCAGGTAAAAAAGATTTACCTGGTTCATCTAACAAACAATTGGGTTACCACACCCATAACCATGACAGTCAATTTAAGATAGGCATTGACAAAGCCTTATATTTTAATCGATTAAACAAAGTAAGTGAACTTCTTCTTGGATTTTCATCCTAGCTATAATGTTTACCTTACCGTAGTTACTGTAATTAGGCTTGATGCTACCCCATGCTTACTACACATAGTTTAATCAGTAACAGACATTAGTTTTCATAGTGGGTCTTATACAGTTCCCCTAATTGTCGCCAACTACTCCAACACTCATACTAGTAATACTTATGTTGGTTGTAAAAGGTTTCGTTTCACCTCTGTCGTTAAACAGATTCTTTTGTATCTTTTACTTTCTTTAATCTATTGGCAAATATACAATTAAATTATCTATCTACCAAATCTTTTAATCAAAACTTTCTAATTCTACTTCAATGTTATCATGTTCCCAAGGGATTTCTGTTACCAGATATCCATATCTGTTTACAAAATGATAACTAGATGAAAAGAACAAATCTCCATTGTCGCCCTCAAGGATTGTCCATACATTATTGGACTCTTGAGTAATCTCTTTAATGAAGTCTAATTCTTCATCATACGTTTCATACATACATCCGTCAAACGGTGCATCTTCAACCAGATGATTTACAACTGGTTGGTACTTATCCCAAAAATCGCTTTCTTGGATAAGGTCATACTTTAATTTTTCACTCATGGTTTATTGTTTGTAATTAGTCGAGAGAGTAGGTGTCGAACCTACAAAAGAACACTATCAAGATTACCTACTAATGGTTCATATCTTCACCACTTTCAAACCTCTCCATCCCGTCCTCTCAATAACACTTACATAATCTGTTTCGTATTGTTATACAACCATCCCGTGTATGTCTTGGGTTGGCAAACAAATCTGTCATTCTACAATGACTTAAGCTTATATCTCCCGTTTATGTTATGTCAAAGATACAACATTAATTTGTATCTACCAAATCTTTTACTGGAATAAATGAAAATATATGTGCAATCACATCTATCGTCCATCCATTACCCAACATCATATATCTCTGGGTATCAGATACACCAGAAGTATAATCATCTGGTACAGTCTGAAGCCTCTCAATTTCTACTGGAGATAATCGTCTGTATACACCATCACCCTCGACTACTGAAGTCTTTGACTTAACTTGACTCTTTGGTATGCAACACATCTTACCATCCTTGTAATATGCTCTATCTTGTTGAGAGTAATATCCCTTTTGAGAGATATCCCACTTCACATAATTCTTGGTTAATACCTTAGAGTTCTCAATCCTTTCATCCGTAAATAAATGGAATGGTTCTTCTAATAAGATATCCTTTAAGTATATACCCTTATCTTCTGGTAGCCTCACATCTGGTATATTTGTCCAGAATAATCTACGTCTGTTTTGTGCAGATACCAGATTACTATTAATCTCGATTGGCTTAACTCCCAACGCCTCTGTAAGAATATCTTCCCACTCTTGCTTCATCGGCACATTCTCCAGAAGAAATAATACGTCTGGATTTTTCTCTTTTACTTCATTAAGTAATCTTACATACTCCCAGAATAACTTACTTTCACCACCAAAACCTTCTTTAGCTCCAGCCATACTGAAGGATTGGCACGGGCTACCACCAATAAATAAATCAATGGGTAGTAATCTAGTACCATCTAATTCAGTAACACTTCCTAACTGTACTGTATATGGATAGTTCTTTTCAGTTATTTCCATGGCATACTTGTCTATCTCGCAAGCAAAGTAATTGTCTACTGGGATACCAAGTCTGTCGAGAGCTATTCTACCCCCAGACATTCCATCAAATAATGATAATACGTTTAGTCCTCTTTTCATGGTGTTTGTTTTTGTTACTGTAAATATAAGAAACTAATTTGAGTCTACCAAATTAAAGTTCAACTAATTCACAATAACTTTCTAATTCGTTTAATGGAATTCTTTGACCTCTATAACTATAATAGCCTTGAGCCTCATATCCCTTTTTCCATTCTTCAAAGCCCTCTTTGGCTTTTTCTGGGGATGAAAATGTTCTCTCTCTGAAAAGCCCAAATCCGTCTGGGCTTAACACATCATATTTTTTCTTTGCCATAATCTATGTGGTTTGAATTGAGTCTTTAAGTTCTCTTTGTGTAGGCTTAACCCAGTTAATGATTTGACCAGTTGCTACATCGATATCTAATTCAAGATAGTCACCGTAATGGTCTTCGGGAAAATAATCGGGTACGTAGTCATCTCTTTCACCTACAAATTTACCATCTTCATCCAGGTATTTGATAGCACATCTGTCTACCGTTTTCGCACAAACTTTAATAGTCTTTATCATAATATATGTTTTAAGTTATTGACTCTGTAAAGATAAGGAATTAATTTGAGTCTACCAAATTAATCATTAACTAATTCGTTAATTACTTCTGCATTATATATTGATGCATATTCTTGTGCCTCTTGTAGTGTCTCTGCTTGAAGTGTAAATTCTTCACCATCTTCAACACAAAGCCATTGCGTCATGATATGACATTCAAATCCCTTATGGCAAAAGCCAGTTTGGTTGGAGATGTCATCGCTAATGTATTCTTCGATGTCATCATCATCACAAATATTCTTTGGCGTATTGATGATTAACTTTTGTGGTAAGTCAATATCCTCACCATCTGTATCGTATTTTATGTTGGTTACAATATATTTCATATCGTTTATATTAGAGGTAAACTACTTGGCTTACATCGATTAGCTTGGTCTATTGCACGTTCTTCCGTCCAGAAATTTGGGTCACTCTCCATCAACTCTTTCTTCATTTGAGTCTTATAACCCTTCAATAGAGTCTTACCAGTCTCATGACTGGATTGGTTTCTTCCATCCGTTCTATATGATTCGTGTCCTACCTTTTCAAGTACTTGCATCATCACTCCAAACATAGATTGTTGAAGTGTGCGATGTTGGTTACAAAAATGGTTTACGAACTCTTGGTTCTTCTCATCACTTGAGCCATTTACGAAGTTACTAAATTCATTTGCTAATTCTTGTGGACTTAATCTAGACATAATATAAGGTTTTATTTGTTTGACATGGTAAATATACAATAAAAGAATAAGACTACCAAATTAATGATAGTCTTATTTTTAATTTTAATTATGTTACGTAAAGTAATTCATCATCCTTTTGGTCTTTACCTTGGTAGTATATTACTCCACCATCATTACCTTCATCATCTGATTGTGGTATTAGTAACGTACCATCAGTGAAAGTAATAACCACTGGTCGTTTGTACCACATTGCAGTTTCCATTTCTTCATCGGTCATATAACGTACCGATTCAATGGTTTTTCCTTTTAATTTCTTTGTGAAATTCTTTTCAACTTGTTTTGACATAATATAGTGTTTTAAAATTATTGACACTACAAAGATAAGGAATTAATTTGAATCTACCAAATAAATTATATTAATTCTAAAAACTTCTCTACCAAAAATAGCTTAGGAAAGAATGTAGCCTTAACCGCATCGAAGATAAAAACAAAGAATAATATTAACCCAAGTGTAACACTACCCCACTTAAATACTATATAACCTGCTTGTTCACCACTAATATCACCTTTGGTATGTGAGTTAAGCCATTTGTTTCTACCTAAATATACATATTCTCGAAACGATTGAACCGATTCGGGTTTTGTTTCAGACTTAACACAAAATAATCGTTGACCTAATTGCTTATAAAATACTATTAAGAGTATCCCAATCCCAGACCAAATCCAAAATACAAAGGCATTAAAGAGAATATACTGAGTTAATACTATTGGCGTTTCATCTGCAATAAAGGTAGCTCCCGTTTCTGCTGCTTTTAAGATTTTAGTCACATAGGGTAACAATACTTCTTCAATACTGTTTGATGCTTCTGTCACACTAGTTTGTGCCGTCATCGGTAATGCTAAAAGCATCACCATAAATACTAATAAGAATTTTTTCATTTTATATGGTTTTAATTATTTATTCAAATATACAACTTCTTTTTCAATCTACCAAACTTTATTCTACTTCATCGTAAAAATCATGACATCCCATTGGTAATGGAAACTCGTCATCTCTCCAGTCATCTATAACAATACATGATTCTCCTTCCAGTTTTAAACAATACATAGTTGATTCGTCTGAGTCTAAGAAGTAAATGTATTCTAATTGAATTAATATTTCATGGAATCCCTTAAGGGTATACTCTCGACTAAACTCATTTTCATCTGGTTCTCTCTCCAGAGTGCAATTTACCGTCACCAGGTCATCCTTAATCTCTACTCTCCAGTTTAAATAATCATAGATAGTTTTCATAACTCAATGGTTTCAGTATCCTTAGAATATCCATTTCTCTTGAACCATTTACCCACTTCCACTTTAGATATCTTACCAATCTTAATGTTGATAGCACCTCTAAAGCTCGGTTGATAATTTAAGCCATCTTTTCTAATATCATATATAGTGACGGTCTTAACCTCATCGGTTATTCCAGATACTACATAATAAAGTTTTTTGTTTTGTGACATATCTTATGTTTTAATTATTGACTCTACAAAGATAGGATTAATAACTGGACTTACCAAATAATTTATCAGTTTCTTTTTTCTTTATCTTGGTTACTTGGTCAACATACTGCTTCTGTAGCTCTTCATACATCCCATAATTTCTATCCTTAAGCCTCAAAAGGAATCTATTGATGTCTACTGTTGTTGGTGTTTTAGTTCCGAGCCTCAAGCCTCGTAAGCCGTTCTCAATCTTGTTGATAAGAAATGTTTCCATATGGTTGTTTACTGGTTTAGTTAAATACTGGAGAGTTGAGGTAGGTCTTAAGTAGATTTACTCCCCAGTATTTGGTGTCAAATAATTAAAACTACTTGCCTACCTATTTGTTTTTATTCCTCTTCGTCATCGTCATCGTCATCCTCTTCATCACATTCGGTTACCTCAATGTCTTCTGGGCTTATGTTATTTGGACTTAATATCTGTGGGCATACATCTCTGAACCTTTCAAATATAACTGCGTTAATCTGGTTAAGAGTATCCATCGTGTAAGCTTCAGAACATCCGTCACCAAACTGGTCGAACTGTATCTGGACATTTACTATTACTGATTTTAAATCGCTCATCTCTATTCGTAGTATTTTAATTTATAATACTTTGTATTGCCTTGAGTCTCCCCAGTAAAGGATTGCATCCTACCAGTGAATTCATTTGGTGAACGTCTTACAACCATCCAAGTGAAGTTGTTTTCTTTACCTTGCTTCTTGAACTCTGCATTCAGTCTATCTCTTACTTCTGCTGCGATATGTTTATCAATATACAACTCAGTATATACTTCACCGTTCTGAAGGTTGTTTGAAATACTTTCTAAGGCGTTATCATAAGCAGTCTTAGTTCTTCCTTCTTTTGCATCCACATTTAATTCTAATTTCATCTTTATATGTTTTAATTATTGACTATTCAAAGATACAACTTTATTTCTACTCTATAAAATGTTTATTTACTTTTTTTAATATTAATTTGTAGTCTTCTGGGGTTAACTCCATAGAGTAATCTCCTTCTGCACCAGTTGGATGTCTGAAGTCTCCAGATACCACATAGGTCTCATCATACTCATCATCGTCATCTACCATTGGCTCTACACTATACTCACATCCGTCTATGAACTCCAGGCCACAATCCAGATAAAAATCAAAGTGATATAGTTTGCTATATATGAAATCCATTATTTATTTTCGTAGTATTGCATTAAGTTTATAAGTGTTATTCTATCTCTCGTGTCTGCTAAGTCGCTAAATCTAAATTGCTTCTCATCATTCTCTTCAGTATCATCTTCAACAAATCCCCAGACTATTCCGTCATTTACACTCGTTGGTCTGAAGTCTTTTACATTACCAGAAACTTCATACCTAACTTCAACACACTCTAAGTCTTGGATGTCGGCATCTCTGTCATCATCATTATCCTCATCCCAGACATATATGATTGAATCACCAATTCTGGAGAACTCATCAGATAATTCCTTTTCTAATGCATGTAATTGTTTTGTGAAGTATTCGAAATCTTTTTTCATGTTCTAATTATTTATTGACTCTGTAAAGATACAACATCTTTTTGACTCTACCAAATTAAAATACAATCTTTACATAATTACCAGTAACTTCATTTTGTATACTATGGTGAGTACATAATACATCTCCAGAATTCTCATCATTATAAGCCTCATCATCTGGTAATAATACTCTTCTACATACCGAACAATGGACTATATCAGAATAGTTATAATCATCCAGGTTTGTTCCCAGCTTATCTAATGTAATACAAATATTTAAGTCTGCAAGTGTTAATACATTCACATCTTGGTCATCTCCCATTCCCCAGGCGAACCTAGGGATTATTTTACTCCAGTGTAAAAGTGGGTATGTGTCTTTGGCAATTGCTACCTCTACACATTCTATCTTATCGTAGTCGAAAAATGTTCTCATATTACCAATCAACACTTTTAGGGTTGCTATTTGTTCCTTTTGGATAGAACAATACGTCATGCACTTCGCTTGCATTATCTCTTGCAAACGATACTGCTTCTGCTTTACTATCAAAGCCGTAATCGTCTTCAGAATAATCGTCTTCTCCATCTCTTTCAAAATGAACTCTTAATTCTACATTCCAGTGGTCTTTTTCCATGATATATGATTTTAATTATTATTGACACTTCAAAGATAAGGAATTAAATCCATACTACCAAATTAATCTTCAAGAAATATTATATGCCATCCAACATTAATTGTTAAATCAAACTCATTGACATTAACAACCAACGTTTCGTCTGAGTCTAGTAAATAAAAACTAATACTACAGTTATTATAAGTTGTATAGGTGGTGAAGTCGGGAACATCAGATAATACATCACAAGTAACTGCATAGATGATTGCCTCACCTTTACTAGTAGAAATCTTAGCACCAAAACTCTCCAAGAGTAATTCTACTTTTGTCCGAACATCATTATAATTTGTTTTCATACTACAAAGATAAGGAATCTTTTTGAGTCTACCAAGAATTATCTACCCAAATTGCATCATCGGTTTTAGCATCCACATGTTGGGTTACCTTATTCTTAAACCAATTCATCTCTCGAACCGTTGGCTTGCCTCTCTTAAGGATTCCTAACGCCTCTTTCTTAATCGCATTTTTTGTTTCTGTATACATAAGTAAGTTATTTGGACTACAAATATAAAACAAATAACTTACCTATGCAAGTATTTTCCTACATTTTCCTACAATTCTTTATCCTCATCACACCAAGACTCAATAACTTCATAACCATACTCTTGAAGATACTTGTATAAATGAATGTCACTTTCATACCCTTGCATATAAATGAAGGTCTCATGTGCCTCTAATTCAGAATCATAATAAGTCCAATCTACATCATGCCCGTCACAAGTGCTAATAGCATAAGAACCATAACACTCATTTACTTTACCTTGTTGTTCATCACCAAGACATTGATATACATAAGCCTCACTTAACTGGTTTAATATCTCTGCTAATACCGTAGTATCACCATTCAACGCATCTGATACAATCTGTTGTTCTAATAAATCTCTCATCTTATATTGTTTTAATGTTCACTACAAAGATACGGGTCCTATTCGGACCCCACAACATACTATTGTTAGCATTTTATATTACTTCATTTATATATGCTAAATGATGAATATCAGTATCCTCAAACTTTACAGTATGATAATCATTTTCAAAATATATAGTATCAGTACATATTGATACGATTGTTTCTTCATAACCCTCAATGTAAACAAACATATCACATCGATGTTCTTCACATACAAAATGCCCATTATACTTTGTCTTAATCTTATCTACTATCTCATCTATTATTGTCTTATACATAATTTTATTTTTTAAATTTATTTTCTAATTCCCAATAATCATCAGTGCGTTCCCATTCACCATCAGCATCTTTAGCAGCACCGTAAATTACTACTGTAGGTTCTGTACCCTCTTCCCAATATTGAAAGTACCATTCCATATTCCATGCAGACCCGTCTGTTAATTCAAATCCTTGATATGATGTACCAGCTTCCATATCTATTTCATCTAAATCAAAGTTAATTATATGACCCATGAAAGATATCATTACTGTCTGCTTCTCTGCGTTATATATAAAATTATCCATTCTTTCTGAAGATATAACCTTGAATCATGTAATCTTCTAATACTGAAGTTCTCAATACTCCATCCTTTTCATAATATGTTGCCGACCCTTGATTTGAGGATGACAAGTATATTAGTTTACCGTCTTCTAATTTGTATAGCTCATCATAGCCCTCATCACCCCACTGATAGGTTTTAAAGTCTTTACCTAATAATGGTTCAACAAATTCTTTAATCATTTCACTCTTTGTTAGTGGGTTAGTTCCTAACGTGTACCCGTGTCTTCCATAATCACTCATAGTATAAGGTTTTAATTATTATACTACAAATATACAATAGCCCATTGGTTCATACAACGGACTACTGTCTACTATATGTTAAAGTTTAATAATTACCACCATAGGCATAGGTAACCAAAAACTTACCAGCTTCCAGCTCCACAACATCATATTCACATACACAAAAATAATCTTGGTCACTTAAACTCTCAAAGATTTCACCAAAGACCTTATCTATATCATCCTTATTGGTTAACTCCTTACCTTCCATAGCTTCTTTAACTTGTCTATCAGCCTCATCCTCATATCCCAACTCTAAGGTGTCATCTTGGAAATAATCCTCATTCTCTGTCATATCATTGTCTACTGTTAATACATCATATGCATTACCCTCAAATAATTCCTTTGCGTTGGGCTGGTTTAAATCTACCATGAAGTTTCCAATCCCTAATCCACTTACTGCGTTTGCCATATCTATTTTATTTTAAATTATTAATACTTTCAAATTCTTTAGACAATTGATTTGTTAAATCTATCGCTTGGTTTAGGGTTTTCTCTATACCTACTTTTACTGGTAAAACATTCACGTCCTCATAATCTACATCTTCACCTATGATTATTACCTTTTCAATGTATACCCACAAATTATATTTAATTGTTTTCATATTAGTTTTTATTTATTATTACTCTATCTACTTCCATCCACTCACAATGATTCCAATTCAAGTTTAATGAATGCTTCTTATTATAAGCCTCTAAAAATTGAAAGAAGTCTTCATACTTACCAGTATCATAATCTGATATATGTACTTCCTCAAATTGTCTGTCTAAAAAAATTATCTTGTTCATCTGATTTCCTTTTAAATTAATACTGGGACAAATATAGAAAAAGATTTTGGATTTACCAAATCTATTTATTCGCTTACGGTGCACTACTAGCGACTTAAGCAAGCTTTGCTTATAGAGCAAGCTAGTTAATTTGAAAGAATCTTTAGGAATTCCTTGGTGGTTACATTTATTTGTTGTATCTTTGAAGTGTAGATGAGATAGAGCTACGGGCCTGGGGTAACACTCGGAAGAGTAGACTCCGCCCTACGTGTATATTTTTTTGGGGTCCAGGCATAAAAAAAACGACTCTCAAGCGTTTCAGTTAGGTTCGGCATCTGCATGAGCTTAGTTACTATCATCATTGTTCGCTGGGTCGTTTTTAATCTATTAAGTATTCGCTATCTTATTTCATGATTCTTATATTTAAGGTTAATTCTAATGATAGTATCGTTATTGTATTAAGTACTCGTCTCAACCATTTCCTATTAATCTGTCTCTATGTTAGACCTTATCCAATTGCTTGGCTTAAGCTACTCATCAGTATTCCATAATCTGAGGGATGGTGTCTTACCGTTAGTTTTCTAGTAATCATCTTACTTCATCTTATTATACTCCAAAGATAAGGAATATATTTGTAACTACCAAATCTTTTTTGAAATATATTTGGTGACCACCCGTTGGCTTGTTGAACTAATTGCCTCAAACCATCTGATAAATCCATAGTCACGTAAATACCCATCTTTGCAATAAGTGTGCTTATCAAATAAGCTTCTGACTAAAGCTGGGTTATCACATCCATCGAAAATTGCTTGTAAGTCATCATTGTTATAATGATTTGAGAAATAAAGAAATGCTAATATCGTAGTAGTGTCCATAGTTATTTTGTTTACTCAAAGATACAACTTCTTTTTCAATCTACCAAATAAAAAAGGGGCTATTTGCCTAGCCCCTCTTCAGTCTGCTTCCAACCTAATTAGCTTGCCAACTCAATAGCGTATTCTAAGCTAACTTGATTCGTTTTGTAATTGCCACCAATCACAATGCTTTCAAGTCTTCCGTTATCACGCTTAGGTGCACCCTTGTAGTGCGTAGTCCAATACGTAACTCCACTATGAAGACCCCATACGTTGTTTCCTTTGTCATATACCTCTCGTGCAATATGACCATACAATTCAGTCATTCGGTTCTTCTTAACCGTTGAAACGTCTTCCATCTCAATGTCTGACATCAGTTGGTTACACCCAACTACTCTCAATACCATCTCATGCTTCTCTGCATCTCCAATAGGCACTTCAACAAATCGCTTGTAATGGTTAATCATGTTATCAGATTCAGTCAACGCCATCACAATAAGGTTAGGCAAGTTAGCCACCTCATTTTTAATGCTTGCACTATGACGAAAACGTGCTTTACTGTCTTTGTAGAAATAAAAGAATTGATTATCACAACTCTTGGTTCTGTCACCAATCCCAATTCCCATTCCCGTACTACCATCATTACTATCGATGATTGTAATGAACTTTTCAACAGTGTCATTCCCAACTTGGGCATCTCCCGTAATCTTTAATTGAACAAGAATCTTACGACCACCATTCAATGCTACTGCACTATGCACCTCTAATTTGTTTCCATAAGGTGCAATACCTTTCATGATATTCAAAAGAATTTCACGGTTCTGAGTAACAGTATAACCACTCTTAACAGTATTGATAATCTCATTGGTCTTCGCATTAAGCAAACCAAAGTAATCACTCTCAACCTCAACTACTGCCGTAGTAGATTCAAACATTGCGATGAACTCATCGGGGTTTGGTTCTACATTTACTTCACGCTTCCCAACCATGGGAATCATTTCAATAAGGAAGTCTAATCCAAATTGATGAAGAATGTCATCTACTCTCGCTTCAAGTGTTGCCGTTGTACTAGTTTCATTTGTCATAATATAGGGTTTTAATTGTTTAACACTGCAAATATAAGTAATCTTTTTGAGTCTACCAAATAAAATATGATTTATTTTTTAAAGAATGCATCTTTACCATTTGCTATTATATGGTATAACTTAACATCCCCAACACTCCCAACTTGGTGTAGCTTATTAAGCCTCGATTTCTGTGGTAAGCCAAATATCATCTTTTGTATAACTCTTGCTTTCTCTCCTATGATTTCAATATCATAAGAACCTAAGAATTCTCCATACTTCTTACTGAAGTTGAAATCTTGGTATATTGTAACGTTTTCTATTGTTTCCATATGGCAAATATATAACTTCTTTTTGAGTATACCAAATTATATGACATTTATTTTCACGGGCACAACCCTATAGTTATAACGCTGGGTGAACCTGGTCACCAAACCTCTAGCCTCATGTCCAGCCTTGTCTCTCTCAAGCCTCACAATCTCAGCCTCAGCAGCACCTGGACTTTCAAAACCCGTGTTCATATAGGTGTGGACCACTCCCAAGCTGTCATCATATTTTATCTGGTACATTATCATAATGACAAAGATACAATTTCTTTTTGAGTCTACCAAACAATATATCTTAAATCTTTTACAAACTTATTTGCATGGTCCAATTAATTGTCCTATCTTTGCCGAAGCATACAACCAGTATAACCTTGAGTTAACCCCTCAAGCATTTAACCCACCTCGGTGGGGTTTTCGTGTTATATGCATGCGTACACACATACGTTTACACTTTTGTGTACATAGTATTAACTTAAAACACCAGCAATGGACGGATTAGCAATTGAACTAGTGATGTGGGAGACAGTACGCAGAGACTGCAAATACCCTATAGAGGATAATAATAACGGATACATCTATGGCGTATACCTTCTAGATACCCAGACTGAGAATGAAGCCGTGGATATCCAGTGGTGGAAAACAGCATATGAACGCAATACATACATAGAGACATGTGGTCATCCAATAATTAACGATTAAACATATGAAGAGAACAGATGCATTTATATTAATACTAGTAGCCCTTGCCTCTATAGCTAATGTCCAGCTCTATAGAATGCAAGGCAACCTGGGCGATGTGAATTCTCTGGTGGATGTGTCTGAGGGTCTGAAGACACAACAAGAAGAGTTGATGACCATCCAAACATCTCTGGAGCAAATACAACACGAAACCAAGGTCCTATTGGACCAGGACCAGGACATCGAAAGATATCAAATCACGGGGCTATCCAGAGGATACTACCTCATCACTAACGTATTTGCCGTCCACAGCAATACCAGCAAATGGATGTCCAGCCTCAAACAAAAGGGACTCAAGCCCCAGGTGTTCATCAACCCAGATAATGGATGGGAATATGTCTATGTCCACTTCAGTCGAAAACCGAAGGAAGCCATCAAAAGACAAAAGGAATTAAAGACAAGGGAGTATCTGAAGGATATTCGAATAGGAGAAATTATTAACTAAAAATATAAATTATGACAATACTAGAAATAATACTTTTTGTAGCACTATGGATTTGCTATGGCGTATACGTATCAAAACATACCAACTTCGATAATTGGGACTCATCAGATTCATTTACCAATTCTATGGGAACATTCGTCTCAATAGTATTCGCACCATTCATATTTATCATCCGTGCAATCAAAGGAATATTCAAAGACTATAAATAAGAACTTACAATATCCATGTACACAAAAGTGTACAATTTATCCAATACCAAAAACACATGGGAAAATACGATAAGCCAATAGAAGAATTTGATGAATGCCCTCACTGCGATTCCGACTACGGATATTACCAAAGTCATTTCGTGTCTGGAACGATTCGTCTAAGCAAAGACTTTTCTGGGAAAGGAAATTGCTCGGAAACTTACGACTATTTAAACTATTCCAGACCTTCGAAATTTTACTTCTGCGTGGAGTGTGAAGAACGTATCGCTAGGGTCTAAAATCTCGTAGACTCAAAAAGAAATTTCCACGGGAAAAGGATGTACACTTTTGTGTATAGATTTGGACGTTCAAGCGTTCATTATTTTCACATGTTCATTGCCACTGAACACCACGGAATATTGAACATACATAGGGGCGAATAAAAAGGCGTAAGGTTAAAATCTAAAATCAAGGCGACAGATACCTTACGACCCGAAAAATTTTGAAAAAAATAAGAAAAAAAATCTGCGAGACGGGAACAGCTCAATGCGAAATCCCACTTTCCTTACCATACAAACACATCATTATACCACTTTCCCACTCCTTACCACTTTTTACCACGATTTACCACATACCTCTAAAAAGTCACCACGTGCTAACTAAGGGACTATTAGTACATATATAGTTAAGATATCGGTATGTGATAGAAGTGCTCTTAGAGTGGCTTAAAATAGCAGTCCTATTCCTATTCCAATCAGTAGAGCAAGTCCCCCAATAATTAGAACGATTGTCCATATAAAAGACTTCCATCCTTTAATGATATCCTCACCTATTTTGTCTAAGAATTTTGTATCCATTTTTATTTATTATTTAATCCATTGCTAGGAATATCCCTAGCAGAATTCTTTAGCATCTCGTATAGCATTATATACGTTATCAATAATCATTTGTTTTTGTCTATTGGTGAGGAATATGTCACCATCTTCTTCTAGGTTGTCAATGATTGATGTAGCCCCTTCTGTTATTCTATGTGTATCTACATCATCGTTTTCATTAATAGAGAATGGTGGTTTCCCATTAAGTATTATATCTTTTACGATGCTTGGTTTTATTGCGTCAGTGACGATTGTTTCGAATATGACTATTTTATCTTTCCAGACCTTTAGTCTTTTATATTGTCCTTCTACGTTAGATACGTTCCACACGTAATCTTTATCATTAACGTTTATCTTACGTAGTGCTTTGATTCTATTCTTTCCCATGTTATCTTATATTTTATGTTTCTTTATTCTTCATATACATTATTAGGAATATCGTTGACATACCAAGGAATCCCCAGGCTATCCATCCTTCTGTTACATTAGCAAGTATTAGTGTTGCCCAGCATCCTATATAATCTCTAGTTTTTATCATTATTCTTTTCTATGTTGTTTTTTAACTATATTGGTAATATGTTGTTTGGTATCCACTACCTTATATTTTCTTACATAGCATAGTGCATTCCCTTGTCTATATCTTTCTTTATCTTTCCATGCTACTTTAAGGCATCCATCCTTCATCCAATATTCTACTACCTGGTAACTATCTTTGATTATCTTATAGTTTTCTTCATCCCCATTTTCATATGTAACTTCAATTTCTACGGTATATGTTTTAAGTATTTTTTCTTCTTCTTGTTCCATACAAGATGTTAGAAGTAATACTAGTATTATGTATAGTGTTTTCATTATTTTCGTTTATCTTTATTATGAAGGATTACCATTATTATTGGCATTCCTACTACTAGGATTATTGATATTATTACTTCAGTTGTTGTCATGTTCTTTGATTTTATCCGTAAAGGCTAAAGTTTATTCTAATGATGTTATTATGTTCATCTACTGTATCTTCTTCTAGTTGTAATGGTGCATCCCAGCTATCTGTGGTATTAAATCCAACTGCGGAGATGTTTACTGGTTTATCACCATCAAATCTTTGCAGTTGTTCTATTAGTTGTTTATTAGTTAATGTATTAGTTACTGGGAATTGTTCTTTATACTCTTTTAGAGTTTCATCTATCCATTTGCTACATTCTATACCATCTTCACTAAAAGGTATTGCTTCTTCTTCTATTGCCCCTTCCCACATATTAAGTAGGTTCTTTTCTCTTAGGTAATCGAAGAAGTGTTCTCTATCCAGGTCTTTTAATAGGTCTCTACTCATATCCTTCTTTTTTATATTTTTCTGCTCTATCTTGTAGGGAATCATTATCCAGTCCATACTTGGCTGTATCGATTATGTATGTTTTAAGGTCTTTAATTTCAGACTTAAGTTTTAGTATATCATTACTCTTCTCTTCTACAGAAGTAATATTAACAGTATTGTCTTGGTTTAGTTTGAGTGTATCGCTACCGTAAATATGACATTGGTTTGTAGCCATACAGTCATCAGAATAGTCATGACAATTTTTACAAGTAAGTATTTCTTCATACTCAACCTCAAACTCTCCATCAGGATTAGCAACATATTCTTTTA
>TARA_R110000772_G_scaffold22902_4_pt1 | contig 40554 bp, 21 predicted proteins | sample TARA_R110000772 | Tara Oceans TARA_R110000772 (sample SAMEA4397948) | marine metagenome | biome: Polar Biome; feature: [SRF] surface water layer (ENVO:00010504); material: water (ENVO:00002006), including particulate matter (ENVO:01000060) such as... | depth 5 m | reverse complement strand
CCAATGCAGTTCTAACTGCTTGTGATAGTTTCTCTGCACCTTCTGCTCTTTGTTTTTCTTCCAAGTCAAGTTTGAAAGCAAGAACTTCGTCGATTTCAAACTCCCACGATGGTTCGGGGTTTCCGTCCACAAATTGAACAGTGCCGTCATCGTTGTATAACATATCGGTAGGAGCAACGTAGTGTGCTGTTAGTTGATCACAGGTTTGTGATTCCATTAGAACCTCATCTTCGGTTAAAGACAAAATCCCAGCAGCATTAGAAATTGGTATTCTCATAATATTAATCCTTTAGTAAAAAAGTGGGGGGAGAAAACTCCCCCCGTTCACATGTATTTATTATGCTACATAGTTCCTTTCTAGAGGTGCTAGAACCTGAAACGTAATACCAGACCCCTCATTAATGGTACCATTCACTGAGGTCCACTGTGCTTTGTTTTGACCTACCGCACGAATCGTAATCGGAACATCTGCATCACCTACACGTGAGTCGTCATTACTCGCAGTGCCAGGTTGTGTGTTTGTAGTGTAAGCAAAGTTCCACACATATCTATCATTGGCATCCAAGGTTGGGACAGCAGTATATGCTCCTGCATTACCAGTTGCATTAGCAAGTGTACCTTGAATTTCAACATCACCGGCATCTTTCACGATGACTGCGTCAGGTGAGTCAACTGGGTTGAACTGGAAAGTTCCTGCAACCGGACCTTCGCTAGCAACTTCCAGATCGTCAATGTAAGTGACACTGATACTATTCCCACCAGCAGCAGCACCGGTAGTAACCTCAACAACAGCATTTAGATTAGGATCAGTAAACCCTGTGAGTTTCAGATATGCACCGGTATCAATAGCAACACCCCAAGTAGTGGAAGTAGATAACGTTCCTGCAAAAGTTCCTGCACCACCAGTTCTTGCCCAAGTCATTGCGGAAACAGCAATGCTCCTAGTATATGTAAAGAACATGGTGAATGAAGACCCGATGTCCGTCAACATATTCCCAGTTTCTCCACCAAAGGTAATGAAACCACTAGAAATCGTCGGGAAGAATCGTAATACACCAGTATTGTCACGTAATTTAACATTACCAATAGATCCACTAGCAAATTGGAACAACAACACACCTGTGCCATCTGTGACAGTTGCCCTGTCTAAGTTACCAACACCCCATGCAGCAGATAAAGGTGTCAACAGATTTACAGATTGCACATCAGCGCCAACAAAGGTTAGCATAGTGTCGGAGACTTTACCAGACTGAGGACCATTTACACCTATTGCATCGATATCTAAATCGGCATCAATTGTTGCTACTTGACGTAGTTTATATTGAACCCAAGTGTAGACTTCGCCCAAAGTTAATGAACCAAGAGTAGCACCAGAAGAACCGTCACGAGCATTGATTGTAACCCCATACTGGTATGGACCACCACTAAGATCAGGATTGAAGTAATCGGCAGAAGATTGATCAGCACCATGGAACACAATGTGAGGTCCATTGACAAACTCTACCGTTTCACCACCAGCAAAACCTGATGTTGATGCTTTGCTCAATGTCAAATCATCACCGACGATAGCGGTTACATAAGTACCTGCTGGAATGAAACTTGCAGAATCGAATACATAAGAACCGACTTCGATAGATGCGCCAATCCCAGAGGCGACTTCTAGATTTGTTCCTGCCGCCCCTGCTACAGCAGTGGTAGAGACAGTTGTAGCGTCAAATTTCTCACCCGCTGCATCAGCACCTTCAATTAAAATATCGCTTGCAGTTGCGGTATAGTTTAGATCTGTCCCCTCACTAAGTGGGAATCGATATACCTGAAAGTTAATGTTACCAGCACCAACACCACCTTGATCTGGAATACCAATATCTGGAGTAGATGCTTTACCATAAGTCTTTGCTTCAGTTCTGATGAACAAAGCAAGCACCTGATTAGAAAAATCACCAGCAGGGTTGACACCATCATCTACAACAATTGCTTCGTTTACTGGTCCAAGGAAATCAAAGTCTACCGGAGTAGTCCAAGAAGTCGTATTAGTATCATAGAAAGCATAGTAAACCCTGTCACCAAACAACAATGTTTCAGAGTTATCGAAGGTTGTGGAAATATTTTGATTTAGAGTTACGTTATTACTGCTAATAGATTGAATTTTAGTGTTTGCGGGAAGTACACCTGTTCCTGAAAGAACACGAACTTCCATGCCCACTGTCAATGCAGATGCATCATCAACCGGCAAGACTGCTTGTCCAGACGCAGGAGAACCTGTTACAGATACACCCGTTACCGTATCGATCGTCCCCAAAGAAATAATACCAGTGTATTTCTTACCGTCAACCGCACCTGTTGCCAATTCCTGCCAACCAGCATCACGCAGAAGTTTCTTAGCAGTTTCGTCTGTCATCGTCCAATCAAACTGGAATTCAAATTGTTCCGGTGTAATTGCAACGAGCGGGAAAGGGTATTCAATCAGGTGGTTGACTACTAACAGTTCAGTAGTATCGTTCATAACAGGACTTGCTGTTTTGTCGAGCGTCATGGTACTACCATCTGCTGCAACCGACACAACTGTTGCAATATTGTCAGTCAGAGCACCTGCCCCAGCAGAGATTGAAACTTTCATTCCTGGTAAGATGTTTAATGAGTTGCCCCGAGTAGATGCTACACCGGTGGTGCCTGTAATGGTTACGCCGTTGTATATAAAGACTGTCCCAGCGTCAGAATTCGCCGCACCGATTGCTGTCCAGTTAGCATCACCTGGCGTTTTAATTTGATATTTTGTGCCGCTGACCAATCCGGTAACATCGACATCAATATCTGCGTTGTCAAATGTTACAACTGCGCCAGCACTACTTGCTACAGCAGAAGTAAAATCAGTCGTTCGCCAAACAGATTTCAAGTAAGAGTAAAGTGCCTGTAATGATACCCCATCATCAGAAAAGACACCAGTTTTTGTTAAGTCAATGTTACGTAAAGCAACATCTATTTGAACAATGTCTCTATTCAGAGAACTTGCTGAAGTAAGCTTTGCCATTTATAATTTCCTCGTTTTTAAATTATTCAAATATACATGACAAAGAAAGTAAATATTACGTTTATTTATAAGAATTAATCTGCGCTGTACGTATATGTCGCACGATCATTCCAAATTTTATCAAAATCTGCTGAACTATTTGCCCACAAGATTTCTAAATCACAGTCATCAGTTGCTTCAAGCACCCTCTTGATACGCCAGAGTGCCTGACTCTTAGTAGTGCCGGGAACTGCTTCACCTACATAGGTGTAGTTGTCTGCTGGCACTTCGTCTACTAGTTTATCGTATTGTACTTCCAATGCTGCCTCGACTGTAATGGTCATTCTATCAATGATGGTTTGAAACGACTCCACAACAAATTTCTTTTTTGTTGGGTTATAGATTAGAATACTATCACCAACGATACTAGACAAACGTGTTTTATCAACATCTGCATTATCAAGTATCTTATAAGAACCACCGCCACCCAATGTACTGAGTGAACGGTTGATCTGTTGAATCTGTTTTTCTAAGTTTGAGTTGACTGTATCTCTATTCTCAACCAACTGTTCGTTGAATTGTTTTAGTGCTTCTTCAAACTTTTCTTTATAGTCTGGTCCTGCTTCGCCTTGGATTCCTTGAGGTCCAGTTTCTCCTCGTTCGCCCTTTTCTCCACGAAGTCCAGTATCTCCTTTGTCTCCTTTGAGACCCTGTATTCCTCGGTCCCCTTGTAACCCCAAGTCTCCCTTTGGACCAGCAACGCCTTGAGCGCCATCTTTGCCCCGCTCACCAGTTTTTCCAGTGTCTCCTTTGGATCCGTTCTGTCCTGTATCACCTGTTAGTCCCCTTTCACCCTGCGGACCAGTTTCACCCATAGGTCCGATATCGCCCTTATCGCCTTTGAGTCCTTGAAGACCTTGTAATTCCTGTTCTCCAGTCTCGCCCTTTTCACCTCTCTCACCGTCTTTGCCATCAATGCCGTCACGTCCGGATGTTCCGTCAGCACCGGCAGTTCCTTGTTCGCCAGTATCTCCTCGATCTCCTTTGACACCTTTATCTCCTTTCGGACCCTGCTTTCCGTCTAGACCCGCAGGACCACGTATAGTTTCGACTTCACTTATGATGTCAAACCATTTTTCTTCTAACTGTCCTATCCGCTTTTCCGTATGTGCTATACCAAATGCGGTAGTTACAACAGGACTAATCTTGCTCATTCAATTTGCTCATAAACCGAGTCATGTTTTCGAGAAGTTCATCTTCTTGTGACGGGATATACACTTCGTTTTTCACAGGATCTTTCTTTACCGCGTCATCCGCAGAGGATTCTGGTTTTTTAGGTGGTTCGTCAACTACTGTAACAGGAGTTGGTGCTTGAGCAACCTCTTCTGATCCTGGGGCACCGTCAAACTCACCGTCCTCAACTTCTGTATCTATCTGTTTTTTTATTTCTTCGATTTGTTCTTCATCTAGTCGTAAAATGTTTTTCCAAATCCATTCTTTAGACAAGTACTCACCAGCAAATTGCGTTGCTTCAGACATAAGACCCATACGGTCACGTAAGATCTCTGCTTCTTTCAGTTCAACATAGTGATTGTCTCTAACAAAATCTACGACGATATCATTCTTCCAATCGTCCCAATCTTGTTCCGTAATAATGCCTTTCAGTAAAAGTTGTTTGCGGAGAATACTCAGAAAAACTTGTGAAAATTTACGACGAAGTCTGTCAATGAATTTTTGAAACTTGACTTCATCCCGAGTAATTTCGCCACTTCGTCCCAGAGAAAAAGTTGCTTCTTGTTCTAATCTCTGAACAGGGACGTTCAACGATCTGTATAATCTCTTTTGGAAATAAATGATATCATCAATTTGACCAAGGTTGTCGCCACCAGGAAGGGTAGAGATTTCTGTTCCTCGACCACCTTCTCTACGTGGCAACCAAAAATCTTCAAGCATAGACATATGCTTACGATCATCTTTGAGTTCACCTGTGTTTGCATCGTAGACCAACTTGTTTCTATATTTGGTCATGATGTCTTTCATGTATTGCTCTGCTTTACCACGTGGTAAATTACCTACATCAATGTAGAAAATTCGACGTTCTGGTGCACGAGCAAGACGATAGATGACAAGACTGTCTTCCATCATACGTAATTGGTTTATAGGTTTGAGTGCTTTATGTAAGTGAGAAACTACTTTCTTTTTCGATTCATCCAGCATACCAGAAGTCACGTAGGTAATAGAATCAGGAGAAAATTTCACAGCACCTGATTGATTAGTACCCGGTTTTTCTTCAAAGATATAAAACTCTTCTACCTCTTCAATAACCTTAGCACCTGTAACAGGGTCTTTTTTAGACTTGATATTTTTTACTTTACGAATCTTTGCAGCATCAATGTTACGGATCTCTTGAATACCCGCTTTTAGGTTCGATTCGTTGACTAATAGATGATAGAATATTCTGCCATCTACATACCACGATCTGAAAATGTCGTGACCTAAATCGTTGAACTTCAACATGGTAAGAATTTTTTTGAATTCTTCCTCCATGCTTTTTTTGATTTTAGTTGGAGCATCGATTTCGTCTAATGACAATTCAACATTAGATGTGAGTTCCGAAGCAGTGATTGATTCGTTCACGATCTCTTCGACTGCCATATCGACTTCAGAGTTCAGAGAAACTCCTCTGTATTTCATAATCAATTCATGAACGTCTTTGGCATTGTCGCCTTCCAAGTTTACGTATTGACCAAAGTACCCCGCAGACGAAGTGACGTATCCCGCCCCATCTTCATCGGTTGGTGGTACAACAGATTTGAGAGTAGGTTCAGGTTTAGAACCCTTAGACCTTTTTATCTCGAATCCGAATAATTTTATTACATCATCTGCCATTGGAATACCCTAGAAATTAGACAAAGGGGGTTCTTCTGAACCCCCCTACATATTATATATAATGCCTACTAACTTGTTGTATTGCTTTCCCAATACTGATAAGCAAACTCTACAGAGAACTGTTCGATAGCAGTTACCTGATCATAGTCGAGTTCGATAGAACCAACACTTACAGGAAACGCGCCTCTGAAATCATATCGTTTCAGAATATTAGAGTTCCTATCCAACTGTTCTACAGTAAGATCCGTCTGATAATCGGTAGGGTTTACTAAACCAGTATTTGCACTATGTGCGTTGATACCGTTTACCCATCGCTCCATTGCATCACGTACAACAAAACCCGTATCATTCAAACAAGTAACAGTCCAGTTTTCAAATGTACGGTCACCCGCCATTTTCAAAATCCTGCCTCTAAAAGGAATTTCCATTACTCCCGTAGAAGAAGCAGGTAACTGTGCTGATTTGCAAAGGAAAGATGTCAGTTCGACATCTCCCCCAGCATAGGTAGGAAAGTTCAGTGTAACCTTGAAAAGATTACTACGTGCACCCCCACCGGTTAGTTTTGACTTGAAGTCATCAACTCCTAAAATTGCCATCTAGACTCTCCTTATACTGTGCCAACAACTTCTTCAAACTCGACACCCGATCTAACTGCCACGAAGTTAAGCGTGATAAAGTTGATTGAACGTGCGGGTTTGACAAAGATGCTTGCCACAAAACGATTGCTATCAATTACGTTTGCCGTGTTGTTTGTTTCGTCACAAACTACGCGGAAGTCAGTAATTCCTCTTCGACCTTGAATCTCTCGTAAGAAAGGTTCAACGATACCAACAAACTCTGAACGAGTAAATTCATCGTTGAATTCGAACAAAACATTTTCCGATGCTTTTTTGATCGCCCTTTCAATTACAAGGAACAACCTACGAACATTGATTCTATCAAATGCACTTGGACGTGATTCTTTAGTCTTATCGCCGTATAGTAAAATGCCTTGACCAGGAAGGTTTACGATGGGGTTTACACCACGCTTATAAAGTTGATCTCTATACTCTCTTGCAGCATTCCACGCAAGTGCGGTAACACCGAAGTATAATCCTCTTCGTTGTCCTGCGGGTGAGAACCATGGAGCAGATACTTGATCTGTCAATGCTAATAGACCAGCAGTAGAACTTGAAGCAGGAATGTAAAGATAAGCATCTTTATACTTGTCGTATACTTTCAACCAGTTATTATCCACGATCAAGTAGTTAGATGCGACCAAACCGTTTGAGAATGCCTCAACCGCGTTAGCGATATTGGTAGTGTTTGATTGGTTCAATACATCGTCACGTGAAGGTGAAGATAGAACTACACAATCCCTTCTCAATCCGCCAGCAATTGCTACGAGATTAGAAACCACTGTAGTCTGCGCTGCGCGAGAGGTCATCCCAGGAGCAATCAAGAAATCTACTGTGATATTTTCAGGATCTTTGAATAAATCAAATCCTGTAGCAACATCGCCCTCGTCTATCGTAGCACTGTCAGCGCCACCCGTCAAAGAGTAGTCTTGGTTACCTGAAGTTGAAGCAGTGAATGCAGCAGAAGCATTACCAAGTTCAGTAAAGTTAGCAATGTCTGCCGCCCATACCCAATTAGATTTGCTACTCAGTACATCAATAATATAATTTGATGAACCGTCTGTTGTTTTAGCATCACCTGCTAAAGATAAAAAGGAAAACGATTCGAGCACGACACCCGGAGTACCTGAAATAACACCATCTTCATCAATGATAGCAACATGGCATTCATCGTTAGAACCAGCAAGTGCTAATACATGAGCGGAAGTACCAGGAGCAGCATCAAAGTCATCTTTATATGCCCATGAAGCAAACCCAGAACCAAGAGCAGGACAAACAGAAATTTTCAAACTGTTGCCTACTGACCCAGCATACTTAGCAATGATTTGCTCTGATGCGAGTGCAGATTTCTTGTATTCCCAATCAGCAGAGTTCTTGACTAATGTTCCTGTGGTAGAAACGACAGCAGTCAGAGTACCGTTACCTGTTGGTGTTTGAGTTACAGTCGGAGTGGTAGCATAACCAGATCCGATATCTGTGATAGTGATAGTCTTGATACCAACCGTAACATCTACGGTTAGACCATTATCGCCTGCCACACTAGCACTGATTGTAGTTGCTTCGTTTACTGCTGATAAAGTTCCTGTGAAACCACCGCCAGAAGTAAGTACTACACCCGTAACAACACCGCCAGCACTTACGCTGCTAACTCGTGCGGTTGCATTAGAACCTGTCCCCAAGTCTACTTGGAAAGTTTCGTTCAATGCGTACCCTGTTCCTGCGGCATCGCCAACAGCAATGGATTTGATTTCCATTGTTGCGTATGCAGCAGCACCAGTTCCGCCACCACCAGTAAATCCGATGGTAGGAGTATTAGTGTAGTTATTGTTAGTTCCTGCTACTGTTACGCCAGTAACGGTGCCCGTACCTACCAATGCAGCATTCAACGCAGATTGCTGTGTTCTAACGACATACATCGTTGAAGCATATTTTAGGAAGTAGGCAGCAGTCAGAAAGTCAACTGATGATTTTGTTGATAAAATGGGTGAGCCAAATATTTCTGCCAATCTTGCTTCGTTAGAAACTAAGACTGGTTGCTCAATTGGTCCCCAATTGAAGTCTCCTACAAACGCTCCAGTAGAAGTATCGACTGATGGCACTACGCCACTAAGATCGATTTCCTTTACGGTTATGTTTGGAGACGCGAATTGATTTGCCATAGTCGTGTCCTTTTCGTTTTACCTATGATAAGAAAACATAATACGAGTAATATCTCAATGCTTTTATTTATAATAAACGAAACTTTACCAACTGTCGTTAGGGTCAGCAGGTGCCCAAACACTCCATTGTTTTCTTTCGAAGTCTTCTTGAGACTCTATCATCTCAATATGATCACTACCGTCATCTATCCAACCAAAAGGTACAACATCATTTTCTATAGCGTCCATTCGTTCTTGATACATCAACTCTTTGAGATTGATATCTGTCATATTGTGGAAAAACTCAGTGTGTATAAAGTATCCCATCATTACCAAGTTCATCATCAAGTCATCATGATTGCCTTCTGCCGCCTCATAAGACTGACCTTTCAGAATAAAGGTAGAAACTTCCATGATGGTTTGCTCATCTACTATCTCTAATTTTCTGGACTCCATGAGATCTTTGATACCAGAACAACCAAGTCGTTTAGTTCTACGGTTCATCTCAACCCCGATGTGAGAAGATTTTACTGTAGATGAAACGTGGACATGTTCGTATTCAATATCGTAGTATAAACCATTACAGACTACCGCACCCTGATCATTTGCTTCAATAACGACATAAGCATTGTTGTAGACAGTTGCGTACTTATATATAATATTAGGGAAGAGTATTGGAGAGATAGTGTTGTTCCGGTACACAGCAACCTGTTTAAAGGGTCTGGTCGTTATGTCAATAACAGTGAACGTAGAATAGTCCTGTCCTCTTCCTTTCGAGACATCAACGGTCATGATGTACTCGTGACTCGGCCGAGTTTCATCGTAAACTAACATAAGACCACCCTCTAGTACCCGCAGGGGCGCTTTTGATCTTAACGACAAAAGTGTCTCTGCGTTTATTAGGGTGTCCCCTGTTCCGAAAAAAGTATTACCAAATTCTTGATCGAATTGCAATTGCGAAGTGTTGGCAATTGTCATTTGTTTCCATGCTTCGTCTCGACTTGGAACGTCCCACCAATCTACTCGAAAGGATTTAAACTCGTTCGTTCCTTGCTCTGCTCCTTCCCAGATTTTATGGAAAATATTCCCGATACCGTTTGCCGTAGACGTGATAATAACCTTCGTGTCTTTACCGGAAGAGATAACCGGATAGGTGGAAGTATAGAATTCACCTGCTCGCTCAACAAAAGCAAACTCATCGAGATAGAGCAAATTAACAGACATACCGCGAATAGAACTGCCGCTGGTAGAAGCAGCAACAATCCGAGAATTATTAGAAAATTCAATAGACCCTTTGTTAAGAGATTTGCAACCGGGCTGCAAAAAGAAAGGAAGGTTCTCCAACATAAGAGTAACACGTCCAAGCATCTCTCTCGAAGTGGAACCTTTGTTTGCGAGGACTGCGATTGTTTTTTCGGGATTGAAGATTGCATACCAGAGTAAGTAGGCGACAGACGAAATAGATTTGCCACTCTGTCTACAAGCAAGAATAATAGTAAAACGATTGCTATTAAAATGCTCGAACATCTTTTCTTGATAAGGGTAAAGATCGAACGGAACGAGACCTTTATCGAGTGATATGATTTTGACATATGTTTCCGCAAAATACGAAGGACTTGCCATACACTTTGCATATTCTTGGACCTCCTCTGTGGTCCACTCCTGAACTACACCATCTCTTTTTACTAGTGAGTTATATTGATATGTTTCATTCTGCATTCGAATTGCTTGAGTCAATTTCTATCACCTTTTCATCTTCTACTTTATGTAGCAACCTTTGTAAGTCTGTTGTGCTACCGAGAAATACATTGTTATTGGTGATCTGCTTTGCTTGATTCTTGCTTGGTTCTAACATTTCTTTTTGTTTCTTATTCAGATCCATCAGTCTATCGTTGACATCGGATATGTTTTTGACCATACCTGATAACACTTCAAACGCACGAGGGTGTTCTGATTCACGAGCAACTTCGATCATAAGATCAAGAGACTCTTTACCCTTCTCTATAAGTTCATAGTATGTAGCACGAGAGTAATCGTAGTCATACTCTGCTTTTTCTTCGGGTGTTTTTTTATCTTTATGGTCCATAATTAACTTCCATCTGCAACGGCACCTATATCACATATAATATCTATGGAGATATCGGTTTGTCCTGATCTACTAAATATTAATCTATAACTACCAATCGCTCCGGACGCCTGCGACAAATTGGCAGGTGCCAGCGCGGTGACTCCAAAATAATGTGCTTTTTGACCTCTTACTCCACCCGTAATAAGTTGTGCAGAAGTAGTCATTTGATCATAGAAAGCTGCTACATCGGTGTGGTTTGACACGTAAGAAATATTAGTCGATCCAGTGCCAGAAGCATCAGCGGTATCGAACGCATTGGCACCGGCAAGATCCGTACCAGCACCAAAAGTGTTGATGTTATCTGCGTCATATCGAACACTCCAACCAGTTACAGGCAGTGTATCTATTCTGAAAATTTCTGCGGATTCTGCATCAGCAGCCGGATCTCCGGTAGTAGCAACATAATCAAGAGTACTCCCTGTTGTTGATGTATTCACTTCATAACCACCACGACCAATTGCCACACCCGCCGGTTGACCAGCAATTGCCAATTTAACAATAATTGATCCTCCGGTTTCTTCGACCATGAACATCGCTTCGGATCTTGCCGCAGTTGGATTACCGCTATCGAAAACAGAGTTTCGTGCAAAGAAGGTGTATTCATTAGTGGAAAACATTGGATAAATGTCCATAGTTGCGTTAACTGTTGCTACTGCTGCTGCTGGATCATCTGTCACAGTAATCGTTGCAGTGGTTGCTACTTCGCTTCCTGCGCCCAAAGCATCAAACAATTTACCAGTGAAGGTTTCTCCATCATCCACACCGTCTGCACCGCCTGCTCCTGCAAGTGTTACCGCCACTGAGGTGGGTGAGAAAACTGATCCGTCCCACGTAACAGTAGTTCTTGCCGTTGGAGTATTGCCAGGAGGCACTGCCGTAAAGTCAGCATCAACCGTTGTAACATGAGCAATCTCGAAGTAATATGTTTGTGCGGCAGACCCTGCTGCTTCACCGAATGTAAAGGTAACTGTATTACCTTCGGTGGGTGTCGTAGTACTGGGCGTAACAGTCGGAGCATTTGCAGGAATAACTGTGCCATCTATTACATTAAAAGAATGAGTTTGTTTTCCGATATAACTAGCATTGGTTGCTACTTCTAAAACATATCCCCTTGTTCCGCTGGTAGCATTTTCTTCCACTTCTAATTCTATACTAGAATTTCTAGTACCGTCCGTGGTTTCAGTTCCACTGTCTCTGCTCGGAAAATCTACTGCTATATTTCCGCCGGTGCCATTAACAATTCTCCAATACACCGTAGATGCATTGGGCATATTTGAATGAAGCACACTAAATTGATATGTTGGATTAGCCATAGTATCTTATCTATTACTGTTCATAAGTTGCTGTCATAGTGACAGATATGGAGTCTAAAAGATCTAGTGTTGTACCATCTCTTATACTAAGAGTGCCGAACACATTGCCATTTGCTTGCAGAAGGGATTCGTCCCGCGAGACCCAAACATGACTACCGCTTGCGTCTAACCATGATCCGGTTGCCGCAGAACCTGCCGCCAATGCCGACGATAAACCGCCGAGATCGAATCTGATATCGTAATCGCCTGACGATCCTGCAAGCAACCATGTTCTGGTGATCGGAAGGTTGCTACCACCGGAACCGGTGCTTGTATCAGTGAATCTGAAATCACCGTCTGATAGAGAGTTCCAACTAAATGTAACTTCTGCTTTGTCCGGTCCAGGTGCAGGTCCGGAAAATGCACTAGCATTTACTTGTGCGCCAAGATCAACCAAAGTCGTTGCTCCTCCGTCATTAATCTCAGTAGGACCAGAAACACTATTGATTGCTGCTGCCTGATCTGTAATAGTCACAGTTTGTTGTGGTGCTGAATTTCCGTAAGTAGCACCAACCGCATCGAGGGTGACATTTTCGTTCCCTTGATATACGGGATTGCTTATTACACTGTAATTCTTTGTTACCGTACCGCTACCCGAAGTAAATTCTGCTGCGGTGATTGCAAAATTACCAGCGGTGACCCTGTTTGAAGCAGTACCCGTAATTGTAACCGTAACATCTTCATACGAACCACCGTTTACTTGCGTTGCTACGATAGTATATTCTATTGGGAAACCTTCTGTTACCGGTGTATTGGTTGACGCAGTGTAAGTAACAGTAGGAACAGCATCAGTAATAACAACCGTATCGGATTGACCACCCGCAGTCAAAGTTATGGTCTCGCTTTCAATTGCAACATTATCATAGACAGCAGTGACATCAATAAACCCGCTGTTACTGCCACCCATTGTAATGTTGCCCGTCAATGCTACATCAATATCTGCTGCTTGAACACCTGTAATTGTATAGGGAACAAGAGTACCGGTTGGAATATTGGTGCCCGAAAGGGTGAACCTAGCAACACCGCCTTGTTCTGCAATACTTGCTACATTGAACGATCCAGCATTGTAAACAGTTGCAGCATCTACAAGACTAAACGTATCACTTGTCCCAGTTCCAGAAATTGTAACCGTCTGTGGACCTTGATAAACATCACTAGAAGTCGTGGTAGGACTGATCGTAACCACACCGCTATTAGATGCAAATGTAGCAGCAGTAATAGTAGTCGATCCAACATTAGCACGTGTATCACCAGTAATCTCATATGCAAAATTTGCATAAGTGGCGGTGTTCTGTAATGTTTGAGTGACAGTGAAACTGTAACCGTCACCTTCTGTTACTGATGTTGCCGCCATGTTGATTACATTAGTTCTTACTATTCCTGCTTCATTGACGGTAACTGTTTGTTGTGCTGTTTGACCACTGTCATCACCGGTAACCGTGAACGTCCAAACTTCGGCACCAATAAATCCTGCGTTTTCTGTTGTACCGACAACAACATCTGCATAGGTTGGTGAGGTAAAGTCACCGCTCGAAGCACTAGCACGTCCTTGAGTATCACCGGTCAATGCCCAACTAACGGTTTCACCAATAGGGTTAGATACACTCAAATCTAGTGTTATATCATCGCCTTCTGTTACAGGACTGCCAATAGTCAATCCATATACAGGAACAACATCAGTGATCGAAGAGCTGAAGGTTGCAATCGCGGCACCGCCAACAGTATCTGAAACGTTCACTACGAATGCTTGTGTGCCTTCTGGAGGAAGTTGATCTAAGACAGCAGTAAGATCCATAGTGGATGTCATGATCATGGTATCGCCGCCAGCAGTAACACTAGCAGCAGTTGTGCCTACTGTCAAGGTTGATCGTGAACCTGTCCTTGGAACAGAAGTAAAATCTGCGTCTTCTGCCCCAGTAACCCACCAATAATAAGTTGTTCCGGGCGCAGTATTCTTTCGAGTAAATGCAAACGAACCAGATGCTCCTTCTGCTATAGCAGTAGGTCCGGTGATTACAGCAGCACTAGGAGCAGCATCAACCATAGTAAAAGTGTCTGTGCTCACAATAGCATCGTGGTTTGTAATTCTAACCGTAGAAGTTTGTGTTCCTCTATAATATCCGTCTGCTGTGGTTGCAGATAATGTGGGTGTTTGCGATGCTGCATTAAAAGCAATTCTTCCGCTGGTAGTTGTAATTCTTCCATCCAAGTCATCAAGGATTGCCCACTGTACACCTAACGAAGTGGTATATAACACATCGCCATTTGGATTGTGTTCACTACCATCTCCAGAATCTGGTGTGCCAGCAATTGTTGATACTGTAGCAGTGACCGAACCACCTTCTGTAATATTCCCAGCAGAGACATTATAACGCGGGTAGATAGAGGAGTCTTCAATTATGTGGGGTTTACCATCACCAGTAAACCTGTCGAAGTAATCTAATCGAACCGTGTCACCAGCAGGATCTATACCTGGACCAGATAAATGGATTCTAAAATCCTGATTACCTTCTGTTATATAATCTTTTTTCGGATAGATGGTAATGGTCGCCGCACTTGATACAAACCCCGTACCGCCTGTGATTGCTATGTTTTCAGGACTTGCTACTAAAGGAGGTTGTTGATAAAAATCATCGTCGGCAGTTGTAATATGTTCAAGGTACCAACGGACAGGAATTGCATCGCCTACGCCAACGGTAGGTAAGTTGTAACCGTTGATGGTTAGAGTTATTGGCGTACCAAGTTCTTTCATAGAATTGAATCCGCTTATAAGAGTCGGAGTCGCCTCAATGTCCCACCAAACATTAGAGATAAAATAACTTGCTTCATACAATTGTTTTCTATAAGGAGTTCTACACCAATCCATAACATGCAGTTTATATTCTTCAGTTTGTCCAAGAAATTCACCGCTTTCTGCAATCGCATCTTCTGGATCATAATCATTTACAAATCGAAAAGTGATTTCATCAGAAGCATTAGTAGGACTATCGTATACTTTACCCGGCACATCAGGACTAGCAGCATTCAACAGCAGTTCGGATTTCACTTCTACATTCAAATTTTGCCAACCACCCGTTACACGAAACTTATCGCCCAACTGCGGTACTTGTGTCATAGGTTCTGATAGGGTTGCTGTGCTCCCAGAAGCAGCAACAATATATGAACCTCTCGGAATAATATTATTTACTACGTTGCCAGAACCGTCAACATGTTCTATGTCATACCCTACCCAAGAAGCAGCAGACTGATCTAACTCTAAGTCTCTTGAACCTAAATCATTTTGTATTGCCGTTGCTTCTGCCGTCACCACAATTTTTTGTGGAGGAACATCAACAAAATCTGCGTCTTCTGTAGACACATGTTCTAGATACCATTTATATTCGCCTGGATACAGGTAAGTCTGTGCGCTCACGGCATTGGTATCAGCATCAACAGTAAACGTTACATCAATACCTTCTGCTGTGGTATTGGTATTAGGATTTAGTTCTAATATGGGAGTAGCAAAAGAATCGACCACAGAAGATGCTTGAGCACTAACCCCAAGATTTGCAACGCCTTCTAACAACACTTCTCCGCCTAAGTAAATTCCTGCGGGATGAACGAAGAGTTTGAAAAGTTTTTTCCATTCGTTTACTGGAATACCGGCACGTACCAAAATAGCAAACGTTTGATATAGTTTGTCGTTTGTTAGGTACCTCAGTGAGGCAGCACCAATCCTTGATTCGAAAGATTCAGGTTTTGTTGAATCTGCTATAAGGAAAACATTTTCTTTGGTGTAAACAACTTCGGGATCAATATTGAAGAACGAACGGAAAAACCATTCGATAGAATACTTAGAACCTTTAGCACGAAACAAAACACTAGAAAATTGTGATGCTGCTCGCTTATCACTCGAACCCGCAAAGTAACTTCCACCCAACAGCAATTCGTCTTCAATAAAATCTAGGAGTGTAAGATCTGTTTCGGTAATGTCACGAGATGCGAACAAATGGTTTATCAGTTCTGTCGAGTCGTTCTGATCTTGCCATTCATAGTATTTTTCCAGAAGTGTAATAAACTTCGGATACGTAGAACCAAAATATTCAGGCAAGACATTTTCAATATCCACATCACGCAGATTGAGTCTTCGTCTTCTTTTGTCTATGAAATTATCGTGTGCCATAGTTTATATTTAGCTCGTGTCTGTAACGACTATTGTGACATCGCCTACTTCTGCTGAGTTTTCTGCACCGTCTGGGATTGCTCTATACTGCCAAGTAACAGTACCGCCAAAGGGTGCTGCTGGTGGAGTGTATAAAAAAGTCCCTGCAAGAGAGTCGATAATAGTAACTGTTCCCTGTGCGGGTTGTGTCTGCACCGTGTGGGTGATATCCCCTACGGTTTCAAATAAATCATTACTTGCAACATTCATTGTCAAGGTTTCAGTACCAGAGTAATTCAGTGTGAATGAATCGTCCACTGCATCGTCTACACCTGGGAGACCTGAAGCATTTACTTGAATTGTAATATTTTCTACCACATTCTGTCCAACATCAACACCTATCACAAAACTATCTTCACCATACGCATCTGGATTAGGGGTATATGTCCAAACCCCTTTATCATCTACTGCGGCAGTACCAAAATTAGGTTGTGTTATAATTTCATAACCTTCGATGTCGTTGAGAGTGTTCTTCAATGAAAGCGTTGAGGTTGCAACCCCGCCACCGTCTTCTACTATGTATGGTAGATCGGCACTGTCACCTGAAACCACATTACTTTCAACTTTACAAAAAGCAAGTAAACCACCGGTATCGAAATCCAAGAGACTTGTTTCGACTGTTCTGATAATAGATGAAGCGGTATCAACTGCTTTATATAAGTTTATTTTCATAGAGAAATCGAGAGTGTAAATGATTGTTCTTCTCGATTCGATTGCGCCTTCGTAATCATCCTGAAAGGTAACACCCTCAAGTTTTATAGGGGTGTCTTCACTAATGTCATAACCTTCCAGAGGTTTTACGGTAACGGTATATTGAGGAGTAAATGTCGGTAAAATTTGCTCTACAATTTGAAGAGCATCATCTTGACTTCTGGCGTATACATTTAGTTGAAATTGTATTTCATAAGGAACGGGAGTAAAAACTTTTTGTGCGCCACCTCCCGCTTGAGGTACTATTCTATTATTTACTTTAGGTAATTGTCTAGTAGCATCATATGTGAACGCAACAATTTCAAAAGACATTCTTGGCAGTTTGATTGCTATCTGACGTTCTTGATCTTCACCGTATTGCATTCCTTGTATTCTATCAAGGAAGTCTCTTCTGGGTGCATATGACAGAGGTACTTTAGTCTGGTTTATAATTTCGCCGCTAGAATTATGCCTAACGACATATAGGTTGTTGAACAGTGATCCAAACACGGCAACCGTTTTTCTTATTCTTTCATGATAGAACCAACTAGATAACATTATGGATCACCAAACGGATTGGATTCAGAAAAATCAAGAATACCATCTGCCACTGTTTCGAAATCGTTATTTTGTGATACTACCATATCTTTCTCGGTAACTAATATAGGAAGACCAGCAGCATTGCTTTCTAATCCGGTTACTGTATCAACGGTGTTGAACGAATGGAATTTCCCATCGCTCGCAAAGAAATTAGTTATACCTAAAACTCTTGCCGCACTGTCCGAAGCATCATACGAAACAACATCACCTTCAACGGACCAACCTCCTAGTGTGTTCAACTGACGTACCTTTTCGCCTACTTCAAACGAACCTGGTGTGTTCATAAATTCGGTTGACACTACGTCACTAAAGGTCATCAATATCTGGTGTCCAAATACTTCTACATTATCTATGGCATCAATATCTGTATCAAATTGCTCACCACTAAACTCAAAGAGTTCACAGGTAAGTCTGAATACAGGAAGGTTTCTCAATTGATAAAAAGGTGTTTCATCAAATACTTTTTGAATTTCGAATATTGATTTAGAAAGAGGAAGAAAAATAAGATCCCCTTCTCTTGGTCTGAAAAAAGGTCTGCCCACATCTTCTTCATAAGGAGCAACAAGTTGATTCCATCTCCTACGTGACAACACGAAAGTCGCAGCATCTCGAATCTCTACACCAAACTTGGCAAACAGATCACCTTCGCCATCAAATCCTTCTACGTTTTCTATGTACATTTCAACCTTGTACGCATCATCGAAAACAGCAGAGGTTTCATCTCCGAATATTGAATCAGTATTTACATTGTCTCTAGGCATGTAGTAGACATCTTGTCCATACATTTTCAAAGATTCTACGATCAGATCTTCATATAAAATCTGCTCGGATCTAGCACCCTGAGAAAAATATTTATTAGTTGTCATGCATTAACCCACAAAGAAATCAGGTGGCAATTCATGTTCCAAACGCATTTTCTCTTCTAATTTTTCTAGTTCAGCATTTGCTTCTTCTAGCATCTGTCTTCCGCTTATGGTAACCCCACCAGGAAGTTGCATGCCTTCAAACTTAGACATGTTGATCCCCCATTGCTGTTTGATCAAAGCAGTAAGATAATTTTTTACGAACATGTCGTTATAGACGCTGGTATACGTATTTGGATCGACAACTGTATACACTTCTGCTACAACGTAATCGCCTACGTCGAGATCTTTATCTTGCCACTCGCCCCAAATGTATAATCTATCTTGATGACGTGACCACGTGGTTCTGGGATTTCCATGAAGTAAAGCGTCAATCGTGTCGAGATATTGTTGCATCTGATAGTAATAAGACAGACCACCAGAGAAGTTCAAAAAGTCTCCCATGCTATTCAACATCATTTGATATTTGACATCGAACATGCTCACCCCACTAAACGTAGGATTGATCGGAAACATCTGAGATACGTATAGAACATCAGACGATATAGGAATCCATCCATTGTTCTTATCAGTTTCAGTAACTAAATGCTTCAAGTAAGTACGGTAAGAAGCATCGCTATGATACTCTTGATAGATCTGCAAAGTATCATCAACCCTATCTTCTACCTGATCCTCATCGACATTAATTTCGATCACAGGATCGCCCAACCTACGTAGGCAGTGATCGATCAAAGTTTGTCTAGAATTTGGTAACGCCATTTAACTACCCTTTTCGTTTATTTATACGTTACCCCAGAGGACTGCACCTGCTGAATCGTAAATAACTAAATTCAGTCCTGCGGCATCTTGGAACTGGACTCCAGTTTTTAGTTGTAATTTATCTACATCTTCAATTTCAACAGCAACATCCGCATCAATAACAATTCTTCTGCCAGGATTACCCAAAGTATCGGAAAGTCCTATAGTTCGGAATTCCATTCTCGCAGTTTCATCACCGTCTGTTCTACTTGTGAAAACAGTTCTAATTTCACCATAAGGTTGTTCTGCATCAGCACTAACTGAGTTTCCACCACTGAACAATAATTTGGTTGCAGTAGCAGAACTAGTGGTTCGATTCAATATAGCAAAATCGGTAGAGGCATGATCATTCCCAAATTTCATACCGTCTTGTCCACTAATGGTCAAACCATCCACAACTGATCCACTGGTGATCTGTTTTACCCCTAAGCGAAGTTCCGAATAACCAATACCCGCACTATCAAAAGCAATGAAGTGACTTCCTGCTCCAGTTGATTTCTGAGGAGTTTTTACATAAATCCCAGCAACGCCTGTAGTAGGAGTATGGTTGAGATATAATGCCTGTGAGTGGAAAGTTCCAAATCCATGAACGTCTAAGTTATCAGTTATGTCTACCGAATGATTGAATTGAACATTACCACCATCAGCGATATAGAAACGTTCTGCTTCTGGAGTACCGCCAAGTGGATCACCAGTCCAGAAACCCATTCGAGCAGTTTCGAGTATCGCTCCTCTATCCTGTACCGTAATGCTACCAACCGGTGAAGGTTGGAGATGTGCACCAAAATGAATGGTACCAGAATTGTCACCACTACCGCTGCTAGATTGTCGAAGATATAAATCTTGACCTACATAAAGGTTAGCGTCTGCACCGGCGATAGTTACTGAATCGTTGAAGGTAGTTCCGCCAACCTCATTAATAACCATTCTCGCAGCGTTTGCTGTAAAGAGAGTTAGAGGTGCCGAACCACTGGTCCCAAAATTGAATCCGCTATTTGTTTCCGATAAGACATTAGTGAATTCAGTTCCTGTGAAACTAAGTTCATTAGTAGCATCGAAGTTCTGTATGGATACTGGTGCACTAAATTGTGCCGTCCCAGCAACTTCTGTGTTGTTCAGTCTAGAAATACCATCAACTGCTAATCCCATTCCCCGCTGCATCTTCAAAGCAGAATCGCCTAGTACTCCACTCCAATCAATTAGAACTCTAGACTGTGATTGGAACGTTCCGCTTGGTGGAAAAATAACGTAATCGTTAGCGAAACCCATTCGTTCAGCACTTCTTTCGTACCATATAGCGTAAGAAGGATTCGTAGTTGGTGTGTCTGATATGAGTGAGAACCTAGTTGCATTACCACCCCATTGATAAGTAGCAGAATCCGTACCACCAGCAGTATAGTGATCAAACAATATTGAGGGACCATCTGTTTTTATAGAAACTGGTGTTCCGCCCACTCCATGTGCTCGATGTATTTGGAGACGTTCTTTCACTAACAGTTTTGTACCAACACTAGCAGAATCTGCAATTCGAGCATTGTCTATTGTCAGAAGAGTAGTACCAGCAACATCGTCTTGAACATCTAATACCTGAGTATAGTTACCATCAAACCCGCCGTTTTGATCGTTGAAAGCAGAAACCGTGTTGAGTAAGTAAAGTCCTTTTGCAGCAATATCTTGATTAGTTCTATTACCTTGAATTACCGCATCGTGTAATGATGAGGTGTTTGCTACATCTTCAACTGATCGAGTTGAAACCTTGCCCGTTAGGGTATCAATTGCCAGCAAAGCATCTTTAGTTTCATCTACAAGAGCAGATAGATAGAAGTCACCCGAGAAAGCAACGTTCTCGTTAGTGGAATCGATACCCGATCCAGTTAGAGAAGCACCACGATTGGTTACTGATTTCAAAGTCTCATCTGAAACTATGTTAGCAATTACTCCGATATTACCACGCGATACACTATCAGTATCAGTATTGATAACCAACATCTGATAATAATTCGATTGACTAGGTTCTAATAGGTTAGCAGATGCTCCATCAAGAATTGTGGTCTTACCAGGTGGCAATACTAAACCACCTCCCGCGACAATTTTCTTGCTAGTCGAATCGCCAACTGTGGTTACCGCTTGCAAATCAGCAGAGATAAAGTCAGCAGTTAGTACCGCACGACCAATTCTACCTGTTGCCGAATCCCACATCAACGAAGCGTTTGCAGTCGTAACTATCGGAGAATTCAGCAAATAAAATTGTGAACCGTTCAGAACAGATAAACCGCTCATCTTCAACCATGCGTCAGTACTGTCTCCCGTACCAGAAAACGTTGACGCATCACCGAAGTTAGTAACTTCTTGAAGACTAGTAACATCTTTGAAAGCAAACGCACCTATGTCTCTATATCCAACGCTATCCGCTGGACCTCTAAACAATGCTTGTTCTGTACCAGTATAACGATTTGTTTCAGATGTCCAATCATCTAATCCATTGACAATCAAACTACCAATCTTTAGATTATTCGTGGTTTGTGACCACTGAGTACTACCGATTGTAGTTTGACCCTGAGTCGTTACGAATTGTAAATCGATATCGCCCTGCGCCAAATTAGCAGCAGTACCAAGTGTCCTATGTCCAATTTGATCTAGACCACCTGTAGGATTGAATACAGGTACTACAAGACTGATGTCATATGGTGAATTGTTAGGTAATTGAGTTCTATCAATATACAACCCATCATTTATATTTACAACTTGTCCACCAGTAGAATCACCATTTTCAAGAACAAATGCCCACGTATAATCTTCTGCTGCTGTAGTAGCACCGGATTGCAACGTAACGCGGAATGCGCTATCTGCGCTACCGGGTTCTACCAAACGAATAACATCGAATGAACCAGGAGGTGTTAGGGGGTTTGTCAAGTTAGCGGTGAATCCTCCATCTAGATCGATAGAGTTTGTAACCGAAATCCTTCTGCTCAATGTATCAGTACCGGTCTCTGCCGCTTTATTGAGAGTAAAGTATGTAAGTGCAGTATGAGCAGTAGTCTCTAGTGTCGTTTCTACAACAGTATCTGCGGTGGCTACACCTTTAGCGTATACTGTAAGAAGATCTGCTTCAGAGGTAAGATTTTCTAGAGTAAGTCCTCCGGATAACGTAACAGCATCCGTAGTGGTTGCACCATGATTAGTGACATATGATAAAGTCACAATGTCTAGTAAGTTACCTAGCGTTCTGTTTTCTACACTATCTCCAGCAGTCAGGGATAAAATTTCTATATTATCATTAGCAGAAGCAGTAGTATTAGTAGTTGTAAGTTTCAGACCCCCATTCAGAACGGCAGATTGTCCTACCGTAAGATGTGTAGTAATCTGAGCAGAATCTGCCCAAATCCCTTTAGAGGTTCTAATATCATTAGTAGTAGTATTACCCTCGTCTGTCACCACTTGTAAATTAGGATCTGTGAACGCTGAAGTCGTTGCTTCTCTAGTTCCTATAGTACCATCTAAATCTATGGTAACTATGGTAAATTCGTTATTTTGTGCTGCAAGATTTTGTAAAATGATACCACTACCATCGGTACCAGCATCAATAGTGGTCGAGTCTAATAGAGTACTTCCTAATACATTGAAATCGTTTGATACAGTAAGATCGCTATTGACGTATACGGATTTGTTGAATCCGAACTGATCTTCCGGATATTCATATCGAAGTCTTGCTTGACCATCAACACCTAAGTTTACAAAAAATCCACCGCCGTTTGCATCGGATGCTTGCGCTGCGTTGTTTGCAACTTCGATACTAAGATCTTCAACTGACAATTCAGTACTATTGATAACCGTTGTAGTACCCTCTACGCGAAGATTTCCTAACACCACTAGTTCTTTTCTAACTGTAGTTGAGTCTAACAAGGTAATGCCGTCTACAGTAAGAGCAGAAGATAATGTTGCACTGTCTGCTGAGATACCGCCAGACCCTTGTAGGATAATTGATCGACTAGATGAGTTTCCGTTTCCTAAAACATCATCAAGTGTCAACCCTGTACCATCTAAAATATCAGCATCAACGGTAATGTATTCTACACTATCTCCGCTATTAGTTATTACTAGAAGATTGTAATTACTCAGTGTTTCTGATAAACCAGCAGTTAGAGAAATACCACCATTCAAATACAAAGGAGTAGTCGTAATGTCGTATCCAGCAGGACGTGTTGGATCTGTTACACTGGTCAGCGTTTCGCCTGTAAAGGCAGTAGACTGTAAAGATCTTTGTTGAACTTCACCTAGAACATCAACCGTCAAAACATCTAATGACTCTGCTCCTTTTAGGTTGGTTAGATTCAACCCAGCGGCAATAGAAGCAGATTCTAAACTAGTACGTGCACCTACAACAAGTGCTTTCTGAATGTTGGTCGAATCTAATTGCGTAACACCCGTTGAGAAAACGTCCCCGTTTAGGAAAGTCTGATTGTTGAAAGTTTTGATACCAGTTATAAGTTGATCACTAGTTACAGTTACAACTTCTGTAGAAACGACTTTGTTATCTGTTCCGATAGTTAGAGCAGTTGCTTCTGTTGTTTCTGGAAGGTTGGTTATTTGGAACCCACCTACACTAGCATCAATTCGAGTTGAATCAAAATCTGCTAAACCCGTAACTTCTAAACCAACTCCGATTAGTAATTTGGTCCCATCATAAGTTAGATTAGCATCATCTTCTAACTCACCGTCAGCACCTACTACTACAAGTCTGTCAGTGGTCAAGTCTTCTACATTTAGTGTTGCCGCAGTAACTGTATCTGTACCAATGATTGGTCCTCTCGCAAACAACCCATTAGTAGTAATGGATAGGTTGGTGCTATCACCACGAGTCGTTACCGACAGTAATGTATCATCTTCACCATCTAAAACATTATTGTCTAATTCGCGTAAAAGAAGTTTACCAGTGCCAGAAGATTTATCATAAACCACGAAACGATTTACTGATATGGTTGCTTCCAATACAGCAGAATCAATTTGTACACCGATTCCTGTAGCAGAAGAAATGTCTATACCGCCAAAGGTTGGAGTAAGATCTGTTGAATTTCCTCTGGATACTACATCGTCTAGTGTGTCAGTTTCTGCTCCAGTGAACGCAATAGTGTTTAGTGTCACTGATACTACACTGTCACCGGGCGCATTCAAACCTAAAATTGTAGGTTCTGTTCCAGTTACGTTAGTACGGTTTCCAAATTCAAACGGACCAGAGAATTTTACATGTCTACTGGTGCTATCACCACGATCAATTACATAGTCCAAATTGATGAGAGTATCGTCCCACGTAATAGGAGTTGCAATTCTTGTTGCTAAAAACGCGCTGTCTGTTTTGGTTCCAGTTGAGTTAGCAACGAAAACTCTACTGCTAATAACAGGTGCTAATGGAAAATTTTGTGCACCGTCAATTCCACGGAGTTTAACAGAATTACTAAAGATGACTTCATTACCGGTTTCACCTGTATCATAAAACTCTTCTTTTCTACCAGAGACCGAATGTAATGTCTCAAAAGTGTCGTCTAAGTTAGTTACTTCAATCTGTACCACATCATATTCTAGGGTAGACTGATTCCATTTCACCATAGGAACAGTTCCGGTAAGTGGAAGAGTTCCTTGTGTTGGATTAGTTACATCTATCTGACCAAAGCGAATCCTTGAAGTGGTACTGTCATATAACGCGAGATCTTTCAAACTTCTGTAACCGATAGAGTCGTTCACCCCTTCGATTACTAGTGCATTTCTATGTGTGACAAAATTAGATCTTTGAGGTGGAAGACTGTTAAACTTTATAAACTGAGGTCTAATACCGTATGAAGTTGTAGCACCATCTGCAATACCTGAACCTTGATCGTTCGAGGTAATTGACTCTTCGACTACCTGTTGTAAAGTAGGTGCAGTAAAATTAGTGAAGTTGAAATCTCTACTACCTACACTATCATTATCACCTAATACTAACAATTTGATGGAGAGTAAACCTGTCGCACCAGCAGCATAGATGTTACCATCTAAGTAAGTGTTTGATGTCGCATCAAAGGTTGTTTGACCCGATAACGTAGACTGAGTATTTTGTGAGATATTCAATGCGTTGAACGCTTGAATAGACAACGCACTTGTAGCTAGTGTATCTGATAACTCTTCTAATATAATACCTTGGTTAGTAGTGTTGCCCGATTGCGTTACTGTTTGTAAAGTCAATTCTGATTCATTAGTAAAAGCAAGGTCACCTAATTGGCGATAACCCACACTATCATCACCGGAAATTGTCGGATTAGTGTTTAGGATCAGAGCATAGTCTCGATTTTCTCCTGCATCCTGTAATTTCTGGTCATCAAAAGCAAGACCCCTAAGTTTAGGTTTTTTAGTGAAACCACGTGTACCATCAGCATTCGAGAAAAACAGAGAATTGTCTGAATCAGGGTTGCCGGGATTTGGTTCTGCTTGTTCAAGAGATAAGTAATTATAACGATCAGAATCTAAATATGCTACTGATCTTCTAATGACTTTACCAGATAACGATATGAGTCTTTTAGCCATTTAAGGATTCCAAATAACTGAGCGTGAGTTCTAATTTACCGGATGCACTTGCCCAAATTGAAATCTGATTCCCTTCTTGGACCACTAATTTACCTGTCAAAGGAGATGCAGCGTCGAACGATTGAATTCCAAAATCTTTGACCAAATAAGTTGATGTATCTGTGCCCACATCGTGATGCACAAAATTGACAGTATACGTATCGTCGTTTGCTATGTTTGATATTTGTGCCATCAAAATAATAGCAGATACACCTTGGGGTACCGTGTAAACAACATCGGTACCTCGTGCTTTGAAAGCATCAGTCGTATCTTTCGTTTGTATAGTATAGGTCTTTGTTTTAAATTGATTTAATGGAGTTGCCATCTTATCCCTCTAATGCTAGAATGTATGGTGTTAGAACTGCAAATAATGATCTATCAAATGTTGTTCCCGTAATAGTACCTGATTCGCGGTTGATGGTCAAATCACCACCAATTCTAAAATCACCGAGTTCGTCAGTAGCAGTAAAGTACACCAAACCAAAATTAGGTGTAAGCGATTCTGCCGAATCAAAACGAATTTCGTTATCCTTTATTGGTATCCCGCCGTTCTGTGGAACCGCAGCAAACATGTTTGTTCCCGCACCAACAAATTCAAACGTATGTGAGGAGGCACTAATAAGAGATCTTTGATGGAAATCAGTAGTGGATCCTAACGTTGCATTTTTATTTAGGGGTGGCGCAATGCTAATCTCATAAGAACCTGTCTCAGGTAGGATAGAAGAATAAGCAAAGGTTGCACCGTCCGTTTGACTTTCTACAAGTCTTTGTGGTGAACCCACAATAATATAGTCTGCGGTACCGCCTACTGCGACAGACGTACCAAATCTATCATCAAATGGTGAACCAAACCCATCACCACTATACTGTTGGTTTATAGGTCTTAGAATGGAAACCTCTGTCCAGTTGGTACCACCACGTTCAAACAAATAGGTGCTTGCGGCGTCGAGAGTATTATCCCCATCGTTAGGTCTGTTTTGCCCTACAGCAACTATATCACCACCTGAATTCATGTCAATACTGATACCCATTCGAGTATCTTCTCTGCCATCTGATGGGTACATTGTTTCTTGTAAATTCCAAGAACCTTCGTTGAATCTGAAAAACTCGACCCCACCTTGATTTGGGTAAAAACCAAATATATAATCGAAGTCACCATCCCATAATCCTGTCGTTGCCTGATCTAATTCTAGTCTTGTAGGACTGCTGATGCCAGCAACTTTAGTGCCTATAGGAATTCTCTGGTCACCTGGATACTGTAGTGTCAGACTTGTTCCTGAATATATTTGCATACCTACTTGGAATTTAGAGGTATCGTTTACATCTAAGAAAACTGATCCCGAGAATTGTGGAATTGCACTATCAATAAACGTTTCTGCAACATCTGTAGATGTAAACGCTGCATAACTAGCGTCACCGTTCATGGCAAGTTCATATACTGCATTCGCGTTCTGACTCAATTGTGAAGTAATGTTCTGGGAAATACTGTAACTACCAAACTGATTCTTAGTGTAGTAATAGACGGTATTACCTTTCCATGAAACTAATAAGTCAGTTCCAGTTTCAGAAATAGCAGTTCTTGGATAAGTTCCTGCTGGGGTGCCTTTAGGGAAAAACAGTTTCTGGTCTTTCACAAACCCTATAGGATCATTAGCAGAATCTCTACTATAAATTGCAACCACACCATTAGTGAACCCAGCATCCGAATCTGACTGATTCGAAACTACTAGGACGTTGCCGTTGCCAGAAAGTTTGACTTCAGAACCCATAAACCTATTTTCATTAGGATTAGGTGAAGACGTGACAGAATCTTGGATGAACTGCTTTTGTGTGTACGATGCCCCGTCTTTCTGGAAGACATACGCCGCACCATGGTTTCCTGTTGAACTGCCTTGTACATACTGGTTCGAAGGTGCACCAGCGACTACGGTTAAACCGTCTGTGCTAATAGAAAGAGAATTACCAAAGTTATCTACGGATGGTGTGTTATCTACAGGGTTAGTCGGAGTCAAATCCTGTGACCATGGGTACGCGAATTCGTCTCGTTGACGAATTTCAATTCTTCTCGCACCCAGATTAGCTATAGCAAGAGTACCATCGTTTTTACTGAAAACAACCCGTTGCCCAGCGTCATTGTCTGATAGTACATTGGGGTCTAAACGAACTTGATCAGTATTACCACTGACAGTCCAATTTTGTAATATCTCATCGGATACATTTAGAACAGTATAGTAGTATGAATCGTTTTCGAATTTGATAGCATCATTATAGTTGGGTCGTTTATAATCACCGATTTCCAACGAGTAGTTTGCTGAATCAGTATTTACAATGCCGTTGATCCGAAGAACATCATCGTTCAAATTATAGTCTGCGTGTAGAAGACCGTTGTAAATAGATTTAGATCCGCCTGTTGCTACAAGACCATAATCCCCAAACGAAGAGTTAGAGTTAGTAACGGAACACTGTGCCCCAGATTCTGCTTTGATAGAAGTAGCAGTAGAAATGGTAAAGCAAGATACTAGTTGAGCGTAAGCACGTTCTTTCAGGAAGACACCAATACCATCAGCGTTGAACTGAGTGAACGCATCTAGTACCATTGATCGCAGACCAGAAACTTTTGATCCGTCAATCTTCATACCGATACCTGATGTTGTCAACGAAGTACAGTTTTGAACATAAGGTGACTGTGTAATAAATGGTCCTGTTTGAGCGTTATTACGTGGATCAAATGCTACACAAGCAGCACCATTCTGGTGATCTCGGAAAGTAATTTCTTTCACGTAACAACCGTTGTCTACCCAGAAAATATCACTATCTACATTTCTTGGACGTATAGTAGTCGATCTCAGAGCGTCACCAATAATGGCAGTCTTCGGTGGTAGTTTTATAGGATTGTTTACTGTATAATCCCCTGACTTGAGGAAGATTGTAGTATCCGTACCTTGGTTCTGAGCAGTCTCTGAAGATTGTGTAATAATAGTTCGACGAATAGCAGTATTCGGATTGAACTGAATAAATGCATTATATGTTGTAGGGTAAATAATATCATACCCAAGAGCAACAGGATCAGGGAACACTAATGTATCAAATCCAGCAGCAAGACCTGTGGGGTAATTATATTGGTAAATCAGAGTTCCTGCCCCGAAGAAGTCCCCGAGTTGGTAAGTACCAACCGAAGACTGCTGAACGGCAAGAATGATAATATCCAAAAGATTTTGAATCTTGGTGATATTACCGGAATCTGTTCCTACGGTATACCCAGCAATAATAGATTTCAGTTGTCCGTAAGCAGCGATGGTTGCATTTATTTCGCTTTCGCCTAAAAGATCTCCGTAACCATTATTGAAAATAGAAAAGTATGCTCGTTGCGCGGTTGAAGTAGCACTATTACCACCATACTTCAGATCATATACCAGAGCGTCTAATATGTAACCAACGTCTCTGCGGCAAGTTGCCTGATTATATGAGAAAGTTGGGAACACAGAGTTTGCGTAGAACACTACTTGTTGTTGTAGCGTAGATCTTGTAGCATAGAAAATGTTACTCTCACCAGTAATAGTCGGAAGTGTAACCGTAATACCAGATCCATCAACAGCATTTATAGAAGTTCTGATAACATCAATAAGAGTGTTGACCCTAAGTTCTTCGGTAGAAGTCGTGATATACTTATTGATAATGGTTTTCAGTTGCTCATAAGCAGCAAGTGATGCTGTAATTTCACCGTCACCTAATTGATTAGTCCAGATGTCTGCGAGACCATCTAAACTTTCGTATGTAGTGGTGGTATTTTCAATGTTCAGATCTCTACCAACCCAGTACGAACGAGCATTGGTATCGGTAGCAAAGGATCCATCGAATAAAATATCATGCGTCAGAGCATCTACAATGTACCCAACGTCACGTTTACATTTCGTGTCGTTATATTCTAACGATTCAAAATTATTTTCGATCCAAGTGATCAACTGATTCTGAATAGTTCTTCGATTAACGATCAATGCGTTTGCTGCATTTCTCTTGTCAGCATTCTCGCTACCCGAACCAGTAAAGTCGATAACGGTACCATCTTCGTTTCCGTATACTGAAGACTCTTCAAGAAGTTGAGTGATCTGTTTGATACGTGCAGTAACAAAGGTTTGACTTGTTCCGTTTATACCAGAAGCATTAATTCTGTCACGCAAGTGATTAATCGAATCAACAGTGTATTGCAATTGATCACTTTGTACTTTTTGTGCATTACCTCTTTGGTATGCGAGTCCAGCAGTGATGCTATTATAGTCTGTATTGTTCTGTAAGTCAAGTGCAATCGCATCAATTATCAAACCAGTGTCTCGTTCACACTTGTGCTGATCAAAATTTCCTACAAGGTTTTCATCATTGACAAAATCAATTGTATCGTTCTGAATTATCAGCGTGTTACTCTTGATAGCATCAAACTCTGTAGATGTCAACCCTGCTGTGCTAATATCGATCTCAGCAGGAACACCATTGACATTACCAGCAGTAATAACGTCTGTAGTGATTGCAACTAAAGTATCAATGATAGAATCGTCTGTTACATTAGCAAGTGCTTTGATTCTGGTCGCTAGGTCATTATAGGCATCTACTGTTGCTAATGATTCTCCTGCACCGAGTTGACCAGAGGTTCCAACAAAATATGCAAACGCTACTTGACGCGAGGCAGAGTTACCACTGTAGGTAAGGTCTGCTACCAAAGCGTCGATTAAGAATCCGGTATCTCTTTCGCATTTAGCGACATCGTAACCTGCAAAGGTATCGACATATGCAAGAACAATATCTTGAGTAGTTGCTTTCGCCGCTACCATAATATCTGATTCTGTGGTTGTCAAACCACCAGTCTGAATTCCAACCTCTGCTGAAAGACCCGTAATGTTACCGGCAGTAATAACTCCGACGATTTCATCTACTAAACTTCCTACAACGGTTTGTTCTGGACTTGTTGAGACAACAGCGTCAAGAAGTGTTTTCAGATTATTGTAAGCAGCAATCGTTGCGGCACCTTCGCCAGCACCTAACTGTGATGCGGCACCGACAAAATACGAAATTGCGTTAGTTCTTGTAGCAGTGTTACCACCATACTTGACATCATGCGACAAACCGTCTAGTATATAACCAACGTCTCTTTCACATTTTGCTTGATCGTAGAAGGAAAGATTTTCTCTACCCCAAGTAATGCTAGAGGAAATGGTCGTAGATTTATCTGCAACTATAGCATCATACTCTGTCGTGGACAAACCGGCAGTCGAGATTTCAACTTCTGCGGCAATACCTGAAATATTACCAGCGGTGATTACACCAGTGATAAGACCCATCAGTTCATCAATTCGACTGTCTTCAGTAACGTTTACAAGAGCTTTGATATCTCCAGCAAGATTGTTGAAAGTTGCAACAGTTGCAACCTTTTCGTCATTTGAACCTAATTGACTTGCTGCTCCAACAAAATATGAGATTGCTGCTTGTCGTGATGCAGAGTTACCACCGTATAATAAGTCAGCGCAAATTGCGTCAATGACAAACCCAGCATCACGTTCACACTTAGCACTATCATAATTGAGTAAAGGATAGGTGGCGGTAATATAACCTGTAACAGAAACAGAAATTAGATTTGATCGTGCTGCAACAATATCAGTAATTTGTATCGACCTTCCTGCGGCATTAGCATACGTCCCGACAAAAGGGAAGGTAGTTGCATTGATAACAGTAGAAACCGTACCGTCAACACAATCAGTTACTCGTTTGAACAGAGTATCTATCAAAGCATCAGATGTAACAGCAGGAAGCGCCTTGATAAGATCTCTGGCATAATTGATTACCTGAACAGTTTTGTCTGATTGATTAGATAAAACATATGCAGAGTTTGCTCTAAGATAGGCATTACCAGCAGTAAGTGTCCAGAAATCTGATCCGGTGATAAGGTCACGTGCAACAGCGTCAATAATAAACCCAAGGTCTCTTATACACGTTGTGCCGATACCCGTGTAATTATCGTTTATGAAAGTTGTTGTATCAGTAATCAATGATGCACGATTTGCTTGAATGGCACTACTCGCAGAAATTCTGTCAGCAGATTGATAGGTCGATCCAGGTGTTGTTGGATAACTAATCGTTGGATAAGCAGGAGGTGTATCACTAATATAACTGGTGATGGTTGCAAACAAACTTATAATAGTAGCGTCACTCGTAACACCGGGAAGTGCTATAAGGGTATCTCTTGCTAAGTTGACAGCATCAATAGTAACCTGTTTTTGAGCACTTAATACATAAGCACTATTTGCTCTTTGATATGCATTACCAGCAGTAACCGTGTTATAGTCAGTACCTAAAATCAAGTCTCTTGATACCGCATCGATTATAAGACCGACATCTCGTTCGCATCGAACACGATCATACTCAAATCCTATGCCATCATAATTCGAAGATATGTAAGTTGTAGTATCATCGATCAAAGTTGTACGTGCTGCTAAAATTGCTTGACGTTGTGCTGATTTTGTAGAAGCATAAGTACCTGAAACTGGCCAAGTGGTCACAGGTTGTACGGTTGTAATCGTTCCGTCCAGAACATCGATGACACGTTCAAACAGAGTATCAACCGTAGAATCGCTAGTAACACCTGTAAGTGCTTTGACTTGATCACGTGCAAAGGTAACAGCATCGATAGTTGCTTGCTTTTGATTACCCAGTAAGTATGCGGTGTTTGCTCTTAGGTAAGAGTTTCCTGCGGTGATAGTCCAGAAATCCCCGCCTATAATCAGATCACGTCGAACCGCATCAAGGATAAGACCGACATCACGAGCACACTTAGCAGCATTATAACCACCGAGTTGAGTTGCCCAATTCAGATCCACATAGTCAATCGTGGCAGCTTGAGCACCCACGATTCCTGCAACGATAGCATCGTACTCGGTAGTAGTCAATCCAGTAGTAACGATATTTACTTCTGTTGCAAGACCCGTAGTGTTGCCAGCAGTAATTACACCGGTAATCTCATCGACAAGTCCACCAATAACTGTTTGCTCTGGTGCTGTCGTAACTACTAAATTGATTCTTGTTTTGAGATCATTATATGCTGCGACAGTTGCTGGAACCTCTCCTACTCCTAATTGAGCAACCGTACCACTAAAATAAGCGAGAGCATTTGTAAGAGTTGCCGTGTTACCACCATATTGAACATCGTGCGATAAACCATCTAAGATATAACCAACATCCCTTTCGCATTTTGCTTGGTCGTAGAAAGAATAATTAGTCTGTCCATATAAGAGAGTGTCAGCAACTAAGGTTGTTTGAGCAGCAATAATAGCATCGTACTCGGTATTAGTAATGCCAGTAATAGAAATCTCTACTTCTGCCGCAAGAGACCCAGTGTTACCGGCAGTAATAACTCCAGTGACCAGACCCATGAGTTCATCAACTCTTGCATTTTCAGAAGTATAACTCTTTATCAACCCTGCAAGATAATTGTATGCTGCAACGGTAGATGTACCTTCTCCTGCTCCTAATTGAGCAACTGCTCCTGAAAAATATGAAAGTGCAGCATTACGGGATGCTGTGTTACCACCATACAACAAATCAATATTGATCGCATCAATTACGAACCCCGTATCCCTTTCACACTTTGCTACATCATATACAAGTTCAGGATATGTTGTTGAAATAAAAGTTGTAACTTGTGTGATCAGAGAACTTCTCTGTGATCGTATAGTACCGTGGTCTACTTCTCTAAACTGTGAAGATGCATACGTTCCGGTTGCAGGGAAAGTAGTATAGTTTTGAACTGCTGTTATCGTTCCGTCTATGCTATCAGTTACTCGTTTGAAAAAAGTGTCTATCAAAGCGTCTGACGTTACAGCAGGAAGTGCCTTGATGAGATCTCGTGCATGTTCAATTACAGCAATCGTTACTGCTGATTGATCAGAAAGTACATAAGCAGAGTTTGCTCTCAAGTATGAGTTACCTGCCGCAATTGTCCAAAAATCTGATCCGGTGATAAGGTCACGTGCAACAGCATCAATAATAAGACCTAAGTCTCGTTCACATGTCGCGCCAATACCTGTATAATTATTGTTGATAAATTTAGTTGTATCAGCAATCAGTGTCGCACGATTTGCTTGAATATTCGTAGTTGCTGCAATTCTATCAGCAGTCTGGTAGGTTGCAAGAGCAGTCTGAGGATAATTGATTGTCGGATAAACAGTCTGTGTTTTGTTGATAACATCCGTAACGTTCTTGAAAAGGTTTTCGATGTCAGTATCGGAAGTGACACCGGCAAGACCAATGATATAATCTCTCGCAAAGTTGATACCTGCAATAGTTGCTTCGTTCTGATCACTCAGTACATAAGCAGAAGACGATCTATTATATGCCCAACCTGCTGTGACGGTATTATAATCAGTACCAAGTAGTATGTCACGCGCAACAGCATTTATAATCAGTCCAACATCACGAGAACAAGTTGTCGCGTCATATGATCCTGTAAGGAAATTGTTAGGGTTGTTTAGATAATCTAAAACAGCATCTTGTATTGCATCTTTGTTATCAAGTATTGCTTGGGATGCAAGATTAGCATCGGTTTGTGCTTCAACAGGTGGATCAGGATATACTACTGTTGATGGCAACCCGCCAATAAGAAGTTCTATAATTTCGTCATATCCAGATTGAACACGTGCTTTAGCGACCAAATCGGTTTTGACTTGAGGAACAGACACCATACCAAGACGTTCTTCATTGATAGATCGTCTGGTTTGATAAAGTTGTTCAGAGGTTACTTTCTTTGCATTACCACGCTTGTATGCTTGTCCAGCAGTGATAGCACCATAGTTTGTACCCAACACCATATCAAAACGAATGCTGTCCATGATTAGATGGAGGTCTCGTTCACATGTCACGGTGTCGAACTTGAAGTTTTCTTTTGCGTATACTACTGCTACTGCTGAATCCAAAGTAGCAAAAGAATTCATCAAAGATTTACCATCATTACCTGGTACACCGGATTTCGAAACATAGTAAACATTTTCAACATTTTCAGATCCAATAGATTGGATCGATACTTCACCGTTATTTTCTCGTTTGATAAACGCTTTGCCATCGTGCGTATTGATAGCAATTTCACCGAAATCAATCTCGTTTAGTGTAGGTGCACGTCCCGGGATATCGCTTCTTGGAAATAGTATTTTTTTACGTGATGCCATATGCGAAGGTCTCTAATATCTTTCTTTATTTATGCGTATTTGCCACAGTCTATAACGTCAAACTCTATAAACTTTGCGTATGCCTTTGGAGTGAATTCCCATCTGGGATCATCGGTACCATTGTCTATATATCGAATTGCTCCGAAAGGTGTTGCAGAATCTCCTACTGCAATACCAGCACCGTTTGCCAAAAGACTGCTGGGTGTACCATCAGCAATCACGATTTGTCGGTCTTCGATCAATAACTCTGTAGTAGAAATATTAGTTTGCTCTCCTAACACGTAAAGATTTCTATTTACTGTTAGATCACCATCGATAGTAGTCGAGTCTAATGTTGTAAGTCCATCAACGTTCAGCGTACCTGTAACTGTAGCAGTAGCAAGTGTAGACAGAGCATTAGAATTCAATGGTCCATTTAGAGTAGTAGTTCCGCTTACAATAATATCGTTTGTAACTGTTAGTTGACCATCGATAGTGGTCGAGTCTAATGTTGTTAAACCATCAACATTTAGATTGCCGCCAATCTGTAAATCGTTTAGAACAGCAACCGAATCTACTTGAACACCTTTAGCAAAGATAGCATTCCATCTTTTTAGAGAAGTGCCGAGATCATAGGTATCTGTAATGTTGGGTATAATAGATGAATTGACTTCGGCACCAAACACTACGTTATCAGTGTTTTGATCGCCCATGAAGATACTACCAGACGATCCTGCCCTTAAAGTAGCGACACCATCAACAGTAAGTGAACCATCGATTACTACGTTCTGTGTGACCTGTAGGTTGCCTGTGACCTTAGTTAGACCAGTACCCCCACGTAGCACTAGGTCATTTGTTGCTTCTGTTGATACGGAGTCTTTGTTAAAATATAACAAATCTACAAGGAGTTCGTTGAGTTTTTTGTTATCATCAACAAGTAAAGCAGACGCAGCAGTTACTTCGCCACGCTGATGGTTCATCATGTCGGTAAAATATTTACCGCCTATAGTGTGAATATCTGAGGAATAATAATGTGATACAGAATCACCAAATGAATTTACTTCTCGTTCGTGAAGTATGCTTCCAGCACCAATATAAAGTCGATCTCCACCGTTCCCTAAACCGTTATCATTAGGATCTTGCAGTAAAGAATATGCAAGTTCGCTTACTTGAATTAGAGACTTGCCTGTACCATCTTCTACTGGCAATCCTCTGGTGGAAGATCTCCTTATAAGAATTGTAGCATTTGAAGAATCATGGGACATTAGTAAGTTCCCCCGTTTACAATAGTAGATAGTGCGTTAGACGCTTCCCATAATTGGGTAACACTATTGTAAACAAGGATGTCTCCGTTTACTGCTGCTGTGGCGTTTACTCCTGGAATTCCTGCTTCTTGAACTGTCCGGATAGGTGTGCCTACAACAATTTTATCAATCAGTATAGTTCCATCGTTTTTTATTTTTACGGTCATGGTATTTCCTATTATCTTGTTACCGAAGGAGTTACGCTAACATATCCTTCAAGTATTCTTTCAATAATATAAGTCAAGTTACCTGACCCATCGGAGTCACTTACGTATGATAATTCAACGTCATAAACATATCGTTTCTTAGGGTTTAGTACATCTGTCTGGAGGTTAGTTAGAGATAAGTTGACAATGCCATCCGTAGCAGGACTTGCTACGATACCAGTAAAGGCAATTTTCTCAGAAGAGTCTGCGGCATAGTTTGGTTTCAACCAAGCAGCAACAGAAAAATTGGTCAGATCTTTTACAGATTTATCTTTGTTCTGAAGGTGGAGTTCAATCGAAACGTCTGTACCCTGATCGATTGAGATGTCCTCGTAATGAGCCATTAGCACTATTCCATGAAAATACTATATGGTTTATTTATACGATTTAGGTACTGGACTGTATGTCTTCTATCACCCATTGCTGAAGTTTTTTTGATGCTTGACTGCGATCAAACACAAATGAAATTGTCATTCTCCAGCAATCAGTTTTAGCAGAGTGATATACTAGATCATTAGGATTATCTCGATATCCACCGAAATATCCGTATTTACATTGCCATCCTGCACGATCTCCAACACGCACAAGTTTACGATTTTTACGATCTAGGTAAGTAAAATCTCCCGCACCGGTTTCGCTCCAAGTAAAAATTAGGTTGTATGCCGAAGCATTAGCGTTGTTATGCCATGATATAAACCCACCAGGAGGATATACTGCAAACAAAGCATTCGTTTTTAGACAGTATTTGGTTTCTAGTGTGGCAAGAGAGTCCCAGAGTTCTGCTAATGTATTTTTAGTTCTTTCATAATCATGACCATTTTTCATAAGAATAGTGTTATGTTGTAAACTATAACTCTTTATGAACATAGGGTATCCTTCATGTGAAGTTCCCTCTCTGACAATATCTTTTAGGTAATCTGTCCCAGTATAATGTAACTGATCCTTTTTAGTGAAGTTGCCCCCGCGTATTTGCATATCATCTAGACAAGAAGGTTCTCGAAATCGCTCAAAACGTGACAGATCTTTAATAAGATCAGGATTGTTTATAGGAATATCTTTCATGATTTAGAATATTTATCTCTCATTTCATTTTTTCCTTTACTATTCGAGTAATGCATTACCACAGGATTTTTAGCATGGTCATACACATAACCAGCGAAATAGTTCCATCGAGCATCATCTTCGCCATCAAGTCTTCCTATCTTTAGGTTTTCGTACTTAGGTGTTTTGTTGATCAACCACCATAATGAAAATTGATCCCACCTCGAAAGTGATCTAGGAAAATTATCTGTATCTGGATATCCCGCAGGAGTCTGTGGCCACCAAGTACCTGCATACTGTTTGACTGTGAGGTCGTACCAATCCTGCATGAAATCTTTGATCAGAGGTTTAGTCATATCATATAAACAGGTTCCCCCACACCAATCGAAATGTTCTCCTTTATACCCCCAATAAAACTCACGGAACATGTACGATCTTTCATCAGTCAAAGCAGTAAATAAAATATCGTTGTCGCCGAATTTATCAAATACCGTAGGAAGATCTTCGTGTACTATTTCACAGTCAGCATCAATATAAAAAGATTGGTCGTAGGGAGAATTTGCCATGCCCCATAATTTGGATCTAGGATGGTCAATACATATTTTTATATCGTCTGCTACATCTGAACCCTTATCCAAAAATCTTTCTTCTGCGACTAAACATACCTTTGCATTCGGATCAAAATCTTTGATTGAGTGAATTAGATTGAGAGCAGAATAATAATAAAATATTTCAGTTGATGCTACTACAACGTATCCTTTACTCATCTACTGTTTCTTCTAATGATTTCATAAGAATAACAGAAACCCATCCCTGCATTTCTATATCATTTTTAGACGATCTTACCTTAGAACGAAGTTTAGTGTCTTTACAATCTCTAACCGCATCAATTTCAAACGCCTTGAGTTTGAGGGCAAAAAGTTCTTCTAGTTTTACGGACTTTTCTCGCTGCTGTTTTTTTAGACCAGTCTCATTTTCCTTTCGGATTTTCTCTTTACGTCTCGCTTCTGTATTATCGTCTAATACTTTAGGACCAATCTCTTCCATAAGTTTGGTCCAAAGAGGATTCTCTTTACCGTTTATAAATTTAGGAACAGGTTGTTGTTTTCTTTCAATCGTGCCATCATCATTTTCCTGGCAGAAGATTGTCATTGCTTCAGTTTTTTCTAGGTTACGCCAGAAAGGGTTTTCTTGGAAGTAGGTTCTCATTCACTAATCCTCACATAATCAGTATATTATATAGTAGTATTCTTATGCCTCATATACAGCGTTGATCGAGAGATTCGTTTGCGTTACTATAACGTTGTCAGAAGTTCTTCGAATCTGCAACTGCCCTGAAGCCGTTTTACCGTCTCCTGATGCAGGACTTGAATCAATAACAAGGAAGATTCTAGATGTAGCTAAATTATACCATTGATTTCCTTGCGCTTGACTCGCATCCAAGTTTGTCTCTGATCCATTAGTAATATCGAATCTCACATCATAATCTCCAGCAGAACCAGAGTACAACCATGTTGGAGATCCGGTCCAAGCACTACCGCCGATAGTGCTGAAGGAAGTATTATCAGCAGTCAACACCCCGCCAGTAGTTATAGTAAGACTTGACTCCATACCACCAGAAATCAGTCCAGAGAAACTTTGATCACTAATGACAAGATCGCCGATTGGCAACTGCGCCCCACCAGCAGGAACAAAGGAGGTATCACTTCTCAATGTAATATTAACATCCACATCATCAGAACCACCAACTCTTCTTATTTGAATTCTGACAACTGAATCTAATACTTGATTGTCAACGTCAAAATTATTATGATTTCCTGTCACAGTTCGATTAGTACCTAACGAAACGTATCCTACAGTTTCACCTGTAATCGCTTGCCCTGACACAGCAGTAATATTGATTTCGTAGTTGCTTCCAATACCAGCAATCTTATCAGCGTCTGGTATCCATTGCCCTGCTGGTGTTGCATTGAACGGAGAGAACTGATCGGTAGTTGGAGTACTAACGTGTCTAAGTGTACCGTCACTTTCAAACCTGAGACTCGGAATATATTGTGCACCAACTGTAGATGACGAGGTTTCTGTTACAACAAACAAATTATCTGTAAGTACAGCAGCAGGATAAGATACTGTAGGAACAGACGTATCATTGATAGTCACATAAATTGCCGAGGCAAGTTCGATCCCACCCGTTGATGAACTCCAAACTCTTGCATAAAAATGTTCTGGTCCCTCTAAAAGAGAGTCTTCGTTCAATACTATTGAAGTAAATCCTTCATTAGCAGATAACGTAACCGGTATTCTACTACTAACATCAGTAGTAAAATCTGCATTCGAACTAGTAACATGATCTATTTCTAAATAAATCGTGGAATAAGAGGTTGAACCTACTCTAAAAGATACAGTACCAAATTCAGCATACTGATGTGGACCTGTAAGAATTGACATAGATCCTGTATCCCATACATTGAAACTTACATTCTGAGTATCGTTGATTTTACAATATAGAGTATAAGTTTCAATATTAGTAACTTCTGTTCCAATATCAACACCGAACTCACCGCCGATAAAGTTTTCTGTGGCACCAGTTGTAGTGAAGTTAGCAGTATAGTCAATCTCTAAAATATAATCTGCAATGAAATCGCCTTCGTACTGAATCTCATCTTGAAACTGTATTGTCGGATTAGTCTCTTCAAAATATTGTATAGTAGGATTAGTTTCGTCTTGAAACTGTATCGTTGGATTAGTCTCGTCTTGATACTGTATCTGTATACCTACAGTTGGGTTCGTTTCTCCGAAGAACTGATCTGTAAAGTTTATGGTTGGGTTGGTCTCATCCTGAAACTGTATAACTGGATTCGTAGTAGGATTAGTTTCATCTTGAAACTGTATAACCGGATTCGTAGTGGGATTAGTTTCGTCTTGATACTGCTGTGTATAGTTT
>TARA_R110000772_G_scaffold268452_1_pt1 | contig 40644 bp, 53 predicted proteins | sample TARA_R110000772 | Tara Oceans TARA_R110000772 (sample SAMEA4397948) | marine metagenome | biome: Polar Biome; feature: [SRF] surface water layer (ENVO:00010504); material: water (ENVO:00002006), including particulate matter (ENVO:01000060) such as... | depth 5 m | reverse complement strand
TTCTGGGATTCCAATTCAAAAGTCATGTCGCGAGTCACTTCGCCCGTGCGCATACCAGCAACGCGGAATTCAGGTAGAGTCGACGTCGCCATTTCCATGAGGTTGAGATTTAACGGGTTGAGCACTTCATTCAGAGCACTGAATTTGGTCACGCCGACGCTGATTGTGTCGTTTACGACTTGGGAGTTCACCCACGTTTGATAGTTGGCGTCGTTTAGTTCACCGAATGCTGCAGTCGCTGTATCGGCAGCTCCAGCAGTTTGTATCAGTGCTTCACGCGAATCGTCCAGCTGACTCTGTAGCAGATTGAGACTGTCGAAGTTCGCCATAGTCTCTTCATCTAAATCCGACAACGAGTCTTCGAGGACTTTGTTCAGAGCGGCATTTTTAGTGGCCCACTGCAGAGCACTCATTCTGTCGCGATTACGCCACAGCTGCATTTTACTGAAAAAGCTCATGGTTTCCACTGTCGACCGTTTCACAAGGTCATTTAGTGAAACCATGCCGATGCCCCACGTTTTCACGATGCCGCGAACGGAGGTGAGGTTCTGCTGTTCCATTTCCCACAAAAATGCCTGACTGGCCATTTTCACATCGTCCATGTCACCAGCCATCGAGTCGCCCCAGATGGACCAAACCTCAGCTATCGTGAGGGACGCATCACGGACGTCAAAACCGAAATTCTTAAACCCGAGGACGTACGCGTCAAAATTCGCGTTCAGTGCGTCGATGTGCGGCTCCAGCATGACAAGGAAAAACTCGCCAACTTCGACGCGTGCCGTTGCATACCTGCCTTCAAGTTGGGTCAGCTTAAAGTCGATTCCTTCCATCATCTTCGAAGTCGCTGTTTCAGCAGCTCCAGCTTTTGTTTCCATGTCGGCCATGATGTTGTTGAAAGTCTCGCCACCTGCCGAAGTCAAAGCAAAAACCGCATTCAGTGCTTCCACACTCCCGAAGAGCTTGACTATCGATTCCTTGGAGCCGCCCGTCTTCTCGATCAGACCCTGCATAAAGCCTTGCAAGCCTTGGGCCTGTAGTGCCTGTAGGTTGAAAGCTATCCCGAGTTTATTCGCTTCTTCCGTCGCGTCTTGACTCGGCTTAAGTATGTTGGAGATAGCAGCCTTCATTCCCGCCATCGATTCACGGGTGCTGATACCTTGTGTGGTGAGTGTCGATACAGCTGCCAACATCTCATCGAACGAAAGACCAGCAGCTGCTGCCACTGGTGCTAATCGACCGATGCTGCCTGACAGCTCACCGATTGTGGTTTTACCTGCTTTCATTGCGATGAACATCGCGTCTGCGACATCGGTCGCGCCACTGGCCTCTAATGCGAACGCATTCACAATCGTGGTCAAGCCGTCAGTAGCAGTGGTGATGTCAGTCACGCCGCCGATTGCCAGCTTATTCGCCACCGTCAGGATTTTGGTCGCAGCTTCTGCGTCTTCTGCACCCGCCGATATGGCTTGATAGAAAGCCTTGGCTTGTGCAGTGGGTGTGCCGCCGAATTCACGCGCCAAGTTTTTCGACTCTTGGGTGATTCGGGGTAGCTGGTCCATGTCATCGAGAAGTGTTGACACCTCACCGATAGCAGCACCAAATTCGACAGCCTCTTTTGCCATTCGGCTAAAAGCACGGACTGAAAGTACAGCAGTAAGAGCAGGAAGCAACGCCCTCATGGAACGAGTCAAGCCCGTAGAGGCTGTACTCATTCTGTTGAGGTCGGTTCCTGCCGTTCTCACTTGGCGTGAGTCGGCTTTGATTTCCAGTACCGCTAAATCTGTCATTTCCCTTTCATACCCCTGCCGCCGATCGGTTGTCGTAGCGAGTCGCGTATTTTCGACTCGATCTTAGCTGTTGGTGTTTCTGGAACGAATGGACTGATGGATTTTGAGTCGTCGTATTCTCGCGATGATCTGGTGTAAACGCTTGCCAGTCTGTGTATCGTTCGAAGTTCCCACTCATCGAGGTCCATCCTCGTCATTCGATTCCACGCTTCAAGATCGCTCCAGCTTAGTTCCACTGGTCCCACTTCCATCAGCAGGTCGATTATGTAAGCGAACGGGTCAATGTCAGGCAGTTCTGGCAAGTCGTCTAGTGCTTCGACTCTAAGCTTTTCTCTGCCTTTTTCCCTCGTATTCAGCCACGCTAGGTATCGAATACGAAGGACCAGTTGACCCTCTAGGCTAAAAAATACGCAGCCCTGTCGACAGCTTTTTCGAGAATCTGCTCCGCAATCCACTGCCGAGCCTCGTAAAGCTTATATGCGTTTTCCTGAGTGCACTCCAGCTCTTCACCATCGAATACGACGTTTTCCCAACTGACAGTACAGTGTGACAACACCTCACGGAGAGAATCCTCGACCGCTTCGGGTGGCACTTTCTTTTTGTACTTGGCGGCAATCTTTTTGCCGATCTTGTTTGACACTTTCTGCCATTCAGATGAGTCACGCCCCAAAACGTTGAAGACGATATCCGTACCATCTTCTGCCGTCAATTGCTCTCCGGTTCCGGGGTGAACAAGCGTCACACGGACGCCTTTCGCTGCTGCTGCTTCTAGATCGATATCACCTAAGTCCATCCTAGGTTCTCCTTTACTTAGTGTTTAACTGCGGGTTTATGAAACTACTGTATCGCTCACACGTTCAACCTGCAAAACGGCTTGAACGATTGCATCCGCACCACCTGCAGTTGTATTAAACGAAACGACCTTGCCTGTGAAAAAGTCTTCGGTGGCATCCTGATATATGACTTGGAAAGAAACAGCTAGGTCACTGGCAAGAGCCGCGAGGCACTTCACCTGACCAGCATCATCATCATCACGGTTCATCGTCAACGAGTCGGCATCGTTGTTATACGTGCCTTTGTACTTATCCGTGCCACGTTGTGCGATCGGATTGCTGGTTGTGATGTTAAAAGTTTTGCCACCGGGTGTCCAGTCAGTGACTTGGCCAATCGCCGTAAAATCAGCTAGTGCATCATACCCTGACTCGTCGTAAGTCGCGGGTAAAGTGGCTGATATCAAGATGACTGTATCTACAAAGGTTTGGGCTGCATCTGGCATGACGCGTATCTCCTATTTAAATGTGTTTACGGTGCTACTGAAATCGTATCACGTGTTCGTTCTAGTTGAATGGTGATTTGCACCATCGCGTCTGCTCCACCTGCTACGGTGTTGTGTGAAACAACTTTAGCAGTGAAATAGTCTTCACTTCCGTCCTGAAAGATGACTTCGAAAGCGTAATCGTTGTCACTGGCAAGAGCTGCGAGTGTAACGACCTGTCCAACGTCATCATCATCGCGATTAACAGAAATTGTGTCAGCGTCGTTGTTATACGACCCTTTCAGTTTGTCCGTACCGCGTTGTGCGACGGGATTGCTGGTGGTAAGATTAAATGTCTTGCCTCCGGGTGTCCAATCGGTAATCTGACCGAGTACGACATAGGTACGGGCTGGGTAGCCTGTACTCACATTGTTGTCATATGTAGTCGGCAACGTTGCCGAGATACCGATGACCGTGTCTACTAAACTTTGTGCTGCATCTGGCATGATGTTACCTCGTTAAAAGAGCGTGATAGCTCATTGTTAAGACCATTTTGTACCAACCATCTTCCGGATAACCCGGTTCACGTTTGGTTCTTCTCACCCTAGCTGTCACGCCGCTGTACGTATGGGCTGAACCCACTTTAAACGTAGACAGAATTGAATCGGCCATTACCTTGGCTGGACCCGCACCCTTGTTGGTGGGATACCGTAAAATCACACGGAAAATGCCTGTTGTGTCGTTTAATTCTACTAGGCTCTGTGCCTCTTGATCGTTCTGCAATACCAACAGTTCCGCGTATGGCGTACCGGGAGTCGGCTCGTAATGCGTGTTTTCGTGTACGATAGCGATGCCGTATGCTCCAGCTACGAAGTCAGCGACGAAAGCTTGGTCTATCTTTACTGTCATGTCTTGATCAGCCTTGCGATGTTGTTCTCAACTCGGGCGATTTGTCCGTCGATTATGGCGTCCTGCTCATTCCATACAGCTGCATATGGTACGTTGTTCGTGAGGTAGTCGACGCCGTTTACTGTGACGCGTGCTGCTGCCTCTGCTATAGGACGTCCACCTTCCTTATCCTTGCGCGTGATCTCCTGATAAATGCCTTCACCCGTCTGGGTCTGCCAATTACCGCGCATTCGGCCAGTGTCGACGCGAGTTGCTAGGATTACACCTGAAAACAACTCCATCTTGATAGCAAGGACTGCACTACCTAAATCGGCATTCACCTTCTTTGCCCATTTTGCGATGTCTAGTGCGCTCATTTGCGGACCTGACAAAAATAGACCACTGCGGTGGCATCATCCGGTTTAACGGATTTGATGCTGACTATTGGCCAGTTATCGGTATCCGTCGTGATTGTGTCTGTTAAAAGTGGCTCACCTGCAGGACTGTCTAGGATTATCATCCTATCGCCAATCTGAATGAGTGAACCGTCTATCTGTGCGTCGCTGTACGGCTTTATCAAACCAAGCGGGGACAACGTCGTGTCGGTTCCCGGTGTGACAACGAAGGTCACAGGGTCCGTGCTTTCGCCAGTCGTTCTATTTATGGTCATCGCGGCCCCAAACTCGGTTAAAAGTTCAGTGACCACTGCTGCCATTTCTGTATAGAACGCTGCGCTAGACATCTTAGCCTCTGCTCACTGCGATGCTGAATCCGCCATTTATCAAAAGCGAGTTCACGACTGCCATTGTTCTTGTGACGCTGCTCATCTTCATGGCATCGCTCACGGCGTATTCTTTCGAAACCGCTCCTTCGACTCTGACCTTTTTGATCGGCGTACTGGCCGACTGCGGTCGATTGTAAATGTCGATTCCTGCGTTTATGTCTAGGGCCAACAGCTCCTGAGCTAGGATGACCTGACGTGGGATTTCAGTGTTTAACCAGCTGTAATCCTCAATGACTAGGCCATCACGCGGATAAGCACTGGTTTGTGCTTTCAGTGTGCGGATGCCTTTTAACGCCGATTCAAGCCCGTTTAAGTAAATGAAGGCTTTCACGAGCTGTACGTCAGCTGCGGCATCGTCGGCAATTGTAATGCCTATCGAGGCGGCGAATGTGATGTAGTTAGCACGTGTGACGTATGAGTCTGCACCCGTTACAATCGTACCATCTTCTACAGTGACAGCCATTTTTAAGCCTTAAGTTGCTTGGCAGTGGGTTCGGACCACTCGCCATTTTTGATGAGGTTCGCTACTTGGGACTTGGGTTGTGCAACTACGCCCAAATCTGCGCGGTAAAGCTTGACTTTTGCTTCTACTGCTTTTTTCTTTGCTTCGGCCATGCTGTGTTCTCCAAAAAAGAGCGTCCCCATTTCTGGGGACCAAGCTCAAGGGTAGTAAATGCTAGTCGTTCAGGTCTGGGTCTGCTTTAGGAGCAGTCTCGTCGACCAGAGCTTGCAGCTTCTTCTTGCCTAGCTGCGGATTGAATTCTACTTCTCGTTCGGTCAGGGTAGCCTGTAGAGCTTCGATTTCGGACGGACCGTCATCATCGGATGCTGCTGCTGCTGGTGCTGCTTTTGGATTTTCCATCGTCCAGCCCTGTGCGCAGAGTTCGCGTGCGTCGACAGGTGCTCTTTCGTGGGCCTTACCTTTCTGATCGTAAACTGTAACCATGATTGTGTTCCTTCCATCAAAGGATAAAATGAGTGAGTGCGGGGCTTTTACACCCCGACTCGTTCGTACTTACCGCTTGGCTAGAAAAGCCGAGTAGTTGATGCCAGTCGCAATAGTTCCTGCGACGACAGTGCGCAAACGCACGTAGCGTTGGATTTCGCCATTCTCTTCATTTCTGAAAGGGATGACGTAGCGACCAAGAGCTGTCAGGTTGTCGTCCATCGGGTCGGTGGCAACACCGAAGACCTTTGAACCTAGACCAACACTCGCGGACGACATTGCTGCAACGGTAGAACCTTCGACTGTGATTGTGTACTTCTCATCACCAGACGCAACTTCCACTGCAGTTAGATCGACAACTAGGAAGCCGTCGAAAAGACCCTCACCAAGATCAACGATTGAACCATTGGCGGAAGCAGCTACTAAGCCCGCAGCCTTCATGGCTAAATCGGTGTCTTCTGTGAAGCGACCGAACTGATTATATGACATGCGATTTCCTCCTAAGGAAAAAGTGGTATCAGATGAAAGTAGCTGTTAAGCTACGATCGCCAGATCACCAATGTGGTTGATACGAGTCGCAGCTCGACCATTCATTACAGAGATGGCATTATACCACTCCACCCGTGTGCGGTACACCGGAGTGCCTTCAAGCTCTCCAAGATCGCGAACGTCGATACCGCCGTTCTGTATGCCCTGAACCATGCCAGTTGCAAACGAAACGATGTAGATCGAAGTTGCGGTCGCTGTACCACTAGATGCCGCTTCGGTGAAACCCAGAATAGCAGTTTCAGTCTCGTCAAGATCGACGATTAGAATAGGCAGATCGTTGTACTGAGTGACGCGCTTACCGAACGAATCCTTTTCGTAAGTGATAAAACCACCTACAGTAGTCGTACGGGCTGCAGTTGTCAGACGACGGCGCATGGCCTTGTTCATGATCAAATGCGTTGCGTCAGTGGTCTGGTCGATGCCTTCATCCAGAGTCGCTAGACTAAGAGCTGCACCATTCGCAGTAGCACCAGCTGAAATAAGCTGATTGCCAGTGACACGAACCTGCAAGCCGTCGAATTCCTTAGAGGCAGACTGTACGTCACCTTTAATGAATCGTTGGGTCCATGCGAGGGACAGTGCGCGAACTTTCATAGACTCGTGCGTCGAGCGTGTTGACACGCCCATCGTATCAACGATGAACTTATCTACGTCCAGATCACCACCAGCGATGACCAGTGCTTCTGTTTGAGGATTCAGGATGCCAGTCGAAGCGGTGTAGCCTTCGTTGACGCCACGGAATCCAACACCGGGAAGAGCACCTTCTCGGTTGTACTTCATTGCGTTGCCCGCGATGTTTTCGAAAGGCAAATTGGCTAGAATGTCTGAGGACCCTGCGTAAAGCTCGATTATAGCTTGCTTGACGACGTCACCGGATTCTAGTTTGGCAGCTTCTACTAGTGTAAGAGCCATAAGAGAAAATCTCCGTTACTTGGTTTGTGGATGCTCTCTGGCGTACTGCAATTTCTGCTGTCCGCTGAGTGCGCTTAAATCTACTGCTGCCGAGTCAACTTTACCGTTTGTTTGCACGGTTCCATTGCCCTTCCCCTTGGAGCCAACGATTAGAGGCGCGAACGCCGCATTACCTTTGATCTCTTCGGATAATTCTGCAACGCTCATCGCAGAAGGCTTGCCGTCAGTCCCCAAGACTGTGACCTTTGGCTTGCCATCCACCATTTCAGTCCGTAGCCGCGATACAACATGCGGTAACAAAACTGAGGCAGAACCACTGATACCGATTTCGTTCACCAACTTGGATGCTGCTGCACCACTAGTCAGTTCAGTCACCGTACCATTTAGATCATCAACAACAGACTGCATCGATGTGACCTTGGCGTCGAACTTTGATTGCCAACTCGCTTCAAGTGCAACGGTATCGCCGTCCTTGTGCGCTTTGGCTAGTGCTGCCTCAACAGCGTCTTTCACATCTTGAGCTTTTTGGGCCTCGATGCCTTCATTCTTTTCCTTCCATCCTGCTTTTTCTTCGAGCAGAACGCGATTCTTTTCTTTTAGACCAGTTACATCTGGCAAGCCGTCGACTGACAGGTTGAACCCTTCACCACTGGCGGTATAAAGTGCCTGTAGTTCTGGTGCTAGTGCTTCGTGTGTTGCTTTATCGATGTTGTACTTCATGCTAATCACCCCTAGTGATATTAAGACAGCCCTGCTGTCAGATTTTAGCCTTGCCGAATGCTACTGGCTCCAGCTTTCTCATCTCGGCCAAATTCATAGGCCGAAAATTTTTGTTCAGTTGCAGCTCTTGAAATCGCTGTGCACTGAGTCCGCCATCGTTGAGAAGTTTTGCCCGTGTGGGTCCGATGACTGAGTTCTGGAAATCAACGGGCTGTTTTTTAAGCCACCCGTAGTAATTCTGGTCTGCTGATACCTTTTTAACTGTGCCATCAGGGTTTCTGCTACTGCGGATTCTTCCCGCACTGAGTGATTCGAACTTTTTGCTGAGGACAGCGATTGTTGTGCTTCTGCAATTTGGGTGGATAGGTGGTCGCGGTCCTTTATCTCTATCGAAACGCTGCAGATCGAGTCCCTGACAGATTGTGCTAGTTCTTCTGTCCAATGTTGACACCCACTGTACACGATCGATCACCTTTGAGTTTTGGTTCCAGACTTCTGCACGGGCTTGTGAGCTGGCGTGTTGAAGTGCGGTCCTGACTATGGTGTTGACGTCGCGACCTATGTGGCCGATGACGCCATCCTTAAATCCTGCCGCTTTTGTACCACGTACTCGCTGCAGAATGGTGTTCGTTGTCTCGCCTTGGTAAAACCCTGTACGAATGGCCGAAGATACTCGGTCCTGCGACTGTTTGTTAAGCTGCTTCATAAAAGGCTGCAGGAGACTATCACCCGACAGATTGGCTATAGATAGCGGATTTGAGTAAACCGCCGTACGGAGCTGGCTTGCCGAAGGAAGGGTAAACTCCGCATCGACGATCTGGTTTAGGGACCTTTTTTCAAAACCAGCCTCGTAATCCGCTAATTGTACCACAGCGTCATCTATGTTGTCAAGTACCGCAATGGCACTCTTTGATATATCTTTTCTGATCTGGGTCAGGAGCTTTTCCAAGCGATTGCGACTCCAAGACGTCATGTCTTTTCCCGCTAGGCGCGTGCGTACGTCTCGGTCCATCTGTCTCAAGAAAGGGAGCTGGTCACTGGCCACGCCCGTCTTAAGTCCTTCTAGGTAGACTTGGTGGCGGGACGCTATGTCTATAAGGGCTGCGGTTGGCATTAGACCTCGTCATCCAGCCCTAGTGATTCCTGTGGCTCCAGCTCTGCTGCCCACTCTTCGACTTCTTTGTCGGGGTCGGTCAGTCGCTTCTTTTTAAGCCATGCGTGGTAATCTGACATCGGAATCGCGTTGCTCAGGAAGCCAGCTATCATTTCGCGTAATTCGTTCGGCTCCACGTTGTGATCGACGAATTCTTGGTTCAGCTCGAAAATGGCTTCCACATCGGATGACGTCATAAATCTGACCATCCATGCTAGTGCGTCTTTGTATCCTTCACTCACATTGCTCACCGAAAGTGATAGCACGGAATGCTGCGTGGCTCGTTCACCGCTGGACTGGTCTGCAGTTTTTGCGACTCCACCGGGTTGAATGATCATCGCGCCCAGACTTATAGCCGAGATGACTTTATCGGTCATGGCTTCCCTTGCCAGTGTGTTGGGCTTGGCCTGTGCAAATGCGAACTGCTCACCAGTCGGCACACCCATCAAACGACGAGAGCCGATGTACATGTTGTTCGCTTTGAACAGGTCGATGAGTTCTTGTGTGATGCCGGACATCCATGGCTGTGCTTGGCCGACTGTGAAAACGCTGTCCTCATAAACCGCACTGTTGTTGTAGTGGCCTCTGTTTATGATTGACAGATCGTACATCGGTGCGGCATCAACACTCGGCGTGTTGGACTCGCTGCCTAGGAATACGAAAGGGATACGGTCAAGGAAAGCACCTGCGGCATCCGTTGGGAAAACAGGCGCACTGGCAATCCACTTGTCTTTATTGTTCGGGTCGCGTCTCCACTCTGTCATCGAGTACACCCACTGCGTCACACTCGTACCTGTGGCGTCAGTGATGTTTGCTTGTGAGAGTTTTAGTTCAATACGGATGTCGACGTTCTCAAAGGAAAAGCCGTCTTCACCATCCATAGCCTCAGAAAGAGCGAGGACCACCTGTGACGTGACAATTTGCGAGCCGATTTGTATAGTTCTCCAGTTCGTTATCTGGTCGGCGCGGTACAGGCTGACAGTCGCGAAATTGGACTGTAGGTCCTCTTTGCTGAATTCCGAGCCGTCCTCATTGGCAGCCATGTCTATTAGCAAACCACCTCGGCCCTTTCGAATCACCTCCTTTAGTGCGTCTTGCGACTGCTGGATTAGAGAGACGCCAGCCCCGTCTATATTCGTGTCGGTGTAATCCAACACAGTTGGCACTTCTACTTTCGGTTCCTTGGAAAAAGCCTTGCCTATCAGACCACGAGCTGTGTACCCTGCCAGTGCATAAAACACTGAACGATGGAACACCTGCTCATTGAATGTCTTGTTTTCGGTGCTCACGTCATCTGGATTCATATAAACGAGGTGGCCCTGTAGATTGGTGCTATCGCACATATCATCGATCAGAGTCCACCTATCTTCGTTTAACACGTAGTCGGGGTGACGGAAGTCGACTGTCTCGATTTTGATTGAAGCCATGGTTACATTCCCATTCTGATATCTGTGATGATGACTGGTTTGACGATCGGCATTTCGTAGACGATTGGATACGTACCTGCATCGTTGGCGTGATCTACACCGTTTTTCTTGTCGGGGTCGCCTTTATCGTTGTATGTCTGTTGCTCTTGGCACGCGGCCAGTACGGGGCAAGCCTCGTCGTTTATGTACAACAGTCCATTGTCGTATGCTGCATTTGTGCTCATGACTCTGTTGCGTACTCGGCCATTGGCCTTGGGTGCGCGTACTGAATAGCCAGCCTCACGCAGTAGCATGATGTCACTTATAGAAGCATCCACCGATTTGCGACTGCTGCCACTGGCATCGGGATAGCAGATGATGCCATGTGCTCCGTACTTGGCGTTTATCGCGTCGATAGTGCTTGGCGTATCCAGCATGTCGGTGAACTCGTCAACGGCCAGCCATTTCTTGTTACGTACTACATAAACGATCGCTACCTGCTTATTTACGTTAAAGTCCATGCCGATGCGCAACTGCTCACGAGGACGGACTTTTGCTGTACATCTGTGTACCAAGCGATTATAGCTGCTGTACACTGTACCGGACGCTAGGTTGACGAATCGTCCTTCGATGTACGCTTCTATCAGATTCTTCGGATAAATGGCCCTTAGATTCTCGATATAGCCAGCTGGTAGATGCGGATTGCTGTATGTCGGAGCCTGTATCAGCTCATAGCCGTCCATGTTTTTGCTGCCATTGCCCCACAACTTGTGTACGTGACCAAAACCCTCAGGTGTTGTTGCCACGCCAATCGTGTTTATCGAACCATCAGGTTTTTTCTGCCTGTTACGTGAGATCATGCGGCCCCACACCTCAGTTGCGTCTTTTTTGCCTAGTGTATCCAGCTCGTCAGCGTCGCTATCTGCAACTTCGTATCCAATGATGCGTTGTGGGATGTCCATCGAACGAAAGATGATCTTGCCAGCACCCTCAATGTTGAGTATGTTGTGCGGCGAACGAAAGAGCTTATATGGAATCGCATTTGTGTCGAGTATCTCTTCGAACCTAGGCCATGCGATGACTCTCATCAGGTCGTATGTCGGCTCATAAAAGGCGCGATTCGTTGTTGGATTTATGATTTTGCCGATGAGTGATCGTAGAATGAGAGCTTCTGTTTTACCCGCACCGAATCCTGCGACGAAAGCAGGGAATGGAGCTTCTGAGAAAATGAACTCGTCCTGCGGTATCGTAGGCTCAATGACCGACAATTCCACACCTGAGTCGCGGCGATATGGTTCAGCTGATGCTACCATTTAACCCACTGCCTTAAGTTTAGCTGGCTTGCTTCTGTCCGGACGCTGTATGTTTAGTGCGGGAGCCGCCACATGCTCATCGAGTGCCTTGCTGCCTTGTGCTGTTTGATGACCTGTTGCATTACCGATCGCCTTTTCTGCACTCGTAGCTGCTGCATATGCGCCATCTCTGAAAGCGGCATCTCTGATTTCGGCCAGCTTGCTTGTGTGCTGGGCCAGTGTGTATACCACCTCTTTGCCGACTTCCAGTTGCAGCACAGTGATATAACGTCTTACACGCTCATCTTTGAAGTGTTTGTTTATTTGAGCCGTTCTTGTCTTTTTGTTACCGTTGGCCTCGGGAAAGGCGTAATCATACGCAGCACTTTTGACACCCCCATTACGGATGAACTCTTCACAAAGAGATCGCACAGGTGGCGTCATTTCGGTCGGGTGATCGGGGTGAATCCAAGGAGGCAGTGTTTCCATGACCGCCATTGTACCACAACAAACACTCGGTGCGCAATCTGTACTGTGTTGCCGTGTGTGTTCTTTCTATAAGCGGGGCGAATCTGTCGGTGGATTGACAATTTTTAAGGGACAATGCAAGTTTAGGTCCTATATCCCCTACACATATCAAAGCCCGTGTCGTGCGGGTGTTAGAACAAAAAAGTGTGTTATATATGCCAATATCCCCTACACATAGTCAAAACCCCGTCGTTCACGGTTTCGAGTCCATATGTGTCGATTGTGTATGGGATACTTCGATAACGTGTCAACGCCGACAACTTCGCACCCCTTATAGAAGGAACCGACACATTAAATGGTAGAACGGGGTCCTTGGAGTAAGGACCCGCTCACTTAGACCGACGAATACCTCTCCGGTTTCCTCTTCCTGTGGTTCGCCATGCGCTCGGCGTACTGCGCCTCGATCTGCCGCCTCTGCTCGGCTATATCCTCGGGGTCTTTCTTGAGCCTCGGGGAAGGTCTGGGCGAATAACCTGTCACACCAGTAGGGACTATCTGCACCTGTCCACCCTTGGCCAGAAAAGCAGCTGTGTCGCGCTCCAGTTTGGTCATTGTGCTTTCTCCAGTGCTGCTTTGGCTCGTAGTAGCAGTTCGCCTGTATAGGTTTCTCTGGCTTTTGGGAAGTCCCGTAACCGCGCTTCTATCTCGGCAATAAGCCCCGCATCACTACTGGTGGCTAACTCCATCTCTTTTTGAGGGTTAAAATTAGGTAGTGTAATTAGTTCATCACTACTGGTTGTTACTGGTTGTCTGGTTGGTGGTGCATCGTGTCTGCCGAACCTCCTGACCATATCCGAGGGATTCATATCGGGTCCACGTCGCGTTGCCTAAATGTTAGGGGTGTACCGCCATCGATGCGACGGCAAATCCAGCAGTCCTCGACTCTGGGGTGCAAGACGTTAAACGCATTTTGCACTGGAACGTCAGTGAACGATGCTGTGCGATCGGCTTTTCCTATGATGTAGCCGATTGGCATCAAGTCATCATTGTCCATGTAGTGTTCGGCTTTGCAACGATCACCGACTCGTAGCCCACGCACTGCTATTGCCTTGCGATCGGGGTGCATTTCGCCTTTCATGATGCTCATGTCGAAAATGCCGATTGTGACCACACCATTCGCACCTGCTATGATCGCATAGCGTCTGTCGACTTTTTCGTTGTGATCGATTTTGATCGGACAGCCCAAGTCGACTGCCATTGCACGCCATTCACTATAACTCGTGAATTCTCTCATACTTTATCTCCAAATGTTGGATTTCGTTTAACGATCTTTTCCATGTGCTGGTTTTCCACCCAGCGGATTGCCGCCGCAGTATCGCGACAGTGGTGTAGTGCCTCGGTGCTTTTCGCATTCTGGAACACCAGTACCTCAGGGAATCCCCCGATTGTGGATGCACTGATGCTGTAATCCAAGTAGTCGAATGATGCCGACCCTTGTACCTGCTTCCCTGCTTTATCTACTATGAGCACTGTAATTCCTTTCTGATGGCTTTCGCTTTCGCCTGTTGTCCTGCTTCGAATGCGGCGTCCAGCATTTTGTCCACCACCCCTATTTTAATGTGCCTGTTGCCCACGTGGTCGAAATGCATGACGTCAGCACTCCACCCCGCCACGAATCCATCGGCCCCATGAACCTCCACAGGAGCTGGGTTATCAGCTCCGTTGTGGGTAAGCTTTATTTTAACCTGCATATCTCTATCCTCTATTAAAATCCGTAATTCTCGGCACAGATTGGACCGATGCCAGCGTCGATGCTGACTTGTACAGTGAGCTTGCGACCACAGCAGCTGCACTGACCTGTCGCTCGTCCATGTTTAACCATGGCATCGCTTGGATTTTCGGCCAGCTCTGCTAATTCAACGGTCACTTCGGGTCGTGCAGAGCGTACCGCACTGAATACACCAGTACCCGAGATTTTGCCAGCGTACTCGCCGTCATCCTTCACATAGATGAATCCAGCGTTGTTGCCATGGCTGGGGGCCAGTGACAGGCGTAATAGGCCGACCACGATGGCTGGCTTTTTCGCGCCGTTGTCCTGTGCTGTCTTGAATAGGCCATTTATGGCTAGCAGGTCGATGGTCGGCTTGGCGGCATCCTTGGCTGCACGCTTGGCGTTGCATTTCGCCATCATGCTAGTCGCTGATGCCAACTGCTTCTCGGTCAGAGAGCCGTACTTCTCGATTGCACTCTCCAAGGACGCGGCGAACGATGACCAGCTCGCGTTGTCGCTCAGGAATGAACAGACCTCGGCATGCTCAGTTATCCAGCCTATTTTGGCAGTCTGCACATCGGCGGCACGAGCATCGGCACGCTTAACACGTGAAAGCTTGGCCTTGAGTCGCTGTTGTGGTGAGGATAGGAAATAGCCCTTGCCCTTGCACACATTGCAGGGACCTGAGCGGACGTGGGTGTAGCCCCATGTTGCTGTGCCTGACCCGTCGCAACGGACGCAGGGGAATTTCTCGCGGGAATCGTCCTTGGCTGGCGCGTTGCCCTGCTCGGAGTCGAAGTCACCTTCCAGATCACTAAAATCGATTGCTGTGCTCATGGCTCTATCTCTCTATAGGGTCGGAGGTCTATCCCCCGACTGAACTTCCATTAAACCACACCCTCGGACGGGTGTCAAGTATTTTCGTTTATGACCTTCACGGCGAACCATGGCCGCTCTTGGAGCCTGTAGTACGCGGTCTTCATGTCGGCGGACAACCCGACCAGCCCTAAGGCCCCACGGACGGCCACGGGGACCTGCTTCTTGGCCTCTTCCCATGTCGGGACCCACCAATCGTCCTCCTTCCAGCCAGCGTCCAAGGAAACCCCCTTCGGGACAGCCTCCAGTACCACCTCGACACCCGCCGACTCGACGTCCACCTCCTTGATCTCCAGAGCTGGGTCGCCCGACTCCATCATGGCCACGATTTTCGTCACCGTGCCGACTGCTGGCATCTTCTGCCAATGCCAACCACCGGAGCGGCTAGTCACTCGGACTCGGCCAGTGATCTGACCCTCGCCGCTGGTCTTGATTTCGTAATGCTTGTCCTTGAACTTGACTACCGTTGTTGTGCTCATGCCTCCACCTCCCAATCTATGCCATCAAAGTCGTAATGTGCGCTAAACATGGTCAGTGCTCCGTTCTTGTCACCCCAAGTCTCGGCGTCGTCGATGTCTTGCACCTCGTAATTCTCGAAATCGTCGCGGAATAGACCAGCCAACAGCTTGATTCCGAGGTCGTTCATGGCTGGCATCCAGTTGTTCTGATGGCCACTGCGCAACAGCTGCAAAATCGCACTGCTCTGGTATATGTGATCAGAATGGTCCTCGTCCTGATCATCCTCCATGCATTCGATGTCGAACTCCAGCATGTCGATCACTGTGCCGATGTACATCTGGCGAACTGTCATGTCGTAATTCATTGTCATATCTCTATCCTCTATAAAAGGGCTGAGGTTCGGCGTCTACCACCTACGTCCTGCAACCAAAGACTTATTGTACCACACCCTGCGATGTGGCACAAGTGTTTCGTCTAAAATGGTAGATCGATGTCAGCCCGATTCTCATAAAAGTTGGCTTCGGCTTGCTTCTGCTGATTACATGATGCGACCCAAGCTTCATTCTCGTAGAATTCTTCCTTCAATGCTTCGAATTCGGCCTGAGTTGGGTTGATGTTCAGCTCTTGGAAATAAACATCAAAAGCTGTGACGTCATCCTGCTGAGATTCCAGCGTGTTAGGAGCGTAATGGCCGAATTGCTGAGCCATTTCGTCTGCTACGATTTCCGCGATCTCTGATTTAGTGATGAATTTCATGTCTATATCTCCTTGAGAGTGCGCTTGATTACAACACAGCCTGTGCGCAGCATTTCAGCTTTGACCTTTTGCTCATTCTTGTTGCGAAAAACCCATCCTACAAGATTGGTGGCTGTGTTGTACATTGCGGCTATCCTCTATAGTGGCCGGAAAACCCGACCGAACCTATATTGTACCACATCTTTTCGCAGAGCACAATACCCTGCGAAAAGCCCCGTCCCACGGGGGATTTTAGTCGTTGAACATGTCGTCGATCATGTCGATGCGCTCGGAGCAGACCGCCGCGATATCTGTGGCCGCTCGGATTTGGCCTAGGAACTCGTCGTGCTCCTCGGAGCTGGCGGTCGCTAGGGCCACCTGCTCTGCGATGACGCGGTAGCAATGGCCGCGTAGAATCGCGAATTCTTCGGCCTGTAGGACCATGTCGCAATCGTCATTTGTGGCCGCGTCAACGAGGTCGAATGTGTTCTGTAAGTCAGCTGCTGTTGTCATGTCTCTATCCTCTATAGTGGCCGGAAAACCCGACCGAACTGCTATTATACCACATTTTCGCAGGGGGCACAATACCCCCATAAAAAGACGGTGACCCGCCACAAAGAGGGTCACCGCAAAAGTCCTATAAAGAGTGTATGCTTACCGCTGATTTAGTCTAACATATCGTACTCCTCTGTCCAGAGCGGAATTGCTCTTCGTTTAAAGTCCTAGTGCGTCGTGATAGACGCCGATTGCATTTTCGACCTGCAAGACTGTTGGCTCCACAACGAGGTTCCGCATCATCATGTCTACGTGTTTTCGCAGAGCGGCATATGCCGTGCGTTTCACCTCCAACGCTTGGTGTCCACCGCCATGTACAGCCTTATACAGCTCTGCACCTGCGGCCAGAGCCTCATCGACTGCGTCGGGGTGTACCCCGACTTTCGGTTCTAGTGTTATCTCAATTCGTTTGATCATGCCAGTGCTCCTAAATCCGTCAAATGGGTAAGTCGTGCAAAAGTCTAACACGCCTTCTATGGTTTCGAATGACTGCAGCTCTATCCAGTTGCCGCGTTCCCCCATCCACAGGGTCCAATTCATGCCGTAATGCTTTCTGCAGGGAGTCAACACCCCCTTTAATCCGATCACGGCGGTGGCGTTCGTTGGTGTGCGAATGCGTTAGTCTCTGCGCGATGCTGCCTCCACTCCTTGGATACTAGGTGGTCAGGGTTTATGCAAGACCGATTTTTGCACTGGTGGTCGACGTCATGGCCGCTTGGGATTTCACCCTTCAACTCGGCAAACGACACCCTGTGTGCCAGTTGCCTCTTCCCGTCGAGCTTCATCGACCCGTAGCCGTCACGACACTTGTACCCTAGGAAGACCCAGCACCCCTCGGGAGTGAGGACCGACATCATGAAAAGTCGGTCCTCCAAGCTGCGGTATTTGGCCATTAGGCCAGCAACCTCGCACTGGTCGTTTTGCCGATGCCAGATCGAAGGCCGACTTTATCCCCGAATGCGCGACCGTTGACAGCACCGAATGGGTCGGCTGCCGCACTCTTCTGACCGCCGCTCCTGAGCTTCAAGTGAGCATTAAAGGCGTCGATGTCGGTGAATGCCTTGTCGTATGCACTGGCCAACACTGGTAGGTTCGTGCCTGTCTCCTCGTTCAGTAATTCGCCTTTTCGCGCTTGTGCGACCAGCTCTTCACAACGAAGTTGGATTCGGAGTCCTGCGGCATTTCGGAATGAGCAGATATATGACCAGCCATCCACACCCTTGGGTCGCTCTGTCATGCTGCTGTGCTTGCTCTCATGGTAGACTGCGTCTATGACGCTGTTGATCATGATCATAGCACTGGTGCGGTAATTGCTGTTGCCAGTCACGAAGAATCGGCGTGTGCGATTTTTGCCCTTGCCGACAGTTGGCATCTGGTAAACCTTACAGAAGTAAAGCTCTGCGATGCCCATTGCGATTCGGCCAGCCCAAATACCGAGTCTGTCGTGCCCAACTTCAAAGCTCTCCTTTTCGATTTCAGGCTCGTCATCCAGCTTGAATTCGCTCATGTTGTATTCGGCTAGGAGTGCGTGCAGACGTCGTGCTGCCGCCATAGCTTCCTGCTCGGAGCTGGTGTCAGCTGCCATGGCCTGTAGTGCTGCCATGCGTCGCTTGATCTTGGCTGGTAATTCGTTCATGTCGTCTATCCTCTATGAGTGGTTGTTTGCTATCGAGTTGGTGTCTTGGCCAGAATCCGGTTCTAATCTTGGATTGAGGGACTCGTCCGAAGACACCAACTCGATAGACCCTCAGTGTACCACACCAAGGGACTATCGGTCAAGTTCTAATCGGCGTGGCGAAGAGCGTTGCCGAGTAACATGCGCTGCTGGCCGTTGTTCAGGTGGCCCCATTTCGCTACCAGAGACTTGGCTGTGACCTTTAATGCCTTGGCCACGATGCTGTATGCCTCGTCTAGAGTCTTGCCGCTCAGCTTCTTAGCCACTGAATCGCCATTGTTCAGAGTCTTGCGACCTGTGGGCAATGTGTCAGTCTTGTACTTGGCTCTGTAGCTCTGCGGTACGATGCTGCGTGAATCTGTGATCTCGTCACCCTGATCTGCATCATCCTTGCTCGGTGCTGTTGCCGCAAACTTCTTAACCTCGGCTGCTGTTGCCTTAAAGAATTCAGCTCTTGGTGCTACCACCAGCTTGCTTCCGTCGCTTGGCTTCATTGTGATGTTGGCCTTAGTGACCTTTGTGATTACGCCAAACACGATTTCATTTGTGCCAGTCGCGTCGATTTGAACGTTGCCGCCCACTGCTGCTCGTTTTAGTGCTTTCATATCCATCCCATCCTTATCGTCTATTGAGTTATTGGTGGCCGGAAAACCCGACCGAACTGCTATTGTACCACACCCGAAGATGCGGCACAATACCTGATTTTAACCTACCACGCCATGCGGCGTGTGTGAGTCTCTACAAGCTCTTTCTTGGTCCAGCCTTCGGATTTAGGGTATTGGCCTAGGATGCGGCCCTGAATGTCGTAGTAAGGCTTACCGATGATCTTGGTCATTTCCGCGTCGAAGTCATGCTCTACAACCTGAATCTGCTTGACAAAACCCTCGTCAGTGTAACGATCTGCAATAAAAATGCGGACCAGCTTTGATTCATTCTCGATTCGTGTCTCGATTTGACCCGACTCGTTTTTGCGGTTTGAAATTCTCATCTGCTCTATTCTCTATAGTGGATCGGTGAACCCGATCGATAAGCTATTGTACCACATTTCGAGGACGGGCACAATACCCTGCGAAAACCCGCGTCTAGCGGGGCCTCGTCAGGACAGATTGTAGGCCTATAGGGTCGATGGTGGTCCCCCAAGCCTTTACGATGTGGTCGACGTTCCTGCTGTCCAAGTGCGGCTCGGCGGGTAGAAGCAGCGTTTTCTCTTCGTCTCCGATAAGCAGATAAAATGGCACGCCAATCGCCAATTTTCGTCTAGCGAACGATCGTTGGTGCGGCTCCCATCGAGCAAGCGGTTGTTCCCAACTGTACACCCACTTCGATTCGATCATCACACACGAATTCGGCTCGTCTTGGAACAGCATCCAGTCAGGCCATCCCAGACCTGTCCTGACTTCGATGCGGTGAGCTTGCACACCCGAATGAATCAGCGTGTCCGTTGCCAATTTCAGTCGAGCGTTTATTTTTGCCTCAGGCTTCATCGCCATCAGAATGGGATTCCATCATAGCGGCATGCATTTTTGCAAAAATTGTCGTTGGGTGGTGGACCGAGAGAACTACATCTACTGCAAGGAGGTCTGTCACTCACAACCCTGAGATCATTTTCCACTCGCATACCTTCCGCCTCTTGCTGCTCTTCCTCCATCATGTCGGCCAGCTTATCCATCGTCATCGGATTGCGAGCTTCTTCACAAATCGACTCGTAGAATTCGTATGCGACAAGACTGTGCGCATGCAATCGTTGTCTCAAGTCATCCAGTACACCGATTGCATGTGGTGATTCTGCACAACTCTGCAAGTACAGCACAGCTTCGATGAGGTCTGCCGATTTGACGAGCCTCAGTGTTTCTGCCGAGTAGTGTCTGTCCTCAACACTGAGGAAGTGAATCCCAGATTCGATCTCTTTTAACGCAGACCCGATTGCGCCGATTCGTTTGATCGGACTCGGGAAATCGCCAGTCACCACCTCGGGCAAATCGTGTTCAAATGCACACATCGTCACTTGATGTCGTTGGGTTGGTGAGAAACCGATGCCTGTTTTCTTTTGCATATAGTCCATCAAACCGAGTGCGATTGTGATGACGCCGAATGTGTGCTCAGCTACCGATTGCGGTCTGTGCGTCTGCACAATTTGCCACCGACTGACGTCCGCTGCTCGTAGTGCGTCTGCTGTTGTGAGTGTGATCATAATGTCGGTCCCAACCAAGCTGTACATTTATTGTTAGTGCATCGTTCCGTAAGTCTGTTATAGCGATCATCTTCGCCACAAAAGCCGCATTTAACGTGCACTGCATCGTCTGGTACGTGATTCATCAGGCCAGTCTTGTCGTTTATTTCCCAAGTCCGGTTTTCGTTTATTGCCATCTTCTCATGGCTCACTGCTATGAGGTCGATACCCTTGAGCTTGGCCACGTCCAGCATCAGAATGAAGACATCCGCCCACTCCAATGGGTCATCGGCCTTGTCGCTGGTCAGGAGTTCTGGTATCTCTTCCATGATCAGCTTTTTGAGAGCGTCTTCTGCTGTCCGTTGTGGGAATACAGAGTCGGCCCATGTGAAAATACGGTCCTGCAGCTTGTTTAGCTGATCGCTGATTGGAGCCTCATAAAAGGCATCGATTGGACCTGCAACGTCTTGGTTCGCCCAAGACTGGCCACTGCCGTCGACGATATGCTTGCCTGAAATGCCTAAGTTGTTGAGGGACCCGTACTCATCTTCGTTTTGTATATAGAAGTCGAGCATCATCATGCAAGTTCCGACGTGTGCTGTGTGCCGACGTTTTGACTCGCTGTCAATGAAGACGTTTTCCTTCATGGCTTTAATGTGTCGCTCTGCACTGTCGACCAGCTCGGACCACTCCATGCCGTGCTTCCAGTCTTCGAGTCCGTACTTCTTGTCCCCCATTTCCAGAACGAATGCCATTTCAGCGTGGAAGTTGCCGTCGAGCTTGTGCATTTTCGGTTTGAGACTGCTGTCTTTGTTAGCGGACACGGTACACCTCCTTGGATTCAGCTTGGTCCATCGTGTGCTGCTTTCGGTCCAGTATGTCGTTGGCCGTTGCCCCGAATCCGTGATAACGTAGATCGGCTTCGTATCTGTACCCCAATCGTTGCACATCCTGTAGCAGGTCGGTGTACTCGTCTTCTGTGCAATAGTTGGCGAAGTTTAGGAACAGCTCGTCCGGTCTGCACGTCCTGAGTGCCGCTTCAAGCTGCATCATGCTGAACGTAAAGACGCGTCGTGGCAGCTTGGTGACTGTCGTGAGTTCAGGCTCGACTCCGATGTCGGCCCAATCCAACTCTTTTTGGTCGGCATAACAGGGTCCGCTCGTCCCAATCTCGATTTGATTTTCGTCATATCGGTTGGCCACACGGATAGGAAAAGTCCTGAGACACCCGATCGTGTTTCTCACAACGCCCATAGGTAAGCACAGATCACTCAGGATTTGAGCGGGTGTGCACTCCCGACTGGTCACGTACGGGTAGAAACCGCTGTTGATGCCTAGGGAAAAGCCCTGTGCACCCTCTATCTGGATGCCGTACGCCTGTTGCCAGATTTCGTGGTAGTCATCCTGTGTGCAGACCGTCACATCAAAGCCCTTTTGCTCGTGGCTACGCATGAATACGTTGTCACGGTAGCTGTGTGCAGTCGCCCGTCCTAGCGGATTACGCCGGATTTTGTCGATCACACATTCGCCCACACCCTTGCGAGTCGAGCCGATTGAAACCATAGCACCCTCACCCTCAGCTGACTCGTGGCCAGCGTTTATGACGCCAGCGTGCGGATGGATAAAGATGCCTTTAAAGCATTCGGGCCAGTCTATGGTCGCCGCCTCTGCGAAGAGGTTTGCCAGATTTAGACTGGAACCCGGTCCGATGAGGATGTACTCCAATGACGGAGACACACAGCCATTCGCTACCATTGTGTGCACGAACTTTTTACCGTTCTTGTCGATGTATGTGTGGCCAGCGTTCGCACCCCACGTTGTCATGATGACATCAGGCTGATCACGCTCGGCTATGTAGCCAGCTATTAAGCCCTTACCCGTTGACCCGAATTGCAGGTCGCATATCAAAGTTGCATTTCTTTTCATTGTCATTTCCTAGAATGGTATGTCGTCATCAAAGTTGTCGGAGTCGTTGTTGGTAGCAACGGATTCTTGAGCAGCACCATTCGGCTGGTCGTCCATTTCGGTGAAAGCAAGCGACTGGAATTTCTGCCCAGCCTTTTTCCCTTGCTTCGCCACCTTGGTCCATGCACTCAACCAGAAAGTGCCGGACTTTTTACAATGAGGACAAACGACTTCTGCCTGTCCTCTCGCATTCGGGTGATTCTCTTTGGTTTTCTTGTCATTTACGAACAAGGCCCCACTGTTGGTGTTATCGTAAGCCATGATGCTGTTCCTTTAAGTTGTGCAGATGGGCGCGGTTGTCGCATCCCACCAGTTTGATGACGGCTCTGAGAAGTCTATACGTAGCGGCACACGTATCTCAGGCCTTCGTTGTATTTCCGCTTTGATTGCACGTAAGTGCTCGACCGACTCGTCACCAAACGGCATCGAGAGTGAGTACTCATCGTGTATGTTTAGCAGCATTCGCGAGTCTGGTGCTTCTGAATCCAGATACTCGAAAATCCTGCAGATGTTCTCTTTGTTCAGGTCTGCGGCTCCACCCTGATAGACCAAACCTGACGCCTTGTGTGTGTACATTTTGCGAGGGAAGTGGATATGACGTCCTTTCAGCGTCTTCACATAGCCGCGACTCTTGGCGATTGTTGTGGCTTGCTTCGCTATCGCTTTCACACCCGGTATCATGCGATGGTAGTTGTCTATGATCTCCTGTGCCTCGGGTCCAGCTTTCATGTAGCGGACTTCTTTGCCATTTTTGTCTTCGAATGATGCAGGGTAAGCGGGTAGACCCATCACCTCGGCCAACGAACCGCCACCCATGTTAAACACCATAGCCAGATTCATTTGCTTTGCGTTTGCCATCCCCGATGTGGCATCGGCATTACGGGGCAATCCGGTGAGGTCCGCAACGATCTGATGCCCATCGAGGTCGGGATTTGCCCGATAAGCGTCGATAATCGTCGGGTTGTTGACGTAGTGATGGAAAATGCGCAACTCGTGCTGATCGAGATCGCCATACGACCAACCTTGATCTTGGTCCGGTAAAAAGATCGGTCGCACAAGACTAGCGGTCTTTTTATCGCGATTCGGTATTTGCTGTAAGGCGGGTTTGACATACGAAAGACGTCCGGTTCCCGTCCCATCGTTGTCCTCCGTTTTAGTCTGGTTGATATGAGGGTGTAAGTAGCCATTTGTTTCGTGTCCTAGTACGTGATTTGCGATAAACGTGTCACGAGCCTTCATGAGTCGGCGTGCTTCCAAGATCATCGGCGCACACGGGTGATTCATTCGGAGCATCGTCTCTTTGTCGAATGACGGTTTACCTGCACCCGTCAACTTGAGTGTTGTGCCGTCGATTGCACGCCAAACGCCGTGCTTATCTTGTTTCGGTTCGAACAGCTTGCTTATTGAGCCACTCGGATTCGGGTTTATCGCGAATCCTGCTTTTTTGTCTAATTCTTTGCGGAGCTGGTCGACTGCCACCGTGATGAGTGAGCTTTGCTGTTCAGCGACATCCACGTCCACACGAATGCCGCGTCGCTCATTCCTGAACACGAACGGGAAAAGCCGATTCTCCAGTGCGACCACTTGATGCAGGTCTTCTTCTGCTATTTGGTCTTCTTGGTGTAAGTACAGTTTAATCGCGAGGATGACGTCACCAATGGCATACGGACCGACAAGCTCTGCAGGAGCGCGATGCAGATTAGACATCTGACCTTTGCGCGTCGCTGGTCCGCCGAATAAGTCGGCCAGTTTTTGATAAAGCCCGTCATCTGTTTTCCCCTCATTCAGGTACTTCAAACCTAGACCGCCTAGGCTGTAATCGTGTAGATGCTCATTTATCAAAGCAGCTCTGTTCATTGTGCATTCGCACTTGTCGAGCGGCATCGACACGCCGTCATTCAGGAGCATATGACAGTCGAATTTGATGTGGTGATTCACTATTTTAGGTAGACTCGGCACGCGTTCGCGCAGATCGGCGTATTTGGCTGGCTCACGTCTGACGTCGAAGTATTCACCTTTCAACTCGCCACCCTCGGCGCGGAATCCAATCGCCACGCCGAAGACTTTATCCTTCGTCCACTCGACTCCAGTCGTTTCTGTATCGATCGATATAAGGTCTGATTGCCACCATTTCATCATGTTAGCATATCCAGACCGTTGGCGTCCTGAACGATGTCCAGAATGTCTCGGCTCCTTGTGATTGCGACGTAAAATGTGCGGTATTCACTATCCCTGTCATTTTCGAATGCCTGTGCTGTTCTGGCCCCCATGCCGTTGACAACGATTACGCGATCAGCCTCTCGTCCCTTGGATGCGTGCATAGTGCAGATGCGGATTTTTGTCTCTGGGTTCAGCGTTCGGTGTTTGTTCAGAATCCGACCGTAGTAGTGGTGGAAGTGTGACGGTATCTGCAGCAATCGTTGCCACGTGATGCCTTCTTCCAGCAAACCTTCGGCGTCACTCATCACCCGCTGCTTGTATAAGCCGCGTGCGTTGCCTGAAAGCTGCCGCAGTTGTTTTTGCGTCAGAGCCGCGTGGCCCATGTGCTCGTTCGACTTCTTAGCTTGGAGCCATGAGTTTATACACTGAGCGTAGCGATTTTTCAATGGCGCGGGGTATCCACCCTCTGCACCATAAGCAATGCCTTTGCGCATGAGTGTGTCTTCGATGTCGGACCTGAGACTGTGATTCCGCACGAGTATCATCGTGTCTTGGTCTTCCCTGAGGTGTAACATACTGAACGTGCCGACGCTGCTGACTTGGCCATCTGCATCACGAGGTTCGTACTTCTTTTCGAGTCTCTCGTCGATGTGGCCGATGAGAAATTCCGCTAGTTCGTGCACGTCACGCGGCACTCGATAGCTCTGGCTGAGGACTGTCACTGTGGACTTGTGCTTTTCGATAAACTTGGCCATGCCGTGCGGGTCCGCACCTGACCACTTATATATCGCCTGATCGTCATCACCAGCGATGACCACTTCCTGTACGTACGGTAGCATTCCTTCGATCAGCTCCCATTGGAGGGGTGAGAAGTCCTGTGACTCGTCGAGAATCAAGACGTCTATCTCCGGATTCGCCCCGATGGCATCCGCTAGCATGTCGTTGAAGTCGATGACGCCGTAGGCCTTCTTGAATGCGTTGTAAGACTCGTACCAGTACAGCCATTTTTCGAGTGTGCCTTCACAAGGCGCGTCCAGAAAAGCTGCAGTCGGGTCCGTTTGCCGTGTCGCGCCCATGTACGAGTTCAGAGCCAAATAGGCATCACCCTCGTTTAGTTCTTCAATCTCTTGTTTGCCGACTCCCTGCGTTTTGATGCCGCACTCGCCGGAAAATTGGATGAGCCATTCGCGATCGATGACCTGATCGCCGTCTATCTCGGCCAGTCGATATGCCATGCTGTGGAGTGTGCCGATTTTTGTGTGGGACGCACCTGCACGATTGCTGATTTCAGCTGCTGCAGTCTTGGTGAATGATGCTATGCCGATACGAGCAGGGTCTTGACCCATTTCGACCAGCGATGTGAGTTTGGCTATGAGTGCGGTCGTTTTGCCGCAACCCGGTGGGCCTAGTATGACTTCGCTTATTTGCATTTCTCTATTCCTCTATAGGATTATAAAAGCAGGAGGATGGCAGTCTGTGCTACCATCCCCGCTGCAGTAGCGATTTTAAGTCCACAACGCTGTGGGACTGTTTCTCAGGAGAGAGAACTTACATTTCGGAGACTTCACCATCTTCGATGCTAGACTCGCCATCGATAGTGCGGTCGATTGTTAACGCACCGCTCATGATAGACTGATAAGCAGTCTCACCAGCTTTGTACGTCGACTCGTCCACAAAACCGAAGTTCTCGACTGCCATGTTGTGGAAGTCTTTGCCCTGCTGGTTTTGTGCTTCTACGCCACGCAACTTGTAGCGACGTGAGAAACGAGGACCGCCGTTTATGCGGACCAGCGAATTCCAGTCTTTGCTGACTCGGTTTTTCGACTTGGCCATAGAAATTACGGCCTCTTCGACTGTGCCATTAGATGCTAGCACCAACACGAACTGCTGACTGGTCGGCACAGATTCCCAATTGTCAGGGTCATCTTGCCCATCTAGTGCAGCTTGGGCCTCGACCATGTTGGGATACGCACCACCAAAACCGCCACCCTCGTCTTGGTCACGCCAGAGTAGGAACTCTTTCATGAAAACGATCGGCACGACTACGATTTCCTCACCGTAGACCTGACGTGTGATGTTGTTGTAGAACTGACCCTCTTCGATGCCTTGGATGTAGGCTGGGTCCTTCTTTTGTCGACACTTGGAAAGTGCCTGACAGAGTTCGATTCTGGGGATGGTCAGGTCATCTGCACCCACACCCTCATTACCGCGTGTGTCATTAGAGTCGACTTTCTGCAAGAATGCTGGCATTTGGTCGTTCGCTTTTGTTGCAACTGCTTTCTTTGTAGCCATGGTTTTAGTTTCCTACTTACTATGAGTTATCGCTTCTTGATTGAAGCGCGTGTGAAAGGCGTCACCGTAAAGATGTCGCTTGGAACCTCTTCCCCCGCCTTAAGTCGGCGTCGGAGTAGAGCCTTTAGAGAGCCAGCGTTCACTGTGTCTTGAATCAGATCGCCGTTGAGCGTTGTTTCAAGCCATTCGAACTCTGCCTCTTTATCTTCGACCTTGACACGTAGATCGTCTGTTAGCATCAACAAGCCTAGGTCTGTGATTTTCTGGGATTCTATCCCTTCATCATCCATTTTAGTCGGAATCTGGATGACGCGTAGATCGTCGTACATCTTGCCTAACTGCTTTTTGACAGAATCCGCTTCTTCATATATGGACTGTGTCATATTCATCAGAAACGCCAGCTCATTCACCGTCATTTCCTGATAAGTCTCGGTATCTTGGCCGCACAATTCACCGTGAACTGTTGCGTGTGCGATATCGATCGTTTCGGCCAGCTTGGTTAAGCCGTCCATCATCTGCGATTGCTTCATTCTTCTATCCTTCTATGGTTTGTAGTCAAAAGTAAAGGGTCTATAGGACGAACTCATCCTGTCCCACTGCAACACCTGCAGCCCCTCCGTTGGTTTAAGCTTGTCCAGTGCCACTGCAAAGGCGAAGCCGATGATAGTGGGGTTTCCAGTCAAGATCAAAAAGTCATCGCCAGTAAAGTCTGACAGCTTCTGTTTGATTTGTTCGATGATGCGCGGGTTCATTAGAGAGCCTTTGTTAGGCTTAAATTCGTCCACCGTCATAAACACGACGTCACCATACCGCTCAGCATCGCTGTAGTTGGCTGCGTTGTTTTCCTGTATCACGAAACATCGTGCTCTATTGTTCATTACTCTATATCCTCGGTTATCGTTCTCTATTAAGGTGCATTATACCACAGCTATGACTTGATTGTCAAGCCGTCCCTGAGATAGTCGGCTAGGTCCTTCTTCCCGAGCAGAGCGTCATATACGTCATTGTCGTGAGTTCCCTCACTAAACAAGTCAATATACAACACCTTGTCGGATTCTTGGCCGATGCGGTGGCAACGGTCCTCACTCTGGCCGCGATCTGTCAAACGAAACGTGTTGCTGAAATAGACCACTAGGTCCGACACCACCATGTTCAGTCCCACACCACCAGTTGCCGCATTACTCACCATCCATCGTGTCTCTTTTGCGTTGAACTTGTCGACTTCCGGCATGCGGTCATCACGATCGATGCCGCCATGTACTTGCGATACGGACTCACCTGCAGCCTGTAGTGCCTCGACCACCATCGCAATCTCAGGTCTGTACTTACACCAAACGATGATGCTGCGGTCAGGATTCTCGGCTCCGATCTTCAACAGCTCTTTGATTTTCGGATTCTTGTCTACAGGCAGAAGTCGTTCAGCGTGTCGCTGTCGTTTCAGTTTTATTGTGCCGTCAGGCAGTTCGATTTTACGTGGCTCGTCCTCCACAAACATAAAGCCGCCGCTGATCTGCTGCAGTGCTCCGTATTTTGTGATGATCTGCTCTACGTAAACCTCGATATCGTGCTTAGTTGCACCCGATGCAGGTAGTGTAACGTGCATCGCCTCGTCCATGTCCTTATACGCTTTCAACTGCTCCTTGGCCATCGGCACAGTGATAATCTGGTACAGCTTCGGCGGCAAATTCGGCAACGCTTGTTCCTTCGTCTTATAGAAGGTGAACGGCCTCACTAGGTCCATCAGCTCGTCGATGTTCTGGTAATTCACGATTTGCTTGCCTTCAAAACCGCCCATGACGCAGTACCGCGATCGAAACGAGTAGTACGAACCGAAACCGAGTATGTTGGGGTCTAGGATTTCGTATTGCATGTACAAGTCTTCGAATCCTTTGTCCTGTGGCGAACCCGTCATGATTCCCATGACCTCGGCCCCCGCACTCAAATGCTGTATGTTTTTAGACCTGTTGGCATCAAAGCCTTTACAGTTGTGCGACTCGTCGATGATGACGCCGTACTTACAGTCTACCGCAAGATCGATGGCCGCTTCGTACACCGTGCCTTTCTTGTCCTGCTGCAGGGACTCGATGCCGATGACTACGATGAATCTGTCCAGTTTCAAAAACTCGTCGACCTGACGCTGAGCCTTCTTTCCCGATTCCAGTATGAGGACGGGTATGTCGGTCAGTGGGCAGTGTGTCTCTATTTCGCGTCTCCAGTTCTCCCTGATGTTCACCGGAACGTAGACTATAAGCCGAGTGATTCGGTTTTCCATAAAATGGGCAGTCATCAGGTCGATTGCCGCCTTTGTTTTTCCCGTCCCCATTTCCATGAACCAAGCGAATCGACGCAAGCCGAATGCAAAGTCGGTCGCCTCGTCTTGGTGGACGAATGGCACAGTTTTGGGCTGATACCACGACGGCATCGGTAGGTACTTCACCTCCGTCTTGGCCAGTGTGGCGATACAGATGTCGCGGATTTCGTCGTCTATGTATTCACTCAGGTTGTCTATCATGTGTTGACAGTTGCCGCGCAGATTCTGTGCTATCCACAGGCCCTTTTTACGGTCGAATCGCTTGCTACTTAGCCCGTCGATGAGTCTGTTCTCTTTGAAAGGACAGTCGATGACGAACCTGTTTTTACTATACACTATGTTCATAATTCAGGCTCCATGTCCTTGACTGACAGTTTGATTGCATCGCCATCACCCAGCGGCACAAACCAAACGTTGGTCGGTGTTCCATTCACTCTAATTCTGGTGTGGTCGACTCCGATTCGCTTCATTGCGACCCAGAGGTTTGTTCCTTTCATTTCCTCACTGCGGTGCTTCTTGAGATAGTCGACGAAGTCTTGGCCACGGAAAAAGGCTCGTCTCTCGCCGTGCAGAATCTGCACCACCGGATTGCCTAGGAGCAGGGTTTGCCTGTCCTCTTCCTTTTTGCCATCGGCCAACAAGTCGGCTCGTCCTAGAAAGTCGTAGAGCTTGGTGCGAAGAAAGCCGTATGTGCTGGCCTCTTCCGGTGCTTCCACCTCGGTGGAGTCCATCATAAGCTTGGCCAACACTCCTTCCCATCTAGTGTTTTTCATCGGGGCCACAACTCGGGTCAAACGCTCTGCTACTGCACGCCTGACAGCTCGATAGTCGAACAACTCTATCGTGGAGAGAATGAGTGAGTCACCATCAAGGTGGAGTATCCAGCGGACAGGCTCAGTGAGCATTTTTTCGAGTCGTTCGAATTCTGCGGGGTCTGCACCCACATCCAACTCATCCTTGTCACTCGGTGTGATGCCATGGTCGCGGGTCACACATACCGCACTGTTACAAAGGCTCTTGCACGGCTCTTCCCCACAACGGTACTTATAGTCGCGACGTCCTGCACTGGCGATCGTCTTTTTGGCCTCGCTGAACTCTAATGGCTGTTCGAAGATGCGTGCGTTTAGTGTGTGTGCCTTGTCGACGTAGTTGTCAGGATTCGCCTTCTTGAGGTAGATAGTGAGGTTGTACAGTGCTTCGTTGCGTTGACCGCCGCCGACACCCTCACTTATCATGCGTTGCATACAGGGTGGAGCCTCGGCATGATCACCATCGGCCTTTTTGACCAGCTCTGCTGCTGTGCATCGTTTTGATTCTGCGATGTCAAGGAATCGATCGAAGTCTAGCTGCTTGCCGCCTTCATAACAGTAGCGAATCGAGTCCTCGGATTTGAAGTATGGAAGGTTTATCCAGTTGCCGAGCTGTTGTTGTTCGCCCTTACCGGGTAGATCGTTTTGTTTGGGAAAGACTTCTACACCTGCGTGCCCAAGCTGACCCGCCCACTTGGCCAGTGTTCGCCTGACCAGCTTGGCTGGCAACGGCTCCGCGCCGAATAAGTAGAGGTGTGCTCCACCTGACTTGGACCTGCACATCACCAAAGGGAATTCGGATTCTTGGATTCGAATCGCCAACTCTTTAAGGTTCGTGTCGGGCATATCGCCATGTCTGTCGACGTCTATCACACCAAAACGGCACGTGGCGTCATCCATTATAGGCACTACACCCAGACCCTGCTTCCCATCGAGGTGGTTCTTGTAGTCGGACTCCTGCGGCCCTGTTGTTTTTTCAGTGTACATATCTCCACTCTCCGGTTCAAAAACACCGAACGAGCGGTCATTCCCAGCAAAAAGCCGAGCATACCTATCTACGTTATCCGTCACTTGCTGCTACCTCTATCTGTCTTCTATGAGTCGATGGTCGTAGTGTATCATGCAGGTCATGTGGCTGTCAACCGTGTCACCCTCTCTATAAGGGGAGCGGCACGGTCGGTGGATTGACGATATCTAAGGGGCTACGCAGATTAGGGTATGTGTCGACACGTTCCTGTGTAAGGAGTACCGTTCTCCGGTCCTTCCCGCTATATGTGTACCCCGTGTATGGGATACCTAGATAACGTGTCAACGCCGACAGATTCGCCCCTCTTATAAGAAGGTGTGCCGACCCAGCCCCGCACGTCGGCCCCTAGGATGGATTAGACGCGTCGTGCGGGACTAGGCCAGAACTCGGCTACTCGGGGTGGCAGTAAGCTGCGGCCATCTCCGGTGTGTATTCCTTGGGGACCTTGCACAAATCGACATCGGCTTGGCTGTCGGTGAAATAGCCTTCGACGTGCGCAGTACCTCGGGCGTGTGTGGCTCCGTCTAGAACCTGCATACCCTGCGTACAGCTTGCAAGGGCTAACAATAGAAAAGCTGTTAGGATTTTCATTCTACCTCGTATTCCTTTTTTGCGTTCTTGGGGTTTGTACTCGGTGCACCGAACTTGTCGAGTGTGTTCTTCCAAAACCACGCTCTAGCTCTCCACATCTTGCGTTTAAGACACTGTTGAGCAAAAAACACGTTGGTAAGAATCCGCCACATGCGCGACAACAGCATCATTCGCATCAGCTGCGCAAAGGCGTCGTGATTGAGTGAGGGTGTCATGCTGTTGTCAGTGTCGACAGTTGGACCAGATGGACCGTCCCAAGCATAGCCGTTTCTCACAGTGAGCAATCCAGTCTTGGTCAGAGTGATGAAATGTGTGTCGATGTCTTCGGCGGGATGAATCGGTGTTTGCGTGACTTCGTCTTCGGTCAGCTGGTACTTATAGCCTTTCTTGTACTTCATGCTTTTTCCAGTATCTGTTTGTTACAAAAACCCAAGATCAGCTCCACGTACTTGGTCGTTTCGTTCGCGTTATCCGAGCCTGTAACGTCAGGCAGAGCGACGATGATGTCGGCATAGAGCGATGGATTGCCTTCTATTCGCTGAGCTTCCAAAATGTGACCAAGACCCGCATTGTATGATGCCATAGCGAGACAATAGCGGTCCACATCAGGTCGCGGCCAGCTCCACTCGTCGATGAGCCAAGCCATATAAAGAGCTGCAGTATGGATGCTGGCTTCGGCATCGGTGCGATCGTACAAATCGAGAGCAAACCCAGCTTTCGGGCCGAATGCTTGCCACGTGTCAGGCATGAGCTGGCCGATTCCCACTGCACCGACTGGTGACACGGCATCGGGTTTTAGTCGCGACTCTTGCCACAACTGCGCTTTAAAAAGCCGCCAGTCATAGCCGAAAGGTAAGTGCTCTTCCACCGCATCCTGAATCATCGTGTCGTAGTCTGTGATCATATGCATCCTCAGTTCGCCAATGAACGCTTTTTTCGAGTAATCTCTTGATTCCACATTCTAATCTGGCTTGCGAGTGAGTCGATGTTGGAATTGTAAATGCTTTCCAGATCGGCGGACAAATTCAGGTTCTCCTTGGCACGAGCCATGTCGAGTGTGAGGGTGCTGATTTGTGCGTTGCCGTCGTAAATTTTGCCTTCCAGTTGGGCCACCACATCATTCACCTCGTTTTTCAGGTCGATGTAGTTTATCGTGTCCATAAGGTCGACGAGACTGTTCACCACTTCGGTGTTCGTTGCTTCCTGTGTAATGAACACTGCTTCGGAGTCGTTGATGTGCGTGCCGAATGTGGACGAGAGGACAGCGACGCTATCCATGATCGACTTGTATTCGACGTCGGGTGATTCGATGAATGTGTCAAAGCCTGAAATGGCTCCGTTGCCTAAAAGTAGTGCGATTACTGTCGATGCGAAGTAGCTCCTTGTTTTTGCATTTCTTGGGTCGGTGGCTCTGTGTATTACATCCAGTCCTTCATCTACTACATCATTCATACTGCAACTCCTTGTTTACTAATCCGCTATCAGGATTATTTCCATATCGCATGCTACATTTGGGGTGCTTGCTCCTTTGGCAAACATTCCGATGTCAGTAAGTGCGGGAAATGGACCGAATGGGATATGTCCATTGTGTTCAAATTCCCCACTTATTCCCCTGAACTCTTCCAACAACCTCATTGCTGTATAGGGCGGGGCTGTTTCCAAGATGTTTTGTCTTTGGAAAAGTGCAACGTCAATGGTTTTGGTTCCATCAGCCGTTATCCGATAGTCTTCAATGAATCCGGTATAACCCAGCGGGACAGAGTAAGCGCATATCTGAGTTTGTGAATGGGCAAAATCCGTTGCTGTTATCTGCGCCCACTCAACAGAGCCAACGGTTTCGATAACTATGTTCGAATCATGCGAACCCGCCGCCGATGTTGCATATGTTCCTGATGCGGATACCCAAGCCCTGAAAACTCTGAGCCATGTAGTGGTTGTTAGGCTACTCGCAGAAGTTCCAGCAGTTGCGACAGCTTCTTCGACAAGAGCACCGGTTTCGTCCAAGCCTTGGATTGTTACTTCCCTAGCACCATCTCCCGCAGCTGTGTCCACCACATCTCCTGCAGCGATTCGCAGGGCGATAGCACCCGACACTTGAGGTGTGTTGTAAATACCATCATCGCTGATGACTTCGTATGTCGTGCCGACCGAAGGATTGTGGCCAAACTTGTGAACCGTTGATATGTCGGCAACCGCTCCGCGTGCGATATCGATCGGGTCACTGTGTGACCGAACAGGCAGAGCGTCTGTGTCGGCGGACATGGCAAGGTTAAGCGGGGCCGCTAACACAGTCTGAGCACCGAACATGCTAATCAGATCGAGTGAAGTCTGTAAGGAGCCACTGTTGTTTGTTATCACAACACGAAAGCACGGAGATGAAGTCGAGAGTCTGTGTATCTCGGTGATGTTCGCAGTTATCACGAAATCGAGATCGTTCACCTCGGCACTACAAGCTGCGTTTGAAAAGTCGATTTGCATCGTTCCCGAATGGCTGGCGATTGCCTTCACCATGATACTCGGATATGAACCCACATTTTGCCAACCGCCAGTGAAAGACGCACCGTTCGCGAGTGGCGTTGTGCTGCTGTTGCTCAGACTGACTCCACCCCCCTGACCGAATACGAGACTCGGGACGAGCAGTAGAAAGTAGAGTGCTATCGCGTAGATTTTAAACATCTTACCAGCCTCCGGTTATATCGATTGCGTCGAGTTCTGTTAGAGTTGTCGCCGCGTCTATCAACTCTTCCAAATCATAGTGTCTGTCAAACACTCCTTGTATGTGATCGTCCACCGCTGTGACCATAGCTTCGAATTGAAGTTTTGTTAAATTGGCTCTACCACCTTTACCGACCATCTTGCGACTCGCTTTTCCCCCTGACTTGGCTCCCGTCAGTAAAGAACGAGCATCGGCGTCCGTGCTGATATCTAGTCCATTGAAGACAATGCCACCATTCCTTTTGGTTTTGGACAGTGTCTGGACTTCCAACAACATCTCTTCCTTTTTAATCCCCACAACTCCCGCTTCCATTTCGGCAATCACTAAAAAGCCGTCCTCGGGATTATAGGAAAAAGAACCGGGGACGAACCCCGCTGGCAAATCCCCCTCCGTAATCTCGTAAGCGACATTGTCGTCATGCGTGTATGACTCCACTGGCCTGTCGCCCATTACGTGGGAAATGACTCTATCACCATCACTCGTATCTATCACTATCAGCATTTTATTGTCCTCCTACGATTATTGATGAGTCACTAGAAGCAACTCCGATGCGACCGTGTTTGAATGTGTCGTTTTCGGTCCATTCACCATTCGGTGCGTGGTAGTATATATGCCCGTTTATCGGGTTAGAATTTCTCACGATGTTTTTAACCTCACCAGCGTGAACAAGCGCGACTCTTTCACCTGCTAATGCGTCGTGCGCTACAATTCCCTGAGCCACTACACTGCCAATCGCAGACGAAGACCTAGAGCTTGGATTTAAGCCGTCGTTCGTTTTTACAGAATCGCCAGAGAATATAATTTTATCCATCTTGAACGAAGCGTAATTAGAAGTGGATAGCGAATAGGGAACAAAGCGACCGAAAAACTTTATGTTTTTACGGTCCGCGCCTGACATCCATGTAGCGGTTGTGAAATGGTATTTTCTAAATGACTGCTCCAAATTATCTATGTCAATTTCGTTCTGGTAGCCTCCATCGGCAGACAATAGAACACACTCGCCGGAAACTTGATCTACCATTAACGCCATGGAATGCGCGGCGGTTACATACATATCCGCTTGCGGCACTTGAATTTGCTCTATCTCTGTTATTGCAAGCGTAACGGGGTCTATTGTGAAAGTTTCTAGGTTCGTAGTTGCCGCGCTTACTGTCGCACAAATAAACTTTTTGTGCTTCCGTGAATATTGAACGTAAGGGCTATAACTACTACTTCCGATCATGGTGCTGTTGTTTGCTCCCGCGTCGCAACCTCCCGGATAAACTCTAAAACCAGACCTCATGTATCCGTTCATCGCGCACCAGAGTTTCTGATCTGGGTCGTAGGCCATAGATGTTCCGTATCCGATTGTATTGCCGACGTTCTGGCAAACATTCTCGCCCGTCGAGCTTGACGCGATAGCGGTTTTACCGTTCCAAATTGTATAAACCTGTGGTGTTGGTCCGCCTCGCATGACGATAAATTGTCCGGTTTCAGGATCCACCTCGACTGTCGGCTGATTGTTAGCGTAACCGGAACCAAGGCTACTGCCTCCCATATCGGTATTGGCTTGTAGATTAACTGTTCTCATTTCGAAATACGTTGTGGTGTTCGCCATGCCGACCCAGAGCGTCATTTTAGTGTACGGATTATAACAAGCGTCCATTGTTTCGTAGACGCTTGTCCCGCTTCCAGCGGCAGGCATAGCGGCAGCATGCCAAAATGTACCACCATTGTTATATCCGGGCAGTGTCAGTGCGCCAGTATCTCTATCAAGAGCCGAATGATTGTAATAAATCTGATCGTTCGTGGTCGTGTACTTCCAACAATGCATGATCTGGCCGCCATGCGGGTCGTATGCAAAAGCAGAAGAACCGTTGTTGAAATTCTGAGTACTGGATTGCATTGTATTTATGTTTCCAGTGGATACGCGACCACACGCGCCATTTCCAAGAGGCTTTGCCGCTATACCATCGACTGGAATAAAATAAGAATCGCCAGCCTGAAAAGAGCAAGCCGCCGTCGCATAACTCACCGTAAGAGTATTAAGATCAGGCGCAGACTGGTCTATAGACGTTGTGCTGATAGCCCTGCCAAGATAAGGCGCGCCCGTGGAATATGTTTTGTAAGTTCCGTCGGGGTGTAGCCAGTAATCTTGCCCAACAGTCAAGCCTGTTTGATTCAAACCCGTACTGCTCGTTTGCACTTCTACAGTGGCTGCATCCAAAACCGTTGCGTTTGCAAAACCTACGAAATCGGAAGCATTGGATTCCGTATAGCCGACGTTCATCGTTACGGCTTTACCCTTGTTTGTGTCGTCGTTATCTTCATAATGGAAAATAGGGATGTTATGTTCTGAACACCACGTCCCGCCAACTCTGCTTGTAGCAGTAGCATTAAACGCAGATGTTTCAATAAATTCTAATTCGTTTTTATTGACAGAAAATCTTGAGGCATTACCCGCGCCGCCTACAGTGTTCACTAAATAAACCTGACTGCGCGACGGGTCGAAAACACAAGACAGTTCTGAAACGCTCGTTATGCCCGACAAGGCTTTGGGCATTCTAGTCCATCTGCTACCGTCATAGTTTCCGCCGTATATTTGCGCGTCCTGCGGGTCAATGCAGTAATAATTAAAAACAGAATCCGTAGTGTCGTAATAGATTATAAAACTCCGACCAGTGTTTTCATCGTAAAATCCGGTCAGATGATTAGTGCCATGCTTCGAAAAATAAGTATCGTTTTTAGTTCCGCCGGTCATTACCACCAACTTCCCAAAACCTTCAACAAACCATTTAACTCGATTGCTATCTCCTTCGTCGCGCCAAGCCATAATCCATTTTCCACCCGCCGCTTTAATCGTTGCGTGTTGTGATGATGCGTTAGCTTCAATTTGAGACATCGAAAAAGCTAGCGTTCCCGCGTCATTCGTTATGTATCCGACGTAGTACTGATCGCCCGAAGCTACATAAGAACAATCCACTATTATTCTGCCTTTTCCGTCGGTGGATGTGTCAAGCCAAAATGCGGTATAATCATTAGAACCGAATCCCGAGGTGACTACTTCTGAACCGAGCGTTATAGTTGTGCCTGAAATGGTTAAGGCCACACAAGTACTCGTGGAATCCGCCTTTGTAAAGATAACAATCATCTGCCCGTATGTTTCGTCGTAAACGCAACATTGCCCCGCCGATTCTCCGGCGTACAACAATTTCGGCGTGCCGAATGTTCCTATAACACCCGCCGCACTAACAGTTGCCGCCGCGCAATACGTTTGAGAATCGTCAGGGTCTGAATAAGCGATCACATAAACAGAATCGGCAACAGACCACGCTCCATTTTGCGTTGATAGTTGTCGCGTTGTCATGCTCCCAGCTTCAAATGTGACTTCTGTGTTTGCTGTTGGGGCAACCGTTGTTCTACCGACTGTGCTGACTGTGCTAGTCGCAGCATTTCTTGCAACGGCGTCGCCAATGGTGATAGCCCCACTCGCTGTAAAATCCTGCGTACTGCCAGCAACAACATTTGTCGTTACGAGTTTTGTCCAGTCACCGGAAACTCCCGGTTCGCTGGTTGTCACATCGGCTAAATTCGTGTCAAGAATCCAAATCTGGCTACTGTGAGTAACAGACGCGGGGACGTTCACCGCACCAGTTAACGCCGACCATTCACCTAGACTGTTTGCCGACGCCGCCGCCGCAGTAGCAGAAGCATCAGCGGCGGTAGCACTCGCTGCCACGCCTGAAATGTCGGTGTTCATTTCGGGAATAGACACGACCAACTCTTCGGTCAGCAGTTTTTGTGCTGCTAGTGTCGCTGAGGCATTCGCGTTAAAAGTGGCCGCAGGTTGTGATCTGTCAGGTGGTGTTGCCGTTATAGGTGTGATCTCTGTTATACTCATAATCCTGCTACCTCTAAATTACATAGTGTTAAACTAGGACCCTGAATCGTCATTTCAAAGTCGCGATATTTGCCGAAAATACCCGAACCCGTTCTGTCTGCATCAGGTGACCAGTAAATTGGCGTATTCCTCAAAGTTCTCAGTTGCTGCTTTACCGCACTAAACTTGCTATTGCCGACGTAAATCGAAAAGTTGGCCTCATCGATAAAATTGCCTTCAACACTAACCACTCGTCCCAACTCTGGGATGTAGTCGTTGGTGGTGTAATCCGTGATTCCATATGACGCTGCGCCATACTGTGTATCGCCTATTGTGAGAGCTTGTCCAGCGATGATTGCGCCGACTCCGACTGTGCCCGATGCAACACTCAGTGTGATAGTGCACGTCCCAGCAGAATAAGGGGGCAAATCGAAAACAGCCCATTCTTGCCATTGAACTGTTTCTTCGAAATAAAAATCGTACCAGTTGTTTATGCCCGAGTCTGACACAAGATCATAATCTTCGTTGTGGACTTCACCTTCGACTGGATCGTTCAGTGTAATGTTCACCGACGTGGCGGAAGAGAGATTCGCAAATCCCACAGCATTTATGATAGAACCGGGAGTTAAAACCACTTGCAAAGTTGTGGCGTTTGTCGCTTGATCCGCTGTTGTTTCGTTCGCCCATGCCCATTCGTTAACAGAGCCGACTTCTTTCCAGTTTGTGCCGACACCGGGGCTTACAGTACCAACATCTACAGTCGGGTCATCACCGACTGTTGTGATTGCCTCGTAGATTTTGTATGTGAATGTTGCTGCTGCACCCCCACTCGTGACCTTGCGCAAATCACCAACAACACGAGCACCGACAACCCATTCAGTCGTGGCATCAGTACCCATGTTCGTGCTAGTCACCCAGCCTTGATTCGATATAAAGTCTAGCCATCTAATAAGTCGCATTTTATACCCTAGTCCTGATGCCGTTTTGGTCGAGACTGTCCAACGTCTTGTTGGACTTGCGTAAAAATCCGAGCATCGCAGTGAAAAGCTGCTGATTCTCGTTATTCACCGACATACCTGTTTTACCCATCTCGATGGCGTTTTGGCTTGCGGTCATAACACGCTCACCCCTGTGCAATTCTGCTATCATACCATCATATGGCACGCTACTGATACCGCCAGCGAAAGAGCCGTCGGGCTTTAGAAGACCGGGGCTGCTATGGGACGCCATAGGAAGTTCGTCGTACTTTCCGGTGAGCGGGTTGTAGCCATTACTGACACGCTCTATGTTCCTCATCACTCGTTCGCGTCGTTGCTGCTCAGCGAACGATATCGACTCACCCGATGCCCCGAAGAAGTCTTGAGCACCCTGAGACAAACTTGTATCCGCGAAAGACTGTCCTGTAAGTCTATCAGGTGAGGACTCCGACACCCTAAATATGTTGGCTAAAGCTTTAGTGCTATCGGCCAATGCCTTGTTGCTGTCCACTAAGTCCGCGTTGGAATCGTCCAGCAATGCAATCTCACCTGCCAATATCGAGAAAACTTCATCACTACTTTTCGCAGTCCTGATCTGCTGCAGTATGGTTTCGTCAAGACCGCCCACGTGATTGGTGAGCTGTTTAACGAACATGTTTATCTGTCCGTCTATGTCTCCACCCAAACCGCCGTTGCCACCAAGACCTAGGAACGTGCCACTGCTTCCCGGTGTTGCTTCTTGGTCAAGGCCAGCCAGCGTTGCTCTGGACAGGTCCATAGTTCCGCCAAGCGTAGCGATCATGTCGGACATTGCCAGATCGATATCGCGGAATGTGTCGATTACTTCGACGGCTTTCGCCTTGTCGGTTCGTCTAGCGAATCCAGTCACCTTAAGACCGGAGGAAAACGCGTCTACGTTAAAAGCTCTGTCGGAACCTGCGAGTGATGGTGTGGGGCCAACAGTGAATCCCGCATTTTGTCGGACCTTACCGTCATCGTTATTCAGGACCGCCGCCGCCGCACCTGCCGCCAGCAATGCCCAGCCCCACACAGGAATCGCAGATAGACCCGCCGTCAGAGTGGCTCCGATGCCCCCCGTTCCTGCTCCTGCCGCAGCGGGGGCCACCATACTCGGAGCGACCCAACCGCCCGTCGTAGTACCTACCGCGCCCAGAGAGAATGACCCCGCGCCAGCAGTAAGGGCTGTACCCGTCGCGTTGATGCCAGCAGACAGGAGAGAACCACCTGCACCCCCGAATCCACCGCCATCGCCACCACCCGTGATCATGTTCGTCAGATTGCCGTTCGTGAGTGCACCTAAGCCCCCGCCACCGAATACGGCATTCGCCAAGTCCGCAGCGGCCATATCAGCCACCATGCGCAAAAATCCCTTGGCTATGGTATCGAAAAAATCGCCTATGTCATGAGCATTGCCGTCACTAAACAGGTCATAGATCAGAGTACCCCATTCCTGCTGTATGCTTTCAAGCATACGCTTCTGGGATTCCAATTCAAAAGTCATGTCGCGAGTCACTT